>ENA-UPSB01001218-UPSB01001218.1-bioreactor-metagenome-genome-assembly--contig:-NODE-1218-length-31864-cov-5.980477_pt1 | contig 31864 bp, 24 predicted proteins | sample MGYA00238182_ERZ773286 | MGnify/ENA primary metagenome ERZ773286 (study PRJEB29026, sample SAMN07631240) | bioreactor metagenome | isolation source: Switchgrass digestor | place: USA: Dartmouth...
TCCATACCGGAGATCCGAGCATTTTCGGCGCGATCCGGGAGCAGATGGATCTGCTGGACCATTGCGGAATACCCTATGAAGTCGTGCCCGGCGTGAGCTCGCTCTTTGGAGCGGCCGCTGCGCTGAAAGCGGAGTTTACGCTGCCGGGCGTATCCCAGACGGTGATCGTTACCAGGATGGCGGGCAGAACGCCGGTCCCGGAAAAGGAGGAGATCTCGCTGTTAGCCTCCCACCAGGCGACCATGGCGATCTTTCTTAGCGCGGGGCTGCTCGAACCGCTGAGGGAACGGTTGCTTGCAGGCGGCTACCGGAAGGATACGCCGGCGGCCATCGTGTATAAAGCAACCTGGCCCGACGAAAAGGTAATCCATGGCGCCGTTGACAACCTTCCGCAGATGGCCGCGGAAAACGGGATTACGAAAACCGCCTTGATCATTGTGGGAGATTTCCTCGGGGACCGGTATGACCGCTCAAAGCTGTACGACCCGGCCTTTGTCCATGGATTCCGGGAAGCAAGCAAATAAAAAGCTGTAACTGTTATTAAAATGTAATCAGTACAGGATAGATGCCATGACGAAGAACCTGAAGCTGAGAGTCAAGATGGTCGGCATTGACCACAACAGGGCGACAATTGAATACCGGGAGCATTTCGCCTTCACGAAAGCGGGCGCCATGGAAGCGATGCGGGTTCTGAAAGAGAATTATCCTGTGGACGGCTGCGTGATCATTTCGACCTGCAACCGGACCGAACTATGGATCAGCGCCGGAGTGGACCTGTCTCCCCGGTCGATGCTCTGCGCTCTAAAGGAAGCGGATCCGGACCGTTACAAGGATCTGTTCGTCGAAAGGAAGGGGGAGGAGGCCGTGTGGCATCTCCTGAAGCTGGCTTGCGGCCTTGATTCCAGAATTTTCGGAGAGGACCAGATCCTCTCCCAGGTAAGGGAAGCGTTAGACCTGGCAAGGATGCTGCAATGTACCGACATGGTGCTGGAAAAGGTATTCCAGACCGCTATCGGCGCTGCAAAGAAGGTCAAATCCAAAGTGCGGCTTGCCGGGGTCGACGGCTCCGCCGCATTGCAGGTGCTTGCACTGTTAAAGGAAAAGCTGGGAGATATCAGGGGCGTCAGCTGCCTGATGATCGGGAACGGGAAGATGGGGCGGCTCGTCGCCGGCTTGCTAGCTGCGCAGGGCGCCGAAGTGAAAATGACTCTTCGCAAGGCCGTGCACGGCAGCCGCTTGACGGAGCAGACCGTTCCGGAGGGCTGCGCCGTGGTTCCTTATGAGGACCGGATCCGGGAACTGGCTTCTTCGAAGGTTGTAATCAGCGCCACCCGGAGCCCTCATTATACCCTGAAGAAAAATGAGGTGGAAGGCCGTTTGAATAAGGAACCGAGCATCTGGATCGACCTGGCGGTGCCGAGGGACATTGAACCGGAGATCGGAGCGCTTCCCGGAATCACGCTGTTTGATATCGACCATATCGTCCGGGATGAATGCGGGGGGAACAAAGAAAAAGGCAGGGAAGAGGCCATGGAAATCCTGCGGGAGTACATGCATGATCTGGACAAATGGTTCGCATTCCGCGAAATAATCCCGGAAATTCAGGATATCGTAAAGCTGTCCGTAGAAGACGTTTTCGGGAGGTTGAGGGACCCGATTGGCTCTGTCCCTCTGCCGGAGGAAGAGAAGAAAAGGCTCAGGACGGCGATTGAGCAGGCCGTGGAGAAATCCGTCGGAAAGCTGCTCTTCGGCTTGAAGGATACCCTCAGAGAACCGCTCTGGCAGGAATGCCTGGCTGCGGTGCGCGAGTCGGCAAGCAGGGAGACGCTGAAATCATAAACAATTACCGGAGGTAAAATGAAGCTGTATGTGGTAGGCCTGGGTCCTGGCGAATGGAGCCAGATGACGCAGAGGGCTGCGGAGGTTCTCGAGAAATGTGACGTCATCACGGGATATGAGGTATATATCGATCTCATCCGGGAGAGATTCCGGCATAAAAAACTGATTTCAACCCCGATGAAAAAAGAGGCGGAACGCTGTCATGCGGCCATCAGGGAAGCGCTGAAGGGACAGACCGTGGCAGTGGTATGCAGCGGAGACGCCGGCGTTTACGGCCTGGCGGGACTGATGCACGAGGTGGCGCAGCAATATGACCCTGTAGAGATCGAAGTGGTGCCGGGGATCACCGCCGCCTGCAGCGGAGCAGCCCTTCTGGGCGCGCCGCTGATCCATGATTTCGCCGTGATCAGTCTGAGCGATCTGCTTACGCCCTGGGAGCTCATCGAAAAGCGCATAGACTGCGCCGCTGCGGCGGATTTTGTGATCTGCTTCTATAACCCTGCCAGCCTGAAGAGGCGGGATCACCTGAGGAAGGCCTGTGAAACCGTACTGAAGCACCGCGGCCCGGAGACAAAGTGCGGGTTTGTAAGGAATATCGGACGCGAAGGGGAAGCGGCGACGGTGCTGACCCTGGGAGAACTGAAGGATGCGAAAGTCGATATGTTTACCACCGTATTTATCGGAAACTCGCAGACAAGGGAAATCGGCGGAAAACTGGTAACCCCAAGAGGGTACCGCTACTAGCACGGCCGATTGATATATATAAATGAGGGGACAAAATGCCAAGTTTGTTGGTTTTTGCAGGCACAACGGAAGGAAGGGTGCTGTTGGAGAAGTTGTCCGGCGCCGTTGACGGCGGCGGGTTGACCGTGTATGCCTGCGTGGCGACGGATTATGGAAGGGATCTGCTGCCTGAGTGCCTCCAGCATATCCGGATCTGTTCGGGAAGGCTGACCGAGGATGGGATGGCGGCGCTTATGACGGAAAAGGGGTTTGATCTTGTCATTGATACGACCCATCCTTACGCCGGATTGGCGAGCAAAAACATTAAAGCCGCCTGCAGACGGGCGGGCTGCGGCTATATCAGGGTGCTTCGGCCCAGCGGAATCGAAAATCAGAAGGATTTTTTGTTTTTCAAAACCCATGAAGAAGCGGCTGCATATCTGAACCGGCATGAGGGCAATGTGCTGCTCACCGTCGGAAGCAAGGCGCTGCCGGCATACACAAAGGTGAAGGATTACAGGAACCGGATATTCCCAAGGGTGCTTCCCCTGCCGGGCGTCGTGGAAAGCTGCTCCGCGCTGGGATTTGCCGGAAAACAACTGATCTGCATGCAGGGACCGTTTACAGCGGATTTGAATGCCGCCATGATCAGGCAGATCAACGCCAGATTCATCGTGACAAAGGATTCCGGAGAGGAGGGGGGCTTTTCGGAAAAGTACCGTGCCGCAAAGGAAACAGGAGCGGCGCTGTTGGTCATCGGCAGGGAGCAAGAAGAGGAAGGAATTTCGATGGAAGCCCTTCTGGAGCAATTGGAAAGCAAGTACCATCTCAAGTTTTCGGACCGGACCGTCTCCGCCTCTCCGGGGGCGACGAGGGCAACCAATCCAGCCTCCCCGGAGCCGGACCCGGGTCATTGGTTCCCGCTGTTCACCGACATTTCGAGAAAAACCTTTGCGGTGATCGGGGCGGGGAGAATCGCAAAGCGGCGCATTGAAACGCTCCTGAAGTTTGAATGCCGGATCCGGGTCATCGCTTTGAAAGCCTTGCCGGAGATTATCGCATATGCCGAGGATAAAAGGCTTGAGCTTCGTATCAAGCCCTATGAGACTTCCGATCTTGCCGGAGCAAACTACGTTCTGGCGACCACCAACGACAGCGCGCTAAATCATGAAATATATTTAAAGTGCAAAGAGGCCCATATCCCGGTAAACGTAGCGGATGACAGAACGAAAAGCGATTTCTACTTTCCTGGGATAATCCGAAAGCAAGGAATTACTGTCGGCGTCACGGCTGACGGAAAGGACCATGGGCTCGCGAAAAGAGCGACGAGGGCCATCGCCCGCTGCCTGGACGGCAGTCTGCAGGAGGTTGAAGAGGATTGAAACCGGAGAAAAAGAAAATCAGAGTAGGAAGCAGGGAAAGCAGGCTGGCGGTGATCCAGGCGGAAATAATCATGAACCTGATCCGCAGCGCGCATCCCGAGCTCGAACTGGAGCTGGTCACCATGAAGACGACGGGCGACATGATTCTTGACCGGTGCCTGGACAAGGTCGGAGGAAAGGGCCTTTTTGTGAAGGAACTCGACCAGGCCCTGCGCGACGGTAGGATAGACATCGCAGTCCACAGCCTGAAGGACATGCCCATGGACACGCCCGAAGACCTGCCTTTGCTGGCTTTTTCCAAACGGGAGGATCCCAGGGATGTCCTGGTGCTTCCGGCAGGCGTCGAAGGACCCGCTGCGGCGGATATGCTAAGCGCTGCGGGGAAACCCATCGGGAGTTCCAGCGCAAGGAGAAGTCTCCAGCTCGGGAGACTGTACGGCGGCGTCCCTACGGCGGGGGTAAGGGGCAACGTTCTCACCAGGCTGGCGAAGCTCGACCGCGGGGAATACTGCGCACTGGTGCTGGCTTCCGCCGGGCTTAAGCGCCTCGGCCTTGAGCACCGCGCAAGCAGGGTCTTTGAGCCCACGGAGATGATACCGGCTGCGGGGCAGGGCATTATAGCCGTTCAGGGCAGGGTAGGCGAAAATTACAATTACCTTCGTTGCGTAAACGATGCGGAGTCGGAAGCAGAAGCTCTCGCGGAACGGGCTTTCGTAAGGGCCCTGGACGGAGGCTGCAGCTCGCCCATTGCGGCGTTCGCCAAGACCCGGGGCGGCGATATAAACATAATCGGTCTTTACTACATGGAAGAAAAAGGAGATTATATAACTGGAGAGATTGCCGGAAGGCGGGAGGACGGAGAAGCGCTCGGAAGAGAATTGGCGCGCCGGCTGAAGGCCGGGATCGGCTCGACCGCATGAGCGCCGTACGGGCTCTCGTAGACGGTGAATCTGCGTTCGGTTCCGGTTGAATAAGCTGCTGTTGAAAAAATTAATTCTTGAAAAGCTAATATTATAAAGAGTTTATGACGAACAAGTGATTGGGTGTTAACGACCTTTGGGAGAGTAATTCGATGGCGGATGCAGGAAAGGAAAAAAACATCAAAGGGAAGGTATGGCTGGTCGGCGCGGGCCCCAATGATCCCGGCCTGATGACCGTAAAGGGAAAAGCGGTGTTGGAGCAGGCGGAGGTCGTGCTCTACGATCATCTCGTCAGCCAGGGTATTCTCGCGATGATCCCCCGGGAGGCCAAACGGATCAATGTGGGAAAGATTTCGGGAGATCATCCCGTCCCGCAGCCGGAGATCAACCGGATCCTGGTGGAGGAAGCCCTGAGCGGAAAACGGGTCGTCAGGCTGAAAGGCGGGGACCCCTTCATCTTCGGACGGGGTGGGGAAGAGCTGGAGGAAGTCCTGAAATACGGGATTCCCTTTGAAGTGGTTCCCGGCGTGACGTCGGCGACCGCAGTGCCCGCATACGCAGGTATTCCCGTGACCCACCGGGATTACTGCTCTTCCCTGCATATCATTACGGGACATACCAGGAATCTGGAGCGGGCGGACATTGATTTCCCCTCGCTGGTGAAATTCGGAGGAACCCTTGTCTTTTTAATGGGGGTGGCATCCATGCCCGTGATCTGCGAGGAACTGATCAAAGCGGGAATGGATCCCGCGACGCCGGCGGCCGTGCTGGAAAACGGGACGTCGGCCCATCAGCGGCGGGTTGTCTCCGATCTTGCAAACCTGTCGGATGCGGCTGCGAAATCGGAAATCCGCTCCCCTGCCGTTATCGTCGTGGGGAAGGTTTGCAGTCTTGCGGAAAAATTCCGCTGGGCGGAGGACCGGCCTCTCGGCCGCTGCAAGATCATGGTGACAAGGCCCAAGGACAGAAGCTCCGAACTGGCGGAAAAGCTGCAGGAATACGGGGCGGAGGTCGTGGAAGTTCCGACCATAGAAACGGATATGATCCTGGAAAACGAAGACTTCGACAGAGCCCTGGAAAATATCGGGGATTACCGGTGGATCGCGTTTACCAGTCCCTTTGGAGTGAAGGTGTTTTTCCAGCGTCTGTCGGAGTTGAAAATAGATATCAGGAGGCTGAACGGCCTGAAGTTTGCGGCCATCGGCTCAGCAACGCGGAAGGCCATTGAAGAAAAGGGCATTTTCGTGGATTTGGTGCCGGAAACATATGACGGCAAGGCTTTGGGAGAAGCACTGGCCCGCAGGATCCGCGAGGAGGAGGAACGTACGGGGGAACGGCAGCCCGTTCTGATCCCGAGGGCGAAGATCGGTTCCCCGGATGTAACCAGGCCGCTTGCGGAGGCGGGACTGGCGTACGAAGACATCCCCGTCTATGAGACGGCGGAAGCGGAGGCGGGGGACATCGCCTGGTACGACGATTCCTATGACTATGTCGCGTTTACCAGCGCGTCCACGGTGAGAGGCTTTGTAAAGATGACGCAGAATGAGATTGACTATGGAAAGGTAAAGGCGGTCTGCATCGGAGATCAGACCGCTGCGGAAGCCCGGAAATACGGGATGCGGACCTATGTTTCGAAAGAGGCTTCCATAGAGAGCATGTTGGACTGCTTCCTGGCGCTGGCCGCTGAAAGCTGACCGGCTGCCGAAGGGCGGCAGCCCTGCGGAAAACGGCAATTGAATCATGGGAATCCCATAGGATCCTTGACGAACGGGATTCAAAACGAGGTTTAAAGCAAGGTTTCAAACGAGGTTTAAAAAATGACTTTTACAGTTTGGCAACCCATTGAAATATCGAATATCACTTTTTTACCGTCCATGGTCGCCCTGGCCGTCGGATTCTTCCTGGATCTGGCGCTGGGGGATCCGCCCCGGCTGCCCCACCCGGTCCGTCTGATCGGGCTGATGATTGCAAAAGGGGAGAAGCTCGTCAGAAAGGCGCTGCCGAAAACCCCGAAAGGAGAACTGGCGGGGGGAGCAATCCTCGCGGTATTGGTAGCGGCGGTTTGCATCGCCGTACCCCTGGCGATTCTCCGGGCGGCGGGAGAGGTTCATATCCTGCTGCGGATCAGCCTGGAGGCGCTGATGTGCTGGCAGATCCTTGCGGTGAAGTCTCTGAAGACAGAGAGCATGAAGGTATACCGGGAACTGGTTCGGGAGGATCTGGAAGCCGCGCGGAGGGCGGTGTCGATGATCGTGGGGCGCGATGTTCAGAGCCTTAGCATGGAGCAGGTGGCAAAGGCCGCGGTGGAAACGGTCGCGGAGAACACCTCCGATGGAACGGTGGCGCCCATGCTGTATATGGCGATCGGCGGCGCGCCGCTGGGCTTCTTTTACAAGGCGGTAAATACCATGGACTCCATGATCGGATATAAAAATGAACGGTACTTGTATTTCGGAAGATTCGCCGCAAGGCTGGACGATATTGCAAACTATATCCCCGCAAGGGTATCCGCCCTGCTGATGATCCTTTCAGCCAGGATTCTGAAGCTGGATTACAGGAACGCATGGAGGATCTTCAGACGGGACCGGTTTAATCATGCCAGCCCCAACAGCGCGCAGACCGAGTCCGTCTGCGCCGGGGCGCTGAATGTCCAGTTAGCAGGCGACGCTTATTATTTCGGAAAGCTCTACCGGAAGAAGACCATCGGGGATCCGCTGCGGCCTGTGACCTGCGAGGACATCCGCACGGCAAACCGCCTGCTTTACGGAACAGCCTACTTAACCTTTGCATTATGCATCATCGGTATGGGGGTCGCATCATGGATCATGTAAATAATAATGAAGTCACGCTGGTTCACGGCGGCGACATATACACCGCTAAAGAACGGCTCGGCAGGCTGGAACAGTCCCCGGAGATCCTGGACTTTTCCGCGAACATCAACCCGTTGGGCCTGCCGGAGGGCGTCAAACAAGCTCTTCGTGATTCCGTAGAAACCTTCGATATCTATCCCGATCCGCTTTGCAGGGAATTGATAAAAGATCTTTCCGGGTACGAGGGAGTGCCCGCGGAATGGCTGCTTTGCGGAAACGGCGCGGCGGACCTGATATTCCGGACCGCATATGCGTTGAGACCAAAAAAAGCCATGGTCCTCGCGCCCACCTTCGCGGAATATGAAGCGGCGCTGTGCGCGGCATCCTGCCGGGTGGAACGCTATCCGTTGAGACCCGAAAACGGGTTTCAGCCGGGGGAAGAGCTGACGGAGGCTTTGACTAGAGATCTGGACATGCTGTTTCTATGCAATCCCAACAATCCCACGGGCCAGCTGATGTCCGGGGAGCTTCTGCGAAAGATCGCCTGCCGCTGCAAGGAACTCGGGATCCTCCTGTTCCTGGACGAGTGTTTCAATGAATTCCTGGATGAACCCGAAAAGTATACGGCAAAGGAATTTTTGAAGGATTGCGACAATCTCATCATATTGAGAGCGTTTACGAAAATATACGCCATGGCCGGACTCCGGCTCGGGCATTGCATGTCGTCTAACAAGGAACTCCTTAGGAAAATCCGCGAGGCCGGCCAGCCCTGGAGCGTGTCCGCTCCGGCGCAGATCGCCGGAATCCGGGCGATGAAGGAAAAGGAGCATCTTTTGAATACGAGGGCTTTGATTCGGGAAGAACGGGACTATCTGGTCACGAACCTCAAGGCGCTCGGCATGACCGTCATTGCCGCCAATGCCAATTATATTTTCATCAGGGATCCCCGTTCCGAAAAAGCGTGTCCTGCCGGGGGAAAAGAGGGAGAAAAGAACCCCCGCCGTCCGGAGGAGACGCCCCTGCATGAAAGCCTTTTTCATAGGGGAATCCTGATTCGGAACTGCGATAATTATGTCGGGCTCGGACCCGGTTATTACAGGATCTGCATCAGGAAGCGCGAGGACAACGCGAAATTGATCGAAGCGATAAAAGAGATTCAAAGCGCAGGCAGCGGCGCCGAGCCGGCCGATTTAAAAGACAGCGTCGGGCAGGCCGGTTTAAAAGACAGCGCCGGGCAGGCTGGTTTAAAAGATGGCGCCGGGCAGGAAGGATAAAGGAGGATACGTTCGTGGCAAAAGCAATTATGATACAGGGGACCATGTCCAATGCTGGGAAAAGCCTGATCGCGGCGGGGCTTTGCCGGATCTTCAGGCAGGACGGCTACCGGGTCGCCCCTTTCAAAGCCCAGAATATGGCCCTGAACTCCTTTATAACAAAGGAAGGACTGGAAATGGGAAGGGCCCAGGTGGTGCAGGCGGAGGCCGCGGGCATCGAGCCTTCGGTGCTGATGAACCCGGTGCTCTTGAAGCCTACCAACGACATGAGCAGCCAGGTGATCATCAACGGGGAAGTCTACGCCAATATGAGCGCCCAGGAATACTACTCGCGCAAACGGGAGATCGTGCCCGAGATCATGAAGGCTTACCAGGAGCTCGATTCCAAATACGACGTCATCGTGCTGGAAGGGGCGGGAAGCCCCGCCGAGATCAATCTGAAGGAGAACGATATCGTCAATATGCATATGGCGAAACTCGCGAAGGCTCCCGTGATTCTGGCCGGCGATATCGACAGGGGCGGCGTCTTCGCTTCCCTTGTGGGCACCATGATGCTCTTTGACGAATCGGAGCGCGCAATGGTGAAGGGGATCCTGATCAATAAATTCCGCGGGGACAAGAGTATCCTGCAGCCGGGGCTTTCCATGCTGGAGGATATCATTCATGTGCCGACCCTAGGGGTCATCCCTTATCTCCGTGTGGACCTCGACGATGAGGACAGCCTGACGGAGCGGTTTGAAAGGAAAGGGCCCGCGGGCCTTGTCGACATCGCCGTGATCCGGCTGCCGAGGATTTCAAATTTCACCGATTTCAACGTGCTGGAATATGTGCCGGGCGTGACGCTGCGCTATGTAAAATCCGTCTCGGAGCTGAAAAATCCGGACCTGATTATCATACCCGGAACCAAGAACACCATGGACGACCTGCTTTGGATGCGTCAGAACGGCCTGGAGGCCGCCGTTTTAAAGCATGCAGCCGAAGGCAAGCCGGTGTTCGGCGTATGCGGCGGCTATCAGATGCTGGGCGCCGAGCTTTCCGACCCTTACGGCGTGGAAGCCGGCGGAACGATTGCGGGCATGGGCTTGCTTCCCGCCAGGACGATATTCGAGAAGAAAAAGACGAGAACGCAGGTCAAAGGAAGGTTTAAGCACGGGCTTTCCGGCCTGCTTGAGGGCCTGTCCGGGGTGGAATTCGAAGGTTATGAGATCCATATGGGACAGACGCAGGTTATCGACGAGGCGGAAGCCGGTCCGGCGGGATTTGGCGGGACAGCCGGCGCCGCTGACGGCGTCGCCGGAAAAACGGAACATCTTGTGGTGCTGGAAGAGATTTCGGGGAAATCCGTTTCGGAAGCCGCGGGGTTGTGCCGGGGTAATATCTACGGCTCCTATATCCACGGGATTTTTGACAGGGAGGATGTGGCAAAGACGCTGGCGGCGGAGCTTTGCCGGGCAAAAGGCCTGGATCCGGGGGAAATCGCCGGCCTGAACGTGAGGGAATATAAGGAAAGGCAGTATGACCTGCTGGCGCAGGCCATCCGGGAAAACATCGACATGAAGCTGCTGTATAAAATCCTTGAAAACGGCGTCTGAGAAAGTTCAGTCAGAGAAAGGTAAAATTTATGGACCGGGATAAAGGATTGATTCATCTGTATTGCGGGGAAGGAAAGGGGAAAACCACCGCGGCTATCGGCCTGGCAATCCGTGCCCTGGGCTCGGGCCTCCGGGTGGTGTTCGTGCAGTTTATGAAAAATCAGGACACCGGAGAGCTTGCCGTTCTGAACGGTTTGCCCGGCGTTACGGTGCTTAGGGGGAAAGCGGGAAACGGATTTTCCTTTTCCATGACGGATGAGGAGAAGGAAAAAACCAGACTTCTGCATACGGAAATTTTAAGGGAGGCAATTGATCTTGCCGCTGAGGGGAATTGCGATATGTTGATTTTGGATGAAGCCGCAGCCGCCTGCGCGCGGGGGCTTATTGACGCCGGACTGCTTGAACAATTTGTACGGAACAAGCCGGAACGGCTGGAGCTGGTTCTGACCGGCAGGAATCCGGTGGAGTGGATGATCGGGCTGGCGGATTACGTGTCCGAGATAAGGAAGATCAAGCATCCCTATGACAGGGGAATTCCGGCAAGAGCCGGGATTGAGCGATAAACCCGGAGGATCGATCATGAAGGTGAACCTGCAGAACGTGCTGCCGGAACAAATCGAAAAGAGAAGTTTTGAAATCATAAGGCAGGAGCTTGGAGACATAAAGCTGGATCCCGCACAGGAGCCCGTGATCATGCGGGTGATCCATACAACCGCGGACTTTGATTATGTTTCTAACCTGGCATTCTCGCCGAATGCGGTTTCAAAGGGAATTGAAGCGCTGAAAAAAGGCGCCGCAATCGTTACCGATACCCAGATGGCCCGCGCCGGTATAAATAAGAACGCGCTGGAAGCGCTGGGCGGGGAAGCTCTCTGCTTCATGTCCGACAAGGATACCGCCGAGGCGGCAAAAGCCAACGGAACAACCCGCGCCACCGCCAGCATGGACAAGGCCGCGTCTTTGGAAAAGCCGGTCATCTTTGCCATAGGGAACGCTCCCACGGCGCTTGTTCGCATTTATGAACTGGTCAGGGAAGGCCGCCTGAAGCCGGAGCTGATTATCGGCGTTCCCGTCGGCTTCGTCAACGTGGTGGAATCCAAGGAGCTCATCATGGAGCTTGATATCCCGTATATCGTCGCCAGGGGCAGGAAGGGCGGAAGCAACGTGGCCGCGGCTATCTGCAACGCGCTGCTGTATCAGTGCGTACCCAGGGATTGAACAAAGAACGTCAGGATGAGAGGAACATGGTTTCATGAAGGCCGCTTTGATTTCATTCACCGGAGAGGGAGCAAACACGCGCGACAAAATAGAGGCGGGATTGAGTGAGCGGGGCTGGGAATGCAGCATATACCACGGCGGTGCTTCCCGATGCGGCGATTCCCATTGCGGCGATTCCCGGGCAAACACCGTTTCCGGAGAGCCGGGGGCGATACCGCGGAAAGGCGGTCTTCCCGAGTGGACGGCGGAGGCTTTTTTGAACCATGACGCCCTGGTTTTCATCGGAGCCTGCGGAATTGCGGTGCGGGCCATTGCGCCGCACATCAGGGATAAGACCGTGGACCCCGCCGTGGTGGTCGTGGATGAAAAAGGAAGGTTCGTTATTCCTCTGCTTTCGGGCCACCTGGGAGGCGCCAACGAGCTTGCGCGGGTGATCGCCGGCCTGATTGGCGCGGAGCCGGTCATCACGACGGCCACCGACCTGAACAACCGGTTTGCCGTAGACCTGTGGGCGAAAAACAACCGTCTTTCGATTCAAGACTGGGGCCTGGCAAAGGAAATCTCGGCGGCGCTTTTGAGAGGGGAAATCGTAGGCGTTTCCTCCGACGAGCCAATAGCGGGCGAACTGCCGGAAGGGCTTGTGTATTTTCCGGACGGATTTCCGGCCGGCGGCGAAGTCCCGGAGCTCGGCTTCCGGGTGTCTGTTTATGAAGCGGACGGTCCCTTTCCGAAGACCCTTCATCTGGTTCCCAGGACGGTGACCGTGGGAATCGGCTGCAGAAAGGGGATTTCCCCGCCGGCCGTCGAGGAATTGGTTCGGCGGGTGCTGAAGGAAAACGGGATTTCGGAGCGGTCCATAGAAAAGATATGCTCCATAGATATAAAAAAAGAAGAAGCTGCACTTAAACTGTTAGCGGAAAAGCTTGACGTTCCCCTGGAGTATTTCTCCGCCGGGGAGTTGGAGCAGTTGCCCGGGGAATTCGCATCTTCGGAATTTGTGAGCCGGATTACCGGAGTGGACAATATATGTGAAAGGGCGGCCGTGCTGGGGAGCGGAGGAAGGCTGATCGTGGGAAAACAGGCGCAAAACGGAGTTACCGTCGCAATGGCCGCAAGGATTGGAGGGTACGCATGGATAGAATCATAAGACCAAGAAGGCTGAGAATGGACGGCAGGACAAGGGAACTGGTAAGAGAGACGAGAATCAGCAAGAAATCCCTGATTTATCCCGTCTTTATCGAAGAGGGAAAGGGGATTGTCAGGGAGATCGAAGCGATGCCGGGACAGAAGCGCTACAGCCCGGACACGCTGCCTTATTGCCTGGAGGAAGCCGCTAAGGCCGGAATTACAAACTTCCTGTTCTTCGGAATCCCGGCCCATAAGGACGAGGTGGGAAGCCAGGCCTACGCGGAAAACGGGATCATCCAGCAGGCGCTGAGAGCCGCGAAAAAGGAATTTCCCGAGTTTTACTACATCGGCGACGTCTGCATGTGCGAATACACCTCCCACGGGCATTGCGGGATCGTAAAAGGAGACAGCGTCGACAATGACAAGACCCTGCCGCTATTGGCGAAGATCGCCCTGTCCCAGGTGATGGCGGGAGCGGACATGGTGGCGCCGTCGGATATGATGGACGGCCGGGTAAGAGCCATCCGGGAAGAGCTGGATGCCGCGGGGTATATCGATATCCCCATCATGTCCTATGCCGCCAAATACGCTTCCGCGTTTTACGGCCCTTTCCGGGAAGCGGCGAGCTCCAGCAATTTCAAAGGCAACAGGAAGACTTATCAGATGGATTATCATAACCGGAAAGAAGCGATCAAAGAGACGTTCCTAGACCTGGAAGAAGGGGCGGATATCGTGATGGTGAAGCCGGCCCTTGCCTATCTGGATATCATCCGGGAGGTTTCGGAACGCGTGGCGGTTCCGACGGCGGCCTACAGCGTAAGCGGGGAATACGCCATGATCAAGGCGGCCGCCAAGGCGGGCATGGTGGACGAACCGTCCATCGTAGCGGAAACCACGGTCGGCATTTTCCGGGCGGGCGCGGATATCCTGATTACATATTTTGCAAAAGAAATCGCTAAGTTGTTGGATGAGGGGAGAATCGGATAATGGGCAGGAATTCGGCGAAATCGGTCAAATTGTTTGAGGAAGCGCAGAAATACATCCCGGGAGGGGTCAACAGCCCTGTGAGGGCATTCAAGGCGGTGTCGGAGACGCCGAGGTTCATCGATAGGGCCGACGGCGCCTACATCTATGACGCAGACGGCAACCGGTACATCGATTACATCGGTTCCTGGGGGCCGATGATCCTGGGAAACAACCATCCCGCCGTGCGAAAAGCGGTGCTTGCGGCCGTTGATAAGGGCCTGAGCTACGGCGCCGCCACGGAAGCGGAAGTGACCATGGCGAAGCTGATCTGCGAGCTGGTGCCTTCCGTCGAGATGGTAAGGATGGTGAATTCCGGCACGGAGGCCGCTATGAGCGCGCTGCGCGCGGCCAGGGGATTCACCGGAAGAAACAAGATCATCAAATTTGAGGGCTGCTATCACGGGCACAGCGATTCGCTGCTGGTCAGAGCCGGCTCAGGGCTGATGACAGGAGGAGTTCCGGACAGCGCCGGCGTTCCCGCAGGCTGCGCTTCGGATACTTTGACCGCTGTTTACAACGACTTCGACAGCGTGGAACGGCTGTTTGAAGAAAACAAAGGAGAAATTGCGGCGCTGATCATCGAGCCCGTCGCGGCAAATATGGGTGTGGTGCTTCCCGATCCGGAATTTTTAAAGAAGATCAGAGAGATCTGCGACGTGAATAAAACCGTCCTGATCGCCGACGAGGTGATTACCGGCTTCCGGCTTGGCCTTTCCGGAGCCCAGGGGCTGTTTAACCTGAAACCCGACCTGTCCGTCTTCGGCAAGATCGTCGGTGGCGGAATGCCGGTGGGCGCTTACGGCGGCAGGCGCGAGATCATGGAAATGGTGGCGCCCCTCGGTCCGGTCTACCAGGCCGGTACCCTGAGCGGAAATCCCGTCGCCATGGCGGCGGGGATCGCGCAGCTTACGGAGTTGAAAAACCATCCGGAAATCTATGACCATATCAATGAGCTGGGCGCGATGCTCTTCGGAGGTCTTAAAGAGATTGCCGCCGCGGCGAAGGCGGACTGCGTCGTGAACCATGTCGGCTCCATCGGTTCCCTGTTCTTTACCGGCGGGCCGGTCACGGATTACGCCTCGGCGAAAAAGTCCGATACCGCGGCTTATGCGGATTACTTCAGGCACATGCTTCAGAGCGGCGTTTATATCGCGCCGGCCCAGTTCGAAGCCATGTTCATCTCAAACGCCCACAGCAGGCAGGATATCCGGGATACCCTGGATTGCGCCGCGAAGTTTTTCGGGGTATGACAGTATAATTCGGGAGAACGCGATGAAGAAAGTTTATTTGATCGGAATCGGGATGGGAAATGCCGGAACCTTGACGGAACAGGCGCGCAGGGCGGTTGAGTCAAGCGATCTGCTCATCGGGGCGCGGCGGCTGACGGACGCTTTCCCGCACTACCGGGGCGAGATCTGCAACGAGATCTCCGCGGATAGGATTCTGGATGCGATTCAAGCGCGCCCCGCCTGCCGGACCGCGGCGGTAGTCTTCTCGGGGGATACGGGCTTTTACAGCGGGGCGAAAAAGCTGAACCGGCTGATAGAAGAACGGGCCGCAAGGGATTATGAGACCGAATTCATCCCCGGGATCAGTTCCCTGCAGTATTTCTGCGCGAAGCTGAAGCTCCCCTGGGAAGACGTGAAGGTCGTGAGCCTCCACGGAAGAAAGGGCAATATCGCCGGGGCCGTACGGAATCACCGGAAGGTCTTTTTCCTGACCGGCGGCGATTCCGCCGTCAGCGGGATCTGCCGGACCCTCACCGAAAACGGTCTTGCGGAAGCCGTTGTCTATGTGGGGGAACGGCTTTCCTATCCCGACGAACGGATCAGGACCGGAACCGCGGCAAGCATGGCGGAGGAGGAATTCGATCCGCTCGCCGTGCTGCTGGTTGAAAACGAGAAAGTCATGCGCCGTGACACGGTCACCCACGGACTGAGGGATGAACTGTTCCTTCGCGGGCAGACGCCGATGACGAAAAGCGAAATCCGCAGCATCTCCCTGTCGAAGCTTCAGCTCCGGCCGGGGGATGTTGTTTATGATATCGGTGCGGGAACCGGCTCCGTTTCGGTGGAGATCGCCCTTCAGGCGATTGAGGGCAGGGTTTTTGCCGTGGAATGTGAGGAAGAGGCGCTGGGTCTGATCCGCCGGAACGCGGAAAAATTCGGCGCGTGGAATCTTACAGTGGTGGAAGGAAAGGCGCCGGAAGCGCTGGCCGGCCTGCCTGCGCCGGACCGGGCCTTCATCGGAGGCTCAAAGGGAAATCTGGCCGGGATTCTGGAACTCCTGGCGGACAAGAATCCGCGTGTCCGCGTGGTGGTCAATGCCGTTACGCTGGAGACGCTGGCGGAGGCCGTAAGCTGTTTTAACAGAATGGGCTTTGAGGACGTCGACATCGTCCAGGTGTTTACAGCGCGCGGAAAGGCAGTCGGAGAAAGCCGCATGATGCAGGGGCAGAATCCGGTGTTCATCATCAGCGGGGAGCTGAAAGGCGGTTTGAAACAAAGGGGCAGCATGGAACGCGGTTTGAAACGGAGGGCGGCATGGAACGAATAGAAATCCCGAGGATTATGATCGCGGCGGCGTCAAGCGGCAGCGGCAAAACCACCGTTACCTGCGCCCTGCTTCAGGCGTTTCTGAACCGGGGCCTGCGGCTTGCCTCCTTTAAAAGCGGCCCCGATTATATCGATCCCATGTTTCATTCCGAAATATTGGGGGTCAAATCGAGAAATCTGGATCTTTTTTTAACCGATGAGGAGACCGTTAAATACTTATTCGTCAAAAACACAAAAGGCGCCGATCTTGCGGTCATGGAAGGCGTCATGGGCTATTACGACGGGCTGGCCGGGAAATCCACCGACGCCAGTTCCTATGACCTGGCCCGAAAAACGGAGACGCCGGTCATTCTGGTCGCGGACTGCAAAGGCGTTTCCGTCTCCGCCGCGGCTTTGATCAAGGGATTCCTGGAACTGCGCCCGGATCACGGGATCAGGGGCGTGATTCTCAACCGGATCCCGCCGGCGCTTTACAAGGAGCTGAAAAGCTTCATCGAAACGGAGCTTTCCGTTGAGGTCGTGGGATATTTCCCGGAGATGAAGGACTGCAGGCTGGAAAGCAGGCATCTGGGGCTCGTTACGGCAAAGGAGATCGAGAATCTGATGGGAATTGCGGAGAAGCTTGCCGCCCAGGCGGAATCTTCCGTGGATCTTAACCGGATTCTTGCCATCGCGAAAGAGGCCGCGGCCATCGGCTGCCATGTGCCTGAGGGGATAAAAAAGGTGAAGGATCGCGCTTCGAATTCTCCGGGCGAATCCGCATCGGGAGAGAAGAAGCGGATTCCAAGAATCGCGGTGGCCATGGATAAAGCCTTCTGCTTCTATTACCAGGATAATCTGGATCTGCTCGAGGAGCTGGGCGCCGGAATCGTTCCCTTCAGCCCCCTGGAGGACAGGGAACTGCCGGAAGACATTCAGGGATTGATCCTGGGCGGGGGCTATCCGGAATTATACCTTAAGCAGCTGTCCGCCAATGCGACGATGCTGCGGAGCGTAAAAGAGGCAATTGACGCGGGAATTCCGTGCATCGCGGAATGCGGCGGATTCATGTACCTTCATCAAAGCGTCCGCGATAAAGACGGAAGGCGATATGAAATGGCGGGAGCGATCAAGGGGGAGAGTTTCCCGACGCCCGGGCTTGCCCGGTTCGGATACGTCACGCTGACGGCGCTTGAGGACAATCTTCTATGCCGGAAAGGCGCGGTGCTTAGAGGACATGAGTTCCATTACTGGGACAGCAACAATACGGGCAGCGGGTTTTATGGGCGCAAACCCCTTCGGGATGACGGCTGGCACTGCATTGTTACGGAAAGGAATTTGTGGGCCGGTTATCCCCATATCCATTTTTATTCGAATGTTGAGGCGGCCGTCGAATTTGTAAGGCGGGCTTCGGAGGCGGGCTGACGCTTCCGAGGCGGGCTGACGCGTCAGAGGCGGTTCAAGCCTAGGTATATCGATCTGACGATTCGAAGGGTCGGAAACCGAGGGTGTGAGGAATATGAAATGGTTTATTGAACTACAGGAAAGGGCTAAAAGAGCGACAAGAAAGGGTTAAAGAGGGAAGAAAATGAAGGAAAAAGAGTTGATTGAATTGCTTTCGACGATTGGCGGACTGGACCGGAAGGCCATGGAGGAGGCGAGAAAGCGGGAGGATTCCCTGGCCAAGCCGCCGGGCAGCCTCGGCCGACTCGAGGATATCGCGATACAGCTTGCAGGCATCAGCGGCAAGCTGCATAACAGCGTTGACAAATCCTGTATTGTAATCATGTGCTCCGACAACGGCGTCGTGGAGGAGGGCGTGTCTTCTGCGCCGCAGTATGTCACGCTGGCTCAGACGATTAATTTTACCAGGAGGCTGACGGGAGTAGGCACTTTGGCGAAATGCTTCGGCGTCGACCTGCTTGTGGTGGATCTTGGGATCAACGCGGACCTGCCGAAGGAGCTGCTTGTAAAGGAAGCCCTGGAGACGGCGGGATCGGAACTCAGGGTTACCGGTAAAATAGTGGACAGGAAAATAAGGAAAAGCACGTATAATCTTTATAAAGAACCCGCAATGAGCCGGGAGGAAGCCGTGTGCGCCATGGGCGTCGGGGTTGAAATGGCGCGTGAGATTAAGAAAGCGGGATATACTATTTTTGGAATCGGCGAAATGGGAATCGGCAACACGACCACCAGCTCGGCGGTCCTTTCGGCGCTGACCGGGCTGCCGGCATCGGAGACGGTCGGAAAAGGCGGAGGGTTGACCGATCAGAGCTTTGCCCGTAAAAAGGAGATCGTCGATGCCGTCGTCGCAAGATATGGTTTTCGGGGTCAGGCCGATTTGGACGTCGTCGACGTGTTGGCCAAGGTGGGAGGTTTCGATTTGGCGGCCATGACCGGAGCCTTTCTCGGAGCAGCGGTCTATAGGCTGCCGGTGGTCATCGACGGGTTCATTTCGGTGGTCGCGGCGCTTGCGGCTGCCAGGATTGCGCCGCTGGCGAAGGAATACATGATCGCATCCCATGTATCGAAGGAACAGGGATACGGCCGGGCGCTCGGCGGGCTTGGGATACCGCCCATGCTGAATCTCGATTTGCGTCTGGGGGAAGGGAGCGGCTGCCCGCTCGCGTTCCAGGTCATTCGCGGAGCCTGCGCCATCATGAACGAAATGGCGACTTTTATGGAAGCGGAAATCAATGACGAGTATCTGGAGGAAATACGGAAGCTGGACTTTTAGAGTTCCTGGTGGTACCTTGTAAATAGAGGAAGGAGGGCAGTGCCATGGGAAAAATCATAAACGCTTATATTTTGCCGCATCCCCCCATCATCGTTCCGGGGATCGGCCGCGGCAGGGAAAGGGAAGCGGACAGGACTGTGGAAGCGGTAAAGCGGGCGGCCACGGAGATCGGAAAGGACAGGCCGACGACCATCATCCTGTCGACTCCGCACGCTCCATGCTTCAGAGATTATGTCTATATTGCGGATGCGGAGATTCTGGAAGGAGATTTTGCCGGGTTCGGGCATCCCGATATTAAGGTATGGTATCAAAACAATACGAAGCTCGCCGGGCTCATAGCGGAAAAAGCCGAGCTTGCCGGCATCAGTGCGGGAGGTCTCGACGATTTTCAGAAACGGCGGTTTGGCATCGGCGACCAGCTCGATCACGGCGCGATGGTGCCGCTTTGTTTTATTGAAAAGGAATTGCCGGACTTCCGCCTGGTCTGCATTTCAACTCCGTTCCTTCCGTTCAGGGTGCTGTATAAGCTCGGAACCTGCATCAGGGCCGCCGTTGAGGATTCCGATGAGCGGGTGGTCTATGTAGCCAGCGCGGATCTGTCCCACCGGCTTACGCGGGACGCTCCGGCCGGATATCATCCGAAAGGGCGGGAATATGACGAGTATCTGGTGGATAAGGTGCGCCGCACCGATGTGGAAGGTCTTCTGCAAACCGACATGGACTTTCTTGAAAAAGCGGGCGAGTGCGGAACGCGCTCCATCGTGATGATGTTCGGGGCGCTTGACGGCAGGAAACTTGCGGCGGAGGTTTATTCTTATGAAGGACCTTTCGGCGTGGGTTATATGATTGCGAAGATAAGTCCGGGAGACGAAAGCGGAACTGGCGAAAAGGAAAGCGCCGGCCCGGCAAACCGCAATGCTGCCGGAACCTCTGATCTGTCAGACGACAGTGTGGCCGTAAGCGCCGGTTCGGAAACCGGTACGGAAAGCGATTATGTGAGGCTTGCCCGGGAAGCCCTGGAAGCCTATGTGCGGGAAGGAAGCAAAATCAGAGTGCCGGACTGGGTGCCGCAGGATTTTAAAACGAGACGCGCCGGAGTCTTTGTTTCCCTGAAAAAGCACGGCGAACTCAGAGGCTGCATCGGCACCATCGGCCCCGTAAGACCCAATATTGCGGAAGAAATCATCAACAATGCCATCAGTGCGGGAACCCAGGACCCGCGGTTCCCTGCGGTGAGGGAGAAGGAACTTGAGGACCTGGTTTATTCCGTGGATGTTCTTGGAAGGCCAGAGAAGATCGAATCCATCGATGAACTGGACGTGAAGCGGTACGGCGTAATCGTTACCGCCGGTTTCCGCAGAGGGCTCCTGCTTCCGGATCTGGAGGGCGTCGACACGCCGGAGCAGCAGGTCGCCATCGCGCTGCAAAAGGCTGGGATCCGGCCTTCCGAAAAGTATGAGATGGAGCGCTTTGAGGTGATCCGGTATAAATGAAAAAAGAAGCGTTGTTTTATGAAAAGCTCGACCAGAACAGGGTTCACTGCTTTTTATGCCCGCATCACTGCCGCATCCCGCCTGACGGCCGGGGGATTTGCGGAGTGCGGAAAAATATCGGGGGGGCCCTGTATTCCCTGAACTACGGGGAAATCTCCTCTATCGGAGTAGACCCAATTGAGAAGAAGCCCTTGCACCGGTTTCATCCCGGCACCTTAATCCTGTCTTTGGGATCCGTGGGCTGCAATCTAAAGTGTCCGTTCTGCCAGAACCACAGCATCGCACGGGTGAAGCCGGAGGAGATCCATACCTATCAGGGGGACAGCGACGAAATCGTAGCCAAGGCGGTATCGCTCCGGAGCCGGGGAAATATCGGCATCGCCTATACTTACAATGAGCCTTCCATATGGTATGAATTTGTTTATGAGACCGCGGAAAAAGCGAAGGAAAAAGACCTAATGAATGTTCTGGTAACCAACGGCTATATTGAAGAGGAACCGCTTATGCGGATTCTGCCGTACATCGATGCGATGAACATCGACCTGAAAGCGTACAACGAAACGTTTTACAGGGATCTGGTAAAGGGAGACCTGGAGAAGGTCAAGGAAACCATCAGCCGTTCTGCCAGGCGCTGCCACGTGGAGGTGACAACCCTGATCATACCGGGCTTGAACGATTCCCGGGAAGAGATGGAGGATATGTGCGGCTGGCTTGCATCTCTGTCTCCGGAGCTCCCGCTCCATCTGTCCCGGTATTTCCCCAAATATGAGATGACCGACAGGCCGCCTACGCCGCTTGGTACGCTGCTGGAGCTGAAGCGGATCGCCGAGCGCCACCTGAAATATGTTTATTTAGGGAATATATAAGCCTTTAGGATCATGATCAGGAAGAAACCAAGCTTTCTGGCTGCCGGGTATTCATTTTGCCGGCCGTGAACAGATATTGCAGCAAACCCTTCGCAAAATATCCGCTTGCGCTATCAGCCAGGTTCATCAGCGATCTGAATATATCCAGATTCCTGGCGTAATCGCCTGCAAGCAAAGAAGAAGATCCGGCAATGGTATAGCGAATGTGCCTATACAATCTGCTTCTCCACTCCTCCTCGTTCCATGCGGGGTTAAGTGAAGAGATGGAAGCAGCCCTTTCATCGGCATTTTTATATAACAACCGGGTTATCCGGTCTATTTCGTCCATATTGCCTGCCTTCTGGGCGGTAAACAGGGTTCCGATCAAGTCGATATACGTATATAATTCCCGAAGTAGATCGTCTTCCGCCGGATGTTCCCCGAAGAACCCTTTCAGAGAATTGACATAATCAAGCGGGACCTGCCTTAAACGGTTATATACTTCATCTGTTTTTCCTATCCCGAGATGCAGGCTGAGCATGTAGGCTCTGATCCACAAAATCAGTTCAAACCAGAACATCCTGATGCTGTATATTTCATTCATCTGCTCATATGAAATACACTGCCGTACATCACCCGGCTGAGGGACATACCGGAAACCGGAAGTGATATATTCATACACACTTTCCGCAAAATAATCGCCCAGCCTGTTGGTCAGCTCCGTAAGACGGTCGGTTATCGCAATATTATATTCGCCCGTCATAATGGAATTGGCTTGCTCAATCGTATATAGAAGGTAAGTCCCGAACAGGCTCCGCAATACCGCCTCATCCATAAACGGATTAATGGACGCCAAAAAAGCAGCGCCTTCGTTAACGGTTTGATATAAGCGGTTGACATACTGCTGGACGGCCTCGGTGTCTCCCTCGAGCTGGGCGGTAATGAGGTCCCTCCATAAGAATGCGTATGTGTTTGAAAATGCTGTATATTCTGCTGTACTTTCCCGCCCGAAAATAATTTCCAGCATATTGCCGAAATCCAGAAACTCAAGATATATGTTGCTGAAAGCTTCTTCCGATGTTCCTATTCCTTTATAGCCGCTGACCAGATACAGAATGGTCCAGATCGTCAATCTTCTCCAAAAGATCCTTATATTGAAAATCAGATTCATCTGAAAAATTGTGAGACATTGCGGATCAAATGCATTTCTCGTCAACATTTCTGTGCTCCTTCGGGAATAATAATATTCATAATATTTCTGAAGGAGCTCTTATGATACAAACTTTAACTGATTATTTGGCCGGGCGGATATCCGGACCGGTTTTAAGGCGGTCCGCGAGATTAAGGATTGCGGCTTTTCGCCCGGGAGCGATTCGAGACAGAAAAGAACCCAGCTCGCCCTGCCATTCTTTTCCGTCTTCTTCGATCAGGAAGCCGGGCCCGGGTCGAGAGGCAGCTTTGTTATGAGAAGAGCCAGTTGGATATCCTCCAGGTATGCGAATACATCCCGGAATTCTTCACCGTAGAAGATTTTGAGTCTATAGTTTTCAGCGTGAAAAAAGGCTGCTTCGGAGGAATTCTCCGAAAGCAGCCTTTTTGAGTACCATGCATTTTGCTTTTCGTACCGTTGATACATTTATGTTTGCGCGTTTGGATGTCTATATACAAAGCGTTCCATTCAGATCATATTCTTATCGATGTATTTGGTCAGCTTTCCAAGGCAATTCACATAGCAGCCGAATTCGTTGTCATACCAGCCGAATATTTTGGCATGGGTGACCGGGAAATTGATGTCCCTGGCCGCGTCGACGCCATACTGCCGGAGGATCTCGGCGGAGAGCGGCAGGAATCCGGTCCGGGTGTGGTTCTCATGGCCTTCGATCACCACGGCGGCCGGGCATCCGATCATATCCGACGAAACGTTCTGATCCTCGCTGTAGAGCAGCAGGTCCTTCTGGGAGCCGCTGGCGGCTTTTTTGTAGATATCATTGATGAAATCCTTTGTGATGACCGGTTCTCCCGTTTCGGACAATAAGGTGCGGAAGGTCAGGTTCAGCGCGATCAGGGATACCGTACTGGTGGGCACCCGGATGGAATCGGCCATAAAACCGATCTCCTTGATTTGCGGGAGGATTTCCTCCAGGGCGATGGCGGCGCCTGTGGAAGTGGGAATGATATTGTTCATGACGGAGCGGTTTCGTCTAAGATCGCTGGTTCCTGCCATCGGAGGCGCATCCAGGATGCTTTGGGTATTCGTCGCCGCGTGGACCGTGGACATGGAAGCGGTTATGATTTTGGAGGTGGCTTCCGTTTCCAGCAGGGGCTTTATCATGTGGGCCAGGGCTGTCGTCGTACAGCTTGCGGCGGATATGATATGGTGTTTCAGCGGGTCATAGCCGGAATGGTTTACCCCATAAACGAACATAGCGCTGTCGGACGGCATTTTCTGGGAAGATTCCTTCATTTTGAACGGGGCGCTCACAATCACTTTTTCCGCCCCTGCTTCCAGATGCCCGCGCAGGCTGCCTTTTCCGTGATCGGCGGGAAGGGTGGGATCGAGGAATGCGCCGGTACAGTCTATTACCAGTCGCACGCCTTCCCTGCACCAGGGAATGTCCCTGGGATTTCTCTCCTTGGTCAGCACTTTCACGGGAATCCCGTTCAGCGAAAAAAGATTTTCAGCCGGATTAAGGACCTTTATATCGCAGGTTTTTCCCGAATGGCCGTAAAGAAATCTGTCCAGCGATCCGTAAGTGGAATCCGTCGTGAGATACTGGACGATATCCCTTTCTTTCTTGCCGATCTCCCGTCCCGCGTTGACTACGATCACGTCAAAATGCCTGAGATTGATATGGTTCCACAGGGTAAGCTTTCCGATTCTGCCGATCCCGTTTATCCCAAGTATTTTCTTGCTTTTTAATTCCGTGTGCATGTTCCTGTACCACTCCTTAAACTCAAATTCTTTTATATAGGTTAACGCTCTGTTTTGCAGGCCGCGATCCGGAACGGGCTGGCCCTCCGTTCAATCGATCCGGATCTCATAGGCTCCTTCGTAGATGAAGCCGGAGCTTCCGTCTATGGAGAGCCTATCCCCGGGGACATAATTCCCGCCGTTAATGGAGCAGCGTTTCCTTGCGTCGTCTACGACGAGACTCTTGCAGCTGACAATGCATACCTTGCCCAGGCCGGCGGCCGTTACCGCCGCATGGGAAGTCGCGCCGCCCTTGGCGGTGATGAGTCCGTCGCAGTTGAAAATCAGCGGGATATCGTCGGGGACCGTATCCGGCCTTACAAGGATGATCTTTTCCTCCGGGTTTTTATTTTTAATCGCTGCGATATCGTCCATGCCAAAGGCGAGAATTCCGGACAGCGCGCCCCCGCTGATTCCGATTCCGCTGCCGATGAGCTTCATCTGTCCGGGAGCCGCGACAAATCTGCTTTTCGTATCCTGCTTCTTGAGATTCTGATTTCTGGTTTGCAGGATATACAGGCTGTCGGGATCATCCGACTCAAAGGTGAACTCGATTTCCTGGTGGGTATAGCCGTGCTTCTCGATCAATTCCCTGGCGATGGAAATCAGCTTCTCGTAAATTTCCGGGAACGCGGATTCCAGGGAAATGTCGGATTCGCCGCCGTGCTGCTTTCTCTGCTTTTCCGTTATGGGCAGCGTGTTCACAAGACCGGAAACGACATCCTCGCCCTGGCTGCAGATGGAAAAGTCGCCGTAGAGGTTTATGCCGGACTTGCCGTTGAACGGGCTGTTTGTAAACAAGACGCCCGTACCGGATCTGGACGACAGGTTCCCCAGGACCATTTTCTGGACGATCACCGCAGTTCCCCATTCGTCGGCGATTTGCATGTGATCCCTGTATGATATCGCGCTTTTCGTAAACCATGAGTCCATGACGCTCAAAATGGCTTTCTTGAGCTGCAAGAACGGATCTTTTTCTATGTGTATGCCATAGTCGGCAAGAACTTTCTCATAAGCCATGCAGGTTTCCCGCATCTGATCCGGAGAGAATTGCGCTTTCAGCCCCAGGCCGTACTTTACCTTATGTTCCTGCATAATCCGGTCGAATACGTCCCGATCTATGCCGTTGGCCATGCCCCAACTCTGGAAAAAGCGGCGGTAGCAGTCCCAGGCGGCCCATTCGCAGCCCGGTTTCCTGCTGAATGCTTCCGCGATCTCATCGTTCATGCCCACATTCAGGAAGGTTTTCATGGCTCCGGGCAGCGACAGCGACGATCCGGACCGGACGGAAAACAGCAATGGGTTTTCCGTGCTGCCGAATCTTTGCCCGGTAAGCTTTTCGACCTCCCTGATGGCGGCTTCAATATTCTGCTCAAGCTCCTGGTTCATGTAGGGATGCAGGGTCACCGTATCCTTGTGGCGGAACACCTCCGTGGTGAGGACAAAGCCCGGCGGAACCTGAATGCCGCATGCGATCAGCTTTTTCAGGAAATATGCCTTGGCGCCCAGAAAAACAGGGTTATCCATTTCAACGGTTTCCCGGTTCAGCGGGCTCAGGGTCAGATCCGGATCATAGGTCATCACATTCTGGATGAATTCGTCCGAATAATTCTCCACCATGTTTCGGAGCGTTCCGATAATGCTGGTAATAAAATGATCCAGATCCTGAACCAGAAAGGCGGAGGAAAGATTCTCCCGGAGGAATTTCTCCGACTCCATCTGGGCGAACTGCTTTCTTTCGGCTTCGGGCATGGTGCGCATATGCGGAAATACCTGCGGGATGATCACTTTCAGAGGACGCTCATACAGGTCGATGAAGTATTCGCTGATGATCTGCTTGATATCGCCTGCCATAAACTGAAAAATGTTGATATATTGATCCAGAGAGAAGCTGGGTGACGCCAGGCTGTATTTCAGCATTTCAATGTTGGAATTGAATCCCTGGTTGTAGATGCCGTCCAGCTCCAGGCCTTCTCTGAAGAGCTCAAGAACTTCGTAGATGCGGCGGAAAGTTTTCGCCGTTATGTATTCGAGATTGATGGACGCAAGGAGCCGCACCATGAGCTTCACCGCGGTTTTTTCCAGTCGGAACATCAGCCCCAGGGCTTCAAATTTCGGCTCGATATACTGCCCGTACATGGAGGGAATGCCGGCTGCGATATGGCGCTTGTAGTAGATATCCTCCAAGGCGACGCTTTCCCGGGGATCCAGAATGACTTCCTTGAGCCTGCGCATGAAACTGTAGATCCTGACCAGGGGAGCCTTTAAATCGCTGCCTTTCAGATCCTCCCCAAGCTGGCTGATTTCCTGGTTCGTAAAGAACCGGTAGTTCTTCAGCGTCGACAGGATGTCCTCCGACTCCAGGGAATACTTTTCCGTCAGGAGGGCATGGATCTGGAACAGGTAATAAATCCGTTTCCGGTCTCTGGTGCTGCCGCCGGGCAGTTTAAAGATATGCTGCTTCAGGTCTTCCGCATCCATGTCGAAGAGCTGGTCAAGTTCGGCGTTCATAGAAGCGCACAACTCGGCAAGCGCCTTGTGCACGCCGGTGTACCACTCGCTTTTCGTATCCAGCTGCAGGTATACGTCTTCCGGCAGCATGCTTTTGAGCGCCTCGGGGTCGCCGTTATGCCAATACTGGATGATCTGCCTTGCGAGGGCAATATGCGTGTTGTTGCTTTCCGTATGAATCTGCTTTCGCAGGAAGTGGATCAGCCTATCCTGCCTTCTGGTAATCTCATCCACCGCGGTGGTCGCTTCCCGCAGCTTTCCTTCGGCGCCGATTTCCCGGAAATAAACCGGGAAAATCCTGGCCAGCTGCTTCATTTCCCTGTAGACCGGCGCGATATTCGAATTGAGAAGCTTCGTTACTTCACGCTGGAACAGGTCCGTGTCGGAGATAAAGATCCCTCCCAGCTTCAGATTGACGATGAGAGCCTCGAGGAGTTCCCTGGTCTCATACGGAGAATACTCGATCAGCTCCAGCCATACTTTGATGTTCTTTACATGGTTCGCGTTGATCTTCGTCTGCCAGTCGGAATTGTACGTGAGCTGGCCTGGATAATGGAATCCCGACTGGATCAGGCTTTTTACAAAGTAGGAGATCACGCTTTCGTTTTTTGTGCGGATGATCTCTTTGCCGAGGGTGAGAGCGCAGTCCAGAACCGTTCCGGCATGATCCTCCCTAAGCTCGTCGAACAAGGCCGCGATCGTGTCGAGAAAGGCCGTGATGTCATCCTCTTCCAATTCCGCCAATACGCTTCTCAGATGGCGGTTGAGGTCATAAAGCAGGTGGTCTTTCAAAAGGGCCATGCCGGGCAGATGCAGGAGAAAGTACAGATAGTAGATCTTTTCAAGCGAAGTGCCGAACCGGTCGGTAAAGCTGCGGAAATAGTTGGAGATATCGTTGAAGAACATTAATTCGCAGAGATCCTCCCAGCCTTGAGCCTGCGCAAGCGCAGCCCTAAGCCTGGCAAAGAAGGGCTTCCCGATGTCCTGGAGAGCTTCCTCGTCCAAAGTGCGGAACAGCAGGTCCTTTGAGGAAAGCCATTCCTCGACATTGGCGGTTCTCTCCCAGTAATCGATGCATTTTTCAAGAAGATGCTTCGTGATTTCCTCCAGACAACTCCGATATTCGGGGAACTGTGCGACCTTTTTCAGGTAAGTCTTAAAGTAACCGGATATGAAAAGGTAAATCTCCTCGTGCTTCTGCATGTCGGCGCGGATGATTTCAAGGCAGTTTCCGACGATGCTGCGCGGAAATACTTCAAGGCTTACCAGTCTTTCTATGAATTTGATAAAGGTCGTTGTCAGGAGTTCCCTTTGGCTCTCGTTCAAATCGGATTCGATCAGATCCTGAAAGATATGTACCAGGACGGAAAGCGCCTTTTCCGATTCCTCCAAAGAATTGTAGAACCACAAGTCCGTAAGACTGATGGTGTGCAGGGATTCAATCACGTATTGACGGTTTACAAACTTATGATTGAGCTCCCTGATGAATTCTTCCGCCCGGTTATGGATTCCCCATTTGGATTGTGATAGCTCGAGGAACCAACGCTGCTCGTCTGGGATTTCAATGTCCTTGATTTGTGTTTGCTTTAAATTGGCTTCCAGTGCCTTAGACGTAAAATTATCCAATTTCAAGACTCCAATCACCTGCGGATTCATATTGTATGGAATCGGTCGAGGTTACTAAAATTTATTAACTTATTTGTATTATAGCACTCTTTTTTAAAAAAATGCAACAAATATACTCAATTTTAACGAGTTTTTGTAAAATTTCAGTGCCGGAGAAGGCCGGGCGGCCGACGGTGTTTCGAATGAAAAGGAGGTACACCGCATATCTATTACAAGGCGGGATATCCTCCGTATCCCCCGCTTTATTAAGAACAGAGCAAGGAGCATATGAGAGAAATGAGATTTGATAAACAATTCAATCCCACTGGGGCTGCGGATATGCCTAAGCCCGGCCCGCCTGCGGCCGGAATGCATAAGCCTAGAATACCTGCGTCCGCAATGTCCGTTCCCGGCACTCCTGCGCCCGAAATGCCCAACGGCCCGTTCGCGTCAGAAATGCCTGCTCCCGGCACGCCTGCGCCCGAAATGCCCGTTCCCGGCACGCCGGTGCCCGGCGCACCAGAACCCGGAATGCCGGATTTTGCGGGCTACCTTGAAAGCGAGCAATTCAGTCTGATCAGCAGCCTTCGAGAACTTTGGATTTGGCTGGCAATCTGGTCGAGGTCCCTGATCGTCAGCGCTTCCGCCGGTCTGCGCGATATACAGGCGATTACGGACGTGCTTTCTGCTCTGCCGGAGTCGTTTTCGGCGGAGCTTGGCAAGTATTTTGAGCCGCAGGAAGCGGATCGGTTCGCAGAGTTGCTGCAGGAATTCATATCAACGACGGAGGCGTTGATCGCGGCAGAAAAAAGCGATGAAGAACGGATGACCGGGCAGGAGACTGCAAACCTGTACCGGGACGCCGGCCGGATTGCTTCTTACCTGGCAAGCATTAACCCGTACTGGAACCGCCAAAATCTGGAAGAACTGGTGGTCGATTATATCGAGATACTGCTTGCCGGGCTGGTCGCACGGATGTCGGGGGATTACCGGAGAGAAATGACCATATTTGAATATTTGCTTGCACAGGCCGTTAAAATCGCCGATTACCTGGCGGAGGGTATAGCGCGGAAATTCCGTCCCTGAAAACGGAACTCCTTTTGCGGGAACCGGCGGTTCTATTGCCCGAAGGAACGCATATCATGTAATAATGATTGATATGAGGGGAGATGGGGTATCTTGCAAGAAATAACCGGAAGCAAATGGACCAATTACGATAACATGAACTTGTCAAAGGAGCTTCGCAGACTTTGGGCGGAGCATGTCTTCTGGACAAGGCTGTTTATTGTAAGCGCGCTGGCAGGACTTCCCGATCTGGCAGTGACAACGGAACGCCTGCTTCGGAATCCCGCCGACTTTGCAAATGTTTTCAGAAAGTTTTATGGAAGCCAGACAGCCGATGCCGTCCAGCGCCTCCTGGAGGATCATCTGAAGATCGCCGCCGACCTGGTAAACAGCGCGATCCGGCAGGATGCGGAAGCGGTGGAACAAAACACGAAATTGTGGTATAGTAATGCGGATAAGATCGCCTCCGCATTAGGCCGCATCAATCCCGTGTGGACCGCAGCCCAATGGAGGGATCTCCTGTATGACCACCTCAGAATGACGACGGATGAAGTTTTAGCCAGGTTATCGGGAGACTACGCTAAGGACGCGGCCATTTTTGACATGATCCTGGAACAGGCTCTGGATATGGCGGACGTCATGGCGGAAGGCATAGCGAAACAGTTTGAAATTTAACGGGAGTAAACTTACGGATGAAATATGAAGCAATCAGGGAAGCGGTTTTCCTTTCCAGGCCTAACCGCTTCATCTCCCATGCCGTTGTCGGCGGGGACAAGCATACGGTACACGTTAAAAATACCGGAAGATGCAGGGAACTCTTCAAGGAGGGCGCAAAGATATATCTCGAGGACCGCGGGGAGAGGGGGAAAAACAGAAAAACCCGGTATTCCCTGGTCGCGGTGGAAAAGAAAGACGCCGGAGCAAAATCCGGAATCCGGCTCGTTAACATAGACTCCTACGCGCCCAACAGGGTCGTGGGGGAAGCGCTTCTGGCCGGCATCCTGAACCTGCCGGGGATGGAATACCCGCTCGTCCGGGTTAAAGCGGAAGCGGCGTATGGAACCTCCAGGTTTGACTTTTATGCGGAAGACCGCAAGGGAACCAAGGCATTCATTGAAGTAAAAGGGGTAACCCTGGAAGAACGCGGCGTCGCCCGGTTCCCCGACGCCCCGACGGAACGGGGAGTCAGGCATCTCGGGGAATTGTGCCATGCCCTGGAGCATGGATTTACCGCCTTTATTATCTTTGTGATACAGATGAAGGGGGTTTTCCGCTTCGAACCCAATGACGAGATGCATCTCGCATTCGGTAATGCGCTGCGGGAAGCCCGGGACAAAGGCGTCGTCATTCTCGCTTACGATTGCGACGTGCAGCCGGACGAAATGACCCTCGGAGAACCGGTACCGGTTGTATTAAATCCCATGGTCGCAGCACAGACACCAAATGTACAAAATTTCAAGTAATGGACGGAATTATTCATGGCATTCATGGCAAGTGACAGTTATGCGCATATTTATACATTTTTTGTTGACTCATGTGAAATATCCGTCCAAAACTTGGAAAACTGTACAATAATAACGGACTTTTCCCCGCCGGTAAGAAGAGAGGCTGTCTCTCTTTGATGATTGAGTCATTTTGAGACAGCCTCAGGCTTATCTGCTTACCAGCTGCAGCCGTTTGAGCCGTGAAGCCGGGAAACGGATCTCACGAAATCTTTGAAAGCGGACCTCTCTCTACCTTTGATGTCCCGCTTTGCGCCTATTATTCCTTTATCGCTGATGCCGAAAGTTCCGTCGATATCGAATCCGACTCCAGCAACGTCGCAGCCGCCGCCGTCGGATAACTCTTCCAGGATTTCCTTCAGAATTTTTTCCAACGAATCTCTGTCTCCTGCACCGCAGATCCTGTCGGCAATTCCCAGGACGCTGCCATCGCATCTGCCGCGCCTTATCCCTGCAAGCTTTTTCCTGTCGCAGACATCGAATCCTTCGAGCTTTGCTACGCAACGGCTGATCCCTGCAATATCATCATTATCATCATCGCCTCGGTCGTGGCTGTCGCAGATGTCGTTGCCCCGGTCGCAGGTTCCGGAACATCTGCAGTCCGGCCGGTCAACTCCGCCGATTTCGCAATCGCGGCTGTCTTCGATTGCCGCGGCGAACACGGAGCCTTGACAGGGCTGGAGCCCCTC
>ENA-UPSB01001224-UPSB01001224.1-bioreactor-metagenome-genome-assembly--contig:-NODE-1224-length-31795-cov-6.150441_pt1 | contig 31795 bp, 19 predicted proteins | sample MGYA00238182_ERZ773286 | MGnify/ENA primary metagenome ERZ773286 (study PRJEB29026, sample SAMN07631240) | bioreactor metagenome | isolation source: Switchgrass digestor | place: USA: Dartmouth...
CGGTGCGCCGCCGGTCGATGAACGCGGGGATCCCGTGCTCGGCGAAGATCGTGGCGGTGAGGTCGCCGTACTCGTCGAGGTTGCGGGCAATCACGGCAATCTCCCGGAAGCGCAGCCCCTCCTCCCGCACCAGCCGCAGGATCTCCCGGGCGGCCGCCGCCACCTCCTCCCGCCGGTTCTGCGCCTCCACGAGGGCGATGTGCGCCGGCGCGTCCGTCCAGGCCGGGGCCGACTGCCGGAAGAGGTATTGCTCCACGTGGGCGAGTTCGGGGGCGTGCCGGAAGCGGTGACCTTCCCGCAGAAGCAGGGGCGGGTCAACGGGCACGCCGTTCTCCAGGGCCAGCGCCACGAGCTGGTCGTAGGTGGTAAGCGGCGGATGGAAGAGGTCGCCCGGACCGTGGTGCCCGCCGGCCTTGTAGAGCTGGCCCGGGGGGATGCAGAGGCTCACGTGGACCTGCCGGGCGGAGCGCATGATCGCAGCCAGCACGGTCAGTTCCTGCGGGGTGAAGCCATTGAACCCGTCCACCCAGACCTCGGCGCCGTCCAGCAGCCGGCTCTGCTCGAGGTGGGCCGCCAGCACGGTGAGGTAGTCGTCGGGGTCGGTGAAGCGGTTCTCGGTGTACTGCTGGAGGTCCGCCATCACCAGGGAGAGGTCGTGCAGCTTCGCCCCGAGCGCGGTCTCGCCCAGTCCCTCGGCCTCAAGCTGCTCGAACTGCCGCCGGAGGCTCTCGGGCCCCTGCTGGTAGCTGCGCAGCTCGCGGATGGAGCCTGCGACGCGCTCGATGAAGCCGGGCTTGTCCGCGACCTGGTGGAAGAGGCGCAGTTCGCCGCGCCGGCGCTCGAGGAGGGCGCGCAGGACCATCTGCTTGCCGAGGTCGGAGAGCGGCGGCAGCGCCAGGCCGCCCACCTTGAGGGACACGCGCCAGGCCAGTCGCTGGAAGGAGAGCACCTGCGCCCGCATGATGCCCTTGAGCCGTCCGCTGCTGAGCAGGGCCTGCTCCACCTGGAAGGTGGCCTGCTCGGGCACGAGCAGGATGAGCGGGGGCCCGGACGGCGCGGCCAGGGCGGCCTGGGTGAGTTCGTCCAGGCAGGTCTGGCTTTTGCCGGAGCCGGCACTGCCGATGATGAAGCGCACGGCCATGATGGGACCTCCTTTTGTGTGATGCGGTGAACGGTGGGTTGCCCGGGGCAGCGGGGCTCGGCGCCCCGGCCGTATGAGCAGTGGTAACACTCTTCGGCGGAAGCCGTTCCGTGCCGCCGGGCAGGGCGGCTCGCCGCCGCTGGCGCGCACCGGCGGTTGTGCTCCTCGTCGGCCGGGCGTGCTCGCTCCGCTGCGCTCGCGCCGGCCTCCTGCGGAGCCTGAACCGGCGCCAGCAACGCGGCTTCGCTCGCCCTGCCCGGACCGGGGCACCCACGCGTACTGCCAGCCTCCGTGCGAGGCCTTACGCCCGCTCGAGGCGCAGGCGGCTGCCCCGGCCGCCGGGCTCGGCCGGCTCGACGATCACCCGGCGCTGGAGCCGGGCGCGCAGCTCGGCCACGTGGCTGATCACGCCGACCTTCAGGTTCTGGCCGCGCAGTCCCTCGAGGGCGGAAATCACCACGTCCAGTAATTCGGGGTCGAGGGTGCCGAAACCCTCGTCCAGGAAGAAGAACTCCAGCGGGTAGCGGCCCCGCAGCTGAATCTGTTTCGAGAGTGCCAGGGCCAGCGAGAGCGAGGCCAGGAAGGTCTCGCCGCCGGACAGGCTGGTCACCGCCCGGCAGACGCCGCCGTTGGCGTCGTCCCGGATCAGGAAGCCGCCGCCGGGCTCCGTGACCAGGGCATAGCGGTCGCGGGTGAGCTGGCCCAACTGCTGCGATGCATCCGCCGCCACCCGGCGCATCTGCTCCGCCGCAAGGAAGTCCACAAAGGCGTTGCCCTGAAGCACCTTGCGCAGCTCTTCCAGGTAGTTCACCTGCGTGCTCAGGGCCGTACGCCGCTCCTCCAGTTCCTGCCAGCGCTGCTGCTTGGCCAGCAGGTCGGCGAGCACCTGCTGCGCCCGGGCCCGTTCCTCGCGGCGCTCCTCGACGGCGGTGCGGGCCTGCTCCAGCCGGGCCGACCAGCCCTGCCACTCCGCCTCGGTCAGGCTCCGCCCGGCCAGCTGGTCCCGCAACTCCCCCTGGCGGCTCTGCAGCCGCACCCCTTCCTGCTCGTGCGCCTGGATCAGCGCCTCCAGCTCCGCCTGCCGCTGGGCGCTCCGCAAGGCCGACCGTGCGGCCTGTCCGTCCGGGAAACCCGCGGCTTCGAGGGCCGAGGCCAGAGCGGCTGCGGTCTCGGCGTCGCGCTGCGCCGCGAGTTCGGCCTCCCGCCGGGCGGCAGCCAGGGCCGACTCCGCCTGGCGGTGGGCCCGCTCGGCCTGGTCCCGTCGCTCGGCCGCGCTGGCCTCGTCCTCCTCCAGACGGCGGAGCTGCGCCTCCACGGCGGCCAGCTGCGGCGCCGCCGGCTGGCCGCCGGAAAGCCGCCGCCACTCGCTTTCGATCTCGCTCAGGCGCTGCCGCGCCTCCGCCAGCTCCACCTCACGCTGATGGAGCAGTTTCGTGTACTCCTGCTCCCGACGGCGCAGCTCTTCCAGCGTCCGTTCCTGCTCCTCCTGTTCGCTCCGGAGCGCTTCCAGCTGCTTGCGCAGGCCGGCCACCCGCCGGTCCGCCTCCGCAATCCGCCGCTGGGTCTCCTCCACGGATTCCGGCGTCATGTCGCCCCGGGCGGCGTCGAACTCCGCCTGCCGCTCCGCCAGACTCCGGGCAAGCGCCTCCACCTCGCCGTGCGCCTCTTCCACCGCCCGTTGCGCCAGATCGGAGCGGGCCATCCGTTCCGCGGCCTCGGCTGCGGCGCGGGAGAGCCGGTCGGCCTGCTCCTGCCGCTTCGCCTGCCAGGTGGTAAGCTCGTCCCGCCACGCCTCGAACCGGGCCCTGCGCTCCCGGTGGCCGGCGGCCTCCCGTTCGAGCGCGGCCTGGAGCTGCGCCGGCGGCAGCCCGCGCCAGGCAGCAGGCAGCTGCTCCTGCAGTTCGGCCACCCGGGCTTCCGCCTGTTGCAGGGCGGCCTCCGCCTCCGCCGCGCGCCCGGCTGCTGCCGCGGCCTGCTGCCCGTTGGCAATCCGCTGCTGGGCGGCCCGCTCCAGGGCCAGCTCCACCTCACGCAGCCTGGCCTCGGCCTGCTCGAGCTCCGCCTCGCGGGCCTGGAGGTCCGCGGCGGCCTCCGGGCTGGCGGGGTGTGGATGCTCCCGCGATCCACAGACGGGGCAGGGGGCCCCCTCCTTCAACTCGGAGACCAGCGCCGCCGCGTGGGCCTGGCGCCGGGCCTCCGCCACGGCCGCCCGGGCCGCCTCCCGCGCCGCACGGGCGGCGTCCAGCTCATGCCTGCGCTGAACCTCGGCGGCAGCCGCCCGGTCGGCTTCCTGCTGCAGCCGCGCAGCCTCACCGGCGCGCGCCTCGTACTCTTCGCGCCGCCGGGCCGCCTGCTCCAGCAGCACGGACAGGGTCCGGATCTGCTCCGCGACCCGGCTCAGCCAGGCCTCCTCGGCCCGCAGGTCGTCATCGCTCGCGGGCGGCTCTGCCTCCAGCTGCGCCACGGTCTGCTCAATCTCCCTGAGCCGGCGCTCCGCCTCGACCTGCAGGGCCCTGCCCTGCTCGGCCAGCCGCCCGGCCTTGCGCATCTCATCCTCCCGCTGCCGCAGGCGCCGCTCGGCCTCGGTGAGGCGGACCTGCGCCTCCCGCAGCCGGTCGAGGCTGCGCACGGCCTGGCTGACCCGTTCCCTCAGTTCCGCCGAAACGTCCAGCGCCGCAATCTGCTCCCGCAGCCGCGCCTCCCTGGCGAGCAGGGTCTGGCGGTGTTCCGTGCCCGCAGCCAGCTCGGCGGAGACCCGGGCCAACAGGCCCTGGCCCTTGGCGACGCGCGCCGCCAGGTCTGCCGCCTTGCCGCGGGCCTCCGCCAGCGCCCCCTCCAGCTCGGCAGCCCGCTGCAGGTCCCGCTGCCGCCGGGTGAGGGCCGGAAACTCGTCTGCCCGGCGGGTCCTCGCCGCCTCGTGCGCCTCAACTGCCGCGTCCAGGGAGGCCGTGGCGGCGGCGAGGGCCTGCTCCGCCTCCGCCAGCCGGGCAGCCGACTGAGTCGCCTGCGCGGCGGCCTGGTCCCGGGCCTCCAGGTGGGGGCGCACTCCGTCCGCCCGGCGGGCGGCCAGCAGCTCCTGGCGCCACGCCTGGGCCTCCGTCACCTGCCCCTGCCATGCGGCCAGCCGCTCCTCCACGTCCCTGAGTTCCTGCTGCAGGTGCCAGACCCGCTCCCAGGACCGGAACTCGGCCTCCACACGGCCCAACTCCTCTTCTGCGGTCGTGAGCAGGGCCGCCGCGATCCCAAGCCGCTGCTCGGCGGCCGAAACGGCCTCGGCGGAGGCGTCTCCCAGCCCGGCCTGCTCCGACTCGACGGCGATCAACTGGCCGCGCACGGCTTCCAGCCGCTGCCGCAGCCGCTGGTGGAGCTTGTCGCCGTACTGCTCCAGTGCGAAGATGCGCTGCAGCATCTTCGTGCGCTCCGCCCCCGTGAGCGTCAGGAACTCCGCAAACTGCCCCTGGGGCAGCACCACGGCGCGGGTGAAGTCTTCCACCTGGAGCCCCAGAAGGTCGATCACCCGCTGCGTCACCTCACGGTCCTTGTCGGCGAGCACCTCGTCGCCCGCCGGTGCGTCACCCGGCAGCGCGCCGTCGGCGGTGCGCACCCGGACCAGCCGGGCGTACTCGCTGCGGATGGAGGGGGTGTCCTTCTCGCGCTTGTAGGCGCGCTCCACGCGGTACGTCTCGGGGCCGAGGCCGAACGTAAACTTTACATAGAGCCGGTTCTCGGCATGGTTCATGATGCCGATGGTCCCCCGCTCCGCCCGGCCCACCCGGCCGTACAGCGCAAGGGTGATGGCGTCCAGAACGGTCGACTTCCCGGCGCCGGTGGGGCCGAAGATGCCGAACAGGCCGCCATCCAAGAGCTGCGTGAAGTCGAGCTCCTGCTTCTCCCGGTAGCTCTGCAGTCCCGCAAATTCGAGCCGGATCGGCCTCATTCTGCCCCCTCCTCGTCCTGGTCGCTTACCAGTTCCAGGAAGAGCCGCACCAGTTCGTCCGGCGGCGTGCCGCCCCGCTCCTGCTGGTAGAACCGGATGAACTTCTCCTGCAGGCTCAGCTGCAGCTCTTCCCCGCCGACCGCCACCTCCTCCTCGACCGTCGGGATCACCGGGCGGATGTGGATGATGTCGGGCCGCAGGGTGCGGAGGCGGTGGATCTGGTCGAGGGTGAGGGGATGCTCCAGGTGGATCGTCAGGTCGATGAACGCGGTGGGATCCTTGCCCTCGCCGACCCAGCGCTCCACCTCGGCCAGGCCCCGGGCCTCCCACCTGACCAGCGGCCGCCCGGCGGTGATGGGAATCTCCCGCAGGGCGGGCGCGGAGTCGCCCGGGCGGAGTTCCAGCACGGTGACGCCCTTGGTGTAGCCCGTCTCGCTGAAGGAGAACGAAAGCGGCGACCCGGAGTAGCGGGTGACAGCCGCCGCCCCGTGGATCTGCTGGGGGCGGTGCAGATGGCCCAGCGCCACGTACTGGGCGCCCGGGGGCACGGCGTCGGCGTAGACGGTGTACGCGCCGCCCATGTGGATCGGCCGCTCCACGTCGCTGGTCTCGGCCCCGCCGGCCATGTAGATGTGGCTCGTGACCAGGCGGACGGCACCGGGGTGGAAATGCCGCGCCGCCGCCGCAAGCCAGCCCTTCACCTGGTCAGAGTAGAGGGGTTGCAGTTCCTCCTCGCCCAGGGTATCGGCCAGGAGCTGCTTCAGGCGGGACTCGGAGGGATAGGCCAGCGCCAGGACCACCGCCGGGTGGTCCACGCCGGGCACGGTGAGTTCCACCCACCCCGGCCCGGCGGCGACCCGCTGCACCCGATCGGGGCCCGGGGTGTGGGTGCCGGGGTCGTCATAGGGGTAGCCGAAGAGGACGGCCCCGTGCCGCTGGGCCAGGGCCCGCACTGCGGTGAGCCTGTCCGGCGAGTCGTGGTTGCCCGCGATGACCACCACCGCCCGGCGTCCCCCCTCGCCCAGCCGGGCGAGGGCCTCGCAGTACAGCTCCTCGGCGCTGGCCGGGGGGTTGACGGAATCGAACACGTCGCCCGCGATGAGCACCAGATCGATGGCCTCATCCCGGACGATCGCACACAGCTCGTCCACGAACTTCTCGTGCTCTTCCTGCCGGCTGCGGCCCTCCAGGGTACGGCCCAGGTGCCAGTCGGCGGTGTGGAGGATTCGCACGGGCCTGTCCTCCTCTTGCGCAAGTTTGTTCGGGGAGAAGTTCTTGGTGGAACGGGTGTTCTCCTTCCCCGCCTGCGGGTGATTCGGTGGATGAGAACAGGTCGCAGTTCCATGTGTAGAGATTGCCGAAGCTGGAATGTTCTGGGTTTCTGAGCGCGGCGTCGCCCTCTCCCCGCTCCTGCAGCAGGCTCAACCGAGCAAGCCGTGACACGTCCAGGTCATCCAGCCGCCAGGAGGAGAGCTCGTCCTTCGTGCGGGCGCACTCCTGGCAGAGGGGCTCCCGGCGGGAACGCCCGGTGAAGTCCTTGCGGGGAAACACATGGCCGCATTCGGGGCAGACCAGTTCCCTGAACTTGCGCGCCACGTCACTCCCCCACTGCCAGGCCTCGCTCCTCGGCGGCGGCGACCAGCAGGTCCAGCAGCCGGGCCGTGGCCCGCACGTCGTCCAGCGCCCGGTGGTGCCTGTCCGCGGCGATTCCCCAGTGGTCCAGCAGGGCCTCGAGCCTGTGGCTGGGCAGGCCGGGAAAGAGCCGGCGGCTCAGCCGCATGGTGCAGAGGACGGGACCGCCGTACGGCGGCAGCCCCGCCCGGGCCAGCTCCTGATTGAGGAAGCGCAGGTCGAAGGCGGCGTTGTGGGCGACCAGGAGCGGCTGGTCATGCAGAACCTCGGCCATGAGCCGTTTGATGGCCAGGGTGGTGGGCGGGGCGTCGGCCAGGTCGGCGTCGGTGATGCCCGTAAGATGCGTTATAAATGAAGAAAGCGGACGACCGGGGTTGCAGAGCGACTGGAACTCCACGGTGCGGTCCCGCTCAAAGCGGACAGCAGCAATCTCCATCACGCGGTCGGTTGTCCGGAGACCGGTGGTTTCGAAGTCCAGCACCACGTAGGGAAGACGTAACATGGGGTAGCCTCCTCCAGGTCTCTCCATCGCTGCCGGGTGACTTCCCTGGAGGAGGCCGTGATTCCTGCTGTGCGTGACCGGCGGGCCGGAAGACGGCGCGGCAGGCCCGCCCTTACGGAGTCTCAGGCCATTCGTCGCCAACCGTGATGGGCTCCGCAACTTCGTCCGTCTTGGCGTCCACGAAGAAGGTGACGTTCGGGCCAGGGTGGAGGCTCTGCACGATCCAGGTGCTCCGCGGCCGTCCTTCCCCCTCGCTGTCGCTCAGGTAGGCGGGCACGTAGTCCGGAACCAGGATGGCGTCGAACTCCCTCCCTTCCCGAGCCGCGGGCGGGATCAGGGCGATCGCCTGCCCGGGCGAGTTGACCGGCCCCGCCAGCGCATGCGCAGCGACGGACTGGCCCGGGTCGCCCCGGCTGCCAGTCTCGGTGCTCGCAGGCTCGGAGCCGGCCGTCTCGCCCGGTGTCCCGGGATCGGACGGGCGCAGGGTGCAGGCCGTGATCAGCAACATCAGCACCCCGAGGAGTGCGGCCAGTGATGCCCCCCGGTTCGGCGGGCTGAGGCTGTAAGGGAGGGCGTCGCCGAAGGGTCGCTTGACGCAGCACACATCTGCGGGGCCAGGTGCGCCGTGCACCGTGAAAGGGAGCCCGGGCAACGCTCGCCCGGGCTCCACCCCTTTGCTACTGCGCCTGCGTTGTCCGGTTGTAGTCCTCGATGCCCTTGGTGATCTCCTCCGCCGCCTTGGCCAGCGCCTCCGACGCCGTGGCCTGGCCCAGGATCACCGACTCCATTGCCGCCTCCACGATCTGGCGGGCCTGCGGGAAGGTGCCGATCACCGCGCCCTGGGTCACCGTGGTGAGCGGCGAGGACCGCAGCTGCTCGATGGCCGTGATGAACTGCGGCCGCTGGGCGTGCCAGTCCTTCAGGATCTGCTCGTCGTAGGCGGCCTTGCGGATCGGGAAGTAGCCGGTGGCAATCGACCACTCGGCCTGAACCTCCGGCCTGGTCAGCCACTTCACGAACTCCCAGGCAGCCCACTGTTCTTTCAGCGGCCTGGTGTTCGTGATCCAGAGCGATGCGCCGCCGATGATCACGCCGCCGTTGGCCCCTTCCGGGCGCGGCAGGAAGGCCGTGCCGATCTCGAACTTATCGCCCACGCCGGCGAGGATATTGCCCAATGCGGCCGTGGAGTCCATGGTCATGGCGACGCGCCCGGAGGAGAAGGCCGCCTGCGTCTCCGCCGTCCGGCGACCCAGGTTGATCGCCACGCCCTCGTCCACCATCTCCTTCAGCCAGTTCACGAACCGCTCGCCCTCGGGCGAGTTGATGATCGCCTTCGTGGCCCGGGCGCTGCGGCCGTTATCGTTGTCCACGTAGTGGGCCCCCTGCACCGCCAGGAACTGCTCGAAGAACCAGCCGTAGAGGGCGATGCTGGCGCCGTGGCGGGTCTCGCCGCCCTGGGTGACCGTCAGCTTGCGGGCGTACTCCTTGAACTCCTCAAAGGTGCGGGGCGGCTGTTCGGGGTCGAGCCCCACCTCCCGGAAGGCATCCTTGTTGTAGTACACGATCGGCGTGGACGTGTTGAACGGCATCGAGTAGAGGCGCCCGTCGAAGGTGTAGTAGCCCAGGATGTTGGGCTCGAAGTCCTCGGTGGAGAAGCCGTCGGCGTCGATGAAGTTCTGCATCGGGGTGATCATGCCCGAGTCGATCATGAAGCGGCTGCCGATCTCATACACCTGCATGATGGTGGGACCCTCGGGGCCGGCCGCCCGCAGTTTCTGCAGGGCGTCGTCGTAGCTGCCCTGGTAGACGGCCTCCACCTCCACCCGGTCCTGCGAGCTGTTGAACCGCTGTACCAGCCGGTCCACCGCCTCGCCGGCGACGCCGCCCATCGCGTGCCAGAAGGTGACCTTCACCCGCTCGCCGGGCTGGATCTCCACCTTCTGAAACTCGCCGTCCGAGCCGGCGCCGCCGCCTCCGCCGCTGCGGGTGCAGCCGGCCAGCAGGGCCAGGATCAGCACCAGGGCCCAAAGGGTCAGGAATGGACGTCTGAATCCTCTCACGTGAAAACTCCTCCTCTTCACGAGAGTTGCGTAAGCCGCTACCCCTTGATGCCGCCGGCCATCAGCCCGCGCACCAGGTAGCGCTGCCCCCACAGCAGGATGACGAGGGCGGGCAGCATGCAAAGCACCACGCCGGCCATGATGCGGTGGTACTGCATCCCCTCCTCGTTCATGAGGAAGCGCACGCCGATCTGCACCGTCCGCATCAGCCGGGTGTTGGTCACCAGGAGCGGCCAGAGGTACTGGTTCCAGGTGTTCAGGAACGTGTAGGCACCCAGGGTGAGCAGGCCGGGGCGGGCGAGGGGCAGGGCGATGGACCAGAAGAAGCGGAACCGGCCGCAACCGTCAATGCGGGCTGCGTCCTCCAGCTCCCGGGGGATCTGCAGGAAGAACTGCCTCAGCAGGAACGTGCCGAAGGCGGTCGCCAGGAAAGGCAGGATCAGCCCCGGGTACGAGTCCAGCAGCCGGAGCGACCGGATGGTCAGGTAGTTGGGGATCAGGGTGACCTCCCAGGGCACCATCATGGTCGACATGAACAGAGCAAAGAGCGCCGCCCGGCCCGGGAACCGCAGGAAGGCGAAGGCGTAGCCCGACAGGCTCGCGGTGGCGATCTGACCGAGGGTGACGGCCGCGGACACCACGAGCGAGTTGAGCAGGTACCGCCCCACGGGCACGGTGCGGGCGACGTCTGCGTAGTTGGCCCAGTTCGGGGTACTGGGCACAAACCGGGGCGGGAAGGTGTTGACCTCCGCCGGGGGCATGAGGCTGATGGAGACGGCGTACAGAATCGGGAACACGATGATTACGGCGGCCACCGTGAGGGCCACATACAGAAGCAACCGGTTCAGTCGGGCGGCGAGGCTCACTGGTAATGCACCCGCCTCTCCCCCAGCCTGAACTGGATGTACGTCAGCACCACCATCACGATGAAGAGCAGAATCGCCTGTGCGCTGGCGGAGCCGAACTCGTACTGGCGGAAGGCCACCTGGTAGATGCGGTAGACCACCGTGTTCGTGGCATCCGACGGCCCGCCCGCCGTCATGATTTCGATCTCAGCGAAAACCTGGAACGCGTGGATGACGCCCACCACGGCGGCGAAGAAGAGCGTCGGGGAGATCATCGGCAGCGTGACGTAGCGCGTCTTCGCCCAAAATCCCGCGCCATCCACCACCGCCGCCTCGAGAAGTTCATCCGGCACGTTCTGCAGGCCGCTCAGCATCAGGACGAAGTTGAACCCGAGGCGGAGCCAGATGCTGACCATCCCCACCGACAGGAGCGCCCACCGGGGATCGGTGAGCCAGTGGATCGGGGCGATGCCCACCAGCCCGAGCAGATAGTTGACCATGCCCGACACCGGGTTGAGCAGCATCACCCAGATGGTGCTCCCGATGGCGGCCGAGATGGCCAGCGGCGAGGAGAAGATGAGCTGAAAGATGCGGGTGCCCTTGAGCGGCTGGTGCGCCAGCAGGGCGAGCACGAAACCGAGGATGAGACCGACGGGAACCGTGTAGAGTACAAAGAGGAGCGTCACCCCCATGCTCTGCAGGAACGTGGACGAGAGAGCGTTCGCGTAGTGCTGCAGCCCCAGGAAGACCCGGGGCCGGCCCAGCGGGTCGGTGAGGAAGAGGCTGAGGTAAATGGAGCGCACGATCGGGTAGAAGGTGAAGATGGCGAGCAGAGCCAGGCTGGGGGCGAGGTACAGGTAGGGCTCCAGCCGCTCCGACCACCGGACCCGCGCCCGCGGGGCCGGCTCGGGCAGCCGGGGCCGCACCGCTCGCTCCGGAAGGCTGGCCAAGTGCTTTCCCCCTTTCAACGACATTCCAGGGAATAATTCTTCCTTCGGAGCGCAGGCTCCTGCACCAAGAGTACCCCTTTTCTGTAATATCGCCCTACTATGATGAAGCGCTCTGGCGCGACAATGGCCCCGGCCAGGTGCATCGGGGCACAAAAAGCAGGGGGGCTGTCCCGGTTTGCCCGTGGGACAGCCCCTCGTCGATTGCGGTGTACGCTTGTGCGCAGTCCGTTACTGGACCGTCATGTTGTACTCTTCGATGCCCTTGGTGATCTGAGCCTCGGCGTCGGCCAGCGCCTGCTCCGGCGTCTTCTGGCCCAGCACCACGGCCTCCATCGCCTCTTCGACGATCTGGCGGGCCTGCGGGAAGGTCCCGATCACGGCGCCCTGGGTCGCCGTGGTCAGCGCGGAAGCGTGCAGCTGCTCAATCGCGGTGGTGAACTGCGGCCGCTCCGCGTGCCACTCCTTCAGGACCTCCTGCTCGTAGGCCGACTTGCGCACCGGGAAGTAACCCGTGCGGATCGACCACTCGGCCTGCTGCTCCGGCTCCACCAGCCACTTCACGAACTCCCAGGCCGCCTGCTGCTCTTCCTTCGGCCGGGTGTTGGTGATCCACACGGAAGCGCCGCCGATGATCACGCCGCCTTCCACACCCTCAGGCCGGGGCAGGAAAGCCGTGCCCACCTCGAACTTGTCGCCGACGCCGGACAGGATGGTGCTCAGCACGGCGGTGGAGTCGAGGGTCATCGCAATGCGGCCGGCGGAGAAGGCCGCCTGGGTGTCGCTGGTCTTGCGGCCCAGGTTGATGGCCGAGCCGTCGTCGATCATGGCCTTCAGCCACTCCATGATCTTCAGGCCCTCGGGCGTGTTGATGGTCGCCCTGGTCGCCCGGGCGGAGCGGCCGTTATCGTTGTCGACGTAGTGGGCGCCCTGAACCGCCAGGAACTGCTCGAAGAACCAGCCGTACCACGCGATGCCGGCGCCGTACCGGGTGTCAGTGCCCTCGGTCTTGGTCAGCTTCTTGGCATACTCGTGGAACTCCTCCATGGTCTTGGGAGGCTTCTCCGGATCGAGCCCGGCCTCGCGGAAGGCGTCCTTGTTGTAGTACACGATCGGCGTGGAGGTGTTGAACGGCATCGAGTACAGCCGCCCGTCAAAGGTGTAGTAGCCGAGGATGTTCGGTTCCAGGTCGCTGATGTCATAGCCCTCGGCGTCGATGAAATCCTGAATGGGGGTGATCAGCCCGGAGTCGATCATGAACCGGCTGCCGATCTCGTAGACCTGGATCATCGTCGGGCCGTCGGTGCCGGCGGCCTTCATCTTCTGCAGAGACTCGTCGTAGGTGCCCTGGTAGACCGCCTCTACCTGGATGCGATCCTGCGAGTTGTTGAACTTCTGGACGAGGTAATCGACGGCTTCACCATTCTTGCCGCCCATGGCGTGCCAGAAGACGACCTTGATCTTGCCGCTGGACTGGGGCGCTGCCTGCTGCTGCGTCTGGCTCCCTGACGGCGTGGTCGTGTCCGTGCCGCCGGACTTGGTGCCGGAGCTACCGCCGCAACCGGCCAGCAGGCTCAGCGCGAGGAGGAGCGCAGTCAGGGTCATGCCGGTTCTCCTGGTGCGTTGGAACATAGATTCGCCTCCCAACTCGACAAGATGTAGCCAAGCTACCCCTTCACGCTACCGGCCATCATGCCGCGCACGAGGTAGCGCTGACCCCACAGGAGGAAGACCAGGGCAGGCAGCATGAAGAGCACCACGCCCGCCATGATCCGGTGGTACTGCAAGCCTTCCTCGTTCATCAGGAACCGGGTGCCGATCTGGACCGTGCGCATCAGGCGGCTGTTGGTGACGAGCAACGGCCAGAGGTACTGGTTCCACGTGGAGAGGAAGGTGTACGCCCCCAGCGTGAGGAGGCCGGGCCGCGCCAGCGGCACGGCGATGGACCGGAAGAAGCGGAATCGGCCGCAACCGTCGATCCGGGCCGCCTCCTCCAGTTCCCGCGGAATCTGCATGAAGAACTGCCGGAGGAGGAAGGTGCCGAAAGCGGTGGCCAGGAACGGCAGGATCAAGCCGGGGTACGAGTCAAGCAGTTTCCACGACCGAATGGTGAGGTAGTTGGGGATGATGGTGATCTCCCAGGGCACCATCATGGTGGACATGAACAGCGCAAACAGCGCGTTCTTGCCCCAGAACTTCATGAACGCAAACGCATAGGCCGAGAGGCTGGCCGTGAGCACCTGGCCCAGCGTCACGGCGGTCGACACGATCAGGCTGTTGAGCAGGTAGCGAAAAATCGGGAACGACCGGGCAACTTCCACGTAGTTGGACCACCGGGGCGAGGACGGGATCAGCGTCGGCGGGAAGGTGTTCACCTCCGACGGGTCCATGAGGCTCGTCGAGACGGCGAAGAGGATGGGGAACATCATCACCAGTGCCGCCAGGATCAGGGCGAGGTAGAGCAGCACCTTGCTGAAGCGGTCTGCGATTATCACTGGTAGTGCACCCGCCTTTCACCCAGTCGGAACTGGAAGTATGTGAGGATGACCATCACGATGAAGAGCAGGATCGCCTGAGCGCTGGCCGAGCCGAATTCGTACTTCCGGAAGGCTTCCTGGTAAATCTGGAAGACGACCACGTTCGTCGCGCCCGAGGGACCGCCGGCGGTCATCATGTCAATCTCGGTGAAGACCTGGAAGGCGTGGATGACACCCACCACCAGGGCAAAGAAAATCGTGGGGGAGATCATGGGCAGCGTGACGTGGATGGTGCGAGCCCAAGGCCCGGCGCCGTCCACCAGAGCTGCCTCGTAGAGCTCCTCCGGCACGTTCTGCAGGCCGCTCAGCATCAGGACGAAGTTGAACCCGAGGCGGAGCCAGATGCTGACCATGCCCACGGCCCACAGCGCCCATTTAGGATCGGTCAGCCACCGGACCGGCTCAATGCCGATCAGCCCCAGCAGGTAATTCACAATACCAGAGACCGGGTTCAGCATCATGAGGAAGATGGTCGCACCCGTGGCCGCCGATACGGCCAGCGGCGAGGAGAAGACCAGCTGGAAGAAGCGGCTGCCCTTCACCGGCTGATAGGCCAGCAGGGCGAGGATGAAACCCAACACGAGCCCGACGGGAACCGTGTACAGCACGAACTTGAGCGTGACGAGCAGACTCTGGAAGAACCCACCTGTGAGCTGCGTCGCGTAGTGTCTGAGCCCGATGAACACTTTGGGGTTCCCGAGGGGGTCGGTAAGGTAGAGACTCAGATACACGGAGCGGATGATCGGGTAGAAGACGAAGATGGAGAGCAGGATCAGACTGGGGGCGATGTACAGGTAGGGTTCCAGACGCTCGGCCCAGCGACCCAGTTTCCAGTTACTTCCACCCTTTGAGCGAAAAGCTGCCTCGGTCCCGGCGCGCAATAGGTGTCACCCCGTTCTGCCGTGATGTGCCAGTCTGTGATGCACCAGAGTCTCAAATGTAAGTTCTTCTCACTACTCATGTTTCCTTCCACTTCGATGTGTATTAATTCGAGGAGGGATGATTGGGCACATCGATCGATTCAGGGATGTACGGTTCTTGTCGAAGATATCTAGTGCTTCCGTCTACCGCTGCAAACATCTATGTATTTAGACTTTTGCTAATAACTCCTTGAAGGGTTTGTTGTGGAGGAATCCACACAAAGGGGGCGAATACGATTGCTTTAATACATTAAAGGGGTGAGAACCATGCCAGCCTTCCGCCGCATCCTGGTGGCCAACCGGGGTGAAATCGCCATCCGTATCTTCCGCGCCTGCACGGAACTGGGGAAACAGACCGTGGCGATCTACTCCGAGCAGGACAGCTTCTCGCTCCACCGGTACAAGGCGGACGAGGCCTATCTCATCGGCGAGGGCAAGGGGCCCGTCGAGGCCTACCTCGACATGGAGGGGATCATCCGGCTGGCACGGCAGCACGACGTCGACGCCATCCACCCCGGCTACGGGTTCCTGGCCGAGAACGCCGCCTTCGCCCGGCTCTGCGGGGAAAACGGCATCGCCTTCATCGGCCCCGATCCCGAACATCTGGAGATGTTCGGCGACAAGGTGGCCGCGCGCCGGATCGCCCAGGAGGCCGGCCTGCCCCTGCTCCGGGGCACCGACCGCCCGGTTGCATCCACCCGGGAGGCGCTCGCCTTCGCCCGGGAGGTGGGCTACCCCGTCATCGTCAAGGCCGTGCTGGGCGGCGGCGGACGGGGCATGCGGGTGGTCCGGTCCGACGCCGAGCTGGTGGCCGCGCTGGAGCGGGCGGGCTCGGAGGCCCGCGCCGCCTTCGGCTCGGGCGACCTGTACCTGGAGCAGTACGTGGAGCGACCCCGCCACATCGAGGTCCAGGTGATGGCCGACCGCTACGGCAATGTGATCCACCTCTACGAGCGGGACTGCTCGGTGCAGCGCCGGCACCAGAAGGTGGTGGAGATCGCCCCTTCCCTGGCCCTCACCGAGCCCCAGCGGCAGGAGATCTGTGGCGCCGCCGTCCGCCTCGTGGCCCGGGTGGGCTACGTGGGCGCGGGCACCGTCGAGTTCCTGGTGGATCAGAGCGGCCGCTTCTACTTCATGGAGGTCAATCCCCGCATCCAGGTGGAGCACACGGTCACCGAGGAGATCACGGGGCTCGACATCGTGCAGGCGCAGATCCGCATCGCCGAGGGGGCCCGGCTGGACGAGGCGCTGGGCGTGGCCTCCCAGGCGCAGGTGAACCGGCACGGCTACGCCATCCAGTGCCGGGTCACCACCGAGGACCCCACCAACGACTTCCTGCCCGACACCGGCCGCATCCTGGCCTACCGCTCCCCCGGCGGGCCGGGGGTAAGGCTGGACGGCGACAACGGCTTTGCCGGGGCCGAGATCGGGCCGTACTACGACTCGCTGCTGGTGAAGGCCACCACCTGGGGCCTCACCTTCGAGGCCGCCGCGGCCAAGATGAGCCGGGTGCTCCAGGAGTTCCGCATCCGCGGCGTCAAAACCAACATCCCGTTCCTGCTGAACGTCGTCCGCCACCCCCGCTTCCTGGCGGGCGACCTGGACACCAACTTCATCGCCAACACGCCGGAGCTCTTCCAGTTCGCGCCCCGGCGGGACCGCGGCACCAAGCTGCTCCGGTACATCGGAAGCGTGGTGGTAAACGGCGGGCCGGGCGTTCCACCCGGGGCGAAGCCGCCCGCCCGGGGCCACGTGCCCATCCCGCAGGTGGACGGCCCCGTGCCCTCCGGGGCCCGGCAGGTGCTGCTGGAGCGGGGGGCGCAGGGCTTCGTGGAGTGGATCCGTTCCCAGAAGCGCCTGCTGGTGACCGACACCACGATGCGGGACGCCCACCAGTCGCTGCTGGCCACCCGGGTGCGCACCCGGGACATGCTGGCCATCGCCCCCGCCACGGCCCGGCTGGCGGCGGGCCTCTTCTCGCTGGAGCTCTGGGGCGGCGCCACGTACGACACGGCCCTGCGCTTCCTGAAGGAGGACCCCTGGGAGCGGCTGGAGCTGCTCCGGGAGGCCATCCCCAACATCCCGTTCCAGATGCTCCTGCGCGGCGCCAACGCCGTGGGCTACGCCAACTACCCCGACAACCTGGTGCAGGCCTTCGTGAAGGAAGCCGCCGCGGCAGGCATCGACATCTTCCGCATCTTCGACTCGCTCAACTGGCTGCCCAACATGCGGCCGGCCATCGAGGCGGTGCGCAGCGAGGGCAAGGTGGCCGAGGTCGCCCTCTGCTACACCGGCGACATCACCGACCCCACCCGCACCAAGTACGACCTCAAGTACTACGTGAACCTCGCCCGGGAGCTGGAGGCCGCCGGGGCGCAGATCATCGCCATCAAGGACATGTCGGGCCTCCTCAAGCCCCGGGCGGCGACCATGCTGATCTCCGCCCTGAAGCAGGAGGTGGGCGTGCCGCTCCAGCTGCACACCCACGACACCGCCGGCACCGGCCTGGCGACGCTGCTGGCCGCCTCGGCGGCGGGGGTCGACATCGTGGACGCGGCCCTCTCCTCCCTCTCGGGCCTGACCTCGCAGCCCTCGCTCAACACGCTGGTGGCGGCGCTGCAGGGCGACGAGCGTGACACGGGGCTCGATCTGGGAGCGCTGCAGCAGCTGGCCGACTACTGGCAGGAGGTGCGGCGCTGGTACGCCCCCTGGGAGTCGGGGCTGCTCGCCCCGTCGGCCGAGACCTACCTGCACGAGATGCCCGGCGGGCAGGTCTCGAACCTGCGGCAGCAGGCGGCGTCGCTGGGTCTCGGAAACCGCTGGCCGGAGGTGGTCCAGGCCTACCGGACGGCCAACCTGGCCCTGGGCGACATCGTGAAGGTCACGCCCTCCTCCAAGGCGGTGGGCGACCTGGCGCTCTTCATGGTGCAGAACGGCATCCGCACCCCCGAGGAGCTGATCGAGCGGGGCGAGAGCCTCGCCTTCCCCGAGTCGGTGGTGCAGTTGCTTTCGGGGTACATGGGCCAGCCCCCGGGCGGGTGGCCGGAGGAGCTGCAGCGGGTGGTGCTGAAGGGTCGGGAAGCCATCACCGTGCGCCCGGGCGAGCTGCTGCCGCCCATCGACTTCGCGGCGAAGCAGGCCGAGCTCTCCGGGCGGCTGGGCCGGCCGGCCACCCGGCGGGAGGTGCTCTCGGAGATCCTCTTCCCCGGGCTGGTGGCGGAGCTCAACCGGCACCAGGAGGAGTTCGGCAACACGGCGGTGGTGGACACGCCCACGTTCTTCTACGGGCTCCGGCCCGGCGAGCAGACCGCCATCGAGATCGAGCGGGGCAAGACGCTCATCATCAAGCTGGTGGACGTGCGGGACCCGAAGCCGAACGGCATGCGGGAGGTGCTCTTCGAACTGAACGGCTTCCCCCGGGAGGTCGAGGTGCCCGACGCCCGGCTGGCCGACGCGGGCGTGCGGCGCCCCAAGGCGGCCAAGGGCGACCCGAACCAGCTCGGCGCCTCGATGCCGGGTAAGGTGGTGAAGGTGCTGGTCGCCCCGGGCGACGAGGTGGCCAAGGGGGTGCAGCTCGTCGTCACCGAGGCGATGAAGATGGAGAACGTGCTCACCGCACCCCGGGACTGCAGGGTGGCCGAGGTGCTGGTCCGGGAGGGCGACCGGGTGGAGGCCGGGGATCTGCTCGTGCGGCTGGAGGGTTGATCGGGCGCCCCTCACCGGCGACCTGCCCGTCCGGCGCGCGGAGCGGAATGAACGGCATGGCGAAGGCCGGCGGCCGCCTCGTGGGGTGGCCGCCGGCCGCTGTGTGGTTCCGCTCCTCTATTCGTGCGAGACCGCCTGCTTGATGTACCGGTAGAGTTCGCCATCCATGCCGAAGATCAGCCCCGCATCGGGGTTCTCCCGATAGTACCGCTCCGCCGCCTGCGTGAGCGGTTCGTCGGCAGGCAGCAGCGCCCCGGTCGCCTCCTTCCAGCGCCGGGCCAGGGCGATGACCTCGGGGTCGTCCGGCGGCTTGCCGGCGCTCAGGCAGCGGCGGAACTCGGAGACCAGCCGCCGGCCTGTTTCGAACAGCCGCTGCTGCTCAGCAGGGTCCAGCGCCAGGTAGCGCCGCCGCAGGTCCTCCACCTGTTCCCGGCGGAAATGCGGGCTCCGCGTGAGGGTCAGCGCGTGGGCCATGGCCATGATCTCCTCCGTGGAGACCGGCCGTCCACGCTGCAGGTGTTCGTAGATGCGCCGCACGCGGTCCCGCACCTCAGTCAGCGCCGCGATCTCCGCGTCCAGCCTGTTCAGCTGCAGCTCCAGCATCTCCCGGGGGTCAGCGCCCCGGTCGCTGATCATCGCCCTGATCTCGCCCAGCGAGAAGCCGAGCTGCTTGAGGGAGATGATCTGCAGGAGCGTGCGCACGTCCTCATCCGAGTACACCCGGTGCCCCGACTCCGTGGTGTGCGACGGCGAGAACAGGCCGATCCGGTCGTAGTGGTGCAGCGTCCGCACCGTCAGCCCGACACGCCGGGCCAGTTCGCCGATCTTCCAGCCGCGCCCGCTCACCCGCCTCCCCCTTCCGCAGCGCCGCGCCCTCCGCCGCAGCTTTCGCCATCTCCGGGGGTTGAACCTGACGTAGCGTCAGGTTCTATACTCGGTGGCGACCCAGCCTGGTGGAGAGCGAGGGGATGTCTTGTCATGGAAAACTATATCATCAGGACGCTGGCCTTCAACCGCAGCGTCCGGATCATGTTCGCCGAGACCACCGGCATCGCCCGGGCCGTCTGCAGTCAGGGACAGGTGAGCGGCCGGGCCCTGCGCGCGGCGCTGGCCACCACGGTGACGGCCGCGGGCCTGCTCTGCGGCACCTTGAAGGACCACCAGCGCCTGAGCCTCAAGGTGGGGGCGAGCAGGCCGGGCTGCCGGATCTTCGCCGAGGTCGACTCCGGCGGCAACGTCCGGGGCTACCTCAGCGACGAGTGGCAGACGGTTCCTGCACCCGAGATCGCCGGGTTGTCGCTGCCGGAGCTGATCGGCACCGGCGGATCCCTCCAGGTGATCAAGGACCTGGGGATGTACCGGGGGTTCACGGGCATCACCGACATGCCGTACGGGAACATCGTGGATGACCTCGCCCACTACTTCCGCCAGAGCGAGCAGACACCCACCTGCTTCGTCTGCCACGTGGAGTTCGACGGGGACGACGAGATCGTCGCCTGCCGCGGTGCGATGGCGCAGCTGCTGCCGGGGGCGGACGAGGACAGCCTCCGCGAGGTCGAGGGCATCCTCCGCGCCCCCGCGGTCGCAGACCCGGAACGGCCTGTGTCCGAGCTGCCCGCGCTGCTGCCGGCCGACACGGCTCTCCTGGGCATCGCCCCCCTTCGGGCGTCGTGCGGCTGCTGTCGGGAGATGTTCTACCCCATGCTGATGAGCCTGGGCGTGGCGGACCTGAAGGATGCGGTGGCGTCCAACCGGAGCCTGGACGTCGTCTGCCACGCCTGTGGCTGCCGGTACTCGTTCGCGCCCGAAGAGGTGGCCGCGCTGCTCCCCCGGAACTAGCCCCTGACCTGGCGGGCGACGGATGTGCCGACGGTCTGTCCCGCGGTTGACGGCATGACAGAGAGACCCGGCCGCCCGGGGGTGGGCGGCCGGTCGCCGTTACTTCCGTTTCGCCTCCAGTTCATCCACGAACTGCCGGGCGGCGCGGCCCGACAACCCGTTCTGCCACAGGGCCCAGCGCCGGGCGGCGTCCCGGAGCTCCTCCCGCCCGATCGGCAGCCCCCGCCGGGCGGCCAGGTGCTCGACGATCGCCAGGTACTGCTCCTGGTCCGGGCGCAGGAACAGGACGGTCCGCCCGAACCGGTCGGCCAGCGAGAGCCGCTCCTCCAGGGCGTCCTGGCCGTGCACCTCCGCCTCCTCGGGGCTGCTGCGGTCGGCCCAGCGCTCGGGCACCATGTGCCGGCGGTTGGAGGTGACGTAGAGCAGCAGGTTGGGCGGGCGCCGCTCCAGGGCCCCCTCCAGGAGCGATTTGAAGGCCCGGTAGTCGGCGTCGTCGGCCTCGAAGGTGAGGTCGTCCAGGAAGAGGATGAACCGCTGCGGGTGCCGGCGCACGATGCGGTAGAGTTCGCCCAGGCTCCCAAGTTTGTCCCGACCCACCTCCAGCAGCCTCAGGCCGGACTCGCCGTAGCGGGGCGCCATGGCGCGGACCAGCGAGGACTTGCCCGTGCCCCTGGGGCCGTAGAGCAGCAGGTTCTGGCCGGCGCCGCCCCGCAGGAAGGCTTCGGTGTTCTCCCGGACCGCCGCTTTCTGCTCCACCAGCCCGGCCAGGTCGTCCAGGTCCACCAGGTCGGGCTGATCGACCACCTGCAGCCGCTCGCCGTCCCACGTGAGGAACCAGGAGCAGGCCACGACGCCGCAGCCGTGGGCGCGGTGGAACCCGGCCAGCTCGTCCACCATGGCGGCCCAGTCGTCTGCGCCGGCCAGCCGGCGGGCCATCTCCCGGAAGGCCGGCGCGAGGAAGGGGCCGGCCGGCGTGGACAGGCGGCCCGAACGGGCCGGATGGTTGGCGTCCGGGGGAGTCTCCCTGACGCCGGACCAGGTCGGGAGTCCGCCCTCCGGCCATTCCCCGGCCAGGGCCCGGCACCGCGGGCCGGAGAAGTCGAACAGCTCCCGCAGGATGCGCAGGTCCCAGGCGGCGGCCTCCCGCAGCGGGGCCGGCACGGCGCCCGCCGCGGCCGCCCGCGTGAACGCGTTCTCCGCCCGCAGCACGTGGTGGAGCAGATAGTCCTGCCAGGCGTCCCCAGTGGGGCCCGCAACCGGTTCGAGCGCGTACAGGGTGCGGACCAGCCCGAGGTAGGCCGTGCGCACCCGCTCGCCGCCCCGGGGCATGGCGGTCAGAAAGTCCGCCATCGCCTTGCCAGGCGATGTATCTAGCAGGGTGTGGTAGAGTACAAGGGATTCAACGCTCGCTCGCGATGGTGCGGCCAAGGCAGGCTCCCCCTTTCGGTGGGGGGATATTGGCGAAGGGCCCGCCCAACTCCTGCCCGGCTACTTCCCCTTGCGCTCCAGCCGGTAGATCTTCTCGTCCAGTTCGAGCCACTTGGCGCCCAGGTACTGCAGGTGCTCCTCGATGTGCTTCAGGCGCGCCTCCAGGTCGGTGGCACGCCCGCCGCGGGCGCCCCGGCCGTGCGGAGCACCGCCGTGGGAACCGTGCGATCCGCCGCAGCGGCACTCAGCGTCGGGATCCCCCGGCCCGCCCTCGTGGCGGCCGGGGCCATCCTGTTCACGGCCGCCCCATTCGCCGGTGTCACCGCCCGGCTCGCCGCCCGGGACGCCTTCCGGTGCCGGGTGATCACCCTCGCCGCGCTCTCCGCCCTCCTCCTCCGCCTGGTCCATCGCAGACATCTTGGCGCGCAAGGCCTCCACATCGCCCTGGACGTCTTTGATCTTGTACCGCAGCTCCCTCACCTCGCCAATCAGCCCCTCGAGCCGGTTGAAGCTGGCCTTCAGGAGCTCCGTGGTCTCATCCATACTGACACCCCCGCCCGCCTAGTATGCCCCGCGGGTCAGCCAGCCCAGCGGACAGGTCAGCCGCCAAGGCAACGCGGCAAAGACGGACAGGCCGTTGTACTCAGCAGACAGCAAATCCAGCGGCAAGGATGATGCCGGGGCAACAAGCCAGGAGGCCGGCCAGGCGGCGTGGTGCGCGCCGGGCCGGCCCTCCGGGGCCCCGTGCGGGGCTCAGTTGCTCGACAGGCTGCCGGTAAAGGTGCTCCGGCTGCCGCTCGTCTCGTGGAGAGAGAGGTAAGCCCTCCAGGTCTTGCCCTGCCACGCGACGTCCTTGAAGTACCCGCCGGGGCCTTCCCAGCCGTCCTGCTCCAGCGCTTCGAGGCAGGCAGAGGCCGCCGCCTCGTCCACACCGTCGCAGGTGAGCTCGTCTGTAGGAGTTCGTGATCGAATGCCAGGGGTCCTCGAGTTCGACCCACTCCCCACCGTCGACCCGGACGCGCGCGCAGACCTGGTAGCCGTAAAGCTGACCAGACCCATCTGCACGCTTCACCTGGCTGGCCGCCAGGAAAAGCGGGTCGTGGGTGAAGTGGAGCGGCAGCCCTACCACCTGCTCTTCGGGCAGGTTCTTGACGCGGCCCAGGGTCGTCGTAATGGTCACGTTCTGCGGCTTGCCGAAGTCCACTTCGGCCGCCAGGATCCGCCGATAGTTAGGGTTTCGCTCAGTTCAGTTGTGTTATTGCTAACCCACGCCCATGTTCCGCATATACAGATGACCGGGGACGGTCTTCATCCGTCCCCGGTCCTCTCTTCTCAACGCCACTCGCCCGGGGCCACTTTGTCCAGCAGCCGCTTGATCACCGTCGCCGCCTCCGCCCGGGTGGTCTGCTCCAGCGGGGCGAACGTACTGTCGGAACGGCCCTTCATCAGCCCCTCGGCCACGGCGAAGCGGACGCCGTCCTGCGCCCACGGGGCCACCTGGTCCCAGTCGGCCATCCGGGACAGCCGCTCGCCGGTCTCCCGGTCCAGCGAGCCAGGCAGGTTCAGCCGGTCGGCCATGCGGCTCAGCACCACCGCCAGCTCCTGGCGGGTCACCGGCACGTCCGGCCGGAAGGTGCCGTCCGGGTAGCCCGTCATGATGCCCGACCGGATGGCCCCGCCGATTTCGGCGGCCAGCGGGTCATAGGGCGAGATGTCGTAGTAGACCCGGGCGAACCGGTCGTCCTGGCCCAGTTTCAGCGCCCGCGTGAGGATGGCGGCCAGCTGCCCTCGGGTGATCGGCTGGCTCGGCGCAAACCGGGTGGGCGAGACTCCCCGGAGCACCTGCCGGGCGGCCATCTCGTGCACGATGGCGTAGGCCCAGTGGCCCGGCGGCACGTCCTCGAAGCGGTTCTCGTAGGCCAGCAGCACCGTGACCCCGGTGGTCGTCTGCGCCACCTCGATCCGGTCGCCTTCCGGCGCCAGGCGGCCGCCCAGCGGCTGGAGCTGGCTCGTCGGGTCCGTCTGGGCAAAAATCGCCAGGGTGACGGCTTCCACCGGGTCGGTCACCGGTACCGGATAGCTCAGCAGCAGCGGGCTCGGCAGCGTGGCGATGGGGGTCGTGGCCCCGCTGGCGGCGATGCGCACCAGCGAGACCTGAAGCGGTTCGCCCACCTGCCGGTAGCCGCCCACGCCCGTCCAGACCTCCAGGTAGCGGTTGTCGATCTGCCCCTCCGCCAGCACCACGGCCAGGCGCTCGTCCGCCGCCAGTTTCAGGTCTGCCACCAGCTCAGGGGTGAGGGTGACCGCACCCAGGCGGGAGGAGACGGTCACCGTTGCACCGGCGCCCGCCGCCCGCTGCAGGGCCGCGGCGTCCAGCAGCGCTACGCCGTAAGGCTGGTCGTCCAGGCGCACCACCACGGTGCGCTCGGCCTCGGGCACCTCGGCGGCCAGCAGCGACGCCACGGCAGCGCCCATATCCAGATCAGTCACTACAGCAGCGGCCACCTGGTCCGGCTGGGCCCCCGCGGGCGCCACGCTCTGCGCCAGGGACTTCTCCGCGCTGGTGGCCGGGCAGGCGAGCGCACCCCCCTCACCCTCTTCGCAGAGGCCAACCGCCTCGGGCGGCTCCGTCCGGAAGGCGCTGACCAGCTCCGCGTCGGAGCCGCTCCCGCGCGTGGCCTGGATCCGGTAGGTGTAGCGGGTGGCCGGCTGCAGGCCGGTCAGCGTCACCGAATGCCGGGTGCCGTAGCCGGCGCTGCGGCTCTGCTCCTCGCCGCCATCGGGCCGGTAGTAGACCGTGGCCTCCGCCGTGTCGTCCGTCTCGAACCGCAGGGTGGCCCACTCGGCGCCGGTCTCCACCTCCACCGCGCTGATGGCCATCGGCCCCGGCTCACGGGTGAGGTTGATCGTGTAGACCTTGCTGGTGCCGTTCTCCGCCACCACCGTGACCGTGATGCGGTTGAGGCCCACCTTTAGGTCCTGGTTGCCCTCCACCCAGACCTTGCTCCAGGCGTCGCCCGCCTGGGCGTTCACGGTCACCTCGGTGACGTCGTAGGGCACGGTGGCGGTGTAGCTCGTCCGGTCAGGCCGGAACTCGGGCTGCAGCTTGCCCGGGCTGATGGAGAGGTCGACCAGCTCCGCCACGGTGGACTTGGCCCGCAGGAAGACCAGCAGGTAGGGCTTCCGGATGCCAGTGGCCGGCGAGTAGACCTCCACCTCCACCTCGCCGCCGCCGTCGCTCAGCGTGACGGGGGGCGAGGGCTTGCCGCTCTGGGCCTCCACCCAGTTGCTCTGCGGGTCGTCGGCCCGGCGCACCCGGATGCGCACATCCGGGTCCTGGGCGGTGGCGGTCACCTGCACCTGCGGCAGCCAGCCGGAGTAGACGACGCTGTAGCTGAGCACGTGCCGGTCAAAGGGCGGCGTCATGGTGCCCGCGGACGGTGCGAGCCCGGTGAGCCACAGGTCGTTCACGATGAGGTCGAAGGGCCGCAGGGAGGTGCCGCCCTCGGCATCGGTGGCCCGGACCGTGATCGTTGCGGTGCCGATCTTGCCCTCCACCGGCCGGAGCTGCAGCTTCCACTGCCCCGGGGCGACGGGCTTCACGATGATGTGCTCGGGATCGTTGGGCACCAGGCCCGGGTTGGCCGAGGTCACCTCGAGGGTGATCTGGGAGACGTCGGAATCCACGTCGGTGACCGTGATGTCGATCTCGTCGGTGATCTGGCCGATCTCGGTGCCCATGGTGGGGATCGGGGCGATCACCGGCGCGTCGTTGACCGCACGCACGTTGATGGTGAACTTCTGCCAGGGCGAGGCGTTCACGCCGCCGTAGTCGGTCCCGCCGTCGTCCACCAGCCGTACCTCCACCTCCGCGGTGCCGAAGGCGTCAGGCGCCGGGGTGTAGGTCAGGGTGCCGTTGGGCGCAACCGCCGGGCCCTCGGCGAAGAGGTCGGGGTTGTCCGTGACGACCTCGAACCAGACCTTCTGGTTCTCCTCGTAGGGCCCAGGGGTGATGGCCGTGGCCCAGTTGACCACCTTCTGCGGGCCGGCGTCCTCGTCCACGGTCTGGTTGGGGCCCTTCACGAAGGAGGGGGCATCGTTCACGGGCGTCACGATCAGCCGGAAGCTGCGGCTGGCCGAGGCGTACCCGTCGGAGATGGTGAGGGTGATGGTCGCCGTGCCGTACCGGTCCTTGGCCGGGTTGGCAGCGATGCTGGCCGTGCCGTACCAGTCGGAGTCGCCCTCCGTGAAGCCCTTCATCACCACCGAGAGGCTCCCGTCCGGCAGCAATTGCTTGTTGTCCGCCGTGATCGTCGCCTTCAGCGCGCTCGCCGGCGAGTCGACGTCGAAGTAGGTGAGGCTCACGCCGGCCAGCGCTTCGTCCTCGAGGATCGTCCGCTGGGACTCGGTGAACTCGCTCAGTACGGGCGGGTCGTTCACCGGCTCGACGGTCAGCGGGATCTCCAGGAGGGCCTGGGCCTGGTCGTCGCGGCTCCGGGTCTCGATGATGATGGTCGCCTTGCCATACTCATCCGGCTCCGGCTCCACCACCAGGCGGCGGTGGGCCCCCGATCCCTCGAGCCGGACGCTGTCGGCGGCCAGCAGGTAGGGGTTCTCCGGGTCGAGCGCGTAGGAAACCGAGACCTCCACCTCGCTCATGGGGGAATCGGGATCGTAGATCTCGACCTCACGGGCGAAGTAGCCGTCTTCCTTCATGGTGATCTCCTTGCCCAGGCCGATGATCCGGGGAGCATCAGGCACGGAGTGGACAGTAACAGAGATCGGTTTCGAGTTCACGCTCGCCTGACCGTCACTGAGGGTGATCACCACCTGAGCCTGCCCGAACTGGTCCGCCGCCGGGGTGATCACGAGCTCCCGATTGGTTCCCTGGCCCGTGAAGGTGAAGCTCTCGGGCGGCAGGAGCGTCGGGTTGTCGGACGCGGCGCTGAGGAGCAGCCGATCCAGGGGGGTTTCGACGTCCCAGACCCGCAGGTCCACCATGGCCGACTCGTCCTCATTCAGTTCCACGTTCTGGGCGTACACCGTCAGTTCCGGCTCGTCGTTGATCTCGCGCACATTCACGATCAGCACCGCCGAGGCTGCCTCTGATGCGCCGCTGATGGCCGTGAGATTGATCTGCACCGGGCCGCTCTTGTCCTTGTTCGGAGTGACCTGCAGCGTAAACGTGTCGACCCAGCCCTCGTGTTTCTCCGACACAACGATCACCGTGGCATCGTTGGCCAGGGCCTCCAGTTTGGTCCCGCCGGGGCCGTCGATGTCTTCCACCACGATCTCGAAGAACGCTGTGGTGTCCTCATCCATGTTGGCTGCGGCGGGCAGCCTGATCACCGGCGGGTCGTCCACGGGGTCAACGATGAGTTCGAAAATCCAGGTGGCCGTCTTGTTGCCGCTGTCCTGCACAGTGACCGTGATCACCGTGGACCCGTTCGCATCTTTGAACGGACGGATGCGGAGCACCCGGTCGGTGCCGGATCCCTCGACAACGATGTAAGGCGGATCCGACGGGACCAGTTGGGTATTGCTGGAATGAATGTAGAAGGTATGGGAATCGTACGGATCGGGATCATACAGGTAGAAGGGTACGCTGACTGGCGTGTCCTCCTCGGTCCGTACCTTCTCAGGAATCCCCTCCAGGACCGGGTCGTCGTTCACGGGGTTGACCGTGAGCGTCAGGTAGTGGGTGGTGACCATATGGTACGGGTTCTCCGCCTCCACCACTACGACCACCTTGCCGAACTTGTCGGGGGCGGGCTTCAGCTCGAGCCGGTAGTATCCCGGGCTGACCGCGGTCAGCGTGACGCGGTCGTCGGGGAGCAGGACGGCGTCGCGGGAGAACACCCGTAGGGCATGGATCTTATCCGCAGGCGTCACGTTAAAGTGGAAGACGGCCGTCCCGTCCTCATCCACCACGGCCTCCTGCGGCAGGAGGTCGATCTTGAGCGGGGCAGAGATCACGACGTTGAACGACTTCGACACTTCATTGGATCCATCTTTGGCCACCACCGTGATGGACGTCGTGCCCTCCAGGCCGGGCCGGGGCGTGATGGTGAGCCGCCAGCGGTCGGGCCCGGTGTTCTGCACGAGCACGGTGAGCAGGTTCTGGTCTTCGGGCGTGGCCGTTACCCTGATCCCGCTGGCCATGTCGTCCACGTCGGTGATGCGCACGATGACGTCGAACTGCGTCACGCCGAGTTCCTTGAACACGTCCGGAATGTCATCTATCACCGGCGGGTCGTCGACAATGTTCACGGAAAGCCGGAACTCGCGCTTGACCGTGACCGAGCCGTCGCTCACCTGCAGGGTGATCTGCGTCTCGCCGTGCTCGTTGGCAGCAGGCGTGAGGGTCACGGTCCACCGGCCGCGCACCTGCTCGTCCGGGACAATTTCGATGCCGCTCGCGGGCAAGAGCCTGGTGTTCGAACTGAAAACATAGAGTTCTAGCTGGTCCTCGGGATCTGGATCGTCCGCCGCCACCACGAACCGGAACGGGGTGTCCTCATCGGTCTCCGTGTCGCCCGCGGGCGCCTCGATGATCACAGGCGGGTCGTTCCTGGGCCTGATCGTGAGCGTGAACGACCCCGTCGCAGTCCCGCCCTCCGCGTCCGTCACGGTGACGAACACCTGCGTCTTGCCATACACATCCTGACGGGGTGTCCAGCTCACGCTTACCTTACCAGCGTCCTTGGTAATCGTCGGTTCCTTGTCGAACCACTGCGCCTGGTTCTCCGCCGTGACCGCCACCTGCAACTCGCCGGGGTCGGTCTCGTCGTCGGAGACCGTGAACACGAAGGTGAGCGTCTCATCCTCATCGATCGTGAGGTCCCTCAGGCCGCTGATCTGGGGCGGCTCGTTGGTCGAGAGCACGGTCACGGGGAAAGAGTGGGTCACCGAAGTCGTGCCGTCACTCACGGTCAGCGTTACGTTGGCCTTGCCGCTCTTCCCCTTCACCGGGGTGATGGTCAGCGTCCGGCTGGCGCCGCTGCCCGTCACGGCGACCGACAGCAGTTCCGGGGCGTTCGTCGACGCCGTGACGGTGAGGTCGTCGCCGTCCCGGTCGACCACCCGGACCGTCAGCGGGTCATCCACCGCCTGCATGCCCACCTTGGGCTCACCGATCTGCACCGGCACCGTCACCGGGGCGTTCTCCGCCGTCTCGATCTGCGCGGGCGCAGACTTCACCACCGGCGGGTCGTTGACGGGCGTCACCGTCACCGCGATGGTGGCGTTGGTGTAGAGGTTGCCGGCGTCGGTCGCCGTCACGGTGACCGTCACGGTTCCATGCTGGTCAGGTGCGGGCGTGATGGTAAGCACGCGCTTCGCACCTGCGCCCTCCACCCGCAGGCCGCTCTGCGCCACGATGGTCGTGTCACCGGAGAAGGCCGTCACCTTCACGCCGGCCGGGTCTTCGTCCCGGATCTCCAGCGGAACCTGCACGCTGCCGTCCTCCGCCACGGTCGCCGTGGCCGGCGCCACGATCGCCGGAGGCAGGTTCCGCTTCGCCATCTCGATGCGGAAGGCGAAGTCGCTGTCGTACGCCTTCCACGCCCCGGGCTGGTGCTGGAGCAGCTGGTATCCCGGCGCGGCGTTCGGGTCGTCCACGTCAAACCAGTAGAACGTCGTGGGCTTCCCCGGCCGCGTCTCACCCGCGCTGGTCACCACCAGCGCGTAGGGCTGGTTCACGGTCAGCCACCCGCCGGCGCGCGGCTCCAGCTCCACCGTGGTCCACTGGGGCACCGTGCCCGCCTTGTACGGCGGAACCTCCGCCGCCGGCACCACGGCCTCGGCCAGCACCTCGTCGCCCAGCGCGTTGCCGGATACGGCCCGGACCTCAATCCGGAGCGCGGCCGTGTCGCCGGAGCGCGCCAGCGGCAGGCTGACCCGCTCGACCACCCCGGTCACGCCGGCCGTGAAGACCTGGGCGCAGGCGTAGTCCGCCCGGCACTCCTGCGGCACGGGGTTGTCATTCACCCGCTCCTGTTCGCGGATCAGCTCGGCGCCGCAAGCCAGGGGAGCCAGCGCGTCTGACAGCAGCAGCAGAGTCAGGGCAACGGCAAACCGTTTTACTCGGGTCATCCCACGTGATCCTCCCGCTTCTCCGAACTTGGCATCGAAAGCCGCCGCGTATCTGCATAAGGCTTGAAGGACTATTACCTAAACCTTGTTCGCCCGGCGACCATGGATTTCCTTTCACCATGCGCCCTGGGGCCGCTCCCGAGCCCTGGCAGGCGGCAGAAAAAAAGCGGGCCGACCCGGCCTGCACGGGTCGGCTCTCGACTTGCTGCTCCCTATGGGAATCGGCCCCGGTCTCCGGCTTCAGCCACGCGGACGGGCGCCGCAGGACACGGCGTTCCATCCTCACGCCCGCTCCTCGTAGCACTGCCGGGCGTACTGGTCAGGGATCCAGCCCCAGCCCCAGATCGGCGTGGGCTGGCTCGGCACCGTCCCCAGCACCTCCACGGGATCGAGGTTGGACGAGAGCACGGTGCAGTGGTGCTGCCAGTTGGCGCCGAAGTCGAACACGTAGGTGAACCGCTCTCCCCGCTTCACCTCCGCCCCCACGCGGACCTTGTCATACGGGCGCACCGCCCGCGGGTTCCCCTCCTCGGGGACGCCGAAGCAGCGTCCGTCGGCGAAGCGGAACTCGTGCAGATGGCTGAGATCCCACCGGGCAAAGCCCAGGTCGATGGCCGTCGCCAGGTCCATGAAGGTATGGGAAGGCCCCACCAGGAAGATGCGGCCGGGCTGCGGCGCGAACTTGAGCCCTGCCCCGGATACCAGATCCACCCGAAGGGTAAACCAGCCTCTTACCGCCAAATCGGTGCCTCCTCCGCAGTGCGCGGCGCTCTCCTGAGGACGCCGCGCGCCGATTGCATGGCACTACTGCTTCGCACGCCGACCGGCGAACTCCTGCACCCGCCGCAGGGAGAGGGAAAAATCTGGGCGGGGGGCTGGCAGCGCCGTTCTAGGCCTGGCCCCCGGACCATAGCCTGTGAGCGATCAACCTTCGCGAAGGAGCGGTCGCATGCGGCGTGTCTGGCACCGCATCTACTCCGACTTCCTCATGCCGCCCCGCCTGGCCGAGTACCGTTCCCTCCTGGAGGCCGCCCTGAACCGGGGCTATGAGGTGCACTCGGTGCTCTCGTTCTGGCAGGCGAGCCGGGGCGGCCTGGACCCCGGTCGCCGCTACCTGATCAACCGGCACGATGTGGACACAGACGTCGGAACGGCCCTCCAGATGCACCGCATCGAGCAGGACCTCGGGGTGAGGGCCTCGTACTGTTTCCGCCTACGCACCCTGAACGTGCCTTTCATGCGGGAGATCGAACGGGCGGGCAGCGAGGCCAGTTACCACTTCGAGGAGATCGCCACCGTGAGCAAGCAGAAGGGGCTCTGCACGCGACAGCAGGTGGAGCAGCACATGCCCGAGATTCGCGCCCTTTTCCGGAGCAATTTCACGTACGTCCGCGCCCTGACGGGGCTGCCCATGCTCACCGTGGCCTCGCACGGCGACTTCGTGAACCGACGCCTCCGGATCGCCAACCATGAGCTGCTGAACGACGACCTCCGGCGCGAGCTGGGCATTGTGGTCGAAGCCTATGACGAGTCCCTGACCAGCCTCTTCACGGAACGGTTCACCGACACCCTCTACCCCCGGTTCTGGCGCACCTACTCCCCGCTCGTGGCCATCGAGCGGGGAGACGCGGTGATCCAGATTCTCACCCGTCCGCGCCACTGGCGGTCTGCGCCCCTGGTCAACCTGGCCGACAATCTGCGCCGCCTGACCGAAGGGGTGACCTACGAGGTCAGGGCCGTCATGCGCAAAGGGGCGTGACGGCAAATGGAGCGAAAGCGCATCTGGTGGTGGGCCGCGGGAGCCGCCACCCTGCTCCTGCTGGCGTACGTGGGCTGGCAGTTCGGCGTGTTCGCCCGGCCGCACCAGGCGGCGCCCCTGGTCGTGCCCAGGGCAGGGCCGCCGCCGGGCGGGGACGGGGAGCCCTTCGGCAGGGGCGATGCCATGCCGCCGGGCGAAGGAGAACCGCCAGCGGGGGGCGATCCGGCGGGAGGGAGCGCTGCTGTCCATTCCGCGCGACAGCCGCGTCCTCATCCCCGGCCGGGGGCTGGACAAGATCAACCACGCCCTCTTCGGCCACCCCGCACCCCTCCCCGCCCTGCGCGAACTGGCCGACCGGCACGGGCTGCTCCTGATCGAGGACGCGTGCGAGGCGCTGGGCTCCACCCTCCACGGCGTGCCCTGCGGCAGCCCCCGGTATGCCCACGGCG
>ENA-UPSB01001226-UPSB01001226.1-bioreactor-metagenome-genome-assembly--contig:-NODE-1226-length-31757-cov-5.204404_pt1 | contig 31757 bp, 23 predicted proteins | sample MGYA00238182_ERZ773286 | MGnify/ENA primary metagenome ERZ773286 (study PRJEB29026, sample SAMN07631240) | bioreactor metagenome | isolation source: Switchgrass digestor | place: USA: Dartmouth...
CTATTTTGGTTGCCGGAGTTTTATAAATACCTTTTTCTCTAAATTCTTCGTAAGTCGGGAAGTCCGGGTGATTGCTGCGGGCTACTTCCACAAATTCGCGCAGATAATCCTCATCGGATTTTCCGTCATCGAATTCATCCAACACTCCCAACCTCTCTGCCAGAGCTCTGGCAACCTCATTAACACTTTTACACTCGTACATCGGTTCAACCAATTTTTGACCGTAATAAGCCACTCCGTGACCGAGAGAACGAGTGATAATATCATCAACTTCAAACTGAGTGACGGCAGGCAACACAATATCGCAATAGCGCATACTCGGAGTCATGAAGTTGTCCATCCCGAGAATGAATTCACATTTGCTGGTGTCTTTTAACAAAGCCGCTGTCCGGTTGCAGTCTGCGTGTTGGTTGATTAAGGTATTTCCGCCGTAGTTGATAATCAACTTAATAGTAGATTGGGTTCTTTCCGCGCCTCCCTCGATCCGGTCTTCTTCTCTGGTCAAGATGCGCTCAATTGCGTCCGTCCACATAAATACCGAAATTTTTGTCTGAACCGGATTGGTTCCGATGGGATAGTTGCCTGTTCTTACGGATGGACCGCCTTCGTATAAACCGGGATTGCTGCCCAGAATTCCTACATTACCGCTCATAAAAGCCAAAATAGGCACTGCCAAAGCCTGGAACTCTCCGTTGCCGTGACGTTGAATTCCTCGTCCTTGCAAAATGAAAGTCGGTTTTGTAGTGGCAATCTCCCGAGCTAACTGTTTAATGGTTTCCACAGGAACTCCTGTGATTTTAGCCGCCCACTCAGGAGTTTTGGGCTGGCCGTCACTGACGCCCATCACATAACTCTTGTAAGAATTTCCGGGAGGCACTCCTTCGGGCATGTGTTCTTCGTCAAAGCCTATACAGTATTTGTCCAAAAATGCTTGGTCGTGCAATCCTTCGGTAATCATCACATAGGCCATGGCTGCTACCAAAGCGCTATCCGTAGCCGGCCGAATCGGAATCCACTGATCGGCAAAAGCACCAACAGTGTCACTGTAACGCGGATCAAGGACAATAATCTTAGTTCCGTTCTTTTTGGCTAATTTTAGATAATAAACGGAATTGAAACCACCCACCCGGGTACATGCCGGGTTGTCGCCGAACATAACTATAAGCTTTGCATCGGGGAAAGTTGTCGGGGAACTGCCGCTGTTTGGTTCACCAAACATATAAGGAATACCATACATATAGTTATGTTGACTGTAATTTCCGACTTTTTCCAAATATCCACCTAATATATTTAACAAACGCCGCAAAGCATTGTTGGAGTTTGTCTGATTTAACAAGCCGTAGGCACCGCAGGCATAATTAAAATACACTGCCTCATTGCCGTACGTATCGATAATTCTTCGTATTTCACTGGCCGTTATATCCAGAGCTTCATCCCAGCTTATTCGCTCCCATTGGCCTCCGCCTCTTTCTCCAACTCTTTTCATAGGATATTTAAGGCGATCAGGGTGATAAAGCCGTTGACGCTGGGATCTTCCTTTTAAACAAGCCCGGGCTTGGAGATTGTCCGGAGTATCTGGTCCTTCGTTATCAGTGGCAAAACCGAGCACAACACCGTCCTTTACCAATCCTTTGATCTGACAACGTCCGCCGCAGTTATGCCAACAAATGGACGGCAAAACTTTGGTGTCCATAAGTCGAGCCCCAGCTTGGGCAACAGCAGGTTCAGCACCGCCGCCGGAACCGGCGGGCATACATCCCACAAGAGCGGTGGATCCCGCCAACGCCGCGCTCCATTTTAAAAAGGAACGCCGGCTGACTTTGGGACCTTTTTTGGTTTCGGGTACATTACCCATTTAAGTTTCTACCTCCTCATTTCCATTTAATTACTTTTTGAACGTGCATATTCTCTCACAAACCCTTTTGCACAAATGCACAAAAATTCTTGTTATTTTTTGTATATTTTTACAAAATTGAGTTTTGTAGTATATAAAGTTGTAGATTTCCAAATTGTATATTTTTTTCAAAATCTCTTATAAATTGTTCTTCCATTTTGGCAAAAAGAGAGATAATATAAAGACTAAATATATTAGTATGGAGGATAGTATGAATTTAAAAGAGGATCCCATCCTTATGGAAGTAAGAGAAGTAATCTATAATTTTTTAAGCACGTCCTTTCTGCACTCTCCTACCCCATCCCATATAAAAACAATTATCCAACAAAAGCTTTTCGAAGATTTTCCGCTGACTCTTGATACTCAGGATTTCGTTTACGCTTTGGAGCTTTTGACTTCTTGGGCCAAGGAAAATGAACATACTGACCCCGAAACTCTGTGCAGAGAATTATTGCAAGATTATAACGCTCTATTCGTCGGACCCGGACACCTGTTGGCCCCACCTTGGGAATCCGTATATCTCACGGAAGAAAAACTTACCTTCGGACCCCCTACCATGGAAGTCCGAGCCTTTTATCTCCGCCATGGTTTGGAATACTTCAGAAAAAACCACGAACCGGACGATCATTTTGGCCTGGAAATGGAATTCATGGCCAAATTGGTTTCCAAACAGAGGCAGGCTCAGAGTAAACAAGAAGAAGAATATTATATAAAAGAACAAATGGCTTTTCTTGAAGATCACGTATTAAAATGGCTTAATGATTTTACCAACGATGTCTACCAATATTCCAAGACCAAATATTTTCAAGGTTTGGCCCTGCTAGCCAGGGAGTTCCTAAACTGGGATTATCAAAATTTAAAAGAGAGTGAACCATAAAGCCCTCTAGAATAGAGCAGAATCAACAGCCATTTAAGGGCCAGCGCCATACCCATCCCGCTTAAAATTTCAACGCTGCTTTGAGCTGCCATTCCTGCTTGGCTCAAGCCAATAACACAATGGATCGCCACTGCTGCCTGGATGAAAACGGCTCCAAGGATGATCAGCCCCACAAGGCCATTAATTTCCTTGCGCAGTTCCTTCTGACTTAAAGCCAAAAACAGCAGCCCTCCGACCGCTACAGCGGTAGCGTAAAACTCTACATAGGTATTCAGGCTTTGCCACATTGGAACAACTGTGAAGGTGTATACTTTGGCCATAACGGCAATCGTTAGGATTCCCATCAAGCTCCCGGCCCAGCCGATAATTCTCAGGACAACAGTCTTGGCCGGTTTTAAATAGAGCAGCAATGCGTAAACTACGGCAATTGCGGTAAAAATGCCAGCAAACAAAGCTTCGTTGCTAAGCCAAGAACTGCCGAGATTGGCCAGCGAGCTTAAAAAAGCAAGGGGCCTGCCCAAGTGGAATAAAGAGGTCAGAATTGCCACAACGCTTAAAACGGCGGAAGCGAGAGCGGCAGCTTTAAACTCTTTGTCCCGAGCCAGCTCTTTGCTCACAACGGAGAAAAGCATTAACCCAATAGCTGCCTGCAGGCAAAAGGTAAATAGGATTAAGGCAGATTCCTTCACCTTTATACCTCCTTCTGCCGGAAGCCGGCCTGTCGGGCCGCATTTTTGGGTTTAACAAGCAAAGAAGGATTGGTAGCGGAAGAGACAGGGAGAATCGGCAAATCTTTGGTGCTTTCATTTCCATATTCCGCTTCCAGTGTATCGATTTCACCCCATTTAAGAACCCGCATTGGACAAGCGTCCACGCAAGTCGGGTTTAACCCCTGTTCAACCAAATCCAGGCACATATCGCATTTTCTGACTATTTTCAATTCTTCCACGTATTTAGGAGCGCCATAGGGACAATTCCAGGTACAATAGCGGCAGCCAATGCACTTTTCCGGATCATGAGCCACAATTCCGTTAGCTAGCTTATGCATAGCGGTTGTCGGGCAACCTTCCACACATTTGGGGTTCTCGCAGTGATTGCAGGTTCCGCTATAATGGTAAAGATCGGCTTTTGGGAACTTTCCGACCTCAAAGGTCTTTACTTGACGGAAAAGAACGCCCGGTTTTAAATTATTCTTATCTTTGCAAGCAATCTGGCAGGTTCGGCAACCTATACAAGCCGTCATGTCAAAATAGAAGCCGTATTGACCCATTCTTGTTCACACTCCCCTCTAGAACAAAATCCTCAACGGTCTTTCCACATCTGGTTTCAAAGGTTCCCCATCCCATTTCTCAATATCGACCGTATTGGAATTCCAACCGGAAATCCCTTGACCGGTAGGGATGTTCCCGGATAGAACGTTATCGGCACCGCCGTAGTCTATGCCTGTTTCTTCGTCGATCTCACACCAAGCACCGTGAGGCAAAGCTACCACACCAGGCATTAATCGTTCAGTAACACAGGCTATCCGTAAGACTTTGCCAAACTCGCTTCTTACCAAGACGGTATCTCCGTCTCTGATTCCCTTTTCTTGCGCATCCTTTGCTGAAATATAAACCGGATTCGGGCACGCTTCCCGCAATTGTAAAATATTATCAAATATCGAGTGAGATCTTCTTAAATAATGGGGAGTAATCAACTGATAAGGATATTCTCCCTTTATTTTGTTTTTCCAATCTTTGAAAGTCGCTTCATAGCCTTTGGTAGGAGGTATATACTTCGGAATCGGCGAAATCTTGGAATAGCCAAAATTATTTACTATATCGGCCAAAGTTTGGCAGTAGATCTCCATCTTGCCGCTGACAGTGTTCACCGGATGGGCTTCCGGATCACGTCGGAAATCTTCATAAGCAATAAACCCGTAATTATCACCCTCATATCTTTCTACCTGATAAACGCCGTCTTCAATTAATTTTTTCAAGGGAATACGGCCGGCTTGAGGTTCTCCGGTAACACCCCACTCCTTAATATCTTCAGCGGTAATTTGAACTAACGATTCAAAGGTTTTACCGTCTTCTTTAACGACTTTTGCTCCTGCAATTTTATTGAAGAACTGCTGCTTACGATCATAGGGGAACAATTCTTTTTCATCCAGTCCCAAACGTTTGCCTATTTCCCTGGCAATCCACTCGTCATCTTTGGCTTCATAAATAGGCTCGATAACCTGCGTTGTGACAATCAAAACATCCCTATTGCAATACGAAGCCAAATCTCCTGGCCGCTCCCACCAAGTGGTTACCGGCAAAACCACGTCGGCATACTTGGAATTAGTGGTCAGGAAATGGGACTGGCTTACAACAAACTCCACTGCCCGATGGGCTTCAATACCCTTTATCATCCCGTCTCTTGTCTGCAAGCTGGCTTCATGGGTGTGCCAAATCATTTGAATATTGATATCCTGCTGCTGTACCCGTGTCTTTAAATCAACGCCGCGGACGGTATCTTTCCAGCCGGCCGGGTAGCCAAAAATTCTATTGATTATTGAATTGGGCGTATATTTCTTATTTAAAATCGCCGTCCATAACTCGGTATCATTAATGCTATGGGGCAACGGGTTTACGGGATAAGGAATTCCGCTGGATCCTCCGGTAACCAGTGGCGGCCCGGAATTGGCAGCATTGTTCCAGCAGCATACCCCGGTCATATGCCCGGATTTACCCATATGTCCGGTCATCGCTCCAATTGTCATAATCATCTGAGGCAAGTTATCGGAATTGAAAGTCCGCCCGGGTGCCCAACCTGTTAAAATGCTGACTTTATTTTGTTTGCCAATAGCTCTGGCCAAATACTTTATGGTATTCGGATCTACGCCGCATATTTCCGAAGCCCATTCCGGTGTTTTGGGTACTCCGTCATATTTGCCCAAGACGTAGTCTTTAAAGTTCTCGTCGGTTTCCGCATCCTCAGGCATATGCTCCGCATCAAAGCCCACCGTACATCTGTGCAGGAAATCCCAATCAATTAAAGGATTATTTATCGGATCGTCTTCAACTATTAAGGTATAAGCCATCGCCAGCAAGAGAGCCATATCGGTAGCCGGCCTGATAGGGATCCATTCCGCTTCCAGCACAGAAGCCGTATCGTGGTAAATAGGATCAACAAAGATGAATCTGACCCCTGCTTTTTTCATCTGCAAAAAGTGATACATAGGATTGCCCATCGAACTCCAGGCAGGGTTCATACCGAAAGCCACAACCAGCTCAGTTTTGCGCATATCAAAACGGTCGTTAATTGCTCTGACATCTATACAGTTATCGGAAAAACCTATCAGACCAGGAGTCAAATACCAGGAACCAAAGGAAATTGTACCCCAGGTCGTGGTATAGCCACCGTACATACTCATTACCCGTTGAACTTCGCTGGAACCTGAAGAAGGCATTAATATTGCCGAGTTCCCATATTTCTCCTTTATCCGCTTTATTTCGCTTACAACTATATCCAAAGCTTCGTCCCAGGATATCCTTACCCATTCATCTCGGCCTCTTAATTCCTTTCTACCGCCTCCCGGCTCCCAATGTTTCCTTTTCATCGGATACTTCAAGCGGTCAACGCCTTGAGCCTGATACTTTTGGGAACGACCTCTTAAGCATCCTCTTTGTTGGGGAACGTCAGGCGTGTCAACCCGTGTGTCATCGGTTTTTTGCCTGAGAATAATGCCGTCTTTTACTAAAGCTTTGTTGACACATCTGCCTCCGCAGTTATGCCAACAGGTAGCCGAAACCCATTTTGCCCCCTTTTCACGGTCTGCCTCGGCAGTTATTACCGCCGGAGCGAGAGAATTCGAGCAACCTGTCAGAGACAGACCGGCAATGGCGGCAGTACTGGCTTTAAGAAAAGATCTTCTGTCCAGCTTTAACTGATTAATTCTGTCAATAATGTCTGACATCCACTCTCAGCCTCCCCTTAAATGATTAAACCGGCTTTTGCTTGCACTTATTATCTCATAATCAAATTGTAAATATTTACAAAAATATTCTGTTTGTATTAAACTAAATTACAATATTCACAAAATCCTTTTAAGATGTTTTTAAAAAGCTTCAAGTATATTTAATCAAGTATACTTAATAATTTTTCAGACTGTTTGGACAGAATCTTTCTTTTCGGCTAAAATTAACTTAGTCGTTAGTCTATTTCACGGATATGGGAGAGGGAAAAATGCAACCAAAAGAACTTTTGGCTTTTCAGACAAGTCTGTTAAAGGAGCTAATAGCCAATAGCGAACTCAGCGGTCTTGTTGAAAAGCTAAGTTACTCTGTCGGTTGCCCTGTTGCACTAACGAATCCTTCTTATCGCATAATTGTTACTGCCGGGCTCAAACAGAGGTTACTGAATAATTACCTCCAAGTAATGCCTTCAAAATCAATCAACTACCATATGTTGAAGATAAGCGAGGATCAGACTGACCAAGGATTTGTGTTCCCGATCAAAAACAAACACGAAAATCTCGGTTTTTTAGTATTCTTCTGCGCCGAGACTGAACGGGAAAAAATAACCGAATATGCGATCATTGCCACGGATATTTGCGCAATATCATTGCTCAAACAAAATCAAATAAATCAGGCTGAACGCCAATTTAAAGATCCTTTTGTGTTTGATTTGCTGTACGGCAATATGAATTCGGATGAAGATATAATCAACCGCGGCAAATTATGGGGCTGGGATCTGGCAAAACCTCATTGTGTCGTGGTTTTTGAACTGAACAATTATGACCAATATACTTCCGACAAACAAATAGCGTTAAATCTATTGGATATTGTGGAATCCGAACTGGTTAAAATGGAACAATCACCTATTACTTTCCGCAAAAAAGGCGAAATAACGGTGGTTTTAAGCCTGGATATCAAAAGAGCCCAGGAACGCAAAGCTTATATTAATATTTTGGTCAGAAGGGTTTTGGCTCTGGCTGAAGAACTATATCCGGACAGAGTTGTCAGCGTCGGCTCCGGCCGCACTTATCCTAAACCTAGCGATATTTTCCGCAGTTATCAGGAAGCCAAAGTGGCGCTGGAACTAGGCCGCTTGATGAACATCCGCTCGAAAACGCCCTTCTTTCGCGATTTAGGCTTAGCCAGAATTCTTTATAATCACGACCAACGGGAATTAGTGGAATTTTACAATGATAACCTCGGAGAATTAATCCGCTATGACCAGGAACAAAACACGGAATTCGTGAAAACTTTAGAAAGTTTTTTCCTTAACCGCTGCGATTTAAAAGCCGCCGCGGATGATCTTTTTCTGCATCCAAACACTCTGCGTTACCGTTTAAAAAAGATTGAAGAAATATTGGAGATAGACTTGGATGATATCGACACCAGATTGGATTTAATGACCGCTTTTAAAATCAAACATATTAGGAAAGTTTAATTGTGGTTTATTTTTGCTAACTTTTAGGAGGAATACTCGTTGGCTTCCGATTCCGAGATTTTTCGCAATGTTTGCCCTCGCAACTGCTACAACTCCTGCAGCATGCTTACCCATGTGCAAAACGGCAAGTTATACAAAGTTACTGGAGATCCGCAGCACGGTTACACCGGGGGCAAACTATGCTCCAAGGGCTATTCCTACCCAAGGTATGTATACAGCCCAAACAGAATTCGTTATCCGTTAAGACAATATCCCCGCGGTTCGCAAAAGTGGGAAAAAATAAGCTGGGATGAAGCCCTCGAACAAATCGCTGAAAAAATCCTGGAACTGAATCAGCGCTACGGTTCCAACCTCTGCCTGACTTACAACAACGGTTCCGGCAACATCGGTCTGCTGCGCTATTACGCCCCAGTTGCTTTTTTTAATAGTTTGGGACCGCATACCAAACCTGTCGGCAACTTTTGTCTGAGTGCCGGTCAGGACGCTTTTACTTACGATTTTGGCCAAGCTTTAAACCCTGACCCGGAACATATGGTTTATGCAAAACTTATCCTCCTTTGGGGCGCTAACCCTGCTTCTACGGCAATTCACCAAATGAAATTCATTAATATTGCTCGACATGCCGGAGCCAAACTGGTAGTCATAGACCCTTTCTTCACACCAACGGCAGCCAAAGCGGATCTTTATATCCAAATCAGACCGGGTACCGACGGTTTGCTGGCTTTAGGTCTGGCTAAAAATCTTATCGTAAACCAGAATTATGACCGGGAATTCGTTCAAAACCACATATTCGGTTTTGAATCCTTTTGCCGTTATTTAGATAATTCCGATTTTTCGCCGGCCAAAATCAGCGCTGTCACCGGCGTAACCGAAGAAGCCTTTGCGGAACTGTCTCGCCTGCTTACAGAATGCAAACCATGTTCCTCTTGGATTGGCTTCGGTTTTCAACGTCACGGAAACGGCGGCCAAAACATCCGGGCTGTCAATGCGCTGATGGCTTTGACCGGAAATATCGGCAAACCGGGCGCAGGAGTTTACTATTTGAACCCGAGTTCAGACTCATTCCCTTTAAGGCTGTCCAAACACAATTCTTCCGTTCAAAATCGCCAAATAAGTATCAATAATTTCGCCCAGAGTATTTTGACTTTAAAAGACCCGCCGGTAAAATTCATCTGGATCAGCGGTCGCAATCCTTTGAGCCAAGACCAAGGGCTTGGGGCTTGGCTGGAGCTATTAAACCGGATGGAAATGATTGTTACTGTCGATCTCTTTATGACCAAAACCGCAGAACAATCTGATCTCGTATTGCCCGCCGCCAGTCATTTTGAGGAGTACGACCTAAATACCAGTTATTGGCACTATTGGCTGGCCCTAAACGAAAAAGCGCTTCCGGCTTACTATGAAGCCAAAAGCGACTTGGAAATCGTTCGGTTGCTGGCCAGTAGACTAAACCAACTATCCCCGGGGTTTTCCAATTTTCCGACGGAACTTTCAACCGAGGAGTGGTTGGCCAACGAAATAACAGACCAAATCAAGGTAAGTTACGGAATAAACAGTTGGCATGATCTGAAAGACGGTCCTAAAAAGTTGCAAACCGATGTCCCTTGGTCAAATCACGACTTTCGCACTCCAAGCGGCAAATTGGAGATATATTCCGAAGTGGCCCAAAAAAACGGCTTGCCGGCGCTGCCCATATATCGCCATCCTGAAGCAAATCAATACCCATTCCAGGTTTTGTCACCGCAAAAAAACGAGTTTGTTCACTCCCAGTCAAAATGGTTGCCGCGAACTACCCAGGATGAAGCCAATTTCGTGCTAATTAACAGCAGAGACGCTCGAAATTACAACCTTCGCGAGGGCGAAAGCGTTATTCTTTATAATGAAAACGGCTCCCTTTCCAAAAAAGTCCGGATAACGGACAGCGTCCCGTCCGGTTTACTGGTTGTATTTCAAGGTGGACAAGAACCTATCAACTTGCTTATAAATAATCAATATTGTGACATGGGGAAACTCAAAAACCATTATAACGGCTCGGCTTTTTATGACCTCTATGTCAATTTAAGAAAAGGGGGGAAATCCGCTGAAACAACTTGGCTTTTTACTTAATGTAGACCAATGTATAGGATGCCAGTCCTGTGTATCTGCTTGCAAAAGCGAAAACCTAACCCCTTCAGGTGTAAACTGGCGTCGAATTAGCAAGATTTCCGAGGATGTTTTTTTGTCCCTGTCCTGTAACCATTGTGAAAGTCCAGAATGTTTCCGAGTTTGTCCCGAAAAAGCCTATACCAAACGGCGGGACGGTATAGTAATGATTAACCAGAACCGCTGCAACGGATGCATGGACTGTGTTTCCGCCTGTCCGTTCGGCGCACCCCAATTTGATTATGAACAGCACAGAGCAAGTAAATGCAACATGTGCTATACCCGTTTGCAGAACAATCTGCAGCCGCGCTGTGTTGAATCCTGTCCGACGGAAGCTCTGCAAATTATCGATTTCAGCCAAGATTTACCCTTATTGTTTGCACCAAAAATAGATGGATTTCCGGACATTGTCTTGACCAAACCGTCTACCCGTTTCATCCCGCCCCGGCCCCGTCGCCGTTTTTGGTTGAATTCCAAAGCTATTTCCTAAGCTAAATCAGCTTTATGTCAAAGTCTTCAGGATAAACCATATCTATTTTTAATTCCCGCAGATATTTCTCGTCATCGCGTCTTTCAATAATGTTGTAAGAAATACCCACCTCAATAGGCAACTTCTTTAAATGTTTAATGTCTTTGACATGGAACTCCAGAAAATTATACTTATCGTTTATATTGTAATTGGTCACCATTTTCTTCTTAAATACCTTCAGGACTTCGGGTATATCTTTGCCAAAGACTTTAGCTTTTTTTAGGAAAAAGTCTTTCGGCGAAAAGTAAAGCAGCTTATTTTTGCTTTCATGCCTATTCTGTTGGTAGACTTGACCGGTATGCTTGTTTTCCAATGAACAATAGTGAACTCCAAGGGACAGTTTTTCAGTCAGCGCAAAATCAACCAAAGCCAAACAGTCCTGTTCGCTGCCGGCTACCGGAAGCCCGCCGGCATACCAATAGTCGTATAAAACTTTGTATGGCGGAACCTTAATCGCAAAAGATCTTTTCTTAAATTCTCCAACATTATTGTACGGAAAACAGAATTCCAGCAAGTTAATTCCCGCAATGCCAATCTGATCCAATTCCCTTAACAACTCTTTCATCTCGTCCAGAGTACCAGGAATTACCGGCATTTCCACCATAACATCCCGAATGTATTCCTTGGTCAAACGCATATTGGCCAATACTTTTTCGCGCAATTCCTTTTTATCTTCCAATTTGACGCTGAAACGAATTTCATCCAGTTTCGCATCTTGCAACCGGGCTAAGATGTCTTTATCCAATAAATCTCCGGAAGTGTACAATCTGGTATGAGCCCGTGGAAACAGTTGCTTCGCATGCCTAAAAAACTCCACAGTTTCCTTCTTGTGTATCAGCGGCTCTCCTCCGGTTAAGGCGATAAAGGCCAATTTGCGTCCGCTCTTGGCCACGCTGTCCAATTCGGCGAGACAATTTCGATGATTTTGGGAATAGTATTCATAGCTTTCTTGGTTAGGGTTAAAACAATAATAACATTTACGGTGACACTTCAGAGACAGATAAAAGGTAAGGCTGTCCTCCCCTTTACGGCAGGCTTCGCAGGCTGAAGAAAGCCAATTTATATAAATGCTTTTATCATCGTTGCGCAATATGGCACCCTTGGCTTGTAGGTCCCGTCTGGTCTCATTCAACTTATTTTGATCAACGGGACCAAAGTCCAGACCCTGCTTACTGACTTCATTCATGAATTGGTCATATATTCTGGTATAAATCTGAGCGTAAGTGCGAAATTGAGGATTTTTAAGTTTCGCGATATTTTCAGAGCTAAGTTCCAACATCATTAAATTCTCCTTTTCAGAGCTTCTCTTATTTCATTGTTTTATCCTATTTAACGAGATAAATCAACCCTGGTATAAAAAAGTTGTCTTTTGCGGAAAAATCAATAGTATAAGGCCCTATAGAGAAAAAGAGCTGTGTTCTTTCCGAAATTCGTAAACAGCTCTTTTTGTTTGCCCGAATCCTTTCATACCAGGTTTTCGTTATCTAAATCTTTCTTACTCAATGGTTATAGCCCCAACCGGACATTGGTCTCGGGCTTCTTCGGCATCTGCAAGCAAATCCTCGGCAATTTCTTGGTCGACGGCTTCGGCTAGTCCTTCATCGTTTAAGAAAAATATATCGGGACATATTGAAGTACAAAGTCCGCATCCGATGCAGAGTTCAGGATCGACTGCCGCTTTCATTCCCTCATCCCCTTTCTTGTATGAACCTTCATAAATTTATACAGAATTTCTATAATCAATTCTCTGAGTTTTATAGATTAAATTTTTATATTCTTTAAATTTCTTTAAATTCTAATTTTATATTCTTAAAGTTTCTTTAAAATTTCTTTAATTTTGGCAAGAAATTTTTACACATCTAATACTTTTTTAAATCTCTATATTTAAATATCCTGCAAAACATCTCCCTGTATGCCCAATACCGTTTCACTGTAAGGAACGACAGTTTTAGCCAGAAGCATAGCCTCTTTGACCGCCCTTACTATGCCACCGCAGCATGGCACTTCCATTCTGACCACTTTGATACTCTTCGGGTTGTTGAGTTTAATAATTTCGGCCAATTTTTGAGTGTAAAATTCGTTATCGTCCAATTTTGGACAGCCAATCAGGGTAATTCTGCCGTCCATAAACTTCTCATGGAACGAAGCATTGGCAAAAGCTGTACAATCCGCCGCAATCAAAAGATCGGCATTTTTCAGGTAGGAAGCCTGGGGATTAATCAGTTTTAGTTGACAAGGCCACTGGGCCAATTTGGAAGGACGCTGCTCAATTTTTTCCGACCGGGCAACATGTTGTGGTGTTGGGGTCGAGGCCGGCTTCTGGTTTAATAATTGAGCTCTGCTGCCCGGGCAACCGGTATGAGTCATCTGATCTTGCATTTTGGCCTTAACCAGTTCTTCATCGAAAGCGGCCGCTTCCCTCTCAATTATTTCAATCGCTCCGGTCGGACATTCCGGCAGACAGGCGCCGAGGCCGTCACAGTATTCGTCGCTGATCAAAACAGCCTTGCCGTTTATCAATTGTAATGCGCCTTCGTGACAAGCATCTATACACAGGCCACAACCATTGCATTTTTCTTGATTGATGGAAACAATTTTTCTAATCATGTCTATCACCTTTCCTTTAAAATACTCTTTCTCTTTTTTCATCTATACTCTAGCCTTTTTTCGTAAAAAAAGCCGTAACCTAGGTTACGGCTGATCAGTTATTTTGCCAATAAACACAGGCTATTTTCGCCCTGATTTTCTCTTTGACAAGTCCGTCGACTGCTCTACTCTGCAGAAAATCCTTGATTTTAAGTTTATCGGCAGCAGTTAAATCTCTACGAGCCGCGAACCTATTGACATAGTGTTGATAGGCTTCCTCGACCGTTCTGCTTACTTCACGTTCGGTATTTATATAGACTATTTCCGGGCAGAGTTTAGAGAGCCAAAGGATATTAAAAATACAATAAAGTCCTCTGTTGCCGTATTCATCTTCTTTTTTGCGGCCAAAAACATGCTTTTGCAGCTCGTTCCCAACGGAGTCCAGGCGCTCCAGGAAATGACAAACCATACAGTAACCCTTTGAGGCCTGAATCATTTTATCGAGGTTTTGTTTATTATTGATAGCCGGGGACATAATTGCCGTTATCAAATCAAACTTTTTTTGCCATTTCAAAGTCGCCAAATCGGCCTTATGCCAGTCCAGCTCTATAAATTCCACATTGGCTACCCTTTGCTTAACAGAATTTTCCCGGGCCGCCTGAATCATTTTGGTTGAAATATCCACCCCTATTACGTACTCAGCTGTCTTGGCAAACTCAAGCACAAATTTTCCGGGACCACAACCAAGATCCAGAACCGTGCTTTCTTTAGTCAACATACCTTTTTGCAACAGAAAATCTGTTATCAGATCTATTCTTTCGTCAGCTTTACTGCGGTTAAATTCCTGGACTCTATTGTCCCAGCAGCCCGGATTATCGTCTTTATAGCTGTCTTCATGCTTTTCTGTCCAAAGCAGTTCGAAAGAATTAATATCCATCTTTATCTACCCCATACCTTTTATTAAACAGTTTTTAAAATCGGTATAACGGCAGTGCAAATAACAAACTTAGTTAATCAATAAAAAGTCAATCAACAAAAACTGACAAAAATGAAGTTTAAAACCACACCGAATACAGCTATCGCAAATCCTCCGTATCTGATTCCGGCTTTGATAAGCGGAATCTTTCTTTGGTTGCGGACAAGGTAATCTTCGTTTTCCCTTTTCAACACTTCAAATACCAAATTCGGTCGGAAAAAAGCCAACAGCCCGAGAACTACATAACTGCCGAAGCCGGCATATACTAAAATATCCAGGTTAACATTGCTCGCGATAACCGAAGCAATTAAAAACAAAATAATAAGAAAAAGGAAAACCTTCTCAAAGGCGGTCTTCTTATTACCGAAAATCTGTTTCACTTCTATCCCCTCACTCCCTGAGTTTGCATAACACTATTATAAAAGAAACCGGTGAGTTTGGGGCCAGGTAAAATAATCCTTTGTTTACAAGGTTAACTTATTAAAGCATAGATAAAATAAACTCCCATAGCTATAAAGAACAACCCAAAAAACCTTATAAATAGGGTCAACCCCTTTATTTTATTCCCGTAAATCTCGTCAAAACGAGGATTGTTCTTTTGCATAATTTCCACTACCATTTGCGGTCTTATAGCAGTAACTGACCCTAATACAAAAAAGTTTATAATCCCGTCATAGATCATTATATCAGTGTTCTCAAAAGCGATGGACATGAATATCGATATAAGAAAAGCTAACAGCAAAAATATAACCATTTTTTCTAAAAAGGTTCTTTCTCTTATGGGCTTAGAGCCTTTTTTAACTTTGCCCGCTTCGGCCGAAATGCCGCCTTCAAATGAAAAATCCCGGTTTTTATTGGCCTTTTTTATCAGCTCTTTATACTCCAGATATCTTTCCTTGGAATACTGCACTGCCTAACAACCTCCGTAAATTAGTCCCTGTCCTTCCTATTATAGACTATAATCCGCTCTAAATATAGTAAGAATTTGTGTTTCCTTAACTGACAACCGAGTCGGCCCGGTAATTGCCCAACAGCCGGAAAAAGGATGAATTGGCGCGAATGCTCTCTACGGCTTTGGCTACTTTCCGATCAAGCAGGTTCCCTTCAAAATCTATATAAAAAAGGTATTCCCAATTCTTTTCCCTGATAGGTCGGGACTCAATTTTAAGCATGTTTAAATTGTTTTCGGCAAAGTGGCTCAAAGTTCTATATAACGATCCGGGTACATGGGGCAAAGTCAAGGCCAAGCTCAGCTTATTGTTTTCAGGTTCTAGCACCAACGTATTGCCGATAACGATAAAACGGGTATAATTGTCGTTTTTATTGCTTATTCCTCTTTCTAAAACATTGAGCCCGTAAAGTTCGGCAGCCCTGAGGCTACCGATTGCCGCTCGATGAAGCAACCCGGAATCCCGAACAAGCTTTGCGCTGACTGCGGTGTTGCTGCAGGAAATATATGTCCATTCAGGGTGTTTTTTAAGATAATTGCTGCATTGCAACAAAGCCTGAGGATGGGAATACACTTCTCGAATATCCTCTATTCTAGCCCCGGCCGGAGCAAGTAAATTGTGGTTTACATGGACACATTTTTCTCCGACAATATGAAAACCATAAAGACAGAGCAAATCATAAACTTCGGCTACGCCGCCTGTGGATGAGTTTTCCAACGGTAGAATCCCGTAATCGATTTCTCCGGCCTGCAATGCTTCAAAAACATCCGCAAAGTTGCCATAGCTTTTTCTGTTCACCTTTTCGCCGAAGTAATCTCTTAAGGCTTCCTCGCTATAGGAACCTGGTATCCCCTGGATTCCTACGGTTACGTTGTCGTTATAATTTTGAGCATCGTTACAAACTTTATCATTATTATAAACATGGTCATACGTATAAGTTTTACGTTCTTGTTCTTCGTCACAACAGATTTCCGCCGGCCGCTCCCGCTTCCGGATCATGTATTCCTGTTGATATCTTTTGCTCAAATCCATCAAATATTGCAAAAAATCCGCAGCATAACGGCGCAGGTCTTGGTCTTCGATAATTTCCGTCTGCGCCAAAACCCTTTCTTCGCGTGCTTTATCCAAAACCTTCAGTTTGTTTGCTCGTTTGAATTCAGCTATCGCAAGCACCTTTTTCATTCGGGCAGAAAAGAGCTGTAACAGCTCTCGGTCAATTTCATCTATCCCTGCCCGTAAATCATTAAGGCTATTTATTTTATCCATCCGTTACCATCCTTTTCCAACATCAAATCCAGGATTGTAATTGCCGCAACAGCCTCGACCACCGGGACGGCTCTCGGAACAATGCACACATCATGCCGTCCTTTTATGGTTATTTCCAACTCCTCCATTTTTTCCAGATCCACAGTCTTTTGCGTTTTGCCGATTGACGGTGTCGGTTTAAAGGCTGTCCTGAATAACACCGGCATCCCGTTGGTAATACCGCCCTGGATACCTCCGCTGTGATTGGTTACGGTCACAACCCGTCCTTCGTGGAGCGTAAATTCATCATTGGCCTCCGAACCCAACATTTCAGTAATGGCAAAACCTGCTCCGAACTCAACCCCTTTGACGGCCGGAATAGAAAACAACAAATGAGCCATCTTGCTCTCCAGCGAATCGAAAAACGGAGAACCTAAACCGGCAGGCAACCCTACTATGGCCGTTTCTACAACGCCTCCGACGGAATCCTTCTCTTTCCTGACTCGAGCCAGTTTTTCCTTCATCAAAACGGCCAGTTCAGGATCCAAAGTCGGGAAATCCTGTTCTGTCAAGCTTTGCAAAGCTTTTGGTTCTATCTTTACCGGGTCAAAGCCTTTTCCTTTTATATCGCCAATACTCAAAATATGACTGCCGATGGTCACTTCCCGCAGGCGCAAAACCTGTTTGGCAATAGCTCCGGCCAAAACCAACGGGGCCGTTAACCTGCCCGAAAAATGACCGCCTCCGCGGTAGTCATTGAAGCCGGAGTATTTTTTCCTTGCCGTGTAATCCGCATGTCCCGGACGAATAATTCCTTTGATCTCGTCGTAGTCTTCGGATTTCGGATCCTGATTCCAAATCACACAAGTCAGCGGCGCCCCGGTGGTCCTGTTGTTGAAATAACCGCTCAGGATTTCAAATCTATCCTTTTCCTCCCGTGCGCTGCTATAGGTTGCTACGCGGCCGGGCCTTCTCCTTTGCAACTCTTTGTCTATAAAGTCCAAATCCAGTTCAAGGCCCGCTCCGAGACCGTTTATAACTATGCCTACACATTTACCATGGGATTCCCCAAATATGGAAAGCCTTAAATATTCACCCCAGGTACCGCCCATCGATCTTACCTCCCAACCTTGTAAAATCTCTCCAAAAATCCGGATACGACTTGTTCACTGCGTCAAAACCCGTCAAATAGACCGGTTCCTTGCACCTAACGGAAGCGACGGCCAACGCCATTGCTATCCGGTGGTCGTTCCAACTGTCCACCTCGCCGCCCGTTAGACTTTCAACCCCTTCGATTACCAGTCCTTGATCATATTCCGTAACCTTGGCTCCAAGTTTATTAAGCTCGGTGGAAATTGCCTTTAGCCGATCCGACTCCTTTAACCTCAACCTGCCGGCATTTATTATCCGGGAGGTTCCTTCACTTAACGCCGCCAAAACTGCCAAAACAGGAACCAAATCCGGGCAATGTTGAGCATCGATAACTGCTGCCTTCGGTGTCGACCTTTTTACTCTGACTTTATTATCCAAAATTTCCACATCGGCTCCCATTTGGCGCACTATAGCCAGGATGGCCTTGTCTCCTTGCAGGGAAGCGGAATTCAAGTCCAAACATTCTATTCTATGCCCCAAAACCCCGGCCACAATCCAAAAGGCCGCTTGGGAATAATCTCCCTCAACACGATAATCCCGGCTTTTATATTTTTGGTTTCCTTTAATATAAAATTCCTGATAGCCTTTGTTTTCAATTTCTATCCCAAACTTCCGCAGCACGTCCAGCGTAAGGTCCACATAGCCGCGGGACTGAAGCTCAGTGGTAAGAATTATACGAGAATCCTCCGGAAGCAGCGGCAATAAAAACATCAACCCGGTGATAAACTGGGAGCTTATATTTCCTTTCAGTCTATAGATTCCGGGCTTAAGACTTCCTTTTACGGTCAAAGGAAGCAAGCCTCCGTTGGTGCTGTATTCCAATCCCTGTTCGTTAAAAATGTCATAATAAACATCAAGCGGCCGTTCAACTAATTTACCTTGGCCCGTAAAGGTGATCTTTTCTCCGGTCAGCGTAGCAAGCGGAACCAAAAAACGAAGAGTTGAGCCGGATTCCCGGCAATTAATAATCGGACTGACACTCTTTAGTTTAGAAGTCCCCCGAATATTCAACGTCCAGCTATCCTCCTCTTTCTGCCCGACCGGTTCAGGCACCCCGAGAGCTGCCAAGCCCTCCAAGGTAGCTTTTATATCTTCGGAAAAAATAATATTTTCAATTCTGCTCAGTCCTTCAGCCAACCCGGCACAGATTATGGCCCGATGACTGATACTTTTGGACGGAGGTATCCGGAGCGAACCTTCCAACTTTGAAGGGATTATCTTCAAACTATTCAAGACTAGGGCCTCCTTGCTGTTCTGGCTTGACTTAAAGTATCCAACTTGATTTAGCCTGACTTAAAGTTTTTTGCCGCCTTGCCGGCACTGTCGAGTATTTCGGCCAAAGCCGACCGTTTTTCGCCGGCGATGGTTTCTCTGATCTTGGTTATATTATCGACAAATACATCAATTTGAGTCAAAACATTTTGCTTATTTTCCAACAACAATTCACACCATAGTTCTACATTCATCGGCGCCACTCTGGTGGCATCCCGAAAACTCCCGCCGCATAAAGATTTCATATTTTCCAGATGACTGCTGTTGACCAGCGCTGCAGCAATGATATGCGGAAGCTGACTCGTCAGAGCTATAATTTTATCGTGCTCTTCCGGGCTCATCAGCACAGGCTCATTGCAGCCGATCTTTTTGATAATTGTTATCAGCAGTTCCACATTTTCGACCTTATTTTGGGCAACAGGGGTCAGAATATAATTGGCCCCATCAAATATTTCCGCTGCGGAATAAGCAAAACCGCTGTGTTCTTTACCGGCCAAAGGGTGTCCTCCGATAAAGTCCAAATCCGGACGCAGAAAGTTGTATACGGCGCTGACCACCTTTTCCTTGATTCCTGCTGTATCGGTCAATATCGCGCCGGGTTTAAAATTATCAAGGTGTTGGCGTACGAAATTTACCGTAGCATCCGGATACAAGGCCAAGATGACCAAATCGGATTCCCGCAGCGGAGTATCGGCGGCGGTAAAACCTTCATCAATTATCCTCGAAGCCTGAGCTTTGCGCAATACCTGTTCATCCTTATCCACCGCCCAGATTTGCCGCGGTCGCAGTTTGGCCAAAGCTTTGGCAAAGGAACCTCCGATCAAGCCTAAGCCCACAACAGTAATTGCCATATTTCTAAAGTCCGGATCCGTCATAATGTTCCTCCCCGCTCAAATGATTTTCTTCTGAATTCTGGCCAGCTCTTTTAAAGACTCCATCAGGGAAGCAAACTTTTCGGGTTTAAGAGATTGCTGACCGTCACACTTGGCATTGGCCGGATCGTTATGCACTTCTATCATTATTCCGTCGGCTCCGGCCACAACCGCCGCTTTAGCCATTGGCTCCACCAGCCACCAAAGGCCTCCGGCGTGGCTTGGATCCACTATTACCGGTAAGTGACTGTATTTTTTTATTACCGGAATAGCTCCAAGATCCAAGGTATTTCTGGTATACTTTTCAAACGTCCGTATTCCTCTTTCGCAGAGAATTACGTTTTCATTGCCCTGGGCCAGAATATATTCAGCGGCAAGCAACAATTCTTCAATGGTGGCTGATAAACCTCTTTTGAGTATAACAGGTTTTTTAATCTTGCCCACTTCTTTCAAAAGCTCATAGTTTTGCATGTTCCTGGCTCCAATTTGAATTATGTCGACGTCTTCGGCGAATCTATCCAAATACTCGGTGGACATTAGCTCGGAAACGATGGGCAAGCCTGTTTCCTGTCTGGCCGTTTTAAGCAGTTCCAGCCCGGCATCCCTTAAGCCTTGGAAACTGTAGGGCGAGGTTCTCGGTTTGAATGCTCCTCCTCTTAAAAAGTTTGCTCCGGCTTTTTTTACCTCTTTGGCGATGCTTACAATCTGTTCTTCACTTTCCACCGAACAGGGGCCCGCTATTACCGCAAAATCCTCTCCGCCTATTTTTTTATCGCCGACATTAATCACCGTATCCTCAGGATGGAATAGCCGATTTGCTTTCATATAAGGTTCCTGAACATGAATTACTTTTTCGATACTATCCAACGCCATAAGCACCCCCGGATCTATAGAACTGGTATTCCCAATCAGACCTAAAATTGTATAGTTTAATCCTTGTGATTCATGGATTTCACAGCCAAAATCGGCAATTTTCTTTTTTACTTTGGCGATTTCTTTTTCTGAAGTCTTGGGTTTCATCACAATAATCATCAGCAATCCTCCTATCAGTATTTGTAAATTTTAGAGATTAATTTTGAAGAGATTAAAAAGAAGAAGGCTCTTTTCTAATGAGCCTTCTTCCCGTTTAAGTTTGAGTTCTAATATTGTTTATGGTTATTTGGCTAGCTAAGTCCATTTAACTTTTGCCCCGTTAAATATCCTGTCGCTAAACTCATTAGAAAAGAAATCCTTGATTCTTTTGTAGAACAAGCAAAAATAGCCAGTGCTAAAGTAAAAGTAAAAGAAGCACCAGCTAAAGTAGGTAAAGTAATTATTAACTTGTTCCACAGATTTCTTTCTAACAAGTATATCCATAATAATCCCCTGTCAGAAATAAAATTTACTTAAAGTTTGCTCTGAGAATCTTTTTTAATAGCCTTGTTTGATAAATTGCATTTATTTTAATTCAATAATGGAACTGTGTCAAGTAGCAAAAACCATTTTTAGGCAGCAGATACTATTTCTATCCATATTATTCAGAGTGTAACGGAAATGTACTAACGCTTCCAAATTAAGGAAGGGTTCTTTTTAACGACTCTCTGATCTCTTCTTCGCTTTTTCCGCTATACTGTTCCCGTAGCATTTTACTTCTGCGGTGAATTATATAAGCAGTAAAAATTATAAAAAGTAAAAATAAGAGAATAAATTTCATAAAAAAACCCCTTAATATAATTATTGTTAAGTTTGTTTATAATTATATTAGGGGATTGAAAGAAAAACTAGTCCCTAAGGCAATATATAAGAATCTGTTCTATATCTTGACCGCTGTTGTTGAATTTATAGGCATAGTCTTCGGCCTTATATTTACTGAATACGACAGCCGTTATTATCAACGCCAGAGCAACCAAATAAAATGCCATGGACTATCCTCCTGTATTGTCTGTTATCGTCGATATTGTCAGTATAACAAATTAATTGCCGTTGTCAAAATTTCTCTTTTTATTTTCTATAAGGTCTGTTAAGCTACTTAATGAGTTACTGTATTGGGGCTAACGCGTAGGAAATTTCAGGATTTTTTAAGGAGGTAAATCATGTCCGTAGTTTTGAAGGTACGGGACATTAGCAAAAGTTTCGGCAAATCAACTGTGGTGGACCATATTTCCTTTGAGTTAAACAAAGGGGAAATTCTCGGTCTGGTAGGCCCAAACGGCGCCGGCAAATCAACAATAATCCGTTGCGTCTTGGGAATAATTCATCCGGATTCCGGCTCGATTGAATATTTTCTGGATAGAACCAGCGGTCTAAATCCCTCGAAATTAGGATATCTGCCGGAAGAACGAGGTCTGTACAAAGACGCCAGAATAATAGACATATTGCTCTATATAGCTTCTCTGAAAAATTATCCTCTGGACAAAGCTAGACAAAAAGCTGAAGAATATTTTGCGAAGCTTGATCTAAAAGGCAAAGATAAGGCCAAAATCGAGGAACTTTCCAAAGGAATGGCCCAAAAAGTTCAGTTCATAGCCTCTATAATTCACGAGCCGGAGTTTCTGGTTTTGGATGAGCCTTTGTCCGGCTTTGACCCTGTTACCCAAAGTATCTTTATCGAGGAAATAAAGAATCTTGCCGCCAAAGGTACCAGCATCCTGTTGTCTTCCCATCAGATGAATATGGTGGAATCCCTGTGCACTAGGATTTTCATGATTAATAAAGGTAAAAGAGTGCTTTACGATGATTTGGATAGGATCAAAGACCGTTACGGCAGCTACAAATGCGAACTTACCGGCAACAATAGAATTCAAGACCTGATTAACCTCCCGCATGTAATCCGGGTGGAACAGGACGGCTTAAAAAGCACTCTGCATTTGGAGCCGAACATCTCTCCGAATGATTTCATCAAAAGATTGCCGCCTGACCTTGAAATTAAAGAATTAAATATTACAAGAATTTCGTTACACGATATTTTCGTCAATACCATTACAGGAGGCTTCTCCAAATGAAAAACGCTTTAAAGGTTGCCGAATGGGAAATAAAACGAAACTTAAAAAATAAAGCCTTTATAATCTCCCTTCTTTTAACCCCTTTTCTCATGTTAATATTTGGCTTGATACCGACGCTATTAGCCAAGTTTGAAACGGATCAGGATTTCACCGTTTATTTAAGGGACGAGCTTGGCGTGTTTGAAGAGATAGATCTGCAAAACCTCGGACGGTTCAACTTAATCCGGACCACTGACGAACCGGAAACAATTAAGAACGCGATTCAGGGCGGCAAAAATCAAGCTTTCGTAATCATTGACCAAGAATCTTTGACCGAAGGAAGAATAACCGTATATACCGACAGCGAGGGACAAGGCAACCTTTCTCCGCTGAATCAGATTTTACAAACGGCCATAAAAAGCCGAATGTTGAAAAATTTTGGTCTGACGGACAGTGATATCGCCTTGCTTAATCAGCCCTACCAGTTAAATATTGTTCCTATATCCACTGACGACGATCGCCGGACCATACCGGAAAAGATAATACCCGCCGTTTTTGCAGGAGTTTTATTCCTGGCTGTCTTTACTTCCGGCACAATGATCTTCCAGAGCGCTCTCCAGGAGAAAAAAGATAAAATGGTGGAACTGATCCTGTCGTCGATTAAAGCGGAAGAATTAATGCAGGGTAAAATTCTGGGCTATTTTGTGTTAGGTCTGATTCAGGTCGGAGTTTGGCTGCTTTTTGGAATACCGGCAGCTCAGCTTTATTTCAAGATTCCCGTCTTAAAATATTTACTGGTGCCGGAGATGGTGCCAATGCTCTTTTTTGCGCTCGCCGGCTACCTGCTCTACGCGGCGCTTTTCGTGGCAATCGGAGCCACAATGGAAGATGCGCAGTCGGGCAGTAGCTTCCAAAGCATTGTCATTTTAATCCCGATGCTTCCGTTTTTTTTAATCGGACCTATTATAGTTAACCCTTCGGGAATTATTGCCCTGGTCGGCACTTATTTCCCGCTGACCACTCCGGGGATAATGCTTGCTCGGCTAAGTCTGTCCCAGCATATAGCTCTATGGGAAATAATATTAAGCGGCGCAATACTTCTGTTGACTGTCTGGATTATGATGAAATTGGCAGGCAAACTGTTTAAAGTGGCCATATTGATGTACGGCAAAAACGCCACTTTCAAAGAAGTGGTGAAATGGCTTAGGTACTAAAGCAAAAACGGATCCAAGGCAAACTCGGTGGTCTGAAGCTCTGAAAGCTTCGTTTTAAACCACTCGGTATGCAAATTCTCATCGATGTAATTATCCTGCAACAACCTGATAAGATCCTTACTTCCATAACTGCCGGTCTTTAAATCTTCTATGAGTTTCCTATAATCTTTCATGGCTTTAAATTCAATCATGGTATTAATCTTTAATACTTCTTCCAGCTTAGTCGCTCCGATAACCTTTCCGGCCAGTTGGCCAAGCAGCGGAGCTAACACATCTCCCAAGCGGGTCGGTTCAGCGCCCAATTCCCTGATTTTAACTCCTATATTATCCACATGTCCTTGTTCTATTACTGCCAACCGCTCAAACACCCTGCCGGTGTAGTCTTTCTGAAAAGCTTTACTTTGGGCTTTATAAAGATCAACCTGGTTCAGTTCCAGACTGTAAAACCAATTTAACCTCTCCAACAAACGTTCTTTATCCAACTTAATCAACCCTTTGGCAATATTTTTAAGAAAGAGTACACTATTCCTAAAAATATTATTCCTGAATTCGGGTTTATCATGTAAGTATAAAAGTTTTTTCAAAGTTTAAAAAGAAAGTATCTTTCCGTTATGGAACAAATAAATATACTTCTCCTTAACCGGTTTTCCGGTTAATTTTTCTAAAGCGCGGGCATAATAGGTAACCTGCGCTTTATATTTTTCCTTAATGCTGGCTTCCGCCCCTTCGGGAACATAATCAGTTTTATAATCGATCAGCACAAGTCCGTCTCCTTCTTCAAAGTAGCAATCAATTACCCCCTGGAGCAAAAGCTTTTCTTCCGAGCCTTCCTCAGGACAACTAAGTTCCTGCTTTTCCGGGAAGATTTCTTGGCAGCTTATCTCCATATTAAATGGGACTTCCCGCTCGACCTTCGCGGCTTTCCTAATTCTTTTGCCCAGCGGCGAATCAATAAAAGCCCTGATTTTGTCCAGGTTGACGTATTCAGCCTGGTTATCGGTAAGCAAATCCTTTTCCACCATTTGTCGAAGCTGTAGTTCCAAATCCGGGTTGTGGAAATCCAAATGCTGCATCACAAAATGAACTACGGTTCCTATTTCGGCGGCACTCAAGCCTTTTTTCTGCTGCAAAAAGAGCGGTTTCATCACCAAAGGCAGAACATATTCCGGTATCTGCTCCACTCCCTCCGGTCTTAAGTCAAACCTCCTCTTCAGTTCGGTGACTGTGACTTTGGTCGGGAGTTTAGTGACTCCGGTGAACGGATACTGCCAATTGATCCTTTTTTCCACCTCGTTAAATAAAACCGGATCAGGTTCTCCCACTTCGAGCGCGGGGGATTGTTCCGGGACAGGCAATACATCTTCAGCCAAAAGCTGTTGTTTCGAATGGATTTGGATTTTCCATCGGGACGGATCATCCAGCACCGTACCGGCCGGTAACAAGCTCTTTAATTCAGCGGACTCCCTAACGGAACGGTGTCTTAGCACGGCAGGCCCAATCCAGTCCAGATAATTATTTGCGTTAAGAACCTGGTAAACCGGTAATTTTTCCTTATCTCCCTCGGAAATCTTGGTCCATTTTTGACAAGCTTTGGCTATATCGGCTACCGCCCCGGTCAGGATTAATTTTTCCTTAGCCCGGGTAAGAGCAACGTACAAAATCCGCATTTCCTCGGACAGGGTTTCCATCCTGATCCTCTCGCGAATCGCCAGTTTAGCCAGCGAAGGGTAAGCCATCCTTAAACGATAGTTCACCACTTCCGGACCGAAACCTAATTTATGATGAAGTAAAATATTCCTGTTCATGTCCTGCCAATTAATTTTCTTTCCGCAGCCGGCCAAGATCACTACCGGAAACTCCAGGCCTTTGCTCTTGTGGACACTCATGATCCGCACCACATTGTCCTTTTCGCCGAGCATTTTGGCGCTGCCCATATCCCCATGGCTGCTTTTTAATTTATCTATAAAGTAAATGAAATTAAATAATCCTTTAAAGCTCGTTTCTTCAAATTGACGAGCTCTTTCATAAAGAATTCGCAAATTGGCTTGCCGTTGCTGCCCTGCCGGCAAAGCTGCGACCATACCGTAATAACCCGTGTCTTTATAGAGTTGCCACAGCAGTTTATCCGTCGGCAAATAAAGCGCGATTTCACGCCACCTTTGCAGGTCCCCCAAGAATTTGCGGGCTTTCAAAGCCGCCTGGCTTTCCGAACTCCGAGCCAGGGTTTTCAGAGCTACGTACAGTGAGACGTTCCTCTGGGCCAGCCTTAGCTCTGCCAGTTCGTCAGTGTTAAAACCTACAAACGGGGAACGCAGTACGGCCAACAAGGGAATATCCTGTAAAGGATTGTCTATAACTTGTAAAAGGGAAAGGATAACCTGGACTTCCACCGTTTTGAAAAAACCGGTACCGGTATCGGCAAAAACAGGTATCCCTTGATTGCTAAATTCCTCGGCGAACACATCGGCCCAGTTCCGAGTTGTGCGCAATAGAACTACAATGTCCCTGTATTCCAGCGGACGATAACCTTTGCTCTCTTTATCATAAACCACAAAAACTTTTCCTTGTTCATCCTGCTTGAACAGTTGTCTAATTCTGTTGGCCACCAGTCTGGCTTCAGCCTGAATATTATCAAGCAACTCCGGCTCTTCTTCCGATTCGGCCCGAAGGTCATCTTCCTCAAGCAAAGTGTCGTTTGGATCGGGTTCCTTTGCTCCGGTTTCGTTTGAATTAGCAGAGGAAACGTCGTTTTTAGTCTCAAGGATATGGAGCTCAACTTCTCCTCCGGCTAGAACCTTCGAGCTTTCCGTTTCAGGAAAATCGGCTCCAAAATTCAAAGCCTCCTTTTCCGTATAATCCAATTCCCCCGCGGTCCTAGACATGATTTGGCGAAACAGGTAGTTAACCGCGTCTATTATTTCTCGGCGACTGCGAAAGTTTTTATATAAAAGAATTTTGATAAAACTGTTTTTAACGGTACCGGCTTCCGGAGTGTATGAAACGTATTCGTCGTATTTTTTTTGAAACAATTCCGGGTTGGCTTGTCTGAATCTATAAATACTCTGCTTGACATCGCCGACCATAAAGACGTTCGGTTCGCCTACGTCCGAGCGAGAAATCATTCGAATAATAGTCTCCTGGACATCATTGCTGTCTTGATACTCATCGACCAAAATCTCCTGGAAACGTTCCCGATAATCCAGAGCAACCTGCGAAGGTTGCAATTCTCCGCTCTCATCCCGCTCCGTCAGAATATGCAAACAAAAATGTTCCAGGTCATTGAAATCCAGAAGGGCTTTCTCTTTCTTTTTGCTCTGATATTTCTGGGCAAATTTAATAACCAATTCGCCCAAACACTTTATCAACGGATAGAGCATCTGCAAATCCTGTTTAACCTGCTCCGAATCGGCTGCAAAAACTTTTTCCGCCAACTTGGCTATTCCCGCCTTAACGGTGTCCCGAATATCCTTAACATAGTCCTTTCGCTCCGGATTGCAATCTTTGCCAGCCCTGGGCAGATTTTCAAAACCAAAATTCTGCACTGCCTGATAAAGATCATCCCACTTCGGAGATGGAGAACGGCAAACCTTCAACAAAGCTTCCAGCCGGTTTGCCTCATCGGCAAAAACGGGATAATACTTTTCCAGACCCGCTTCCTTGGCAATAACAGCCAGTGCTTTATCCATCAAGTCTTTAAATTCTTGAAGTTCCAATTCTGCTTTCTTAATCAGCTCCTTCCCCCAGACGGTTTCGCTGAAATCCGTCCAGGCCGTGGGCTGAAAAAGTTCAATCATATCCTTAAGCCATTTTTCAGGCTGAGGGGTGCTCTGAATGAAATCGTACACCGTCAGGACCATACTCTGTAACTCTTGATCGTCACGGTTGCCGCTGTAACATTCCAGAAGATCGTAAAATGGGTCGGAAGCCTTATCAGCCACTTCCTCATACATTTCGTCGAAGAGTTCCTGCAGTACTTCCAGTTTTAACAAATCGGCCTCGGTTTGGTCGGCAATCCGAAAACTCGGATCAATATCCAGCTTAGGGAAATTGTTGCGCACCACATCCAGACAAAAAGAGTGGATGGTAGTTATGCTGGCCTTATTTAACAAAGTCAGTTGTTTATGCAATCGCGGGGAATTGGGATTTTCCTCCAAAGCCTTAGTAAGGGCCGAGGCAATCCTCTCCCTCATCTCTGTGGCTGCAGCGTTGGTAAATGTAACGATCAGTAAGCGGTCGATATCCACAGGACGCTCTCTATTCATAATCATTCGGATAATCCGCTCAACCAATACGGCGGTCTTGCCTGCTCCGGCAGCCGCCGCCACCAGAAGATTACAGTCTCTATTTTCGATTGCCGCTTTTTGTTCCTCAGACCATCTTATTTCGCCCATAATCCTAATCCCTTTCCGCCCATCTTATTCCCTTTCCGGGCCATTGGCCCTTTCTATCTGCTCGGCCAGCGCCGCCCATACTTCTTTATCCTTAGGCTCAGCGAGAATTCTGTAAGAGTTTTCCTGCAGAGAAGGGTCGAACTGACAAACTGCCTTGAAATTACAATATTGGCAAGCGGTCTTGTTTTTCTTTTTATAGGGCTTAATGGCCACATTGCCCTTTAAAATCTCCGTGCCTATCCCTTTGAGCAAACGGCGCAAATATTTTCTTAAGAGTTCGAACTGTTCAAGGGAAGCGGTGGAAGAATTTCTACCGATCTGGTTGTCCTTGGTCAGCGAAGCGGGAATAATTAACGATGTCCGCCCCAAATTCTTGTCCATGTGTTTGAGCAGTTTAACGTCAGCCAGCAGAAGACCCTTCATCTTCAATTTTTTCATTATGGCTTTTTCAATTTCTTCCTGAGAGCTCTTCATCTTTATCAGCGGATCGTCGATCTTAAAGTAAAGCACGCCGCCGGGCAGCACAGGACCTTCCAGGCCCAGACCGGGACTCTCGGCCAACGCGTCCAGATAAGTAAGAAGTTGAATTTGGAGGCCGTAATAAGCGTCAGCCAGTTTAAAATCTTTACTGCCCGATTTATAGTCTATTATCCGCAAGTAAGTGCCTTCCTCAGTTTTCAGAGCGTCTATCCTGTCCACCCGACCGGTAAGCTTAATCTGCTCCCCGGAGTCCAATTCGAGAACTATAGCCGGCAGTTCCGCCTCGTCTCCGAATCCGACTTCATAGCCTACCGGCTCAAAACTGCTGTTTTTAAGGTGTTCTATAATGAGCCACACCGCCCGGGTCGCAACCCTTTGCAGCCGTTTGGCCAAAGTTCTGTAGCGCTTACTGCCGGCAAATCCGGAGCCCTGCATTTTTTCCAACATATCGTCTATGATGTTGGCAATTTGCTCTGCACACCAATCCTGTTCCAATTGCCGCCAGGACAAATTCTGCCCGGCGACGGACTGGGAAAAGCGTTCCAATACCGTATGCAAGAACGTGCCCACATCGGGCGGAGTAAGCCTGTAAACTTTCCGTTCTTTGGCAGACAACCCGTACTGGACGTAAAAACTAAAGGGGCAGGAATTATACTTTTCAATCCTGGATACACTGGCATAAACAGGACTGCCGAACAGAGAAGCAATTTTATCTTTACTGACCGGTTCGGCAATATTCTTATAAGCAAAAGCCGCAGAAACTCCGGCACATCTTTCCTGCCAAGCGGGCTGCTGTCGGAACCAAAGATAGACATTTTCCCACAGAGGTGAAACTTGCTTGCCCTCAACCTTGGCTCGCAAAGCTCCGACCATCTCCCGGAAAGCCGGATGTTTAGCCGCTAATTTTTGCCAATCTTCAGTTGCCCCCATCTCTTGAATATCGCTCGATTCAGCAATCCCGGGGAAAATCTTGCGCAGCCGGGAAATAATAATTGACGGCCGCTTGCTTCTACCTTCCTGATCAGCAATTGGCCAGCTCAAACGTAGATACTTGGCCGGTGTGGTCAAGGCCCGATAGACCAAAAACTGCTCATCAAAAGCCTGAGTTCGGGTATCGTTGGCAAGTTCAAGCCCGTTTGCCCTCAAAGCCAAGCGTTCCTGGTCACTTAAAATTCCCTCTTCAAAACTCGCGGAAGGGAAAACGCCGTCATTAACCCCAAGAATAAACAGAGCTTGAATCTGATGGCTCTTCGAACGTTCAACGCTTCCGACCAGAACCTGGTCCAAAGAAGCCGGTATAAAGCCTACTTGATACTCAGCAAAAGCAATTTTAAAAATCTCGGTAAACTTTTCTAAACTGCTTTTTTCTTCGCCCATCACTTCGACCACTTGATCCAGGACTTCCATTACAATATTCCAAACTTGCGAATATTCATTGGCCAAAGCCAGTTGTCCATTAGTTCTAAACTGCTGAATCTGTCGTTCTATTCGTTCCGGGACTTTGAGCGTGCATAGAAAATCGTACAAAGCGGTACAAAAGTCGGCCGCGGTTTTCCTACCCTTGGTTTGACGACGAAATTCCAAAAGCGGTGCCGTAACCCGGTATCTAATATCGTTGATGATCTTAAGTCTCTGTTCCAGAAACTCTTTATTTTTATCATCGGGCAAAAAATCGGGATCCATGGTCCAGGGCTCTTCTTTGGTCCAAATATTGCCCCGGATGCCGCAAGCTAAAACATAATTCTCCAATAGGTCAATGCTGTCAGCATCTATCCCGGTAAGGCCGGTTTTGAGATAGCCGAAAACTGCTTCATAAGTCCAATTGTGGTTGAAAATATCCAGCATTGCCAAGATCATTCTGACCAATGGATGTTTTACAAGCTCCATTTTTCTGTCCAAAAAATAAGGGATTTCGTATTCGTCAAACACCACTTGGATCAGACTCTCGTAGCTGCCCAAATCCCTTGTAACCACCGCTATATCCCGATAGCGCAGTCCCTCGTCCCTGACCAATCTGATAATATCCCGGGCAATGGACTCGACTTCCGTAAAAGCATTTAAAGCCGAATACAAGGAAATATCCTTTGTTTCTTCACCGAAAGGTTTGAATGGATAAGTATAAAAGTACCGTTCAAGATGAGCAAGTTCCTCAGAGTTTTGCAAACGGGGCAAAGGATTCCGGTTTAAATTAACAGCCGGTTCCATCTTTATTCCAAGTTCTTCGCTGATAGCCTTTAATTTGCCAAAAGCTCTTTTTACCGGAGCAAAGACATCGGTTTCATCCCAAAGGCCTTCTCGCTCCAGAGAGTCCGTACAGAGACAAACGGTTAAACGTTTTACCCTCTTTAGCAATTCAGCAAGTATTCTATATTCCTGAGGAGTAAAACCGTCAAAACCGTCAACCCATATTTCCGCACCGGTAAGAAAATCCGTACTTTCCAGTTTGCGAGCCGCCAAAGTCAAGTCATCATCCGCATCCCGATATTTTTCTTGAATGTTTTTTTCATATTCAGCATAGATATAGCCAATTTCTTCCAGCTTGTCCTTCAGCAAATCATCAGCGGCCAGCTTGGCGGCAGTTTGTATTAAATCATCCGGAGTTAAATTGTAGCGTTTAAACTCCGTAAGCAGATTGGATATTGTCGCTACAAAACCCTGACTGTCGGCTGTCTTGCCAAAAATCTTCAAATCATTTTTGGCTTTGCTGAGTATTTTATAAATTATAATAGATTTTCCGGCAGAATGAAGATGAGGAAGGGTTATTCCGCCTACCTCGTTGAAAATTCTGTAAGCCAG
>ENA-UPSB01001230-UPSB01001230.1-bioreactor-metagenome-genome-assembly--contig:-NODE-1230-length-31708-cov-26.162260_pt1 | contig 31708 bp, 23 predicted proteins | sample MGYA00238182_ERZ773286 | MGnify/ENA primary metagenome ERZ773286 (study PRJEB29026, sample SAMN07631240) | bioreactor metagenome | isolation source: Switchgrass digestor | place: USA: Dartmouth...
CAGTCAGCTGGATGTTGTTGTCATAGTTGTTGGACGATCCGGTCTCGCCGCCGCCGTGCAGCCACACGACGATCGGGAATCCTGCTCTAGGTTTGGTGTATCCGGCTGTCCTCGGATCGAAGTAGCGGTAATTGTATGTAGTGCTGGTCTCTGCTACCGCGAGCCACTTATCCGCTTCAAGATCGAACGATACGCCGGAGAATTCGAACACCGCTCCGTCGGCTTTCAGATTGCCGAGGTCGTTCTTGAGAGTGACTTCGTATCCGTCGCTGAACATCGCGTAGTTCGCACCGCCGATGATGCTGTCGGCATACAGCGACTTCAGTTCGAGCGTGAGCGTCATGCCGCCTTCGCCTATGCTCGCTCCGGTCACTTCTCTTACGTAGTCACCGTCGAATACGATACCGTAGAAGTTGCGCTTGTAGTTCTTCACTACTACGCTGAACGCTTCCCTGACTTCCGCCTCGCTCACTTCTCCTATCGGCTTGTTGAGCGTGATATGCAGTTTCGTCACCAGCTGGCCATAGTCGAAGCACGTGGTCTCGGTATCGAACAGTATTGTTTCCGGTTGCTGTTCACCTCCGTTCTCTATGGGATCATCACTTTCAGCAACTTCGATGTTGCCTGTTTCCGATGTCAAATCCGCATCCGTATCCAGTGCTGCCACCGGAGTCATAAGCGAAATTGACATCATCATGACAAGTGACAAAGCCAATACGGTCCTTAGCTTTTTCCTGATCCTCTTCATTGTCTTCCTCCTTTCAAAACAATTTTTCAATCATCAAAAGCGCTCTTGCACGCTTCTGATGATTTGGATAAGGAAGCACTTGATGTCATCGATGATTATAGTTGATGATTTTTGTTGGTTATGTCAAAATTGATAACTTGTCCTTATATAAATTGTAGTCACTTTTTTCTCTCCTTCGACCCGGCATCAATTTTATTGCCAAATAGTGTTACATTTCAGTCCAAATAAATCCTTGAAACCGGTATTATATGTATTATTTTGTCGCATAATGAAATAATCCGTCGAAATTCACAATAACGAATATAAAATATATAAACTATATTGAAATTTAACCCAAAGTGTGTTATATAATGTTTGTGATTTGCTCAAAACCTTTCCATTCAACTGCTGCGGTGATTTGTAAATACACTAAACGGATTTGCCGAAGGCAGTGATCAAGACATAAAACCGTCAATACATAAATACATATATATTTTGCTTTCGGCAGACGATCTCCGCACTTTCATCAGTATCATTGATGGGCTCGTCCCATTATGAAGCTATTAATTCAAAGGAGGAGAAGTCATGAAAAGAAAAGCTATCAAAATCTTAGCTTTTACTGTCGCCATGCTTCTGTTGTTCGGTCTCTTTGGCGCATGTAAAGAGGAAACGAAAACTCCTCAGGACACCGGAACCAAAGAAACATCAACACCTGCACCGCAACAGAGCGACAAGGGCGGAGACGACAGTAAAGGCGCTGAGCCGGGAGACGAGGACAAAGACCCAGCAGCTGTTGTCGCAAACCTCCCGAGAAATGAAACCCTTTACTTTGCAGGCTTGCAATGGGGTCCGACAAACGGATGGAACCCGGTGTCAAGCGATATGAACAACGCCCTGGCCATCACAACTGCATCGGCTGGCTCACGTATTACGGTATTTGAAACGCTCTACATGTACAACATGATGGACGGCAAAATGTATCCGTTGCTGGCCGACGGCGATTATAAGTGGAACAGCGATATGACGGAAATGACCGTTAAGCTGAAAAGCGCAGCCAAATGGAGCGACGGAACTCCGGTCACCGCTCAGGACGTAGCATATTCCCACGAGTTTGCTGTTAAATACAACACCAACCATGCCCTTGCATTCGGTCCCTACATAGACACAATCGAAGCACAAGATGACAGGACAGTAGTCATAAAGGCTGCGAAAACAGCCGATGGCAAGCCGCAGAATCCGCTTATGGTCGTCCAATACCTCGGACAGTCATATGTCCTGCAGAAGGCATGGCTGCAGAAGCTTGAAGAGCGCAACAACTTCAATGAAGCCGATATCAAGAAGGATCGCGCTGATGATGTAGTATACTCCGGTCCGTATGGCCCGTACTATGCCGACGACCAGAAAGTCGTTCTCAAACGCAACGACAACTACTGGGGTCAGGATAAATCCATGTGGGGCAAACTGCCTGCACCGAAATACCTTGCACACGCAATGTATGCTGACAACCCCGCAGGCGAAGTTGCATTCAAGGCCGGCGAAGTCGACGTTTGCCAGCAGTTCATTCCGAACATCCAGGACCTGTGGCTGAAGGACGGACTCCCGATATCCACATATATCGACGAAGCACCGTACCATATGAGCGCAAGCTTGCCGACCGCATGGTTCAACACCTCTTCATACGGTCTCGACAATCCTGTGATCAGAAAAGCCATAGCGATAGCAGTCGACTATGATGCTATCATCGCCAACGCGATGACCAACCAGTCACCGACATTCAAGCAGGTCCCGCGTTCCATCATGAACCCGACCGACGCTGAACAGCAAATGTACAATAAGGATGCAGTCGCTCACCTGCAGTGGGTCGGAAACGACATCGAGGGCGCCAAGAGGATGCTCGACGAGGCAGGCATCGTAGATACCGATGGCGACGGATGGCGTGAATACAACGGCAGGAAGCTGTCGTACAACGCATGCTGCCCGAACGGCTGGACCGACTGGATGGCCGCGATCGAAATCGTTGCCGCGGCAGGCGAAAAGATCGGTATCGAAATCACCACCATGTTCCCAGAGTGGTCGGTATACCAGACTGTCGTCACCGCCGCAAACCAAGACCAGTATGACATCTTCATGATGGGCACCGACGGTTCGTCACCTGCACAGCCGTGGGCACGTCTCCGTCAGCTCATGAGCTCCGAGTTCATAGGTGTGGAAGGCAACTGGTCCGGCAACTACGGCCATTACAGCAACCCGCGCATCGATGAACTTATCAGTCTCATCCCGACAGAGACCGATCCGGCCAAACTGAGGGAGTACTACACCGAAGCTGTTGAAATCTATCTGACTGATGTTCCATCCTTCACTCTCATGTATAGGCCTGCATTCTTCCACTCGGTCAATGAGTCCGTTTGGACCAATTATCCAGAGTTGAACGACGGCGAAAACGTTCCGCCCACGAACCTCGTAAATGGTTACGGTATCAAGGGTCTCTACATGATCGAGCTAGTCAATCCGTAATATCTGATGCTGGGAAGCAGCCATGTTTCAGACTAGCTCCCGAAACATGGCTGCTTCTTAATAATATGAGGTGCACTGATGAAAGGTTATCGCAAGTACTTTGGCAAAAAAATAATATGGTTTTTTGTCACTTTTGTGGCCGCGGTCATTCTAAATTTCATCTTGCCGCGGCTTATGCCAAATGATCCTGTTGCGGCAATAACTGCCAGGCAGGCCGAAGGCTTGTCCGAAGTCTCGTCAGTAAAGAAAATTTACGATACATATGCCGAACAGTTCGGCACCAACAAACCACTGCACATACAGTTTTGGATGTTTATAAAAAACGCGGCTAAAGGCGATTTCGGACTTTCGTTCAGCCAGTACCCGCGTCCTGTTTTGGACATCATCAACTCATCGATCTGGTGGACTATTTGTCTGCAATTCCCCGCCATCATCGTAGGCTGGATCCTGGGAAACCTGCTTGGAGCACTTGCCGCTTATATAAGGAAGGGATTTGACAAGGTCGTAATGCCCGCCTGTCTGTTGGCAAGCAGCACCCCGGCTTTCGGTATGGCTGTGATCCTGCTGGTCATCTTTGCCATCGAGCTGAAAATTTTCCCGACAGCCGGTGGTTATGCGCATAATATGATCCCCAACGCGAGCTGGGAATTTTTCGCTTCTGTGATAAGACATTATCAGCTGCCTTTCTGGTCGATAGTTATCATAGCTATCGGGGGACAGGCCATAGGTATGCGTTCGATGTCTATCTATGAACTCAATGCAGACTATGTCAAATACAGCAGGTTCCTTGGAATAAAAGACCGGAAGATAGTAAGGTATGTTTTCCGCAACGCCATGCTTCCCCAGATAACGGGACTTGCCCTGTCATTAGGTACCATGGTCGGCGGCGCTCTGGTCGCAGAGATAATATTCAGTTATCCGGGCCTTGGGACTTCTATCCTTCAGGCTGTGACGATGGCTGACTACCCATTGCTCTCCGCAACGACTCTCATCATAACACTCATGGTATTGACCGCAACTTTCATAATCGACATTGTTTACGGCTTTATTGACCCAAGGGTAAAAGCCGCCCAGTATGACATCTGAGGAGGGGTAAGTATATGAAGCACACACTCAGACAGGTTTTCCACTCCTCAAAATTCGTTACAGGCTTTGTTATTTTTTCATTCATCCTGTTGCTGATAATTATCTATCCTCTGATCGTACCCGGTGATCCTTTGGAGATGATCGGGCTTGGCACTTTCTTCAAACCAGGGATCTATGTGTCCGTTTATGACGGTTTGAATTCTGAGCTTCACACTCTCAAACTTTCCGACGCTGCTCAGAAGAGGATCGAAAACGTTCTGAGCGCCGAAGACAGAGCTTCCATGTTGGACTGGCTTAAGGCAGTGGGGATTCCGGTAGAGGACATTGATATAAAAGACACCGAAAAACTCCTCACAGTATGGTGGGAGAATTACGATCCGTCCATTCGCCCGGAAGGCATAACTAAAGCGATGCGCAATTACTACGAGCGGATCAACAAGAGGCTTGAATCGATAAAGAAAGCTGAAGACATCATAATCGCCGACGTAAACAGCGAAACAGGTGAGCTTGTAGAGAAAACGGTAATTACGGGCACCGATTATATCAACGTAGGCGATGTTGCGAACGTCAGGATCCTCCCCCTCGGAACCGACAACTTCGGAAGGGATGTACTTAAGGAACTGGTTTCCGCCGCCAAGACCTCGATCTTCATCGGGTTGATCGCCGGCTGCATAGCCACTTTCATCGGGCTTACGCTCGGTCTACTTGCCGGATTCGTAGGCGGGATAGTTGACGATATAATCATGTTCTTTACCAATACGTTCACCTCGATCCCCTCCTTCGTAATCCTGATCCTCATCTCCTACAGCATAGGTCAGGATCAAAGAGGCGCGACGACCGTCGCTATCGTTATCGGGTGCACGGCCTGGGTATGGACATGCAGGTCAGTTCGTTCCCAGGTTATGTCACTTCGCAACCGGGACCATGTAAATCTCAGCCGTCTTTCAGGTCACAGCCTTATAAGAATAATACTTACCGACATCTTGCCGTATATCGCTTCATATGTAGTCATGGCGCTGATCCTCCAGATTTCTTCAGCCATACTTGCCGAAGCACAACTCTCCCTGCTTGGTCTCGGTCCCAAGACGACCGAAGTCCCGACCCTGGGACTCATGATGAACTGGGCGATGCTCTACTCCGCCCACATAAAAGGCTCCTGGTGGGCATATTTCCCGGTCATATTCATGATTGCTCTGATATCATTCTCGCTCAATCTTATGAATACGGGGCTTGACCAGGTGTTCAACCCGACGCTTAGGGATTAGGAGGCCGGATATGGGAAAAGTAATGCTTGAGGTAAGAAACCTCTCAACAAAGTACGTCACCAGGTACAGGGAAGACGTGTATGCGGTAGACTCAGTATCCCTGACTGTGGAAGAAGGCAAATCGCTCGGCATAGCGGGCGAATCCGGATGCGGCAAATCGACTCTTGCTCTCAGCCTTATGGGCTATTACTTTCCGCCTTTGCACTACATAGCCGGCGATATCATAATCGACGGGAAAAATATATCGAAACTGGACCCTGAAACGATACGCAAGACGATCCTTGGAACGGAAATCGCATATATTCCCCAGGCTGCTATGAATGCGCTGAACCCGACACGTAAAATAATACGCTTCATTGAAGACGTTATCCGCGCCCATGACCCCAAAGCCAGGAAAAAGGACATCTATGACCTGGCAAGGAAACGTTTTGAGGAGCTTGGACTGCCGGCTTCCGTACTTGAACGCTATCCGGTCGAGCTGTCCGGAGGAATGAAGCAGAGGACGGTAATAGCTGTTTCCACCATCCTCTCTCCCAAAGTACTTATAGCCGATGAGCCGTCAAGCGCCCTGGATGTAACCAGCCAGAAGATGGTCATCAAGATGCTGAAAGACATGATGGCAAACGGCATCATCAAGTCGATGATCTTTATAACACATGAACTTCCGCTGCTTTACAACGTTACAGACGACATAATGGTCATGTACGCCGGACAGATCGTAGAAAAAGGCACCGCAAAGGAAGTCGTGTTCGATCCTCTGCACCCATACTCAAAGGGACTGATGGGCTCGATCATAGTGCCTGAAGAAGGAGTGCGCGATGTAAAACTCACCGCGATCCCAGGCACACCTCCAAACCTAAAAAATCCTCCCGCAGGCTGCAGATTTGCCGAAAGATGCAAGTATGCAACCCCTGAGTGCAGCTATGCAAATGTCGGGCTTCGCGGCAACGGGAATGGACGCAGCTACCGCTGTCTCTTTGATGAGGCGAAACTAAGGGAGGTGTACGCCAATGCCTGAAAATTCCAAAACATTGTGCCTTAGCGGAAAAGGTGTGACCAAGATATTTGGAGTCGGCTCTAAGCGCGTGGTCGCCGTCGACCATGTAGACTTTGAGTTTTACCAGGGCGAACTGATTTCCATCGTCGGTGAATCCGGAAGCGGGAAAACGACGCTCGCAAAGATGCTGTTGGGACTTACCAGTGTCACTGAGGGGCAGATCTATTTCCAGGGGAAGCCTCGCGATATCAGCACACATAAAAAGAGGAAGGAGTACTGGAAGGGTATCCAGGCAATCTTCCAGGACCCGTTCTCCTCATACAACATATTCACCAAAATCGACACCGTTCTGCTGGACTGCATACACATGCGCGGCGGAAGGAACCTTCCCAAGGAACAGAAAATCGAGATGATGAGGGAAGCCTGCAGCTTCGTAAATCTAAAATTCGACGAGCTCACTAACAAATATCCCTTCGAGCTCTCCGGCGGCCAGCAGCAGCGTCTGATGATAGCCCGCATATTCCTGCTCAAGCCGCAAATACTCCTGGCTGACGAGCCCACCTCCATGATCGATGCATGTTCACGCTCTACTATTTTGGACATGCTCCTGAACCTTTGCAGAGAGACGAAAATGACAATAATATTTATCACACACGACATAGGACTTGCTTATTATATATCTGATACCGTCTACATTATGGAGAAGGGCAAATTCGTCGAATACGGGACTGCAGACGAAGTGATCCTCAATCCCAAGGCGGATTATACGAAGCGCCTGATAAGCGACGTTCCGAAGATATACGAAGAGTGGGACCTTTCAACGGTGCAACCTTAAAATATCTCTTCAAACGCAAAAGGACAGCAGTACAAAGTTACCGCTGTCCTTTTGCTCTATCGGAAGCTATCTTGTATTCACCTGTTAGTTCTAAAATAATCATGTATTTCCGATTCCTTCAAATCTCTTCACTTCCCCACGTATCAACCTGTGTCTTTTTCGAATTGCAACTACCTGTTTTCATAGTTGCTCAACTCAGCGTACATCAAGTCTCGCATCTTCTTTTTCAGCGGATAAGCAAATAAAATCAGAGCAGTCGCAATACCCAGGACCACAGGTATAACACAGAACACCAGCTCCAGGCCTTTAAGAAGCTCCGGAGGAACGGTTCCGCCGGATGCGACAAACTCCTCGGATTCATACAGAGCCGCATCGTATTTCACAGCGACGAGCACGACTCCTGTTGCCAGTCCCGCAAGGGCGACCTGGGCCTTTCCAACAAAGCTGCCGACCGCCTGGACCATACCTTGCATACCTTTTCCCAGCTTCCAGCGATTGTAGTCCATGCATTCCATATTTATCAGGCTGCCGGGAATGTAGCTCATACCTGAAAAAACCATCATACCAAATATAAGCACAAAAAACACAACAGGAGGCAGCTTTACAAAGAAGCTAAGGATGTAGATCAAGGCAAGCGGCGCTACTTGTGCAAGATTACAGAAAATAGCCCCATTGACGGGTATGAAACGTTTTAGCAGCCTGGGCGCTAACACCGTTCCTACAATAATGCCAAGTAGGATCGCAGCTCCCCAGACAGCGGAATAGGTTCCGAAATTTTCAGGTCCGTATGCCCATTTGACATAATATGGGACGGCAGCCATGACAAAAGTGAACACGCAACCGCCTATCAAGCCGGATAGCTGGCTGATCCATAATGGCTTGTTGGCCTTGAACATGGCAACAACATCTCTTATCCCTATCCTTTCCTCCGACTGTGAGACATGCGGCCCTTCCTTTATGCATAATGCCCCGATAAACGCAACCAAGGCGATCGGCAAAACAAATATCAGGGTTGCCATGCTAAATCCCTTGTGGTTATCGCCATTGCACATGCCGCCGAACACCAGGGCGATAGAGAGATAGAACGAAAAAGGCACAGCGACTATCTGCTCAAATATACGTGGCGCAACCAACAACTTCTCGCGAACCTTTGGATCATTCGTCATCGTTGCCTTTATGGCGCTATCAGGTTGGAATGAAACTCCTACCTCATAAAATATGTAGCCAAGCGCAAGCAAAGCGATCTTGACCCATTCGGCAGCTTTTCCGGGAATATTGAACATCATCAGCAGCGAAATCGTCGTAAGGGCTATACCTCCAAGGAGGAAGGGTTTGTACTTGCCGATGCGCGTTACCGGAGAACGGTCCATTATAAATCCCTGCAGCGGATCGTCTACCGCATCAAGGATACGTCCAAAAGCCAACAACACTGTTGAGACGACTGCTGCATTTGCAATACCGGAATAATCCGTAAGGTAAATCGCAAACGCGGATGTCATAAGAGAACTTCCGGCTACCACGATCCAACGCATGGTGGACAGGCCAAACATATTTTTGAAATTAAGCGGGTATTGCTTTTCCCTTTTCTTTTCTTTCATACTAATCTCCTTCTTTCAAACATTTGGTTCTTCTCCTTATTTGCTTAAACCGGGAATACGACTGCACATAGCTATTATCTTTTTGTTGCCGTCTTCCCTGGGATACCCCCTCGTGAGAAAGCTGAAATCACCGGAATAGGTCCAGACGGCGTGTCCGACTCCCATTCCATCAAGCTCTGATACAACATCCTCAAACCAGCGTTCGGCGCTTTCGGGATCGCAGAATTCATTTGCCCCGAACTCCCCGCAGTACAGTTCCTTCCCTGTCTCTTCAACGAAGCGCCGCGCAGGCTCAAGGTCGTCATGAATAAAGCCCCGGTCAAACACTTCCCTGCGGTAAACATCCGGTATCAGACCCATCTTATCAAAAGCATCGAAGAAAGCTTGATGGTCCTTTTTATAAAACGGATATGTAACCGGGATCGGATAGTCCTTAAGAGGTATTATAAATGGTGAACGCTGGTGTGTAAACATTCCCGGCTCGTAAAAATGGAAGGTATAAACAACACCGGGATCATCAGTCACCGCCAGAAATTTCAGTTGATTGCATTCGTTGTTTTTATTGCCGCCGATTATTATGGTCCTATCACCGTCGATTTTCCTTATTTCATCAACGGTCCTTAGCCATAACTCGTTCCACGGCTCGGTTGAATCGCTGACGAGTTCATTCATCAACTCGAAAGCAAGGTTTCTTCCCTCGGAACGATATCGTTTGGTAAACATTTTCCAAATGTCGATAAAACGTTCCTGTTTTTCCCGGTTCTCGAACAAATCATTTTTTGCCCCCGAATCCCAAATGGACGAGTCCGCGTAAAAAAACGTGAATCCGGGAGCGGCGTGCAAATCGATAATCATATTCAGCCCAAGGCTCTTACACCACTCTAGGCAGTTATCGATATACTGCAGCCTTTCTTCGCTGTACATTCCGGGGGCTTCGTCACTTTCAAAAAAGAAGCAGTCCACGGGAAGACGGATATGGTCCATACCCCAGGTCGCCACCCGCTCTGCATCGGCTTCGGTAATAAAGTTGTCGAAGTGCTCCTTTCCGGCATTCCCATACTGAGAAATCCATAGTCCGAAGTTAACCCCGGCCTTGTAATTCTTCATTCGCTTCACTGTCATTCCTCCAAATTGGACATTTTTATCATCTATGAGCACTCGCTGTCCACATTATGTAAACCTGTGTCACTCTTGAACTTTACTTTGTAGTGAATGCTTTCCCGCTCCCCGATCAAACTCCGAACCGTCCGGCATTATGACCTTTGCTTCCGTACCGCTCGGGATTATCACCTCAAGGCTGAAATTGTCATTATCGATCCGCCAGTGTGTCTCTACCTTCCCGTATACACTTTGATATTCGGTATCAGCATACGTCAGCGTCCCCCCGGGTACAGGCTTGATCAAAAAGCGGTTCTCTCCCGCAACATTGATCCCGCCCACCGTTGAAAACAGCCAATCGCAGACGGCGCCGAAACTGTAATGGTTTTGCGAGGCTGCAGGTTTGCCCTCCGGGTCGATATTGACCCAGTTTTCACATATCGTAGTCGCACCGTGCAGTATTTGCCACAGCCATCCGGGCGCTTCTGTGTTCTCAAGCGTTTTGTAAGCAACATCTATATACCCATTTTCGGAAAGTACAGGCAACAAGAATGGTGTTGATAAGAAACCGGTGCCGATCCTGAAGTCGTTCTTTTCGAGTACTTTGGCAAGCCTTGCAGCCACGTTTTTCTTTGCGTCCCCGTCAAGCAGCCCCAGCGCCAAAGGCCGTACCAGTTTTGCCTGGCGGTCGGTGTCTATGTCCCCGTTATTTACAAACAGGTAGTTGTAAGCTTTTTTTGCCCCTTCAGCGTACTCATCCCAAAGCTTTTCATCATCATGTTCATTTAGTTGATGAGCAGCATCCCTCATTAGTGACATGATGTAGGACAGGTATGCGGTTGCTTCCTCCGGCCTCGGCAGTATTATGTTAACTATAAAATTCCCCGGTTCTACGCCCGGCGGCTCCAGCCACTCACCGAAGTGCTGATAACAATCATATGTATATTTGCGGTAAGGATTCCGCCTGAACAATCGGGTTATAAATGTATGGCTGGCTCTTCTGATACAAAACAGCGCATAGGATCTCATCGAAGGATAGCAGCGCTTAAGCAAACCCAAGTCGCCAAACAGCTTCCAGCAGACATAAGGTACTATCACTGCGGCGTCGGCCCATCCGACACTGCCGTCCATAGCGGCTATGTAACCTTCGTTGCCGACGGTCGGAACAATGCAATGCACCTTTCCTTCTTTTGTCTGTCTGTCGGACAGGTCCAGAAGCCATTTTCGGAAGAACGGGACCGTATCCATCAGGTATCCCGCCGTTTTGCAGAATACCTGGGCATCTCCGGTCCACCCTGCCATCTCCCTTGTCGGGCAATCAGTGGGAACATCAGCGAAATTTGATTTCATCGACCAGCGCGTATTGGCCACAAGCTTGTTAACCAGATCATTCGAGCAGGAAAAGTATCCGGTTTCCTCCATTGCCGAGTATACCGCTATCGATTGGAAGTCGCCCGGAGACAGTTCCCCCGGCCAGTTTTCCACCTGGGCATACCTGAACCCGAATAACGAAAACCTGGTTTCGTAAAAGTCTTCCTCTCCGCTGCAGATGACCTCTATTTTTTGAGCGATATACTCCTTGGCTTTACATTGAAAGTTTTCCTGCGTAAACTCACCGTTGGCAAGCGCTTCGCCCATGCGGAGTATTGCCTTGTGTCCTCTTACACCTTTTATCTTAAAGGATAAAAAACCCGCAAGGTTTTGGCCAAAATCCAGTATAGTCTTTCCGGAAGGCGATATAACAAGTGTCGGCGTAAAACGTTCCATTCGCTTTATATGTACATTGTTTGATGCTGTCGGAACGACATTGTGGGTGGTTAAGCGCGCTTTGCCGGAGTATGTTTGCCTTAATCTGAAATCCACGCTCTCTCCGTTTTTCAAGTCCGCATAACGCACAGGCCCGTCGTTTGACCACCCGAACGAATCGTCTGAAACTATTGCATCCTTGCTCCCGTCTTCATAGACGATTTCAAGTTGACATAATAACTTCGTCTCAGTCCCGAAGACATTGCGATGACTCAATGCACCTATACAACCTCTGAACCATCCATCCGCCAAAGAAAATTCCACGGTATTGACACCAATATCAACCGTTTCGGTTATATCGTATGTCTGGTACTGTATTCTTTTACGGTAGTCCGTGTAACCGGGTGCCAACACAAAATCCCCGACTCGTTTTCCGTTTATCGATGCTTCATATAAGCCGCATGCAGTTACATAAAGCCTTGCACATGAAACAGGCTTTGAAACCTGAAAAGTCTTTTTAAAGTAATCGACGGGGTATCTCTCTTTTTTATTCGGCTTATAGTTACCCGTTATCCAATTGCCTTTCCAATCATCCTTATCCAGCAGGCCCATTTCAAAAAATGCGGGCTCCGAAAATCCTCCTGCCTCGTCGTTCTCGTCCCATAAACGGACCTGCCATACTACTCGCATACGGCTTGTAAGTTCTGTCCCGCAATAAATCGCCTTCATGGAACCGGATTCTACTTTTCCGCTGTCCCAAAGAACATCATCTTCAGGCGTCTTAGCAACGACCCGGTACGCCGATTGTCCGGCAGACCCCTTCACATTCCAGTGCAGGACAGGGTTTCTCACATCGATTCCGACCGGATCTGTAAGGTGTTCTGTCCTTAGCCTGTATGCTTCAATCACTCTATCGCCCTCCTATAAATTCGGCTGCTCTCAACTTAGGTCCAAACGCCAAAACGTTCTGCTAAACCACCGTTTGGTTTGTTGATGATATATACTTTTCTGACCATAAATCAATAATATATGGTTTATTTAGTATATAATATAATAATCAGGCACTTTTTATAATGATATGGCACAAATGAGCACAGGGATGGGACAAGGGGACAGGTGCCTTGTCCAACAAAAAAGCGGACAGGGAACCTATCCCCCGTCCACATTATACCTTCGTTATGTTCAAGGATTTACCTGCCGTCCTTCTGTACTTGCCGGGCGACATACCGCAATGCTTTTTGAAAACCTTGGTGAAATAGCTCTGGCTGCAGAACTGCAGGGATGCGGCGATCTCAGCAATACCTGCATCGCTATATCTCAGCAAGTATTTAGCTTCCTCAATCCTTCGCATTTCAATAAAAGCCATAGGTGATAGCCCGGTATCATTCCGGAAACGTTTAGTCAGGTTTCGCACACTCATGTCCCCTGCCTGAGCGATTTTTCCGACATCAACAGGTTCATGCAGATGTGTATTTATATAATCAATGCATTTTCTCAGGTGCGGATAACCCGCAGAACCGCGGGCACGCCTGACACCTCTGCACAGGCTCAATGCCAGGTTATATGTATAACTGATAATTTCCTTGATGCTCTGTGAGGCATCCATCAGCAGGCTGTATCTGCGGCACACCTCAAATGCCGGACCGGACGGCATACCGCCATGTATTGCTGCACGAACGGCTATTGTCATGAATGCAATAAAGAGATACTTTTGCTGGCGTACCGGATCTGTTGACATAATATCTATCGAAATATTAGAAGGAGATCCCAGCGTCGCTGCAAGTCCGTCAACATCGCCCTTTTCAATCAGCTCGTAAATCTTTTGCTCGTAACCCTCTCCGGAATGCGATAGTCCGGCATATGTTTGACCGAAGCTGTCGGTCGGATTCTCTGCCTTGGTATCATAATACAGCTCAGGCAAAGTTGCCTCTGTTGTTACAATATCATCTACAAAGGCAGGTTCACCTGTACATAGCTCACATAGCAATGTAACTGAACTGATGAATTTCTCTGTCGGTATTTCAGGACAAAGCCTTTGTCCTTCCGATGACGCGTAAATAGACACCGGCGGTTTCCCTACCGATACGGTAAAAACAGGCCCGACAATCAGCCTGAATCCCTCGCATATTATTACAGCAAAAGCAACCCCGCCCTGTGCCATTAAAAGCTGTATCTTTTTCGATCCTAATGCTATTGCCCTCTGAAGGCACTCGATGCAAAATCCGGCAGAGAGCGGACAAGCCCATTCGGGAATAGTCTTGATAATATTGATGCCGGCGGTTTTCTTGATAATGCTGCATGAAGGATCACCGGATCCGCTATCGTCATTTGAAGCGTCCGGAATAATCAAGGTAACAGGTATCTGCGTGGCGTCAAAGAACCTTGCACATTTCTTCAGCAGGGTTTCCTGATTGGTCTGTGCTGTTATTTTCATAGTTTTTTCCTCGTTCATTATCTCTGTCTCAGCCGGGGGCAGCCAGGGGGACGGTTCTTCCGGCTGGTTTCGGACGATGAGAACCGTCCCCCTGGCCGGATCTTGGTCGGTTTCCAGCCAAGAGAACCGTCCCCCTGGCTGCCCCCGGCTGGCTGTTACCAGTTAATGTGTTCCGGAGGTATATATAGGGTGAAAGTTTTACCGTCAGCTTTTCCGCTCTCCTGAAATACCAGGGTGATGTACGTGTTGTCATACCCTACATCGATCAGTACCATGTCTTTTATCTTATCAGTCTTATCCTTATTTGATTCCAGCCAATCTCTGTCAACCAGCGTATGCCAGTCCATGTAGTCGCCGGTTTGCAGGTCGAAAAATAGAGGCTGGTTATAATACGGATACTCATGTGATTTATTATTATAATAAACCAATATATCCAGCCAGTTGGAATATTTGACAAACTTTCCTACATACTCTTCCAGCATCCATGAATCACTATACAGATAATTAACGATATTCTCCTCAGGGATGCCCAAGTTCCTAAAGTAGTCGATTATCCTCTCCCGTGTAAAATACTCCTCAGCTATAGCTCTTATCTTCGAATTTATTTTCCTTGCCGTGGGATAAGAGTCCTCTGCCAAAAACTCATACGTTATGAAACCTTCGTCGGCATAGTCATACACGATATTTCTGTAAGTCTTGCGGAAAAACCGTTTCACAGTCACCTTAGTCGTATCGAAGCATGCTGACATATCCCGCGGCTGTTCGCACGCAAGGTACCCATCAGGTAAATCGAGCCTGTAAGCCACACCATAAGCAAAGTATGGGTTATCCGGCAGAATATATATCGTGTCTGCGGTCATAGTCCAGCCTGTCACAGGCAGTCCGGCAAAATCCCTCTTCATGCTGTGATATGTACCGTAAGCGTCGATTGGCTCCTGGGATGCACTTCTCAAATAGTCGTTAAGTACCTTATCAATATCGACTCCATTATAAAACAGGTCGCTGATCTCAAGCTTTTCTCCGGTCAGCAGGTCCCAAACGCCGGTTTCAACATTATAGAAACGTTGATATCCATCCATGACTCCATATGAGTATACCATTGCGACTGTAACTGACAGGTAGCCGTTTCTCGCAGTCGCGACACAAGTTGCAGATGGGTGGTAATCTTCATGCGGTATAATAGAATACGGATAACGAATATCAGAATGATAATATAACTCGAACGGAATGCTTTTGTTCAAGTTATTGATATAATCCTCAAACTCTTCCGACTTATTATCCGCTTCCTCCATTGCCCTTGCTATCCAGGTATTGATCTCGGACTGCAAGTTCAAATCGCTCAGACAGTCAAGTTCAAACTTTACGCCCTTTGTGAGACCTGTGGCGTTTTCCGGTTTGATTTCATTAAGCGGTAGAACGTATCTTTCATATGAGTTCCAGTACCAGTAATGATCAGCGGGATCTATATACGGCGAGTATTCATTTGTCGGAGCCTTGTAAATCTTTGGCCTGGAGGCACCGGTTCCTGTCCCGGACCACAATTTTAATGTCATTTCCTCATAATCAAAACCGATATCCTTAACGGTTATATACCCTGCTTTTGCAATTGCCAGCTGACCGTCATATGACGTCATCCATTCCACAAGTCTCCGCACAGGGGAATCTTCGGGCTCATCGGCCCTGAAAATGGCGTAATTATAGCTCATAAGCGGGTACTCGCCCGATGCCATAGTCTGCTTGTTTGGTTCGACACCGTCGACCTTTATGAACTTGATGTCCTTTCCCGTGCCGTACATATCCGCGGCATAAGCATATACCGAGTAACCTATAGAATTTACCGCATTTTCATTTATCGCTATTACATTCATCAGGCCGACCATGGAGTCCGGTCTTAATTCGATCGGAGCATCCATCAAGGGGGTGTCGCCCATGAATGTTATCATGTAGTTCTGACTCCCCGAAGTCCAGTTCCGTTGGTATGCTATGATTTGCTCGTCCCTGCCCCCGACCTCCTTCCAGTTCGTTATCTTTCCGGAGTAGATATCGCGTAACTGTTTCTGTGTCAACGTATCTACCGGGTTGTTATAATTGACTACAAACACGAATCCTTCCATTGCGATCGGCACTTCTACAAGTTCGATCCCCTCTTGCTCCGCCTGTTTATATTGATCCTCGGAAAGAGGAACACTCAAGAGCAGATCGCAGCTGCCGTTCAGAAGATTATCAAAAGCACCGTATGTAGTCGTGTGGTATACCATCTTCTCCCCCTCTTCCTGAGAGACGCCGAAGATGGCCGCCTTTATCCCTCCCTCCAGCGGGATGAGGGATGTCGAGCCGTCGATTACCGGCATGTTTTGCCTGAGATAGCCGACAGGGTCCTCATAGTAATCGATTGGCTCTTCGTCCGCTTCCTGTCCGCCTTCCGGGGGCATCGATGGTTCATCTGTATCCGGAGTTGATGGGCCCGGTGATCCCGATGCAATGATATCTGTGTCTTGAGAAGCGTCGGACTCTTTCGGAACGTCGGTTTCATCAAGCTTATTACAGGAGCCGAGCAGTAGTAACGTGACAATAAGCAGGATCGATAGCGTTCTCTTCATTCAGGTCACCCTCCCTAGTCATGGGGACGGTTCTCTTGGCCGGTTTCCAGCCAAGAGAACCGTCCCCTTTGCTATTATAACATATTTTTATATATTATGACATCATATTTAGCGCATTGTTCTTTTAATAAAAAGGTGATAGAATGTCGGCTGATCGAGAAACAGACATAAAATTTCGGGCACAGAAACAACTGCAAGCAAAAGGCGTCTGATCTTTACAAACATCTGAAAACTTTGGATCGTCGGAACTTATAATCAAAATGATCCAAACTAATACTTTACATTTTCCCTCAATGCTGTACACTGTTGTTAGATTCTTAAATACGCAGCAAATCCGCAAAACCATTAAAACGAACAAAGGAGCGGAAAGATGCCGGTTTTCAGATTTGGCCTCAATGAAATCAATTACCTCAAAAGCAGGGACCGGATCCTCGGCGAAGCGATAGACCGCATCGGGATCATCGAGCGTGAAATCAACCCTGATATATTCGCTTCTCTTGTGTCAAGCATCATAAGCCAGCAAATCTCGGGCAAAGCATCAGAAACAGTTTGGAACAAGCTGTGTGAGAAAGTTGGCGAAGTAACGCCTGAGAATATAGCAAAAATCAGCGAGCCTGATTTGCAAAGCTGCGGTATGAGCTATCGCAAAGCAGGCTACATAATGGGTATCACCGAAGCAGTTATCCGGAGAAAGATCCATCTTGATAAGCTCGCTTCATTGCCGGACGACGAAGTTATATCAGAGCTGATCAAGCTTAAAGGAATAGGCGTGTGGACTGCCGAAATGATACTCATATTTTCTCTGGGGCGGCCGGACGTTGTCAGTTACAAAGACTTTGGAATACGCAAAGGCATGATGAAACTTTACGGTCTTGATAAACTGACGTCTGACACTTTCGAACAATACAGGAAATTGTACTCACCGTACGGCACAGTTGCCTCATTATATCTTTGGGAAATCGCATCGAAAGATTTTCAAAATAAAGCATCTCAAATTGACCTGACAATTGCCAGGCCGGATCGATCGGCGGACAGATGGTCAAAAAGATGATCCAAGCCTATGAACAGGGACTTGAATAGCCAAATCATTTCATCTACTGATGTATCTCTGGCGCATCAAATTGATCAGGATATAGTAACATATATAGCAGTATTGCGCATTAAATATCCATGCAATATTACTTTAAGTATAATATGAGGCCAAATAAACAGCAGGGAGAGTTGATCTTCCTGCTGCTTTATATATACGGTCTTTGTTATTACTAGATTATGCTGCATGATGGCAGCTACACAAACATTAGTTGAGGACTGTCTCGACAAACCTCTGGATCATGGCCGCAGACTCTGCACGAGCGGCGGTTTCCTTCGGAGCAAATTGGCCGCCGCTGCGTCCGACTTTAATACCAGTAGTAAAATACATTTTCACCCTCCAGACTTCGCCCACAGTGGACGTATTGAAGATAAAAAAGCTTCACTTTTCCGGTGCCTTCTATGGTGCTCCTGTTCTTCATCATGACGGAGGTTATAGTCAGCAGCTATCTCATATGTTTGTCAATCAAACAGCAGCGGGTATGTATCTCTGAACTCAAACTCAAAGCTGCGGGAAAGATCTTTGAAGTCGCAGTTCTCCATTATACGTCGGGCAAGGGCTTCGCTCCCGGGATTGACGGTCTGCATGGTCACAAGGGTTTCCGGGGGGTATTTTTCGTTGGCCCGACATATTGCGGCGCTCAACAACATAGGCAGGCGGGTTGAATGAGAAGGTTCGGCATAGAGCAGTGCTATGTGAAGGTGCTGATGCTGATTGGCTATTATTATGAAGGCCGGAACAGTATCGCCGTCATAGATCCCCATGGATATTTCACGATCAACCGGGCCGCTGATGAGCGGAACATCCATGATCGGTACGCCGGCTGATGAAAAGCGGTAGTCTATGCTTCGCAGCAGGTAATCAGGCATATCCGCAAAGGACATGATGGAAGAATGATTTCCGTTGGTCTTCGTTAAAATACCGGACTTGTTGAGTTCCGCAAGGGTAACACCGAAAAACGGCATCTCCGGCGTGTTCTGTTGAAAGTTTGCCGCGGTGAGGAATCCGGTAAGACTTCGCTCTTCATCCCCAAACTCCACGTAGTCGATCCTTATCGCTGTGACCTGCTCATCTTCCGCCAAAAGCTCGCTCAGGGCGCGAAGCAGCTGTGACGCTCCGCCCCTGCGCCGGACCTGGGGAGCGACGAAGATACCGTTGATTCGGAAAATCGAGTGAGATTCCATGAAACCGGTAAGGGCACCGCAGGCATGATCGTCATCCACGAGCCCGAGCATCAGGACCGGTTGGCCTGTATTGAGCATCGCCTTGGCCTGTCGCGACAGAAAATCCGAAAAGAGATGGGCATTGTCCGCATCCATGCTTGTTACTCTAAGCATTTACAGCACCTCCTAACGCTTCAACATCATGGTGAAATAGTTACCTGTTATAAACCTTTCTGAGCCATAACCCCCGCTATCGTATTGCTGCGCAAGCCTGTACGCTGTTTCCCTTGTCGTATCGGCACATCGGGCAGCCTGTTCGGAATCAGAGAGATCATAGCGCGGGATATGCTGAAAATGCTCCTGCAAGGCTTTCAGGCGAAGGATGGCCGTTTGCAGCTCACTGTCGCGGACACTTCCTCGAAGCTCCCTGGACAGGGCCTCGGGGGTCAGGGACATCACCTTGTCGTAAATGGTGGAGGGTATGCAGGGAAATGCCTGGTCTAACACGGGTGAATATATGGGGAAGAAAGCTATGACATTTCCGAACATTTTCATGCGGTCCAAATCGGTCTTCATCGGCATGAAAGTCTCTCCGAAGGCCATATCGTTGTCGATACCTGTGATACTTGTAATTGTGCCGTGCCTGTCGGTTTCAACGAAGAAGTTTCCGATGTGGCGGTCTGCCGAGCCGCAGATTATGTCAACTACCTGGAGCCAATATACCTTTTCCATGGATGCCGGCGCAGAAAGATTTATGTATGTGTTCTCTTCACCTTCGGGTGCCGTATTGCCGTAAAATCCTATATTTGTTTTGGTGATCCTTCCGAAAAAGTTTCTTTCCGAATAATCATAAACCTCCTTGCCCCTGCCCAACGCCATTCTTGTTCCGATGGTCTCGGGTCCGCCGTCCACTGTAATATGTACATGTGAGGCGTCGGCTATAACGCCGCTGCCGAGAAGCCTGTCAACCCTGGAGACGGCCACATCCCGGCTGGATTTGCGGATGTCCATCATTTTCCCAGCAGTGGTTTTAAAAGAGGATATGCGGCCTTTGGTTTCATCTATGTCATATCCTAATTCGTCTGGAGACCAATTACGGTAAGCGGATCCCAAGCGGTACACGGCATTATCTGATCGTGTATCTCTGGGGATATAGACGCTGCTGATATTACCACCTGTCCGTTTAAATTTGCTGCTATCCAAGTCAGCCTTAGCAATACGGGTGTTTTGCAGGGCTTCCATTATGGACTTGCCGGTATAGGCAGCGTTAAAGCCAGCATCCGCAAAGTTGTTATGACGCAGCCTGTAAGCAAGCTCCGCAACCCGTTCGAAATTGTTGTCGGAAGTGTCCCGGCCAAGAACATACTTTTCCAGTGCCTGGCACAATCTCTTTTTGACCTCGCTGCTTCCGCCCGCATACTTTTGGAGATAGCCAAAGGTTCGCGCAGTGATACGGTCGTTGAATGCAAGCAGCTCTTCGAGAACCTTTTCGAGCCTTTCCTGATACCCGCTCCTCTCCTCCTCGGTTTCGCAGGGAGGCACCTGGGCGCTCCTCAGGAAATCCTCATAGGCCTCCACCGTCATGACTATGGCGGCAAAATCCCTGTCATTGGCTATCTCCCCGCCCGCTTCATTTCGGAGGTTCCGGCTGAGCACCGGGAGCTGCAATCCGTCGGGATCTGTGAGATCCGTCCTGTATTGCTCCCGTTTATGACTGCCCTCATAATTAGCTCCGAGGCCGGATTCGGTCATCTGGGTTTTCAGGCTTCGGGTATCGCCCATGGCGACATTGTATCTGAACTCCGACTCAAGATTTACCAGTACTGCGCTGTAACTCATCGACTTCATGGCCATGAAGCCCAGTGTAGCAGCGATGTTGCGCTGTATCTCGGATTTGCTATTACTTAATGATAACGAGAGGGATGCGCAGCTGTCTATGAATCCCCTCTGCGCGGCAAGGAGTTTCGTAAAGAACCACTTGTCACTGGCACTGCCGATATTTTTTAGTAAAGTGTGAAATAACGACGCACGGTCGAGCATATCCTTTAGCGTTTGGTTTTCAACCAGCGCATTCAGCTCGACCTCGGTAAGGTCGGACTGTTTTTTGATTATCTCAAGGATCTGCTCTTCGGACGGAACGCCATACTTGTAAGCCCCTTCCCCTATTGGCTGGGCTCTTTCTACGGTCACTTCCTCCTCCACCGGGATCCTGGCAAGACGATCCGCCTCATCGCGCATGGCTCTCTCCCGGTTTTCCCTGAAAGTCCTGAGCGCTCCCCTGAACAATTCTTCGCTGGTTCCCATTAATGCTTTAACAGGGACTGTATCTTTCAGAACCAAGTTGTGAGCGTAATCATAAGCGTGTGAAGACATTATGTTCACAAAGTGGGTAGTGAATATCGCGGACAAGTCGTAAAGATTATCGAGCATCGCCCTTCTGAAGGCAGGCTGGCTTTCAAAGTACCAGGGAAACTGCCTTCGCAGATCCTGGTAAGAGGTAAGGTACTGGCTCATCTCCATGAGCTGCTGGATATCCCGTACCATCCTTTCAGGCTCAAACATATCTTCAGTAAAATTGAAATGCAGCATTTCCTCGGTTATACGGTCCAGGTGAGGAATTATTTTCTGGCGGTCGCCCGATGAAAAGTCCTCAATGAACTTGAGGTTGTATCACTTTTTCCTGCTCCCTGCGATCTGTCTTTCCGGACTTGTCAAGCGTCACCTTGTGCATGAAGGTCCTAAGTTGCCTTTCGTCGATGCCGTTTGCCCTGGCCCTGTCCATATACCTTCTCATCTCTACGTCGGGAGTGCTCATGTCAAGGATTTTTTCACGTTGCTTAGCCGCGTCCATGAACACGGTGGTATATTCATCTCCCGCCGGAGTAAGTGCCCTGGCTCTTTTTATACGGGCGTTGCGTTCTCGTTGGACCTTCCTGCCGTCCGGTTGGTGCTCCTGGACCGGTAGCTCAACACGCATGGAATAGCGGGCTTCAAGCTTTGCAAACATCTCATCGGCTCTTTCCCGAAGACGTTGGGTATCCTCCTGCTCGATCTGGACCGGGTTCAGGATCTCCTCTGCGCGTAAGCTTCTCTCCTCAGTCGTGGTGGCAACCTGCGGCTCCGGAGGTGCAACGGGATCAGAGTCAGTCAGGCTTTCGGCAGTTCTGACAGTCAGTATTTCCCTGGCCTCGTCAGTTCTCTGCTTTTGAACAAGGCCGCTTGCAGTGTTATGTTCAGGACTGTTCATAATGCACCCCTTTATAACTGTTCACAATGACTTCACAACCAATTGCTCGCAATCTTTGTTTTCTATATTTTATCATATTTTGACATATTGTGACAAAATTAATGATTTTTTTAAAAAATCTTTAAGATTTCATTTACTTAAAATGACCATTGTCTACGCAAACATTGTCCGGGTATACATATCAGTCACCTGCCCGGGACAAGATCGGTACTGCGGAGCGCTCAACATCTCCGTCTCAGGGTTGTTTCTGTCTTTATAATAACGGTCACCAAAGTATAGCGTTTCTGATGCAGCCAAGTCCGGAAGTATATGACAAATCCGATTCGTTTTTTGACAAACCGGACAGTAAGCTTCCGCAAAGTCTTTTACATGAGGACGAAACGATGTATAATAATGATCAGGCATCATGCGTCCTGATGGTCTCATCTTAGCTGGAAACCATCTCATCGGGCAGGAAGCAGTCAGGTCTATGAGAAATGTACCCTCGTCTCACATATCATAGAGGCTACCGGCAGGAGGGAACTAACATGAAAATCATAAAAACGTTCGTGTATGGAATATTGGCAGGTGTCAGCATCGCCATCGGCGGGACCGTGTTCCTCTCGTTGGACAACAAAGTTCTTGGCGCACTGTTCTTCACCGTAGGCCTGTTCACTGTCTGCACCTTCGGGTTCAATCTGTTCACTGGCAAGGTCTGCTACATCTTCGAAAGCGATTGGAAGTTCGCACTTGACCTGATCATTATCTGGCTGGGCAATTTCCTCGGTGCATGGCTCACCGGTGAGGCACTCCGTGCTACAAGGATCTCATCCATATCCGAAAAGGCAATAAGCATGTGTCAGGTAAAACTGAGCGACAGCCTGATGAGCATTTTTATCCTCGCCATATTCTGCAACATACTCATATTTATTGCGGTTGACGGATTCAGGAACAACCCGCATGTACCGGGCAAGTATCTGGCGATCTTTTTCGGCGTGACGGTGTTTATCCTCTGCGGTTTTGAGCACAGCGTGGCAAATATGTTCTACATAACCATGGCCGGGATGTGGAGTGGCAAGTCTCTGCTGTTTATCCTTGTCAACACCCTCGGCAACGCCGTGGGCGGCGTGTTGATCCCGTTGCTCCGTAGATGTTTCGCAAAAGAATCGTAAACAGCCAGGATTAGATATAGTTAGCGTAGGGTACAGCGCGTTTTGTGCCTTGGGATGCCGGTAGGCTCAATCCGACGGGCAAAGTCACAAGACGGAAATGACAGTTGCTATATAGACTTCTTTCCACATAGAATATCTGTAAGAAACCAATTAATTGACCAATTAATTGCATTAATTGCTCTAGTCTGCCACTATGCAAAATGTCATTAGGAGAGGCAAGAACGACGTAAGGGGCTGTAGCACAGTAGAGCCCTGAAATATGAAGAAGCCTCGACAGAGACCCTGGTCCTCGCCATGGCATACAACATAAACAAACTTCACTCCAAAATACAGCAAAACCGTATGGGAACGCAGCTGTTCGAAAAAGATTCGGCTTAATTCTCAACAAAACTGAAGAATTGACTTTCTGAGCAGGCCGTTTTTCGGTGTGCTCTGATAATATATACGGCAGTTTTCAACATTTCGCTGATTACTGCCGTATTTTCTTTGTTCCGGAGCATGAAAAAGGAGCTGCCGCCTATTTTTCATTTTGCGACAACTCCTCTTAAAATCTGCTTTCGGTACGCTATAGGGACAAGCGTAATCTTGGTCTCCCGGTTTAGGCACGATAACACGTTATAAATTTTTCTATTAAAGACTTGACAACCACATTAGACACTTGTAGAATATCAAGTAGACAATTGTCTAAAAGGAGTTGATACAGTGGCCGAACTAAAAAAACTCCCGGACGCTGAGTTTGAAGTGATGAAAGTAGTGTGGTCAAACGAGCCCCCCATCACCACCGGGATAATTATGGAGCAGCTTGGCAGAGCCAAAAAGTGGAAAGTACAGACAGTGATTTCGCTCATGCTCAGGTTAGTGGATCGAGGTTTCCTTCGCACCGAAAAAAACGGAAAGGAACGCAGCTTTTTTCCCGAAGTGAGCAAAGATGAGTACTTGCGATTCGAGACGGGCAATTTCATCGAGCAATACCACAACAACTCTTTCCTTAACCTTGTCAACACCCTGTACAGCGATAACTCTCTCACCGATAAGGATATTGACGAGCTTCTTCAATGGCTGAAAGAGCGGAGAGGGTAATATGACAGACTTCATTCCGTTGCTTATTGCTTATTCAATCGTTATATCAGTCGTTATCCTTTTGTTTATGGCTATGACCCCACTGTTGTCGAAGCGATATTCCGCAAAAGGACTCTATTACGCATGGCTGGTAATCGTTATAGGGTTGATCGTACCTTACCGCCCGCAGATCGGTGTATCTGAAAACAGGATGAACGTGCCTGTTGAAGTTCCTTTATTTTCAAACGATACATTGCCAACTATTTCAAGTAAGCCTGTAAGTGCGATGGTACAAATAAGCAATGCTGCAGGACGTTCAGCAACACAAAATATAGAGTTTGAGCAAATCATGTCAGTTGTATGGATAACCGGGGTCGTTATATTTCTTTTATGCAATATGCTAAACCACTTTCGTTTTATTAAAATAACTAATCGCTGGAGCGAAAGTGTTACAGACGAAAAGCCATTGATGCTTTTGCAAGCTATAAAGGAAGAACTGGGGATAGATAAGCATATATATTTATACTTTTGCCCGTTTATAAGCAGTCCTATGATGGTCGGCCTGTTAAAACCGAGGATATTGCTGCCCGCGGCGGGATACACGGAAGACACGCTGTACTATATCATCAAGCATGAGCTTATCCATTACAAGCGGAAAGATCTGTGGTACAAGTGTTTTGTGCTGTTAGCTGCAGCCATGCATTGGTTTAACCCCATTGTTTACCTGATGGCCAGGGCTGTCAGCAGCCAATGTGAGTTATCCTGCGATGCTGAGGTTGTTTCAAGTGCTGACTCAGATGCAAGAGCGCAATATTGCGAGACACTTCTTGAGGTAATGAAAAGCCGGTCTAAATTCAGAACTGTGTTATCTACTAACTTTATCGGAGGTAAGAGTAGCATGAAAAAGAGGATCTTTTCTATCATGGATACTAGCAGGAAGAAAACCGGCCTCGCCGTAATATGCATCGTCTTATTGGTAACAGCGGGAGTCGGAGTAGCTTCGGCGACTACTGGCTCAAATGAAAAGTTGCCTGCTGACAGTATAAAGCCGGATGTATCCATCAAATTAAGAGATTATGTGAATACGCCCGAAAACTATGGCGCTTCTGTTCGCAATGTGGTGTCCAGGCCGGAGCTGGAATTCTATATAGATGGTAGAGATATTGCGAAGATAGAGGTAATGTGCGAAAACGAGTACCTGTATGCCGTCGACTGGACAGAGACTCAGCATGAGAAGTATTGGAACACCGATTACTTTCAGACATACGATGAAGAAACGCAAACATGCACGTTTTACCCTGAGCGCCTCTATGATAAATCAATGCAGCTGTCATTTGACAAGGACTTTAGCCGTTATGAGGATATCTGGTACAAATGGACCGCCTACAACATGTATAAATGGGCGTCTGAAAACAACTATTCCCGCATAAGGGGCTATGGTATGGGTCCAAAGGTTGAAATAACGGACGACATGACAGAGGAACAGAAACTTAATCTGGCGGCGGGAAATGACGGCTTCGGCACCACCGGTCTGGGACATATACAATTGGATGGATACCCGGAAGAGTTGGCGAAAGACGTGATTACCATAATTATCACCGACAGAGAAGGAAACACGGTGACTAAATATATCGATATAAACGTCAGCAACGATGAATTACATCAAACTGTGGTTTCAGCAAGTATAAGAGATTAGTGCATTGGCTTTCTAATATGCGAATTTATATCTTAAAGAATACGGGGTTGTGGCATATCACAAATGCTACAACCCCCTGGTTAATAGAACGGGGAAGCGATGTCACGTAATGTACTGTATCCGGGATTGTGAATTTGGGGATTTCCCGCCATGTAAGCGCTGAGGTAGTTAAGGTACACCGCGCTTTTCCATGTCACATTCTTTCCATAATACGGCGGTTCCCCGTTTGCTATAAGCCGTTTCATTAAGGCAGCATCGTTTTTCGATTGTGCGATTTCAAGAGCCTTTGCGTAATCTATCCGCTCGGTTTCTGCAAAATCCACCATTTGCCCTGTGCCAATCAACGCATGATATGATTTGGGTTACTTGTCAACAAGGAAAATCCCAAGGGCGCTGCCCCACGATTCCCCCAACAGATAGATCTTATCCAGGGAGAATCGGTCCTTTAGATACTCTGTCAGAGCGTAACCGTCCTGAATATAAGTTTGGACAGTAATATCTTTCGTTTTTTCCGCATAATAGGACTTACCGGAACCGGGTTGATCCCAGTTTACAACAACAAAATGCTTCTCCATTTCCTCCAGCTCATGCCTCACCGCAGCCATCTGGGTACCGCCGGGCCCGCCTGCCAGAAAAAGCAGGACGGGCGAGTTCCTGTCCCAGCCTCTCAGGCTGATCCACTGCTTTCTGCCGTTCAGGACCCAGCCAGCACGGGTATGACTAAATGATGTTGCCAAATCTGCGCAGGGTTTTGCGGCATGCCTTTAACCATCGTTCTGAAACATCCAGACAGGTCATATAGAAATTTCCACTTAAAAAACTCTCAATTTGCAGAATTACTGTTATCTCGTCGTAAACGGAGGCTAATGTCCTCTAACGAATTCGATAATTAATTTGCAAATAAGGTGAAAGCTTTGCATTTGCCGATCAACTACAACGATGCAAAATCAGTGTTGGTGAATGTTCAACCCTGATGATTGAACGTTCACAGCAGCTGATGAGCGAGCGGATAAACCACACCTATGATCTGAGCACAGTTCCTTACGGTGTTGAAGTCTAAACATTGTTCGATTCAAATGATCAGATAGCACATAATCCCCCCACCCTCTGCAAATACTGTCCCAGAGGTGATATTGTGCCAAAGGACAGTCAGCTGGATCCCAAAGAGATTCGCAAGATGAAAGCCAAGGGCGGACCCACCATGGCCCAGAGCGAGCTTGACGGCGAGAGCCGAAACAACAAAAAGCAATCCGGAAACCGCCACAAGCCCGGCGACGATAAAAAGTAGGCCAGATAAAACGTCTACCAGACTTATGCCAGCTTATTTGATAACAGAAAGAGACCACATTTCTTGACGAAATGTGGTCTCTTTTTGTGGTGGAGACGGAGGGATTCGAACCCTTGACCTTACGGATGCGAACCGTACGCTCTCCCGAGCTGTGCGTTACGCGGGCCCAATATTTATATAACCGGGTACTATCCACATAAATATGGGATGCTTACCCATATCTAATCGGATGAGCGGACATTACTCATGTACTAACGGAAGACGATGTTCAGATACAGATACGCGGCATCGTTTATACATTTGCCGTTTGATCCCACAGCTGCAAAACTGCCTCCGCTCGCGCGGTTCCCTCATTTGTCAAGACATAGGTGCCGTTTGAAGAGCGCACAATGCGTTTCTCCCTTTCAGCGTAGTGAATAGCGGACTGAAGCGAGGCTGCCACGTTGCTTCCCATACGGGTGTAGCCGATTCTTTTCCCCGCTTCGCGCACTAGGTCATCCGGTCCCATGCTGATTTGTTCGTATAAAATGACATATATGGCATTGGCTATCTCCTGAACAGGAACATCCCTTATATCGCGTATCTCGCTGCTTGAATATCGGCAGCCAGCATATGTTTTCGGATCCTGCTCAGGATTCCAGAAGACCGTCGCTCCGTCTTGAATCGTCTTTTTAAGACGCATCCTACGATAGATGTCATTCATTCTAGCCTGAAGCCTGCTGCCCGCCCTCGAAATGCCGAAACTCTGTAGCACTCTTCTGGTTAGCATCGTTTCGCTTATGGGTGCCTCGTCCGCAAGCACAGCTTCAACCCTTGAAATAATTACTTTCGTCATCGACGGAAGCATAAAATCCTCGGGGGATATGCTCCAAGTTACCTGCTGTGCCAGTTTGGAGTATGTGTAAACAGGTGGTGAACTAACAGAGTATGCCTTTGTCGTTGAGACCGTTATGCCCGCATGATCGACCGCTGGGGGGGCAACATCAACCGGTTCCGGCTTCGGCTGTACGGCTGGTTTCTTCAGGGTTTGAGCGTTATCTGGCTTAACTATGCCTGCAATCGCACTATGTCTAACGGGCACGGGTTCAATCGAGGTTTCTGTCTCCTTGCTTGTTTCCTGTTTCGCCGGATTTTGTATTTCCTCAAGTTTTGCTAGGATTCGTTTTATCTCCTTGTCGCGGTTGTCCCACCAGTCCATCGACCACACCCGGTGAATGTTCCAGCCAAGTTCTTTCAGAACGGAAATCTGTGCTAGCTCACGGTCACGGGTTGTTTTCGACCCGCCGTAAGAGGGACCGTCGAGAAGAATGCCGAGCAAATACTGCTGCGGATTGGCGGGATCCACGACGCCGACGTCGATTCTATATTCAGACCGACCGATGTTTTGCTGGGTATCGTAACCGTGCTCTTTTAGAGTGCAGCAAATGCTTTCCGCAATGCCGGACTTCTGCATGCGGTACCGTCTTGATGTGTTTTCGTCCTGCATTAGCTCCCCGCCGGCGGCATATTCCAAGAAAGCCTTCAGGGCGGCAACGCCCTTGGCACTGCTCCGAGAGAGGTTGATTTGGTCGGGAGTTAGGGAAGAATACACAATCATTTCATGCCTGGCTCGTGAAACCGCGACATTAAGACGCCGCCATCCGCCTTCTCGGTTTAGCGGACCAAAATTCATAAAGACCTTGCCATCCGCATCCGGCCCGTAGCCAATGGAGAACAGGATTACATCGCGTTCATCACCTTGAACGTTTTCAAGGTTCTTAATGAAGAGTGGCTCTTCTGATGCAAAGGCCCAATTCTCAAGCTGTTCATCCGCTTTGCATGCCTCGGCCAGCAAATCGTCTATCAGATTCTGCTGGGAGATGTTGAAGGTTACAACACCTACGCTTAGTTTTGAAAGCTCCTTGTCGCGGCTACGCCGTATGAGTTCTCTGACAACAGCTTCAGCTTCCGCGCGGTTTTGGCGGGATTTTCCACGCTCGAAGATGCCATCAACATGAATCAGCGACACCTTGGAGATCCGGTCATTAACGGATGGGAAAGTAAAGAGCTTGTATTCATAGAACTGACTGTTACTGAATGCAATCAGGCTTTCATGGCGGCTTCGATAATGCCAGAGCAGGTGTGTCTGCGGCATATTCAGTGCGAGGCAGTCATCCAAGATGCTTTCCAAGTCTTCCGTTTCCAGATGTTCTTCATCTACATTGTTGGAGGCGAAGAAGGATGTTGGAGGCATCTGGTTAGGGTCACCCACGATAATTGCGTCATTGCCACGTGCTAAAGCTCCGACAGCCTTGCAGGTAGGTAGCTGGGAAGCTTCGTCGAAGATAACAATATCAAACGGCTCGCGGTTGGGGTCCAGATACTGAGCGGCTGATAGAGGGCTCATCAGCATGCAGGGACAGAGCCGGGGCAGAAGATTGGGGATTTGCTCGAATAACCTTCGAATGCTCAAACCACGCCCGCCGCTGCGTATAGCGCGTTGCAGAATGCCAAGTTCCGAGCTTTGCGCGGCTTCCTGCGAGAAATTCGGGACCCTTGATGCAAGCCTGCAGTATATCTCCTGCTGCGTTAGCCGCATAAGTTCGGCATCCAGCCGCTTAAGCTGCTCGATTTTCTCTCCAAACACAGCACCGGAAAATTTGCTCAATGCAGGGTCTGTGTCAATCGCGTTCGAAGCAAGCAGCTTATATATCGCCTTTTTATAAGCCGGTTGTACATTCTCATGTGCCATTCCATTCAGATAGGCGGTCAATACGGGCTGCAACCCCAGTTCAGCGGCTTCCTCAGCTATTCCGTTCCAGGTAATCCACTCTTTCAGCATACCTATGTTCGCGCGAATATCCTGACAAAGCTTCTTCTGGGCCTTTCCCCAGTTCTCGCCCGAGTAATTGCGAATCGTCAGTAGTGAGTAAAGCGCATTTTTTGCCGAAAGCATGTCGTACCATGCCGCCAGTAGCGTGGAAACCTGATTTTGGTACGCATCAACACAGGCAAACCGGATGCGAATCTGGTCTGACCCGCAGATTTTCCTAAGCTTTTCAGCGCTTTCTTTGGCCTTAGCGGTGAGGTCGGTAATTTGTTGCCAGTTGGTCTCTTCACCTTCGTATAGGCTTTGCAAATCGCTTCCGTACGAAGAGAACAGCGCATCTGCGGCTATCTTTTCTGCCTGATAATCCGCAAGTATCGATAACTGATTTCCTAAATCATTCTTGTTGATGCCTGTTTTCGAATATCCTGCCAGACGTTTGACCAAACTGCTTACAGCGACCATTTTTCCAAAAAACCACTTGCCCGTAGCTTCGTTATACTCCGCAAGCAGTTTGCTGCCCTCTAGCTTGAAGAACTCCAAAGTCCAGTTCGAAGAAAGCTGCGCAAATAATGCGTTGGCTTTTATGTAATGCTGCGCCATTTTTCGCACGTCAGCCAGGTATCTGTCGATATCGGCCACTTGAGCCCATGCTCTAGGAATATCGTACCAGTTGGAAAGTTCTTCAGCAATTGAAACCAACCTTTCGATGGAATCGAAATCCGAACAATTGCTTTCCTCAATTGTATTAGCAAACCGACCGCTTGCATCCATGAGCGAATCAATGGTCTTTTCGTAATCCGACAGCAATCCGGGAAGAGCAGTGCGAATCTGCTGGGAATACTGCGTACACGCGACACTCTGGAGAGGATGCCTGCAGGGATGCCCGACTTCCCACCCGGCGGCCACCAGTCGTTCCAGAACTGTTTCGTGCCGGTCAAGAAGCTCCGAGGTTACGCCATGCGCAAACTCAAACGGAAAATCTGGCAAGTCTGGGGCATGGCTGTACTGCTCATAGCTGCAAATCAAGCTGTACAGCGACATTCCGCATTTTTGCGGTGTATGAAGCGCTGTCGCATAACTATCCAAATCCTGGCGCAGAGCAGCGGCCTGTGACGCCTTGTACGCATAGGCTTCTGCAGTCGTCGCTTTGGTAACTTCTGTTGCACTCCGCAGTTGCTCCAAGACCTCTTTTTTCTTGGCTTTATTGGAGTGCAGTTCGAGGCAGAACGGTGCGATTCCAATTTTCTCAAGGCGCTTCTTAACCACTTCGAGCGCCGCCATTTTTTCGGCGACGAACAGGACTGT
>ENA-UPSB01001233-UPSB01001233.1-bioreactor-metagenome-genome-assembly--contig:-NODE-1233-length-31671-cov-6.057914_pt1 | contig 31671 bp, 20 predicted proteins | sample MGYA00238182_ERZ773286 | MGnify/ENA primary metagenome ERZ773286 (study PRJEB29026, sample SAMN07631240) | bioreactor metagenome | isolation source: Switchgrass digestor | place: USA: Dartmouth...
GGGCTGAAGAGCGCGGTGATGCAGGACGTCGTCCGGCTTGCCGGCATGGGGATCCGGGTGGTGCTGGTCCATGGCGGCGGCCCCGAGATCAGCAATACGCTTGCCGCAATGGGCAAAGAGACCAAATTCATCAACGGGTTGCGATATACCGACGCGGAGACGGCCCAGGTGGCCGCCATGGTGCTGGCGGGAAAGGTGAATAAGAGCCTGGTCGTCCTGATTCAGAAAAACGGCGGGAAGGCCATCGGATTGTGCGGCCTGGACGGCGGTATGCTGCAGGCGGAAAAGCTGAGCGGCGAACCGGATCTGGGCTATGTGGGAGAAATCAGCAAGGTGGATCCCTCGCCGATTGAAATTGCGCTGGATAATGGGTTCATTCCCGTCATCGCCACAGTCGGGGCGGACGCGGAGGGACAGATCTACAACATCAACGCGGATACGGCCGCCGCTGCCGTCGCGGGAGCATTGAAGGCCGAGAAATTCATTTTGATGACCGATGTAAAAGGGCTCTTGCGGGATAAGGACGACGAGAATTCCCTGATCCCGGCAATCAGCGTCGGCGAGATCCCGAAGCTCATGAAGGAAGGGATCATTTCCGGCGGAATGATCCCGAAGATACAAAGCTGCGTCGACGGCATCAGAAGCGGGATAAAAGAAGTATCGATCATCGACGGCACTGCGGAACATTCCGTTCTCAGGGAACTGTCTTCGGAAACGGGAATCGGAACGCTGATTCGCGGTGAATGATATAAATTCAGGAAGTCCGGATTGAAGCAGGCCGGACAGTGAGCAGAGACAGAACGGGGGAGCGACCATGACGACCATGAACAGTACTGAAATCAAGGAAAGAGACAAACAATACGTCCTGGGGACCTATGCGCGGAACGACCTTTGCATCGCAAAAGGGTCCGGAGCCACATGCTGGTCTCCCGAGGGCGGAAAATATATCGATTTTTCATCGGGGATCGGCGTAAACGTCTTCGGTTTTTGCGATAAAGGGTGGATCGACGCGGTAACGCGGCAGCTGCAAACGTTGCAGCACACTTCGAACCTTTTCTATACCGAACCTTGCGGCGAGCTTGCGGAAATGCTGGTCAAAAGAACCGGCTTCGACAAGGTTTTCTTCTGCAATTCAGGCGCGGAGGCAAACGAAGGGGCCATCAAGGCGGCAAGGAAATACAGCTATATGAAATACGGAAAAGGCCGGCACGAGATCATTACCCTGATGAACTCCTTCCACGGAAGGACCATGACCACCATAACTGCGACAGGGCAGGAACATTATCATAAATATTTCGATCCTTTCCCGGAAGGTTTCCTTTACGCGGCAATCAACGATCCTAAAGACATCAAGGGGAAAATCACGGATAAAACCTGCGCGGTGATGGCGGAATTCGTCCAGGGAGAGGGCGGCGTCAACGATCTTGACAGGGATTATGTAAAGGCGGTATATGAGCTGTGCAAGGAAAAGGACATCCTGTTTATCGCCGACGAAGTACAGACCGGAATCGGAAGGACCGGAAAGCTCTTCGCCTATGAGCACTTCGGAATCGTTCCGGACCTGGTGACCCTGGCGAAGGGCCTTGGCGCGGGGCTTCCCATCGGTGCGATCCTGTTTGGGAAAGGCTGTTCCCATGCGCTTTCGGCGGGGGATCACGGCACCACCTTCGGAGGAAATCCCGCGATATGCGCCGGCGCCGTCGAAGTGCTCAGGCGCATGGACGAGGCGTTCCTTAAGCAGGTAACGGAAAAAGGAGAGTACATGAGGGACAGGATCCGGAAGATGGAAGGCGTTTTGGAGGTGACCGGCCTGGGGATGATGTTCGGCATCACGCCGAAGCGCAAGACCGCGAAAGAAGCGGCAGGCTCCGCTCTGGAACTCGGGCTGATCGTGCTGACGGCCAAGGAAAGGGTCAGGCTTCTGCCTCCGCTGACCATCACTTATGAGGAGATGAACGAAGGACTCGCGCTTCTGGAGAAAGCGCTGGCATGAAGCGGCTTTTGGCAAGGCTTCACAGTCAAACGGATGGACTGACGGATGAGATGCATATATGGTGACAGAGAGACGCATTTACGGGAAGGAGCAGTTTAATGGAGAATCGCAACGGAACCACGAAGAAAAATGAACGCGCCGCTTATTTGATCCTGGAAGACGGAACGGTCTACCGGGGAAAGGGGTTCGGCGCGGAGGGGACCGTCGTCGGGGAAGTGGTGTTTACCACGGGAATGACCGGATACCAGGAAACTCTGACGGACCCGAGCTATTTCGGCCAGATCGTGACGCAGACGTTCCCTCTCATCGGAAATTACGGCTTGAACGAATCCGACGACGAATCGGAGAAAGTATGGGTGAAGGGCTACGTCGTAAGGGAATGGTGCGAAAAACCCTCCAATTTTCGCAGCAAATTTACCGTGGACGAATTTCTGAAGGCGAATAATACCATCGGCATTTATGATATCGACACAAGGGCGCTCACGAAAAAAATAAGGGAGCGCGGCGTCATGAACGGCGCGATTGCTTCGGAGCTGCCGGAGAATATGGACGCCTTTTTACAGGAGCTGAAAAGCTATACGATCCGGGATGCGGTGAAATCGGTGTCCTGCAGGTCGAAAACCTTTTATCAGGGCAAGAATGCGGAGCACCATGTGGTTTTATACGATTACGGGCATAAGTCAAGCATTCTGTACAGCCTCCTTGAGAGAGGCTGCGACGTGACGGTGGTTCCGTACAATACCACGGTAGAGGAGATAAAGAAAATCAATCCCGACGGGATCATGCTGTCCAACGGGCCCGGAGATCCCGCGGAAAACACGGAGGCCATTCAGATATTGCGCGAGCTGATGAAAACCGGAATCCCGATCTTCGGCATCTGCCTCGGACACCAGCTCCTGGCGCTCGCAAACGGCGCAAAGACGGCAAAGTTGAAATACGGGCACCGGGGCGCAAACCAGCCCGTTGCCGACCTGATCCGGGACCGGGTGTTCATAACCAGCCAAAACCACGGCTACGCCGTAGTGAGCGAGACCCTGGATCCGAAGATCGGCTTTGTGAGCCACACCAACGGAAACGACGGAAGCTGCGAAGGGATCACCTATAAGAACGCGAACGCCTTTACCGTGCAGTTCCATCCGGAAGCCTGCGCGGGACCCCAGGATACCCAGTATCTTTTCAGCAAGTTCGTTGAAATGATGAAAAGCACGAAATAAGTTTGCGCAGGTAAAGGGAGGACGACATGCCTTTAAATAAAGACATAAAGAAAGTATTGGTAATCGGGTCCGGGCCGATTGTCATCGGCCAGGCCGCCGAGTTTGACTACGCGGGAAGCCAGGTCTGCCGTACGCTGAAGGAAGACGGCATTGAAGTCGTGCTGGTGAATTCCAACCCCGCCACCATCATGACGGATAAGACCATGGCGGATAAGATCTACATCGAGCCCCTGACGCTTACGGTGCTTAAGAAGATCATCAGGCTGGAAAGGCCCGACAGCATTCTGCCGACCATGGGAGGGCAGACCGGGCTTACGCTGGCCATGCAGCTTGCCCGGGACGGTTTTCTGAAGGAGCAGAACGTGAGATTGCTGGGGGCCGACCTGGAAACCATCGATAAGGCTGAAGACAGGCAGCTTTTCAAGGATATGCTGGTTTCCATCGGGGAGCCGGTCATCCCATCGAAAGTAGTGACCAATATTCAGGACGCCCTGGACTTTGCAGAAGAGATCGGCTATCCCGTCATCGTGCGGCCCGCCTATACCCTCGGGGGCACCGGAGGCGGCATGGCGGCGAATAAAAAACAGTTGAACAAAATAGGAGAAAACGGGCTCCGGCTTTCCCCCATCCATCAGATCCTCATAGAAAAGAGCGTCGCCGGATGGAAGGAAATCGAATTTGAGGTCCTCCGGGACAGCAAAAACAACACGATTACCGTCTGCTCCATGGAAAACGTCGATCCGGTGGGCGTACATACGGGCGATTCCATCGTCGTCGCTCCGGCGTTGACCCTTTCCGACAAGGAATACCAGATGCTCCGCACCGCGTCCATCAAGATCATACAGGCTCTGGGCGTTCAAGGCGGTTGCAACGTCCAGTTTGCCATGGATCCCCACAGCTTTGACTACGCGGTCATCGAGGTCAATCCCAGGGTGTCGCGGTCTTCCGCGCTGGCATCCAAGGCCACCGGCTATCCCATCGCCAAGGTGGCAACCAAGATCGCCATCGGATACACCCTGGACGAGATCGTCAACTCGGTGACGGGTAAGACCTATGCCTGCTTCGAGCCTGCGCTGGATTACGTCGTCGTGAAATTCCCCAGATGGCCTTTCGACAAATTCGTCTACGCCAAGAGGACGCTGGGGACCCAGATGAAGGCCACCGGCGAGGTCATGGCCATCGGCACATCCTTTGAGCAGGCCATGATGAAGGCGGTCCGCAGCATCGAGCTGAACCTGGATACCCTGAACCTGAAAAAGCTGAAAAACAAGGACGACAAGACGATTGAGGAATATCTCCACCGCTGCGACGACGAAAGGATCTTCGTGGTCTATGAAGCCCTGAAGAGGGGGATCTCCGTTGAAACCATCAACAGAATCACCAGGATCGATTCCTGGTTCATCGACAAGCTTGCCAATCTCGTCGATATGGAAAACGAGCTTGCCAGCGGAGTCCTGACCCAGGAGAAATATGTGAAGGCCAAAAAGATGGGCTTCTTGGATAAAACGATCAAGGAGCTTTCCGGCGGGCAGGAGCCTCCGGAGAAGCTGTACCCAGTTTACAAGATGGTCGATACCTGCGCCGCCGAATTCGCGGCGGAGACCCCGTATTTCTATTCCACCTATGACGAGGAAAATGAAGCGAAGGAGTTCATGGAGCAGCACGCCACTGGCAAAAAGAAGGTCATCGTATTCGGATCGGGGCCCATCCGGATCGGGCAGGGCATAGAATTTGACTATTGCTCGGTCCATTGCGTCATGGCGCTGAAGGAGATGGGTTATGAAGCCATCATCGTCAACAACAACCCGGAAACCGTGTCCACCGACTTTGACGTTTCCGACCGGCTTTACTTCGAGCCGCTGACGCCGGAGGATGTGGACGGCATCATCCATACGGAGCAGCCCTGGGGCGCAGTGGTCCAATTCGGAGGACAGACGGCCATCAAGCTGACCAAGCACCTGAAAAAGACCGGGGTGAGGATTCTCGGCACCCCTGCGGACAGCATCGACGCCGCGGAGGACAGGGAACGGTTCGACAAGCTGCTGGAGCACTGCGATATCCCAAGACCCAACGGCCTGATGGCCTTTACCACGGAAGAGGCCGTAAAAAAAGCCGCGAAGCTGGGCTTTCCGGTCCTGGTCAGACCGTCTTATGTGCTGGGCGGCCAGAACATGATCATCGCCCATTCGAAAAGCGACGTCGTCGAATATATGGATATCATAACGTCCAATGGGATTGAGAACCCGGTGCTCATTGACAAGTATCTCATGGGAACCGAGGTGGAGGTGGATGCGGTCTGTGACGGAGAGGACTTCCTGATTCCCGGAATTATGGAACACATCGAACGGGCGGGCGTCCATTCCGGCGACTCCATTTCCATTTATCCGCCCCAGACGCTGACGCAGGAGATCCGGGATACCATCGTGGAGTATACTGGCCGGCTGGCCAGGGAGCTGAAGGTATCAGGGCTGGTCAACATCCAGTACGTGATCTATCAGGGCCAGGTATACGTCATCGAGGTGAACCCGCGGTCGTCCAGGACGGTACCTTACATCAGCAAGGTAACCAACGTGCCCATCGTGGACCTGGCGACCAAGGTCATGCTGGGCGCCAAGCTGAAGGATTTGGGTTACGGCAGCGGCGTATGCCCGGAAGGGGATTACGTGGCGGTGAAGGTGCCGGTGTTCAGCTTTCTGAAGCTCCAGGACGCCGACAGCCATCTGGGCCCGGAAATGAAGTCCACCGGGGAAGTGCTGGGCATCGACCGCAATCTTGAAACAGCCCTTTACAAAGGCCTTATCGCCGCAGGCTATGAAATGCATAAGGTCGGAGACTGCGTGCTGATCACGGTTAAGGACGAGGATAAGCCCGAGATACCGCCGCTGGCTCAAAAATTCATCGATTTCGGGTATAAGATCTGGGCGACAAAGGGAACGGCCGAATACTTGAGGCAGCATGGGATCCCGGCTCTCATCGTGAACCGGTTTGACGAGCCTTCGCCCAATACCAGCGATCTCTTTGACACCGGAGAGGTTGATTTCGTGGTTTCCACGTCCACCATCGGCAGAAAGCCTTCCGTACAGGCAGTCCAGATGCGAAGGAAGGCGATAGAGCGGAACATCGCCGTCCTGACCTCCATCGATACGGCCAACGCCCTCGCCAACAGCCTGCTGATGGGAAAGACCCTGGAAGACTTTGATATGGTGGATATCGCGAAGATATGATGGGATGAGGCGCCAAAATTCTCCCCTATTGCCTCCCCTTTTGCGGGGATTTACAAAAAATTACTGAAAATCCCCCGAGCCGCAAAATAAAAAATTGAAAATTCTCCTCGCTAAAGATATAATTATTTAGATAAACGTCAATGATAAGTTTAGATAGATACGAGGAGGTAACAGCTTTGGGTTTTTCGGATGAAGTGGGCATTGACCTTGGAACAGCGAATGTTTTGGTTTATATAAAAGGGAAAGGCGTCGTTCTGGACGAGCCTTCCGTTGTGGCGCTCAACAGGGATACCAATGAAATTCTGGCCGTGGGGGAAGAAGCCAGGCAGATGCTCGGAAGGACGCCGAGCAATATCGTGGCCGTGAGGCCGCTGAAAGACGGTGTTATCTCCGATTACGACGTGACGGAACGGATGCTGAAGTATTTTATCCGGAAGACCTGCGGAAACAGCAGGTTCTTCAAGCCGAGAATCATGGTCTGCGTGCCCAGCGGCGTTACGGAGGTTGAAAAGAGAGCGGTCAGGGAAGCGGCCACCCAGGCGGGCGGCAAAGCGGTGTATCTCATGGAGGAGCCCGTTGCGGCAGCCATCGGCGCCGGACTTGACATTACAAAGCCGGACGGAATTATGATCATCGATATCGGTGGAGGAACCACGGACGTTGCAGTAATCTCCCTGGGGGGAATCGTGACCAGCACCTCCGTCAAGGTAGCCGGTGACAAATTTGACGAAGCGATAATCAAATATATGCGGAAAGAGCATAAGCTTTATATCGGTGAGCGTACCGCCGAGGAAATGAAAATGACCATCGGTACGGCATATCCGAGAGAAGAGATCATTGTGCGGGAATGCAGGGGAAGGGACCTGGTGACGGGACTCCCGAAGTCCATTGAGATCACGTCAAAAGAGATGATGGAAGCATTGGAGGAACCCCTGCAGGTGATCTGCGAGGTCGTCCACAGCGTGCTGGAAAGAACGCCGCCGGAATTGGCTGCGGATATCAGCAACAGCGGTATCGTGGTCACCGGAGGAGGCGCGCTGCTTCACGGGATCGACAGGCGGATCGAGGAACGCACGGGGATCAAGGTGAGGATTGCGGACAATCCGAAGTCCTGCGTGGCGATAGGCACCGGTAAGGCCCTGAATTCGCTTGATTTGATTGAAAACAATCAAATGAACAGAAAAAGGCCTTTCTTTTAAGCCATGAAAATAAAAGCTGAAAGCTCTCCCAGGAGGGCTTTTTTCATTACCGGACCTCACCCTGAACAACGCTCGTGATGTGAGCCAGCTTAGTAGGAGGAAATAACTTGTCAAGACTGGAACTGATAGCTACGGCCACCTTCGGACTGGAGGCGGTGGTAAAACGGGAGATCGAAAACCTCGGCTTCAAGATCCTGAAATCCGAGGACGCGAAAATCACCTTTATGGGCGACGAGCGCGCCCTCGTCAAGGCGAACCTCTGGCTGCGCAGCGCCGACAGGATCCTGATCAAGCTGGGAGAATTCGAAACCGACACCTTTGAAGCGCTATTTCAGCAAACCAGGGCCCTGCCCTGGGAGGAGTGGATCCCCGAGGATGCGAAGTTTACGGTCACGGGAACCTCGGTCAAGTCAAAGCTCCACAGCGTTCCGGACTGTCAGGCCATCGTGAAGAAGGCCATCGTTGAAAAGCTGAAGGAATTTTATTGCCGCCAGTGGTTTGAGGAAACGGGGCCCGAGTACGTCATCAAGGTTGGCCTGTTAAAAGACAGGGCGACCATTACGCTGGATACAAGCGGAGCCGGCTTGCACAAGAGGGGCTACCGGGTGAAGGATGTGGCAGCGCCCATAAAGGAAACACTGGCCGCAGCCATGGTCCAGCTTTCCTATTGGAAGGAAGGCCGGCTGCTCCTGGATCCCTTCTGCGGATCGGGGACCATCCCCATTGAAGCGGCGCTGATCGGAAGGAATATCGCCCCCGGACTGAACCGCAGGTTTGCTTCCGAAGAATGGCCGGCGATCCCCGCAAAACTGTGGAAGGAAGAAAGAAAGGCGGCCTTTGAAGCGATCCGGTACGACGCGGATATCCGCATTGAAGCTTCCGACATCCTGCCGGCTGCGGTAAGGGCCGCCAGGGAAAACGCGCTGGAGGCGGGAGTGGACGATTGCATCGACTTTAAAACCAGGCCGCTTGCGGATGTGCGGTTTTCCGAGGATTACGGCATCATGATCTGCAATCCGCCTTACGGAGAACGGATCGGGGAACGGGACGAGATTCTCCGGATTTATTCCGATTTGCGAAAGCTTTTCGAGGGCAACCCCACCTGGTCCCTTTACCTGATCACCACGGATAAGGATTTTGAAAAGCTTGTCTTCGGAAGGCCGGCAGACCGCCGGCGCAAGCTGTATAACGGAAGGCTGGAGGTCACCTATTATCAGTATTACGGAACAAAGCCCCCGAAAGCGGATCGCGCGCAGGATGAAACTGGATGAAGGTTCAATTTTTTCTTGACGCCCCGTTTTTAGAAACCTATAATATGGTTATCAAAACCATATTATATAACTCAGGGGGATTATGTCATGAGATATGAAGAATTCGTTAAAAATACCATTGAGGATTACATTTCCAGAGGAACCATTAAGGCGGAAGATTTTCCCGACATGGAACTCTATATGGACCAGGCGGAGACCTTTTTGAACAGGGAGCTTGCCATCTACAAGAAAAACGAGAAGGATAAGGTGATCACCAAGACCATGATCGGCAATTATGTGAAACACAATATGCTGCCGCGTCCGGTCAATAAAAAGTATTCCAGGGATCATCTGATCCTCCTGGCGCTGATATTCTATCTGAAAGGAATCTTCCAGATCGAAGAGATCGAAAAAATCATGAAGCCGCTGATCGATAATTATAACTCCGAATTCGACGATAAAATCGATCTGGCCGCTTTATACGAAGGGATCCTTGAAGTACAGGAGAAAGAGCAGGAGGCGCTGGCCCAGAGCGTAAACCGCATGATCAACGAAAGCAAATACCAGCTTTCTGAAATGTCGCTCTCCGACGACGATATGCTGGAGCTCTTCATGCTGATCGTGAATCTCTCCTTGAAGGCCGACGCCCAGAAGTTTCTGGCCCATAAGCTACTGCACGAGTATATCCTGAAACCGAAACAGAAAAAATGATCGCCGGCTCCGTGCCGGGATGCTTGGAAAGAAAACCGGAATGAATATATAGGAAAGAAGGTTGAATTGGCATGGCTGTTAATCTAAAGGGAAGAAGTTTTCTGACATTGATGGACTTTACTCCGGAGGAGATCCGATACCTGCTCGATCTTGCCCGCGAGCTCAAGGCGGAAAAGAAAGCGGGAAGATCCGGCAACCGGCTGAAAGGAAAGAATATCGTCCTGCTGTTTGAAAAAACCTCCACAAGAACGAGATGCTCCTTTGAAGTGGCCTGCTATGACGAAGGCGGCCATGTTACATATCTCGAATCCTCCGGCTCTCAAGTAGGAAAGAAGGAGTCCATTGAGGACAGCGCCCGGGTGCTTGGCAGGTTTTACGACGGGATCGAGTACCGGGGCTATGATCAGAAGACTGTGGAAGACCTAGCCAAATATTCGGGAATTCCGGTATGGAACGGCTTGACGGACAACGATCATCCGACCCAGATCCTGGCCGACATGCTCACCCTGGAAGAACATATTGCAAAGCCGCTCAACAAGACGAAGGTTGTTTTCTGCGGCGACATCAGGAACAATATGTCCTATGCGTGGATGTACGGCGCGGCAAAAATGGGAATCCACTATGTCGCATACGGGCCTGACGAGCTGAAGGTGGACGAAAACGTGCTCGCGGCGGCACGGAAGGTTGCCGCCGAAACCGGGGCGGTTATCGAAGTAACCAGCGATCCGGCATGCCTTTCCGGCGCGGATGTGCTCTATACGGACGTCTGGGCGTCCATGGGAGAAGAGGATCAGATCCCGGACAAAGTAAAAATGCTGACTCCCTTCAGGGTCACCATGGATATGCTGAAGGCCACCGGGAACCCGGACGTCATTTTCCTGCACTGCCTGCCCGCCTTCCACGATTTCGAAACCAAGATGGCGAAGGAGTGGAAGGAAAAGGGATACGATATCCGGGAGGTTACCGACGAAGTATTTAGAAGCAAGCATTCCAAGGTATTTGACGAAGCCGAAAACAGGATGCATACCATCAAGGCGATCCTGGTCGCCACTCTTTAGAAATAGCGCGCCGGAAATATATGCCGTCACGGCGCATTTATAGCCTGTTGCGGAAGAGCCCTTCCGTTCTTAATTGATAATGATTCATATGGCTGAGGCTGTCTCAAAACAATCAAAGAGAGACGGTCTCTCTTTTTTACTGCCAGTTTTTCAAGTTTGGGACGGATATTAAATGTATCAATATTTGCATGACTGCCACTCTGCCATGAATGCCGTGAATATTGCTGTCCATTAGAAATTTTGTACATGGCCTTGAGCGGAACAAAGGCCCCGGGCCATTAATATACTATAGGAGCAAAGCGAGGTGATCCGATATGCGCATGATCAATGAGATGCCGAGTCCCGTTTTGGTAACCGGGCAAATGAATTTTATCTTCCGGGCAAGAATGCTCTGGAGAGATCTTGCCACCTGGATGACGATCTATATGGTAAGCGCGCTCGGCGGATACCCGAACCAGGCCGCTCTTACCGCCCGGCTCTATGAACTGCCCCTGGAATACGGAAACTTCTTAAGGCTTGTTTACGGCCAAATACCGGCGGAAGAATACATCAATCTGCTTTCCGTCTACATCATTAATTTTCTGAACTTTTTTCACGCGCAGATGAGCGGGGACGCCGCCGCCGCGGAAATCTACGCAAGGCAGATGATCCAGAATCTCAATCAAAGGGCTGAATTCCTTTCGCGAATCAACCCGTACTGGCAGAGCGGAGCCTGGCGGAGCCTGCTGTATAATTTTCATAACCTGATGCTTGAAGACGCCCAGACACTGCTGACAAACGACTTTGAGAGAAATGTCGGCGTCTTCGACAGGATCATGGCTTTCAGCTCCGTCATCGGAGATTATTTTTCAGAGGGAATCCTCAACTATCTGGCGTTTCCCGGAACGGTGGTTCCGGTTCAGAGCGAGCGGATGAGGGAATCGAAGTAATGCTCCCTGGAAATTGCGAAAAGACCCATGATTCCCGCGTAACGGCCAAGCTTCGAGGGGTAGATGGCCGGGCTGAAAATGCAATGCTCGTTCATGATCTTGCTGATCCGCTCATAGAGCGTCTTGTAAAAGACGATGTATTCGCCGCCGATGATAACGGTGTCGATGGAGAGCAGATTCACGATGTTCGTTATTGTGCATCCCAACTCCGTGCCGATATCGTCGAGAAGCTTCAGCAAATACGGGTTGTTTTCCTGATACGCCTTAACGATCCTGTCAAAATCAGAGATCTCTTCGGTAAAGGAAGAGGTCGTTTTTTTCTTTATAATGTCTTGGGATTTTTTGATCAGGGTATCCAGATAGATGGTTTTTTCCAAGTTTGATTTGTTGTTCAGCTTAACCGGGTCGATGTTGTTGAATATTTCACCTGCGGAATGATAATGTCCTTCATAGAGCTTTGAATCCAGGATCAGCCCCGCGCCGACTCCCCTCCCGCAGCTGATGTACAGGATATTCCTCGAATTCTTGCCGGAGCCGTAGCAAAGCTCCCCGTATGCGGCCATGTTGACGTCGTTTTTCAAAAGCACGTTCACCTTGAACTCTTCCGAAATGAGCTTCGGGAGATCCAGGTCGAACCATTCTTTAAACTGGGGATTGGCGAAGGACAATTCCTTTTTATCGTGAAATACGCCGGGCGAGGAGATGGCGATGCAGGCCAGGCTGTCCACCTTGGCGTCTCTCGAATTCAGCAGTATGTGAATCGCGTTTTTAATCAGGTTGATGCGCACCTGGGCGTTGGCCTGCTCCGAAATTTTAATGGAAAACTCGTTGAAGATTTCCCCTTTCAAATTGCCCAGCACAAAAATCGGATCTTTAAAATTCAAATCGATGGCTATAATATTCCTGAAATTCTTATTGAACCGGATCAGCCTCGGTTTCCGCCCGCCGCTCTTAGCGACCTCTCCTTCCCCGTATTCCTGAACGATGCCGACCGCAAGCAGCGCGTCAAGATTGTCCGCGATGGCGGGCTTGCTGATCTTCAGATCTCTGGAGAGCTCCGTGCGTGAGGCGATCTGCTTTTCATATATTTTATCCAGTATTATGCGCTGATTGACGGAACGAACGGTGGATGTGTTCAGAGAACGGATTGTGAGTAAGGAATTCATATCGGCCGTTATGGGCGGGTTGTTATCGCGCATGTTTTCCACCTCCGAGAAACTGCGGCGAATATGTAATCATATATTACCAACTATGCCTTAATCATATATGCGGGGGAAGTTTAAGTCAAGATAATAATTATGTATATTAAAAATTATTCGAGGGGATGGTTAATAAATGATAATTACCAAGTGCCCCTGAGAACATAACATCGTTGAAAATCGTGGATCTCCACGAACGAAGATGTTAAGTCTTGGTTATATTGGTTAAGTTTAAGAGCAATTTGCACCATATTGACAGCCCGCTAAAAACTAAGTATACTACAGGCTATTAAAAGCAGTCGCGAACTTAGTAATATAGTATTTTTAATTCTGGCCGGGGATTAAAACAAGGCGATTGAAGCGAAGATGCCGATTTTGAAAGGAGATATCGGAATGCCTGAGCAATTAAGAGTCGGAGTGATCGGACTTGGTCTGATCGGAAGCCTGCACGCCCGCGTCGTCTATGAGGCCCCTCACGCGGAGCTTGTCGCCGTAACGGATGTAAACGCCGAGACGGCGAAGAAATACGGGGAGCTCTTATCATGCAATTATTATACTGATTTCAGAAAAATGTGCGATGAGGAAGCGCTGGATGTCGTCTGCATTTGCACCCCGGATGAATTTCATCTTGAGAATGCGGTTTATGCTGCTCAGAAGGGAATCAATCTTCTGATTGAAAAGCCGTTGGCAAAAACTGAAGCTGAGGCACGAGAGATCGCTCGCGCGGCGGATGCTGCGGGAGTGAGAATGATGGTTGCCCAGCTTCTTCATTTTGATCCGCGTTATGCGAAGCTGAAAGAGGCGGTCCGGGAGGGCCGGATCGGGGACCTCATCCATATGTATTTCAAGAGGACAAATCCAAGGGCAAACGGAAGACGCCTGGGCGGGAAGGTATCCATCTTCCATTTCATAGGAGTCCACGACATCGATATGATGTGCTGGTGCGCCCGCAGCAAACCCGTCAGGGCTTACTGCCAAAGGGTCAGCAAGGTCAATTCGGACATCGGCTGCGAGGATACCGTCATGGCCATCATCAACTTTGAAAACGGCGCCGTAGGCAATTTAGAATTGAGCTGGGCGCTGCCCCAAAATTCGGCTTTGGGCATCAATACCTACGCCGAGGTGGTCGGCGTGGAGGGAGCGGCGTACGTCAACATCATCATGGATCAGGGCGTGTCGCTGATCACAAAGGACGAGGTGATCTATCCGGATACGCTGAACTGGCCGGAGTATAACGGGAGCATCCTGGGGAATTTGAAGGAAGAGATCCATCATTTCATCACAGCAACCCAAAAGGGCCTCCCTTATATCGTGGACACGGAGAATGCGATCACTGCCGTCAAGGTCATCGAAGCCTGCTTCAAATCCATTGAAACCGGGCTTCCGGTAGATATCTCATAAGTCGATTTTAATATAACTAATCAAGATTCAGGAGGTAAGGAATTATGAAAGTTTTATATGCGGGTGACGCGTGTACGAAAATCGGACCACTTTTTGTGGCATCGCCGTTTAATCTGGAGGTCAAGGGCGTTTCCCATCACGTCTGGGGGCAGCCTCTCATTGATGCGCTGACGGCGGACGGAATAGAGGTGAAGCACTTGCGAAATGAAGAAGCGATTTCTCTGTTCCCAAGAACCGTCGAGGAACTGAGCGAGTATGACGTTCTCATCATCAGCGACTGCGAGTGCGAGGTCCTGTCCCTGTACCCGTTCTGGATCCCGGGCACGCCCCTTCCCAGAACCAACCGTCTGAGAGCGATCCGGGACTATGTAAAGCAGGGCGGCGGCCTGATCATGATCGGCGGCTGGTCTTCCTTCAGCGGAAGATACGGCACCGCAGCTTATTACGACACCCCCGTGGAGGAAGCACTGCCGGTATACTGCTTAAAAGGCGCCGACGACAGAGTGGAAACGCCGGAAGGTGTAAAAGTCAAAATCCTTGACGAAACGCATCCCATCGTAAAGGGCATTCCCTGGGAAGATGCGCCCGTATTCGAGGGCTTCAATAGAATCATTCCCAAGGAGGGAGCCAATGTGATCGCCACCATAGGAGACGACGAGATCGAGTCCCCGCTGCTGGTCACCTGGGAATACGGAAAGGGCCGCGCGGCCGCTTTTGCAAGCGATTGTTCCCCCCATTGGGCCGAATACTTCCAGCCGTGGGAGTATTACGGGAAATTCTGGGTCCAGGCCATAAGATGGCTCGGAGGAGAAAAATAATAAAAACAGAAAGGCAAGCTAACGCCGACCGAAGAAAAAAGCGAAAGGCAGCCGGATATTGGAGAATTGGTTATGGATCAGGGAAGTCTTCTTTCCAAAGCGCTGAATAAATCAAATCTGAAAGAGATCGCGCCGCTCATCATTTTGGTGTGCATGCTGCTGATCCTCAATACGCTGAACAAGGATTTCCTCTCCCTTAAAACTTTATTTAATATGATGCAGCAGGTGTCCGCCGTCGGGATCGTCGCAATAGGTGCCATGGTTGTGATCATAAGCGGCGGGATCGACTTTACCGCCGGATACGGCCTGGCGGCCATCGGCATGGCGGCGGGCACGGTATACGCCGCCGGGATTCTGGGCGGGAATGTCTTCGTGGTCGTGCTGACCTGCATTGTCGCGGGCGCTATTCTCGGGGCGTTGAATGGTTTCCTTGTGGGGAAACTTAATATCGTGCCTTTTATCGCGACGCTGGCCGTCATGTCCCTGCTGCAGGGAATGTCCATGCTCATCGGCGGGGGCAATATGGTGATGATCAGGGAGCCGTCCCTTCAGTGGTTCGGACAGGGCAAGATCTTCGGAAACATACCCGTCAGCTTCATCATTTATGTACTCTTATGCTTTGTGGCATATCTCATCCTGCAGAAGACGAAAATGGGCGTCTATATTTACGCGCTGGGCGGAAACGAAGACGCCGTGCGTTATGTCGGGGTCAACGTGGTGAAGTACAAGATCCTGCTTTATGTCATGGCGGGAATCTATACCGGTATTGCGGCGCTGATCACGATCTCCAAGCTGGGGCTGGCCGCCCCGAGCATTTACGGATCCACTTTGCTGGACGCCATTGCAGCCGCCGTAATCGGAGGGACCAGCCTTGCCGGCGGCCGGGGGAAGGTCTTGGGCACCTTTGTGGGAACCATTATCGTTGTGCTGATCACCACCGCCCTGACCTATTTGAATATCCGCCCCGAAATGCAGGACGTATTCAAAGGAGCGGTTATACTGGCGGCGTTGTGCTTTGACGTTTTGCTCAATAAGATTTCCAAGGAGTAAACGGACTCGTTGTTTAATTTTTATGTAGATGCGGCATCGACGGCTGGTATAAGACGGCGACTTTTCGATGCGGTCTACTTAAAAATAAATGTTAATGGAAGAAGGAGGAGTATTTAATGAAGAAAATCTTGGCTCTAATGTTGGTTTTCGTCCTGGCCTTTACGATGTTCGCATGCGGAGGAGGCGGAGGGTCCGAGGAAGAAGCGGGCGACCAGGCGGATACCGGAAAGAAAGTGCTTGGGATCATCCTGATCGACCTGACCAACCAGTTCTTCATCGATATGGTTGAGGGCGGAAACCAGGCAGCAGAGGATTACGGCGTGGAAGTCATCTGGAAGAGCTCCGACGGAAGCATAGACAAGCAGATCTCCCTGATGGAAAACTTTATCGAGCAAGGCGTTGACTGCATCCTGGTCAATCCCATCGACAGCGCTTCCCTGGAGGGCGTGATCCGCAAGGCTTCCGAAGCGGGCATACCGACCGTTTGCATGGCGGGACAGGTGGATGTTGAAAACAGCTACACCACGGTATACAACGACTTCGAGAATACCGAGATCATCGGCCACATTCTCGCAAACCTCGTCGGAAAAGAAGGCAAGGTTGCCCTCCTCTACGGCAACACCGGAAACCTGGTATCCGATTTAAGACAGAGCGGATTCCGGAAAGCAATGCAGGAATACCCGAACATTCAGCTCATTGAACAGCCCATGAACTGGGATCCCGCTACGGGACTGAAGGCCGCCCAGGACATCATAGCTGCGAATCCTGACCTGAAGGGGCTCCACTGCGTATCCGACGCTGTCACCCTGGCTGCTTACCAGGCGGTCAAGGACGCCGGTCTGGAGGATCAGATCACGGTCACAAGCTATGACGGGAACCCCGATTCCTGTATCGCCGTTGAAAACGGAGAGTTTGCGCTCACCCTGCTGACAGGATCCAAGAGAGCGGGTTACTGGAATGTTCAGGTCGGCGCAATGCTTGCCAACGGAGAAAGACCCGCCGAACAGATCATCAACATGGCGACGCACTTTGTCATGACAGACGAGATGAAGGCGAAAGTGGAAGCCATGAACCTCCCCTATGATTTCGATATCATCAGTCCGCAGGAAGCCATCGACATGGCGGATCTCTACGATGATTTTGAACCGGAAAAGTAAGTAAAGAGAAATCAAGAAACAACACAGGGGCTTTATTAATCGAACAGGCGCCGCACGGGATATCCGGAGATGATTCCCGTGCGGGCGCGGCCCCGAAAATTAATTCATACTATTGTCATGAGTTATCATGAGGGCGGGCCTCGCTGAAACGCGCGGTGCGGCAATTATTAAATGCGTAAGCGTAAGGTTAGGGGAAATCAATGAAGCTGCAATTGAAAGGATTCCGTTTATTACAATCTGAGATCGTTAAGAATAATGTACGATATTTGGCCCTGCTTGGCATTATCGCGCTGTTTTATATTTTCTTTTCCGTTGTATCCGACAGCTTCTTTACCTTCAACACGACCATGAATATATTCAGGCAGTCCGCGGCATTATCCCTTGCCGCCATTGGAATGACCCTGATCATCCTTACCGGCGGGATCGACCTGTCCGTAGGTTCCGCCATAGCCCTTTCCGGCGCGGCAGGCGCCCTGACCATGCAGGCGATCGGCGGGAACTCCGTTTCATGCGGACTTGCCGGGATGGCCGCGGTCATTGTGACGGCGGTCCTGATCGGCTTTGTCAACGGATTTATGGTGGGCTATCTGAAAATCGCGCCCTTCATCGTCACGCTGGCCATGATGTCTCTTGCCAGAGGGCTGACGCTGACGGTGACCAACGCTTCCCGAATCGTAATCAAGAATGACTTTTTCAACTTTTTCGGCCAGGAAAACATTGCCGGAAAGATTCCCTTTTCGCTGATCCTCGTCATTGTTGCTTACATTGCGGCCTACATCCTGCTTCGGAAAACCGTGTTCGGCAGGAGAACCTATGCCATCGGCGATAACCCCGTTGCATCCAGGGCGTCGGGAATCAACGTGGAAAGGCAGACCCTGCTCGTATATATGGTCGCGGGAATTTTCGTCGGGCTGTCGACCATCGTCACATTGGGCCGTTCCATGACAGCACAGCCGCTGGTGGGGATCGGGATGGAGTTCGAGGTCATTACCGCTGTGGTGCTGGGCGGCGCCAGCCTGTTCGGGGGTATCGGCAACCTCAAGGGAACCTTTTTGGGCGTCATCTTAATTTCCGTGATCTTCACAGGACTAGGCATGCTGGACATTCCGCCTTTTGTCAATTACCTGGTGAAGGGTTCCCTGATCCTGGTCGCGGTGCTTGGAAACCAGTCGATCATCAAACGGTCCTTCGAAGTGCCCAAGTCTCACGAAAAGAAGGAGGAGGCGACGTCCGCCAGCAATGCGGAAGCCCTCAGACTGATCCAAAGCGACAAACAGCAGACGCTTACTTTAAGAAATATTTCCAAGAGCTTCCCCGGGGTCAAGGCCCTCGAGAACGTGAGCCTGGACATTAGGCGCGGAAGGGTTCATGCCCTGTGCGGGGAAAACGGGGCGGGCAAATCCACCCTGATGAAGATCCTCTCCGGAGTTTATACGAAGGATGCGGGGGAGATCCTCATCGACGGGATCCCGGTGACGATAGCGTCTCCCATCGATTCGGAGAAGCTGGGGATCTCCATCATCTACCAGGAACTGGCCAATATTCCGCAGCTGAGCGTATACAACAATGTTAATCTTGGCAAGGAAATCACGCGGAAGGGCGGCATATTCCTGCATACCTTCAAAATGATTGCCAAAACGAAAGACCTGTTACGAAAATTCGATTTGAATATAAATGTTAGCCAGAAGATTGAAAGGCTGACGGTGGGGCAGCAGCAGATGGTGGAAATCGCCAAGGCATACGGCGCCAACACCTGGGTCATGGTCATGGATGAGCCTACGTCCGCCATTTCCGAATCGGATAAAAACAAGCTCTTCGACATGATCCGGGAGCTGAAGGAAAAGAACGTCGCCATCGTCTACATCTCCCACAGGATGAACGAGATCTTTGAGATCGCCGACGATATCACGATCTTGCGGGACGGCCGGCACGTCATCACGGGACCCGTCGAAGAGTTTGATGAGAACCGGGTCATCATGCACATGGTGGGCCGCGATATCGGCGACGTATTTAAACGAGAGAGATCCGAGAAGGGGAAGGTTGTCCTGGAAGTGAGAAACCTGGCCCGGAAAAATGTCTTCGAACCCATCAGCTTTACCGTCCGGGAAGGCGAGGTCCTGGGCTTCAGCGGACTCGTCGGCGCCGGCAGAACCGAGATTATGCGCTGCATCTTCGGACTCGACAAGTACGATCAGGGAGAAATATTACTGATGGGCGAAAAGATCCGGATAAGGTCTCCGAAGGACGCCATCAAGGCCGGCATCCTTCTGGTATCGGAAGACCGGAGGCGGGAAGGGATCATCCCCCATATGGTGATCCGGGAAAATATTACGCTGGCTTCCCTGCCTTTTATCAATAAACTGGGATTTATCAACAAGGCGAAAGATGTTTCCATTTCCGAAGAATATATTGATAAGCTGAAGATCCGGACGCCCTCCGCGGAACAGCTGATCTCCAACCTATCCGGCGGCAACCAGCAGAAGGTATGCCTTGCCAGATGGCTGAACCTCAATCCGCGGATCATCATCATGGATGAACCCACGCGCGGGATCGACGTCGGAGCGAAGGCGGAAATCCATAAATTAATTGAAATGCTGACCAAGCAGGGGATCGCCGTGATCATGATCTCTTCCGAAATGCCGGAGATCATGGGCGTTTCCGACCGGATCATCGTTCTGCACGAGGGCAGGGTTACCGGAGAATTCATCTGCGACGAAAACCTTACACAGGAAATGCTGATGAAGAGTGCTGCGGGTATTTGAGGGATTTGAACAAGCTGATTTGAAAGGAGAATAGCCGTTGAATAAACTGGGACGAGACTTTGCAGTACGTTTAAAAAACGTCCCTGAACTTGATCCGGAGTTTCTGCCGCTCGAAGCATATATCAGGGCGTTTGAAAAGACAGCGAAAAAGCCAATCGCCATCGCCGTCGCCGGCGGGGATATCGTCTGGCGCTGCGACACCGCGATTCACGGCAGTCCGGAAATGGAGGAAGCCGACGTCCGGTATGCGGAAGTCATCGTAAAATTCCTGCTGTGGTCAAAGGGGGGACATCAGGTCTACATATGCGGCGACGACCGGATCGCAGCACATATCAAACAGATGTTCAGCCCCGACGGGGAAAGAAGCTTTGACTACCGCTTCATGAGCCGCGTTTATGAAGCGGAATTCAAGGTTTATTCGCTGCCGCTTTCCGAGGCGCCCGAGACAAAAGTTTCTTCCCGGAATATCGGACGGCATCTTTCCGGATGCCGCATCGGTTTTGACGCCGGCGGCTCGGACCGGAAGGTTTCCGCCGTGATCGACGGAAAAAGCGTATACTCGGAAGAGGTAGTATGGTTTCCGAAGACGCAGGAGGATCCGGAGTACCACTATAATGAAATTCTGAAGGCCTTTCGGACGGCGGCCTCGAAAATGCCGCGGGTGGACGCCATCGGCGTAAGCTCGGCGGGCATTTATATCGACAACAAGGCAAAGGTCGCATCCCTTTTTCTGAAGGTGCCGGAGGACCTCTTTGAAAAAAAAGTAAAGGATATTTACGAGAGGGCGGCCCGGGAGATCGGGGAGGACATCCCCCTGGCCGTGGCCAACGACGGCGATGTGACTGCGCTGGCAGGCTCCATGAGCTTGAACGTAAACCGCATTCTCGGCATTGCAATGGGCACCAGCCAGGCGGTGGGCTATATCGACGCCGACGGGAAGATAACAGGATGGCTGAACGAGCTGGCCTTTGCGCCCGCAGACCTGAAGGAGGACGCGGCGCTGGACGAGTGGTCCGGATACCGCGGGGCCGGCAGCCAATACTTTTCGCAGGATGCGGTTATAAGGCTCGCGCCGAAAGCGGGAATAAAGCTTGATGAGACGTTATCCCTCGCAGACAGGCTGAAGGTCGTACAGGATTTCATGGAGAAGGACGATCCGCGCGCGGCCGCCGTTTTCAGGAGCATCGGCACATATCTGGGCCATACGGTGCCCCTTTATGACAGATTCTATGACATCGGGTACATCCTGCTCATGGGCAGGGTGACTTCAGGCAAGGGAGGCGCCATTATCCTGGAGACCGCCGAAAAGGTATTGAAGGAGGAATACCCGGACATATTCGAAAGGATCACGCTGAACCTTCCCGACGAAAAAAGCAGGAGAGTGGGCCAGAGCATAGCTGCCGCAAGTCTTCCACCGCTAAAAGGAGAAGAGTCACATTAAAGGAGAATCATGTCATGAACAGGAATTATGGAATGCAAATCTATGTCCCCTTCGGCGGGGACGAAAAACAGGCCCTGGCGAGCACAACCCATCTGGCTGTCGGCGCGCATCAGGACGATGTGGAGATCATGGCGCAGCATGGAATCCTGACATGCTTCGGACGAAAGGACATCAATTTTTCGGCAGTGATTCTGACGGACGGAGCAGGGAGTCCGAGAACCGGCGGTTTTTACGGGGCGTTTACCAATGAAGAAATGAGAGAGGTCAGGATCACGGAGCAGAAGAAGGCCGCCGCGGTGGGCGACTATGCCGCCCTGGTCCTGTTAAACTATACCAGCGAAGCGGTCAAGGACCCGAAGGAAAGAGGCGTGGTGGAGGATATAAAAAATATCCTCATGGAGGCGAAGCCTCAGGTTGTTTATACGCATAATCCGGCTGACAAGCACGATACGCATATCGCGACGAGCCTCCGGGTGCTGACGGCGCTGCGCGAGCTTGCCTCCGAATACAGGCCCGATATCGTTTACGGCTGCGAGGTCTGGCGCGGGCTTGACTGGGTCAACGACGACGAGAAGATCGTGCTTGACGTTTCGGACCGGCCGGCGCTTAAGGCCGCACTGCTCGGAGTGTACGACTCCCAGATAGAAGGAGGCAAACGCTATGACCTTGCCGCGTTGGGCAGGTACGGCGCCAATGCCACGTTCTACGCCTCCCACGATACCGACAAAATGACCGCCGCCATTTATGCCGTGGACCTGACGCCGCTTCTTGACGGCGGAGACATCGCCGGATATATGGACGGCTATATCCAAAGGTTCGCTCAGGACGTGGCGAAGCGAATAAAGCATTTTCAAGGATAAAGGAACGGAAACCCCGCTCGGAAAAGCGGGGTTTTTAATTTGTATCATTTCCGCGCTCCGGTCAATATATTGATCAGGGAAGATCAATCCCGGAGGAGTGTTGATATGGTAACGAAAAGGGATTTTAACCCGGAATGCATTACAAACAGCCAGATGACTTTGATTTTTAACGCAAGGATCTATTACCGAAGGCTGACGACATGGACCAGGGCTTACATCCTCAGCAGGTATTTCGGGATCGGGACTTCCGAAGAATTATTCGGCCGTTTATATCTCGAGTCCCTGGACATAGGGGATATGCTGCAGATCATCTTCGGCCGCGAAGTCTCGGAACAGTACAGCCTGCTGTTAAGCCGATTCGCCATCACGTTCCGCGACCTGCTTGACGCCCAGCTTGCGGGCGATGCGGAGGCGGTCGATGAGAATGTGGAGCGCCTGTACCAGAATGTTTTGGAGAGATCGGTCTTTTTGGAAGGGATCAATCCCTATTGGACGGCGGAAGAATATGTGAGCCTTTTTAACGCCTATATTCAATATATTATCGGAATAGCCAACGCCTTCGCGTCGGGTGATTACAGCAGGGAAATACGGTTATATGACGAACTGGCGGCTCATACCAACCGCATGGGCGATGTTTTTGCCGAAGGCATATATAATTTCATTACATCCGGCGGACGGTGCCGGCCTCAGGAAGGCGAGCAATGCATTACATACGAAGAGATGAACGAGATATACAATATTCGAATGTTCTGGTTTGAACTGGTAACCTGGGTCAGGAATTACATGCTAAGCAGATATGCCGGCATCGGCGATGCAGACGAGGTGTTCGAAAGGTTGAGGCAAGTTCCCGCCGACTATGTAAACAGGGTTTCCAAACTGCTGGGCGACGGGTTCGCGGAAGAATACGTGCAGTTGTTCTATGATTATATCGATTTGATCAGGGACTTTATCACGGCCCAGCTTGCAGGAAATACCGATGAAGTGGGACGAATTACGCAGCGCCTGTATCAGAACGCGGATGAAAGGGCCGCGTTCGTAGCCGCCATCAATCCGTTCTGGAACGAGGAAGAAGCCAGGACAAGGCTGTATAACAATCTCCGCGCCACCATCGACGAATCCTCCTCGTTCTTAATGGGAGATTACGCGCGAAATATCGATATATTCAGCAGGCTTTTGGATCAGGCCGAGAGCATCAGCACCTGGCTGGCGCAGGGACTCGTCAGGTATTTGGAATCGACGGGAAATTTCGCAGGACGGCAATCCGCGATCATTCGATGGAGTCCAGCTTCTTCATGATGAAAACCTTTATGATCGCGGCAGCGGGAACCGCCAGGATCATGCCCAGGATCCCCCAGTAATAGCCTCCCACGGTAACGGAGATCAGCACGAAAAGCGGATGCAGGCCGATGCTCCCTCCCACGACCCGGGGATAGATGATATTCGCGTCGATCTGCTGGATGATGACCAGCACGAGGATCGCCAGCAACCCCTGGGTGACGCCGCCCGTCAGGAGCCCCACCAGCGCCGCGGGGACCGTGCTGATGATGGGACCGAAATAGGGAATGATGTTGCACAGGCCGGCGAAACACCCGATGAACACGGCAAAATCAAGGCCGATGAAGGAGAGGCCGATGGAGGACAGCACGGCAATGATCAGCGCGTCCAGCAGCTGGCCTCTGACAAACTGGGACACGACCTTGTTGATATCGTTCAGGGTTTCAGTGACGACGGCATGCGTCTTCATCGAAAGCGTCAGATGCAGCGTCTTTCTCCAGAGCCGCAGGAAGAAATCCTTGTCCTTGAGAAGGTAGACGCTTACCACGATGCCGAGCACCACGCTCAGCAGGCTTCCGCCGATATTGGAAACAAAGCCGATGATGGCGGTGGTGCTGAAGTTGTCGGCGATCCAGTTGATCAATTCGTTGGCGAAATCCTGCAGCCGTTCCTCGATGCCGCTGTTCGGAATCGCGGCCGCCCATCTCCGGAAGACGGATTCATACTGGGAAAAATAGTCGGCGATGCTCTGCACCATGTTCTGCAGGCTGGTATACACCAAGCCGCCCATGATAAGAAACGCAAATGCATATATAATAATGAAGATTATGAGAAAAATAATCAGGAACGTAATCAGTATGCTGATGGTGCGCTGGGTCCCGCGCAGCTTTTCAAGCTTGACGGGATCGGAAGGCTCGTTGAAGAAAAGCTTTGCCACCACTTTGCCGTTGATGAACTCCACCAGCGGGCTGAGCAGATAAGCGATGACAAGCCCGATGAGCAACGGGGAAAATGCTGACGCCAGGCTGCCAAGCACGGATGAAACTGTCTTGAGGACCACGTCGAGATTTCCGATGATCAGGTAGATGACATACAGCAGGGCCGCCGTAAAAACGATATAAAGGCAGAGCCTGATATATTTCCAATCGGACAGCATTTCCCGGATTTTGGACATGCTTGCACCTCCCCTCCATTGATAGTATTATATATCACGGCGGAAAAATTAAGCAAATTAATTTATTGTGAATGAAAGCGCAAAATCACTCCCTTTAGAAGCGCCGGACCGGTGGCGGACGGATTAACCGGCGGTTCCAGGCAAAGAGACAGGAGACATAAGAAATGTTCAGGATTCCCGAACTCCTCGCTCCGGCGGGCGGAATGGCACAGCTGAGAGCCGCCGTGGAAAACGGCGCCGACGCGGTGTATATGGGCGGCAAGCTCTTTAATGCGCGGATCAACGCGGCAAACTTCACCGATGAAGAGATGAAGGAGGCCATCGCCTACGCCCGCTTAAAAGGAGTCAGGCTTTACGTGACGATGAATACGCTCATCAAGGACAGCGAGCTTGCTGCTGCCCTTGATTATGCCGCGTTCCTATATAATGAAGGGGCGGATGCGCTGATTATCCAGGATCTGGGGTTCGCCGAGCTCGTAAAGCGCTATATCCCGGATCTCCCGCTGCATCTTTCCACCCAGGGCACCGTTTATAATATCGAAGGCGCAAGGGCTGCAAAGAGGCTCGGGTTTTCGCGCGTGATTGTCGCCCGGGAGATGACGCTTGAGGAAATCAGGGAAATCGCAGGCAGGGACAGGTCGGAAGAGGAGCTGCCGGAGATAGAGGTTTTCGTCCACGGAGCGCTCTGCATCTGTTACTCCGGCCAGTGCCAGATGAGCCGCGAAATCGGCGGCCGAAGCGGGAACCGTGGAGAATGTGCCCAGCCCTGCCGCCTGCCCTATGCCGTTTACAGGGGAGATAGGGATAATCCGGCGGCGCTGCGGGAAGTCGCGGGTCCGCATTATGCCCTGAGCCCCAAGGACCTTTGCACCGTGGAGCATCTCGGTCAGCTGGCCGAAGCCGGCGTATCCTCCCTGAAAATTGAGGGCCGGATGAAATCGCCGGAATATGTGGCGGTGGTGGCCGGCATTTACCGCAAATATCTCGACCTCTACGCGAAATACGGTAAATACGAGGTCGACCCTGCGGATCTGAAGGATTTAAGCCAGATCTTCAGCCGGGGAGGCTCAACGGCGGGATATCTGTTCGGAAATCCCGGCAAAAAATTGTTGTCCCGTGAATTGTCAAAGCATCAGGGAGTCTATATAGGGAAAGTGATAAGCGGCAGCCCCGCAGGGGCGCCCGGCAGGGCCGACGACCGGAAAAACGCGGTGGGGGCCGGCGGCGGTAAGGCCGCGGCAGCGTCCGTGAGCAGGACCGGGAATGCCGGAAACCGGCAGCGGGGTTTGATCACCGTTCAGCTGGCGGACAAGCTGTCCCTGGGAGACGGGGTCGAAATCCGAAACGGCGAATTGCCCGGAAATGTCGTCACTTTCATGATGCGAAACGGAAAAAAAGTTGATTCGGCAGAGAAAGGCGATCTTGTCACCCTCGGATACATCGACGGCCTGGCTTCGCCCGGAGATAAGGTGTATAAAATAAGCGACAAGGCGCTGATGGAGCGGGCGCGGGCCTCCTATGAAGCGAAAAGCGGTTCCACCGAAAAGGCGTCGCGCAAACGCGGAGTGGCTTTCCATTTTGTTGCAGGTTTGGATAGGCCGGTATCGTTGAGCGCGGCCTGCGAAGGAGGGCCGTCCGTTACAAAAGAGCTGGAGGAACCGGCCCAGAAGGCTCTCTCGAAAGCCCTGACACTTGAAGCGGTGGAGGTTCAGCTCGGCAAAACCGGGGGGACCCCATTCCGTATGATCAAATGCACCGCGGAGATCGAAGAAGGAATCTCGGTTCCCCTGTCAAAGATCAATGAGCTTAGAAGGGCTGCGTTGAAAGAGCTGGAAGAACTCGTGAGGAAGAGCCCCAGAATCCCCGTCAACATCGGCGGAACTCCCGCGGAAATTGTCCGCGGTACGGGAGTGCCGGCATCGGACAGCGTGTCCGATGAAGAGGAAATGTTCCTGTACCTTTACCGGGCGGACAGGGAGGAGCCGGTCGATTCCTCCTTCAGCAGGATCTATGTCCCCTACGACGCGATGCTGGCCGGCTTTTACCGCAATGACGCCAGGGCAGTCCCCGTAATCCCCAACATAACCAAAGGGCGGCATGACGCCCGCATCCGGAAGCATTTCGATGAAATTGCAGACATGGCGCGAAACGGGATCGCCGTGGGCAATATCGGCTGGATCGAGCCCTTTGCCTCCGCCGGTGTTCGCGTCATCGGAGATTACGGCCTGAACCTTTTCAACAGCATGGATTTTCTGCTTGCCAAAAGGCTTGGCGTCCGGGAGGCCGTATTGTCGCACGAGGCCGATCCGGAGGATATCCTGAAAATCAATTTCTGGGACGTGATCCCGGAGGTAGTTATAAAAGGAAGAATACCGCTCATGACCAGCGAGCTTTGCCTTGTTGAAGACGGCTGCTTTCTGAAAGACCGGAAGGGACAGCTCTATCCGGTCCTGACGGACTCTTCCGACAGCCGCAGTATCATACTCAGTTATAAGGAGACGGATCTTTCCGGATGGAAGGATGCGTTGAAAAAGGCCGGCATCCGCCGCTTCAGGGTGTATGCCTGAACTCCGGCTTCCGCCAGCTTAGAGAATGTTCCGGACTACTCCGGCTTAGAGAATGTTCCGGACTCCGGCTTAGAGTGTATGCTTGTTTGTTCCGTCAGCCGGTTCGGATCGGCGGAGCAAGATTCTTCCCGTATTTTATTTTATAATATTGAGAATTTTGCTTTATTTTTTATGGCTAAATCATGTATAATGTATACAGGATTAGTGTAGAACATTTTCCCAAAGAATTGGAGCTGGAAAACAGCCGCTAAGATTGCTAAAATATTAACGAAATTTTCGCGATATTTGGAAAAACCGTTTGACTCAGGGTCAAAAAGGCTATAGAGTTAGAGAGAATGATAATTTATTTCAGGCATTTTAAATGACTTTTTCCGCATAGCATTCTTTTCTATAAGGACATTAAAGCATCCAAAAGGATGAGTTAAAGTAATATACTGCGTCTGAGCACTAGCTATCAGATCATGTCGCAATAAAATAAGGAGGTTATTTATGAAAAGAAAAACGAAAACCATGGACGGGAATACCGCGGCTGCGTACGTGTCCTATGCATTTACGGATGTGGCAGCCATCTATCCCATCACCCCATCTTCGACAATGGCTGAAGTTGTAGACGAATGGGCGGCCTATGGCAAGAAAAACATCTTTGGACAAGAAGTTAAGGTTGTGGAGATGCAGTCGGAAGCCGGAGCCGCGGGAGCGGTGCACGGATCGCTGGCCGCAGGCGCTTTGACTACTACATATACAGCTTCGCAGGGACTGCTCCTGATGATTCCGAACATGTACAAGATCGCAGGAGAACTTCTTCCCGGCGTATTCCACGTGAGCGCAAGAACCGTCGCATCCCATGCGCTCTGTATTTTCGGAGACCATTCGGACGTCATGGCCGCGAGGCAGACGGGATTTGCCCTTCTTGCTTCAAGCTCCGTCCAGGAGGTAATGGATCTGGGCGGAATCGCTCATTTGGCGGCAATCAAGTCAAGAGTGCCTTTCCTCCATTTCTTTGACGGTTTCAGAACTTCCCACGAAGTCCAAAAGATAGAGGTCATAGAATACGATGAATTCAAAAACCTCGTCGATATGGACGCGGTGCAGGCTTTCCGGGACAGAGCTCTGAATCCGGAGCATCCGGTCACAAGAGGCACCGCGCAGAATCCGGACATCTTCTTCCAGGCCAGGGAAGCCTCGAACAAGTATTATGAAGCGGTTCCCGGGATCGTTGAAAAATATATGAAAGACATCAGCGCCTTAACGGGCAGGGAGTATCATCTCTTTGATTATGTGGGGCATCCGGAAGCGGAATACGTCATCATCGCGATGGGTTCCGTCTGCGAGACCATCGAAGAGACCATCAATCTCCTGCTCAAGCAGGGAAGAAAGGTCGGCCTTGTAAAGGTAAGGCTGTATCGTCCCTTTGCGCCTGAATACCTGAAGGCTGTCATTCCGAAGACGGTCAAGCGTATTGTGACCCTGGACAGGACCAAAGAACCGGGCGCTGTGGGCGATCCTCTCTATTTGGACGTCAGAGCCATGTACTACAATGAAGCCGACGCGCCTGAAGTGTACGGCGGAAGATACGGACTCGGCTCCAAGGACACCACTCCGGGACAGATCGTCGCTGTCTATGACAACCTGGAGCAGGATCAGCCGAAGAATCATTTCACCATCGGCATCAACGACGACGTGACCTATACATCCCTTACGCCAGTTGAAGGCATCAGCACGGAACCGGAAGGAACGATCCGCTGCAAATTCTGGGGCCTCGGATCCGACGGAACCGTCGGCGCCAATAAAAACGCCATCAAGATCATCGGAGACAAGACGGATCTTTACGCTCAGGGCTATTTCGCATACGACTCCAAAAAGTCCGGCGGCGTGACCATCTCCCATTTGAGATTCGGAAAGAGCAAGATCCAGTCCACCTACCTGATCAATGAAGCGGATTTTGTTGCCTGCCACAACCAGGCCTACGTAAACCAGTACAACCTGCTGAAGGGTCTGAAAAAAGGCGGGACCTTCGTGCTCAACTGCATCTGGGACGACAAGGAGCTGGACGAGCATCTTCCGGCTTCCATGAAGAGATACATAGCGAAAAACAACATCAATTTCTATACCATTAACGCGACGAAGACAGCGGAAGAAATCGGACTGGGCAACAGGATCAACATGATCATGCAGGCGGCCTTCTTCAAGCTTGCCAATGTGATTCCGGTCGAGGACGCCGTAAAATACCTGAAGGAAGCGGTGGAGGATACCTACGGCAAGAAGGGCGCAAAAATCGTCGAGATGAACAATGCTGCCATCGACAGGGGCATCACGGACCTCAGAAAGGTCGAAGTGCCTGCAAGCTGGGCTGACGCGGAAGACGTCGAAAAGGAAAAGCCCGATGTGCCGGAATTCATCGAAGAAGTGCTCATCCCGATGAACCGCCAGGAGGGCGACGAAATCCCGGTCAGCGCGTTCGTCGGCAGAGAAGACGGAACCTGGCCTGCTGGCACCTCGGCATACGAGAAGAGGGGCGTGGCCGTAAACCTTCCGAAGTGGAAGCCGGAGAACTGTATCCAATGCAACCAGTGCTCCTTCGTATGTCCCCATGCGTCCATCCGTCCGGTGCTTGTCAACGCGGAGGAGAAGGAAAAGGCTCCCGCAGGGTTTGAAACCATCAAAGCGGTGGGCAAGGGACTGGAAGGCCTGGAGTACAGAATGCAGCTTTCCCCCATGGACTGCATGGGCTGCGGAAACTGTGCCGACATCTGCCCGGCCAAGGAAAAGGCGCTGGTTATGGTGCCCTTTGCCGAGCTTGAGGCAGAAAAAGCCTGCTGGGATTATGCAGTAAAGCTTCCAATAAGGGACAACCTGATATCAAAGGAAACAGTCAAGGGCAGCCAGTTTGCGAAGCCTTACCTGGAGTTCTCCGGTGCGTGCGCGGGCTGCGGCGAAACTCCTTATATCAAGCTCATAACGCAGCTGTTCGGAGACAGAATGATGATCGCCAACGCCACGGGCTGCTCCTCCATCTGGGGCGCGTCCGCACCGTCAACGCCGTATTGCACGGACGCCGACGGAAGAGGACCGTCATGGGCCAATTCGCTGTTCGAGGACAACGCGGAGTACGGTCTTGGCATGGCGCTTGCCACAAAGCACATGAGAGAAAAGATAGAGGAAAGCGCGAAAGCGCTGCTTGAAAAGAATATTCCGGCGGACCTGAAGGCTGCGCTGGAAGGCTGGATTCGGGATAAGAACGACGGAGAGCTTTCAAGAGCCGCAAGCGATAAGCTGATGGAGGCGATTGGAGCGCTGAAAACCGATGACAAGGAAATTCTTGCTCTCGTGAAGGAAATCACCGACAGAAAGGACTATCTCGTCAAGAAATCCATCTGGGCGCTGGGCGGAGACGGCTGGGCCTATGATATCGGATACGGCGGGTTGGATCATGTGCTGGCTTCGGGCGAGAACATCAATATTCTCGTGTTTGACACGGAAGTTTACTCCAATACGGGCGGACAATCCTCCAAGGCCACCCCTGCCGCGGCCATTGCGAAATTCGCGGCCTCCGGCAAACGAATCAAGAAGAAGGATCTCGGCATGATGGCCATGTCCTATGGATACGTCTATGTGGCCCAGGTGGGAATGGGCGCCGACAAGAACCAGTTCATGAAGGCAGTGATCGAAGCGGAGAAATACGACGGGCCGTCCCTCATAATCTGCTATGCGCCGTGCATCAACCACGGAATCAAGAAGGGCATGGGCAAGTCCCAGGAGAACATCAAGGATGCGGTGGAAGCCGGCTACTGGCATCTGTACCGGTTCAATCCCGAACTGAAGAAGCAGGGAAAGAATCCGTTCATCCTCGACTCCAAGGCCCCGACCGCAAGCTTCAGGGATTTCATCATGGGCCAGGTCAGGTATTCCGCGCTGGCGCAGGAATTCCCCGAGATCGCAGACAAGCTGTTCGAAATGGCGGAAGAAAACGCGAAAGAGCGTTATGAAAGCTACAAGAGACTGGCTGAAATCAACTGATTTGCGGCCGGCTAAACAAGCGCGATAAAGCGCTGACAGGACAAAAACAACGAGACGGCGGACAACTCCCCGTCTCGTTTCTATATTGTAATGTCATCATGAGGCGGAAAGGCGCCGCGCCTTGACGGGCGCGGCCAAGGCCTTCTTTTCGTAAGGCGGATCGGTGCGTGCAGCAGGCAGTCATTCGGCGCCGCCGCAATTATGACAGAAATCGTTCGACATATTATTCATAAGTTAGGTAATATGCACATATAATATGTACAAACACGTCTCAAACGGAAAAAAAGCGAACTGGAAAATAAATGCTGCAAAATTAACGCAAAAAGAATAAAAAAACCTGTTGACAGGCAAGGCTAGATTTGTTAAGATAAC
>ENA-UPSB01001244-UPSB01001244.1-bioreactor-metagenome-genome-assembly--contig:-NODE-1244-length-31396-cov-5.291790_pt1 | contig 31396 bp, 19 predicted proteins | sample MGYA00238182_ERZ773286 | MGnify/ENA primary metagenome ERZ773286 (study PRJEB29026, sample SAMN07631240) | bioreactor metagenome | isolation source: Switchgrass digestor | place: USA: Dartmouth...
GAGGGCCTCCCGCAGCTCGGTCAGCCGGGTGATGGCGGGGAACAGGTCGAGGTGGCCGGCGGCCCGCTGGTGCAGGCTGGCGAGCTCGTCCAGCATCTCGGCGGCCAGCGCATCGGGCTGCAGCGGCAGCACGTCTGCGGTCGCCAGCCGGAAGGCGGCCAGCGCGTAGATCCGGGTGTCGCACAGGAGAACATCCCGGTCGACCTTGTCGAGCGTGTCCTCCTCGGTGTGCCACCACCAGCCCATGCCCGAGCCGCCCACGGCGGCCCGCCGTCCTTCGGGCCGGTTGGAGAGCAGCATGTACAGCGAGGAGACGCCCGGGCCCCAGAAGGACTGGTCGCCGGCCCGGAAAGGCCGCTCCGGGCGGGCCCGCTGGCCGGTGAGCTCCTGCACCACCTGCACACCCAGCGCCGCCGTCTCTGCCGCCGCCGTGATCACCGAGTAGTCGGTGGCGCCGAGGGCGCCGGGGGAGTCGACGTTGATGTAGGCCACGCAGTGGTCGTGCAGGTCCTGCCAGAAGCGGTCGCAGTACCAGGTGGAGCCGGCGTACCGGCCGTTGGAGTGGCCGGGCCACCAGGCGATGCGCACCGAGCGGCGCAGCCGGTCGCGGAACCGGTGCAGGACCCGGGCCAGCTCCAGGCAGGCGGCGTTGCCGGTGCCGTTGTCGGTCGCCCCCAGGTGCCAGGAGTCGATGTGGCCCCCGATCAGCACGAAGTCGTCGCCGGCGCCCCGGATCTCCGCGACCGGCAGGCGCAGGGTGCGGAAGCCGTTCTCGGTCCGGGTCGTCAGCCGCACCTTCGAGCCCACGTGCTCCCGCAGGAACCCGCCCTCGCGGGCGGTCACCTGGACGACCGGGATGCGGGGCAGCAGGGCGAAGCTCTCCGGGGTGGGGGAACCCCAGACGGGGCTGACGGTTCCCTCGTGGACGTAGTCCTCGTCGGAGGGCCACATGTGGATGTACCCCACGGCCCCCCCGGCCTGGGCGGCGATCATGTTGGCCCGTCCGCCGCCCTCGGAGAGGACGACCTTGCCGCGCAGATCCAGCGCCTGGATGCGCTCCTTCGTGTCGAGGTCCCGGAACATGTCCGAGCCGCCGGGGATGTAGACCAGCTCGCCCACCACGCCCTCCTCGCCCGTGGAGGCGGAGAACGCCCGGGTCTTCGCCTTGATCGGGCGGTCGCTGCCGAGCAGCTCCACCCGGCCGAGGACGGGGTTGGAGAGGTAGGCCTCAAAGGCATGGACCTCCACCGGCACGCCGTACCCCCGCAGCACGTCGACGACGTAGTCGACCGCCGCGGCCTCCCCGGGGCCCCCGGACAGCCTGTCCCAGGAGCAGATCCGCTCCAGGTGGGTCCCCATCTCATCCGCCGAGATGGCGGCGAGGAGCTGCCGTTCCCATTCCTGCCGTGCCATGCCGCTACGCCCCCTCAGAAGCGGACCGGAGCGCCTCCAGCAGGATCGCCGTGGCGCGGCTCACCTCGGCGACGTACCGGTTCCGCTGCCGGACCAGGCGGGTGTGCAGGAACTTGAACTCGTCGCTTCCGGGGTCGAGCCGGGCCAGCCGGCGGACCGGGTCGAGCCCGGGCAGGGGCGGGATCGCGGTGGCCGGGTCGTGCTCGAAGGGGCCGGCCTTCGTGTAGAGCAGGGGGATCATCACCCGCAGCATGGCGAGGATGCCGGCGTTCATCCGGGACGGGTCGCCGGCGCCCGCGGCCTGGGCCCGGTCGAACGCGGCGGCCGCCTCCGCGAACCGCTCGGTGGCTTCCTGGGCGGGGCCGAGGTCGAACTGGGCGCCGGTCGCCGCCAGGGACCGGAGGACGCCGGCGGCGGCCTCGGCCAGCGGCAGCGCCCGGTGGGGCAGGCGCTCGGGCTGCGTCAGCCGGAGGATGCTCAGGGCGTAGATCTGCGTGTCCTTGACCAGGATGCCGACGTCGGCGGTGTCGAGGGTGTCGTACTCGGTGTGCCACCACCAGTTCATCCCGCTCCCGCCCACGTCGTACCACTGCTCCCGGGGCAGGTTGGAGAGCAGCATGTAGAGCGAGGAGACGCCGGCCCCCCAGAAGGACTGGTCGCCGGCCCGGATGGGCCGCTCGGGCTCACCGGCGTGGCCGGCCACCTGCAGCACGGCCTCCTTGACCAGCGCCGCCATGTCCTCGCTGGCCGTCAGGTCGGTGTAGTCGACGGCGTTCCGGCTGCCCGGGGAGTCGATGTTGATGTAGCCCAGGCAGTGGGCGTTGAGCTCGTGCCAGTGGTGGTCGGCGTACCAGGTGGAGCCGGCATAGCGGCCGGTGGAGTGGCCCGGCCACCAGGCGATCTTCACCGAGCGCCGCAGCTTGTCCCGGTGCTGCTGCAGCACCCGGGCCAGCTCCAGGCAGGCGGCGTTGCCGGTGCCGTTGTCGGTGATGCCCACGTACCAGGCATCGAGGTGCCCGGCCACCAGCACGAACTTCTCCGGCTCCTCCGTGCCCCGGATGGTCGCCACCGGCAGCAGCTGCCGGCGCCAGCCGGTCTGGCACTCGGACCGGAGCCTCACCTGCACGGTGCCGTGCCGCCGGCACAGGTCGATCAGCGCCTCGCCGTCCGCCCGGGTGATGGTCAGGGCCGGGATCCGCGGCAGGTTGGCGACGGTCTCGTCGGTGGGCGTGCCCCAGACCGGCGTGGCGATCATCTCGTGGATGGCGTCCTCGCCGCTGGACCAGACCTGCACGTGGGCGACGGCACCCGCCCGGTAGGCGGCCTCCACCGCGCCGGGCCCGCCGCGGAAGCTCAGTACCACCTTGCCCCGCACATCGACCCCTTCGAAGTCCCGGTCGGGGTTGGCCTTCTCATCCAGCACCCCGACCTCGTCCGGGACGACCGGGACGAAGACGAGCTCCCCGGCAATGCCCTGGGGGGGCGTGTTCCGGCTGAACGCCTTGGGCTTGGCCCGGATCTCCCGCTCCACCGGGGCGACCACCCGCAGGTTGGCGCGGACGGGGTAGGAGAGGTAGGCCTCGAACTCCTCGACTTCATGGTCGACGCCGTACTCTTCGAGCTTCCGGACGATCCATTCCACGGCGGCGAACTCGCCGTCGGTGCCGGACGTGCGATCCACGGTGTTCAGGTACTCGAGCGTCTGCCACATCTCGCGGCCGTCGATGGCGGCCATCACGGTGGCTTCCAGGTCCGATAGCTCCTTCATCGTGCCTCGCTCCTTGTGGGGGTTACGAATTACGTCGATTTGGTCCGGTTATGTGTCATCATATCGGAATCATAATGCCATTTCAATACGATATTCGGATCTACTTGTACATGGAGCCGAATAACTGTTATAGTGGGATCAGGTTGCTACGATTTCTGGACAATGCACACCTTTAAGAGACGAAAATCGTACAAACCCGGTGCCGGGGTGCGACGCCGCAGGTCGTTCGCACGCAGCACGAGGAGGAATGCCGCATGAGAATCGCGTACATGGGACCCCAAGGGCGCAACGAGATCCTGCAGTCGTGGGCCAGTCCCGGTGTGACCGTCGAGACGCGCGACGCCGGTTTCTCCGGGGCCATCGAGTCGATGTACGATGAGTACCTCTACATCCCGCACGTGCTGGAGAACGTCCGCGCGATCGAGCGCGACGGCTTCGACGCCGCCATCCTGGGCTGTTTCGGCGACCCCGGCCTCGACGGGATCCGGGAGGTGGTGCGCATCCCGGTGGTGGGGCTGGCGGAGACGTCGTTCCACGTGGTCTGCACGCTGGCCGACACGTTTGCCATCGTCACCGCGACGCCGGACCTGACCCGGGTCATGGCGCGCCTGGCCCACCGCTACGGCGTGGAGCGGCAGCTGGTCGGGGTGAGCGACATCGGGTGCCCGATCCTCCAGATCCGGCGTGACCCCGAGGCGCAGTACCCGACCCTGCTGGCGGTGGGACGGCGCATGGTGGAGGAGAAGGGGGCGGACGCCCTCGTGCTGGGCTGCGGCTCCATGTCGTTCTACGCCGAGCGGCTCTCGTCCGATCTGGGCGTGCCCTGCATCAACCCGCTGCGCGTGGCCCTGCGGATGTGCGAGCTGCTGGTGGGCTGCGGGCTCACGCACTCGCGGCGTTCGTACCCGTTCCCGTCATCACTCCGTTAAAGGAGGCGACCCTGTGGAACTCGACAAACCTGTGGAACTGGACAGGATCGAAAAGCAGATGATCCTGCTCCTGCAGAAGAACGGGCGCATGCCCTACGTGGAGATGGCCGAGGCCATCGGGGTGACCGAGGGCACGATTCGCCGGAAGTTCAACCGGCTGGTCAGCGAGGGGATCATCAAGATCGCGGTCGTGGCGAACCCCCACGCGATCGGATTCGACAGCCCCGCGATCATCCTGATCAAGACCGACCCCCATCGCGCCCTGGAGGTGGCCGAGCGGGTCAGCACCTTGCCCGGTGTCCGGTTCGTGGCGCTGACCACCGGGTCCAGCGACCTGATCATCGAGGGGTACTGGGCCAACAACCGGGAGCTGTCGCAGTTCCTGACGGTCGAGCTGTCACAGGTGCCAGGAGTCCGGGAGTTCTCGACATCCCTGGTGCTGAAGCTGGTCAAACAGACCTACGACTGGGGGGTTCCGGGGAACCCGACCGGGGAGGACGAGGACGCCGAGTAGTCGACGGCGCCTTCGCCCCGACGCCCCCTGGATGGAGGAGGCATTCGCATGGATCGCAACAGGGTTTTCGCTCATCTGGAGGAACGGTTCGGGCAGACGCTGCAGGAGGTGCAGAGCTTCCTCCGGACGCCCAGCGTGAGCTACACCGGCGTCGGGATTCAGGAGACGGCCGGGAAGCTGGTGGGCATGATCCAGGCCCTGGGCGGAACCGCGGAAGCGGTGCCCACGCCGGGGCACCCGGTGGTCTACGGCGAGATCGACGCCGGCGCCCGGGATACGCTGCTGATCTACGGCATGTACGATGTCATGCCCGCCGACGAGCCGGACTGGATCGTCGACCCGTGGAGCGCGACGATCGTGGAGGACTTCGGCGGTCTGGGCCGGTGCATCGTCGGGCGGGGCGCGGTCAACACCAAGGGACCGCTGTCCGCCTTCTTCGCCACGCTCACGGCCATCAAGGAGGCGGAGGGGCGGCTGCCGGTCAACCTGATCTTCATGATCGAGGGCGAGGAGGAGTTCGGCAGCCGGAACCTGCCCCGGTTCGTGGAGCAGTACAAGGCGAAGCTGCAGCGGGCCGGCGCCATGTTCTTCCCGTTCTTCGACTGCGACCAGGAGGGGACGCCCTTCGTCACCCTGGGGACCAAGGGGCTCTGTTACTTCGAGCTCATCGCGAAGGGGGGCGAGCACGGCGGGCCGACCACCCGGGGCATCCACGGCAGCTACGCCGCATGGGTGAACAACCCGAACTGGCGGCTGATCAACGCCCTCGCCTCCATGAAGAACGCGCAGGAGGAGATCCTGATCGAGGGCTTCTTCGACGACGCCCTGCCGCCGGATGAGGAGGACTGGAAGATCCTCCGGGACCTGGAGGCGTTCCGGGAGGACGAGCTGTTCCTCCAGCTCCAGCCGGTGAAGCGTTTCAAGTACGACAAGCGGGGCGCCGAGCTGTACAGGCACCTGTACTTCGACCCGACGCTGAACATCGATGGCTACGCGTCGGGCTACACGGAGGAGGGCACCAAGACGCTGCTGCCCCACCGGGCGGTGGCCAAGGTCGACATCCGCATGGTGCCGAACATGGAGCCGGAGAAGACCGTGGAGCGGGTCAGGGCGCACCTGGACCGGCACGGCTTCACCGACATCGAGCTGCGCGTGATGAACCTCTACCCCTGGGCGAAGGTGTCGGTGCGGGAGCGGGTGGTGCAGGCGCTGATCCGGTCGTACGAGGACCTGGGCCGCCGGCCGCGGGTGGTGCCGCTCAACCCGGGTTCGGCCCCGTACTACCTCTTCCAGCGCACGCTGAAGATGCCGTTCATCTCCGGCGGCCTGGGCCACGGGGATCGCCAGCACTCCTCGAACGAGTACTGCACCGTGGAGGGGATCCTGGACTTCCAGAAGTCCGTGGTCGCCTTCTTCGACAACTACGTGAAAGCGGGGCAATAGCGCCGAACCCCCCGGGCGGGTCCCGGGGGGTTCGTTCGTCCGGAGCGGGGCAACGGGTCGCCCTCGCCTGCACTGCGTGTGGCGCAGCGGACCAGCTTCCTGGAAGGAAAGGCTATCCGTTTGCAGAATTCAGGCGGTGAGACCAGGCGAGGAGGGGTACCTCGTGAAGACCCACAAATGGACCCGGCTCACGCGCTCCGGCAGGGCGATCCTCAGATTCCTGGCCTATGCGGATGACCTGAGCGAGCGTGAGGCGCTGGAGGAGGCGCTCATCACCACGCTGGCGTTCCGGGCCGTCCAGTCCCTCCGGATCGCGAACCTCGACCCCATCGACGACGAGGAAGGCAAGTACCTGATCCAGGCACGCTACATGGTCAGCCTCCTGGAGGAGCACGATCCGGACAACCACTGGCGGATCGTCCGCAACGAGGACGGCTGGTGGGAGCTTCAGCGGGCCGAGCCGGGCGTGGACACCGGCGAGCTGGAGTGGGAGCCCTGGCCGTGGGAACTGGCCTCGGTGGACGACGACGTGCCCAACTTTGACGACGACCTGTTCGGGGATCGCGAGGGCGACGAGGGTGACTTCCATTTCGCCTTCGGCAGGGACGAAGAAGACGAAGATGACGAAGACGATGAAGACTACGACGAGGATAACGACGACGACGATGAGGACGACGACGATGAAGACTACGACGAGGATAACGACGACGACGATGAAGACGAGGACGATGAAGACGAGGACGATGATGAGGACGAGGACGATGATGAGGACGAAGAGGAAGGCGGCGTAGACGGCGAGGAGACCGGGGAAGACACCGCCGGCGGCGACGAGGCCCGGGTCGCAAGCTCCCCGAAGCCGCCCGGCGCGTGACACGCCTTGTGTGAATCAGGAAACTTGTCGCTCGGTACCCCCGTCCAATCCCGGGAAGGGGGTATCAGCGTGTTTGGGAAGCGGAACCGTTTACTGGCAATCCTGCTGGCCGTCAGCCTCCTGGCGCTCCCGGCGGGAGCGTGGGCGGATGACCCGGCCGCGCCGGCGCCGAGTCCTGAGGCGGCGCCCGACATGCCTGTGGAATCGCCTGCACAACCCGACAGTGCAGAGCCCGAGGAGCCCGTGGTAACGCCTGTACGGTCAGACAGCGCAGGGCCCGGGGAGGCCGTGGAGCCGCCGGCCCAACCGCAGGTCGAGATCAAGGTAAGCCGGGAGCAGGCCATCGCCATCGCCCATCGGTACTTCACCATCCCGGCGGACCTGGGCGAGCCCAACGTGAGCATCAACCAGAGTGCCGAGGGCGCCTTCTGGTACCTGTACTGGCACTCCGACGAAAAGCAGCCTGACCAGACGGCCATCCGCGTCAGCGTCGATGCCGTCACCGGCTGGGTGACCTCCTACAGCTTCTGGTCCACCAGCCCGCAGTCCCGGGCGCTCAGCCTCAGCTACACCCGCGCCGAGGCCCGGGCCCTGGCGGAGGGCTGGTTCGCGAAGCTGGTCCCCGCCGAGGTGCGGGACAGCCTGCGCTTTGCGGACACGCCGATGTCCATCAGCTACTACAGCGACCCGGTGTACCGGTTCCGTTGGGAGCGGATCGAGCAGGGCTACCCGGTCTCCGGCGAGGGAGCCTACATCGCCGTCGATGCCCGCAGCGGCGACCTGGTGGACTACACCCTCTCCTGGCAGCACGGACGCACCTACACCGCGCCCGTGGCCGTCCTCACCCAGGATGAGGCTGAGGCCGCCCTGCGGAAGCACCTGGGCATGGCCCTCATGTACCGGTACTTTACCAAGCCGGGCACCGACGAGGGCGAGTGGCGCCTCGTCTACGCCCCGACGAACACCATGGCCTACGTCGATCAGATGGGCCAGCCGCTGAACTACGACGGCACCGTCGCCCAGCCTGCGCCGGAGCCGGTGCCGGTGGATCCGTCCGAGACGCCCTATCAGCCGCCCGCCGGCCTCCTGGACCGTGACGCGGCCCTGGCCATTGCCGCGGCGGCCACGGGCAGGACCGATCCGCCGAGCTCGAGCGCCTATGACGAGACCGGGACCGAGGTCAAGCAGCGCGAGTGGTCCTTCTCCTGGCGGTCGGAGAACGACTCGGTTTCCGCCACGGTGAATGCCGAGACCGGTGTCCTGACGCGCATGTACTTCTGGACCCGGGATGACGATCTGCTCCGGGAGGGCGAGGAGCCGCAGGTCAGCGCGGCGGACGCGCAGGCCACGGCCATCGCCTTCGTGCAGAAGTTCCGTCCCGACCTGGCGGGGCGCATTGTCTACCGGCCGGAGTCGGAACAGAACCTCGTTCTGAAGCGCATCGCCAGGTACCACTTCGGGTTCGGGGTGCTGCAGAACGGGCTGCCGGTGGAAGGCCGGAACATCTCGGTGGAGGTGGACGCCCGCACCGGTGTCGTGCGCGAGTTCTACTCGAGCGCGGACTTCGGGGCTCAGGACGAGTTCCCGGCGGCGGAGGGCGTGATCGGCGTGGATGAGGCCCTCGACGCCTACCTGGCTGCCACGGGCGTCCGCCTGGCCTGGGTGAGCCTCCGCAGCAACGACCCCGCCGGGTCGCAGCCGCCGCAGCTCCTTTGGGAAGCCGAGGGGCGCCTGCCGGTCGCCTCGGTCGACGCCCACACCGGCGCCCCCCTGGACTGGCAGGGCCGGGACGTGGTCAAGGCCGCCCAACGGCCCGTGGACATTGACGGCCACTACGCCGAGCGGGAGATCGAGCTGCTGTGGAGCCGCGGCGTCTTCGACCTGGACGACGGCTGGTTCCGCCCGGACGATCTCGCCACGGCGGCCGAGCTGGCCCGCTGGATCGTGCTGGCGAAGGGCCTGCAGCCCTATCCCGCTTTCGACTTCGCCGCGTCGGGCGCCGGGGCGTCGCTGGCCCTGCAGCTCTCCCGCAGCGCCGAGTCGCCCTACTTCGGCGCCGCCTTCCGGTCCGGCATCATGCGCCCGGAGGATTTCCCCGAGGGCTTCGACCTGAGCGGTCCGGTCTCCCGTGAGCTGTTTGCGCTGTGGGCCGTCCGCGCCATGGGCTACGGTCGGGTGGCGGAGATGGACGCCCGCATCGCGCTGGACTTCGCGGACGCCGCGCAGGTGGGGGCCAGGTACCACAACGCCGTCGCCCTGCTGGCCGGGTTCGGCATCGTCGCCGGCGACGGGGAGAGCAACTTCCACCCGCAGGACCCCGTGACCAGGGGCGCCGCGGCGAAGATTCTCTTCGCCGTCTCGGCGGAGCAGCGGTACTGATCAGGTAGTCACGAAGGGGGCTGGCCTTGCGGCCGGCCCCCTCAGTCTCTTCCTGGCCCCCATCCGTCATCGCCGACGTACAGCGTGCCCCCGGTGATCCGGCTCTCCGCCTGCGCCAGCCGCTCCACGAAGGACTTGTCCACGTAGACCACGCCGTCGTGCTCCTGCACGGGGAGCGCCAGCCGCAGCCGCTCGCCGGCCGCCCAAGCCGTCACCCGGCCCGGGGTGTAGTGCCCCATGCGGCCGCCCAGGCGCCAGTAGGTCCGGCCCAGGGCCGGCTCCTCCTCCCGCACGGCTCCCAGGGCGACCAGCGCCTCCTCGGGCAGCAGCACGGCGCCGCCGGGGCCGAGCAGGGCGGGCACGTCCAGGTCGGCGCCCGCCACCCGCACGGGCACCGGCCGGAAGGGATCGCCGTCATCCGCCCGCCGGTCACATCCGGCGAAGAGCGGCATCGCCGCCTCGCTGCCGTCCGGGCTCACCACCAGCAGTTCGGCCGCCTCTTCCCGGCCGCATGCGGGGAGCCGGAAGGTGGCCGAGCCCCCGTCCGCCACCTGCAGGCCCTCGACGGGCAGGCCGCCGGCGAAGACCGCCATCTCCGGGCCGAATCCCTCGCCGCCCAGCCGCAGCCCGTCCAGCCAGGTGGTGACGCTCCGCACCCGCACCTGGCGGCTCTCCGGCCCCGTCGTGAAGGACCACGCCCGGTCGAAGGGTTCCGGGCCCCAGCCCCGGTCCACCAGGCCGCGCATGCGCACGGTATAGCGGCTGTGCGGCCGGAGCGGCGTGGCCGGGATCACGGCGACCGTGTCGCTCAGCCGCTCGTCGCTCCCGGGGTCGAACCGCAGCACCGGCACGTCGCCCCCGGGGCCTGTGAGGACGGCGTCCGTGAGCCGGAGGGACCGGACCGTTCCGGCGAAGGTCAGCGTGATGGGGTAGCCCACCGGCCCCGCCACCCCCGGGTGGAGGCGGAACGGGTCGGGCACCTCGCGCCCGTCCCAGGCCGTGGGCACGCCGCTCTGGCCCGGATACGGCCAGGCGACGGCGCCGTTCAGCCCGGCGTCGGGCCGGGCGACGCCGTAGTCCAATACGTTCACGAACCGGCCGTCGGGAGTGGCCGCCACGCCGTAGCCGATGACGGCGGTGTCCGGGCTGAGCAGCGGCAGGCGGTGGTAGAGAGTCTCCATCCAGCCGTCCACCGCCTGTTCGGCGGGGCCGGCGAAATGGACGATCTCGCCCACGCTGCCGCGGTATCCGAAGAGGGCCGCCCGGTCGGCGGGCCTGCGGCCGGTGAAGCCGGGGGCCTCGGGGACCTCGCCGTGGGCGCTGGGCTCCCACTGGTTTGGGTTGGCCGCCAGGTACTCGGCGTGGGCCCGGGCGGCAGCGCCGAGGGCGGGGTCGTACGCGAGCGGCGGCACCCCTGCGGCGGTGCGGTGGCGGTTCACCTGCTCCAGGGCCAGGAGGGCCTCGGGGCCGGGAGCCGGAGGTTCCGGGATCTGGTCGGGGCGGGGCGCAGCGGCGGTTCCGCGGGCGGTTCCGGCGGGGAAGAGCACGAGACTGGCCAGAAGGATGCTGAGGAGACGGGGGGTGAGTCGCTGCACGGGGCTCGCCTCCAGGTGTGATTATGTCAGAACTATATATGAGTTCAAAGATTCGGCGCACCCAAAGTGGTTCCCTTCACGGACTTCCGCCGGCATTCTCAGGGACTTCTCAGGTTCCTGTAAGCCTCGTTTCATCTTCGTTTGCCACTATTCGGTCTGGGACAGACCGCTTCCCAGGCATCGTCGCGCGCCCGCGCTGCGGTGCCAAACATCGTTGTGAGGTGAGGAACCGATGTCGTGTCGCACATTGCGCTGGACGACTGCCCTGGCGGCGGCCGCCATGGTCCTGCTGGTCGCGGCGGTGCCGGCGCAGGCCGCTGAACTGACCCTCTCTACTCGCTACCCCGGCATCGTCGTCACGCCCGGCGAACAGCTGAGCCTGACCCTCAACCTTTCCGGCGACGCCGGCGTCGCGGACCTCGCGGTCAAGGAGCTGCCGGAGGGCTGGGAGCCGCCCACGTTCAGGGGAGGAGGCTACCCGGTCAACCAGGTCTACGTGGCGCCGGATGGCGATGAGACTGTGACGCTGAGCCTGAAGGTGCCCGACCGGGCCCCCGAGGGGACTTACCGGGTGGTGCTGACCGCCTCCAGGGGCGGTGAGGTCGCCGAGCTGCCGCTCGCCATCACCGTGGCGGCGGGCGCCACCGGCCGGGCGGCCATGCGGACGGACTTCCCCTCCATCCAGGCGCAGGCGGGTACCACATACAGCTTCCAGGTGACCCTCCGGAACGAGGGCGATGTGGAGGAGACGTACGCCCTCTCCGCCAACGCGCCCGAGGGCTGGGAGGTCATCTTCCGGGTATCGGGCAAGCAGGTGGGCACGATCCCGGTCGCGGCCGGCGGCTATCAGTCGGTGGACGTGTCGGTCACCGTGCCGAATGAGATCGAGGCCGGCACCTACACCATCCCCGTCTACGCCCGCTCCGCCACCGGCGAGGCGAGCATCGACCTGTCCCTCGAGGTGCTGGGCAAGTACGGCCTGCAGCTCACGACCCCGGACGGCCGGCTCTCCTTCGACGCGGTGGCCGGGCGCAAGAACGGCGTGACGCTCGAGATCAAGAACACCGGCACCATCCCGGTGTCGAACGTGACCCTCTCGTCCACCCTGCCGCCCAACTGGACGGCCACCTTCTCGCCCGAGACCATCGACCAGATCGCCCCGGGCGAGAGCCGCCAGGTGACGGTGGAGGTGACGCCCAACAGCAAGGCCATCGCCGGCGACTACCTGGTGACGCTCAGGGCCCGCAGCGACCGCGCCTCCGCCAGCGCCGAGTTCCGGGTGGCGGTGCAGACGCCGACGCTCTGGGGCCTGGCGGGCATCGGCGTGCTGGCCATCGTGGGCGGCGGGCTCTACTGGGTCTTCCGCACCTTCGGCCGGAGGTGAGGCCGGTGGCGGAGACCGTCATCGAAACCCGGGGCCTGGTCAAGCGTTACGGCGACTTCACGGCGGTGGACGGCCTCGACCTGGAGGTGCAGGCGGGCGAGGTCTTCGGCCTGCTGGGGCCCAACGGGGCCGGCAAGACGACCACCATCCTGATGCTCCTGGGACTCACCGAGCCCACTGAGGGCTGGATCCGGGTGCTGGGCCACGATCCCGTGCGCGATCCCATCGCCGTCAAGCGGGTCACGGGTTACCTGCCTGACAACGTCGGCTTCTACGACGAGATGACCGGCAGACAGAACCTCTTCTACACGGCGGAGCTGAACGGCATCCCCCGGCGGGAAGCGGCCGCCGAGATCGACCGGCTGCTCGCCCGGGTGGGGCTGGCCGATGCCGCCGACACCCGGGTGGGCGCCTACTCCCGGGGCATGCGGCAGCGGCTGGGCGTGGCCGACGTGCTGCTGAAGAAGCCCCGGGTGGTGATCATGGATGAGCCGACCCTCGGCCTCGACCCCGAGGGCGCGCGGGCGTTCCTGCAGCTCATCCGGCAGCTGGCCGGCGAGGGCATGACCGTCATGCTCTCCTCGCACCTGCTCCACCAGGTGCAGGAGGTCTGCGACCGGGTGGCGATCTTCGTGAAGGGGCAGATGATCGCCTGCGGGCCGGTGGCCGAGCTGGCCGAGCAGGCCCTGGCCGGGGAGCCCCTGCGGCTTGAGCTGGAGCTGTCGCCCTGTCCGGAGGCGCTGCTCACCGCCCTGGAGCAGCTCGAAGGCGTCGTGGAGCTGCGTCGGTCGGCGGTCGGTCCGGGCGAGTCCGTGCGCCTGGAGCTCGTCAGCCGCCGGGACCTGCGGGCGGAGGTGAGCCGGCTGGCCGCTTCCCACGGCGCGGCCGTGCTGCACCTCAGCCAGGCGGGCCGCAGTCTCGACGACATCTACCGGCGCTACTTCGCCGAGGGAGGTGATCGCGGTGGCCGTCGTTCCAAGGGTGCAGCCTAAGGTGTGGCTGGAGCGGCTGAAGGCCCGGCCGGCGGAAGCCGGCGCCCGGGCGGTCCCGGGCAGCGGGCTGGCCGCCGTGGTGCGCAAGGAGTTCGCGGACAACGTGAGCGGCTGGCGCATGGTGATTCTGGTGCTGCTCCTGGCCGTGACCGGCATCGGCTCGCTCCACACGGCGGCGCAGACCATCCGCACCGTCGTGGAGGCGACCTCCGCCACGCCGGACTTCGTCTTCCTGCGGCTCTTCACCGGCGGCAGCACGCAGCTGCCTCCGCTGACCTCCTTCGTCTCGTTCCTGGCGCCGCTGCTCGGCATCGCGCTCGGGTTCGACGCCATCTGCGGCGAGCAGAACCGGCGCACGCTCAGCCGGGTCCTGGCGCAGCCGATCCACCGGGACGCCGTGATCAACGGCAAGTTCCTGGCGGGCCTCCTGAGCATCGTCATCACCTTCACCGCCCTGCTGGTGGGCGTCGGCGCCCTCGGCCTGATCATGCTCGGGGTGCCGCCCACGGGCGACGAGGCGCTGCGGCTCGTGGCCTACGGCGTGCTGACCACGATCTACGTGGCCTTCTGGCTGGCCCTGGCCATCCTGTTCTCGGTGGTGTTCCAGCAGTCGGCCACATCGGCCCTGGCCTCGATCGCCGTCTGGCTCTTCTTCAGCGTCTTCTGGGACATGCTGGTGGGGCTGGTGGCGGGCGACGACCCGGTGGGGCTGGGGCTCTGGCTCAGCCGGCTCTCGCCGGGGTACCTGTACACCGAGGCGACGGTGACCCTGCTCACGCCCACCGTCCGCACCCTCGGCCCGGTGACGCTGGAGCAGGTGCTGGGGGCGCTGCAGGGCGTGCTGCCGGTGGGCCAGTCGATCATGCTGATCTGGCCCCAGGCCGTGGGCCTCGTGGCCCTGACGGCGGTCTGCTTCGCCGCCTCCTACATCCTCTTCATGCGGCGGGAGATCCGCGCGTAGCGGCCGCCGCGGGAGAGGTTCACATAGATGCGTCCGGGGCTCCGCAGCCGGCGGAGCCCCGGACGTCTGTCTTGCGCACTGTGTTCGGCGGAGTGCCGTGCCGCCGGCCGCTCGGGCGTGCACCGCGCATCTCAGTCGTCCGCAGCGGCCGACGCGACGGCCACCGCCGACAGCCGCCGGGCCAGGGCCGCGAGCCCAAGCGCCGTGACGAGCAGGCAGGTGATGAAGCCCACCACGCCGGCCCAGCCGAAGCGCATCCAGCAGAAACCGGCCACGGTGCCGGCGACGCTGGCGCCCATGTAATAGGAAAAGAGGTAGAGGGCAGAGGCGGCCCCCTTGTCGCGCAGGGCCCGCTGGCCCACCCAGCTGCTGGCGATGGAGTGGGCGCCGAAGAAGCCGAACGTGAACACGGCGATGCCGCCGATCTTCACCAGCAGCGGCCCGGCCAGCGAGATGACGACGCCCGCCAGCTGGATGACCAGGCTCGTGGCGAGCATGGGCGCGAGGCCGTAGCGGTCGGAGAGGCGGCCCATCAGCGCCGAGCTGAACGTGCCGGCGAGGTACAGCAGGAAGATCCAGCCGAGCAGCGCGGCGCTCAGGTTGTACGGCGGCGCCATCAGGTGGTAGCTCACGTAGTTGTACAGCGCGACGAAGGAACCCAGCGCCAGGAAGCCCACGAGGTAGAGGGCGCGCAGGAGCGGGTCGCGCGAGGCGTCCAGAAGCGACCGGGCCAGCCGCTGCGGCTGAAGCGGCTGCGCCCGGAAGTTCTGCGAAGGGGGCAGCGTACGGGCGAACCAGAGCGCACAGACCAGGCTGACCAGGCCGATCGAGCCGACGGCCCCGCGCCAGCCCCAGACCTCGGCGACGGTGCCGGAGATGATGCGGCCGCTCAGGCCCCCCAGCGAGTTGCCGGAGATGTAGAGGCCCATGGCCGCCCCCAGGTGGCGGGTGTCGATCTCCTCGGCGAGGTACGCCATGGCCGTGGCCGGCAGGCCGGCCATCACCAGGCCCTGCAGGAAGCGCACGACCAAGAATGAACCGAAGCTGGTCATGCGGGATGCGAGCAGGCCGGTCACCCCCGTCGCCAGCACGGCCAGGGCCATGATCGGCTTGCGCCCCAGCGAGTCGGCCACGGGGCCCACCATTACCTGGGAGATCGCCATGCTCATGGTCGCTACGGACAGGGACAGGCTTGCGTGCGCCGGGGTGATGGCGAAGTCGTCCGACAGCAGCGGGAGGATGGGCTGGGTGACGTACAGGCTGGCGTAGACGGACAGGGCGCCCAGGAACAGGGCGAGCGTCACGCGGCGGTACTCACGGGTTCCGCTCTGAATCCGGGACACGGATAAGGCCTTCTTTCGCGGATAGTCACCAATAGTACTATACATAGTATGTTAGACCATAGTCGTGAAAACATCCAGACTCTAATTACCCACATCACGCGCAACCAGGACGCCGAACCTGCGGCGTCCTGGTTGCGTTCACCGTCATGCTCTAGTGCACCGTGATCAAGCCCATAACGGCCACCATGTAGACCGAGGCGAACTTGAACAGCCGGAAGTTGACCTGCACCGACGGGCGGATCAGGGCGTTGGCGGCGAGCCCCACCAGCACGGCGCCCAGGCAGAACGCCACGCCCACCGTGCCCCAGGGCAGGGCGAGCAGCCAGGTGACGGCGGCCATCGTCAGGGCGGCCAGCACGGTGGAGCCGCTGATGATCTTCTGCGTCACCTCCGGCCCGTAGACGTTGGGGAAGACCGGCACCCCCGCCGCGGCGTAGTCCCCGGCGTACTTGATGCTGAAGGTCATGATGTGGGTGGGGATCCAGAGCAGCACGGCCAGGGCGAGGAGCACGCCGACCAGGTCGACGCGGCCCAGGGCCAGCGCCCGGCCGGCCAGCACGGGCATGCCGCCCGAGATGCCGCCCCACACCACCGACCACGGCGTGCGCCGCTTCAGCCAGACGGTGTAGACCACGACGTCCAGCAGCCAGCCGGCGAGGATCACCAGGCCGTACAGCAGATCGGTCGCGAAGGCCCAGAGGAGGCCGCCCGCGCTCATCGCCAGCCCGAGCGCCAGCGCCGTGCCGGGCGAGAGGCGGCCCGCGGGCAGCGGACGATTCCGCGTGCGGGCCATTTGTCCGTCGATGTCGCGGTCATAGACCATGTTCAGCACCGTGGCCCCGCTGATGCTGAGCAGCAGCGCCCCCAGGAGGGGAGGCCATCCGCCCCGCAGCGGCTCGGCCGCGCTGGCGTAGCCCGCCACCCCGGTGAAGAGCAGGAGGGCCGTCTGCCTGCTCTTGATGAGGGACCACAGATCACGCACCAGCTGCATTCGCCCTCACCTCCCCCCGGTTACCGCACGCACCGGAAACCGATGCCCGGGCTCCGGTACTCCGGCTCGACGCTGTTGCGGCTCCAGGTGCGGAGGTCGTAGGCGTAGTCCGCCTTGCTTCCGCCCCGCAGGTAGCGGTAGTGGATCTGGGGGTAATCGTCGGCGGTCCACTCCCAGACGTTGCCCGCCATGTCGTAGACCCCGTACGGGCTGGCGGCGTCGACGGTCTGGAAGTCGCCGTAGCGCTGGCCGTTGTAGAAGCCGACCGGCGTGGTGTCGCTGAACCCCTCGGCCGTTTCGAAGGGGTCCTTGCTGTGGTAGTAGTTGGCGTGCTGCGGGGTGATCTCGTCGCCCCAGGGGTACGCCCGCTGGGACGTGCCCTTGGCAGCCTTCTCCCACTCCGCCTCGGTGGGCAGCCGCCAGCCGTAGTACTCGCAGTAGGCCCTGGCGCCGAACCAGGTCACCATGGTGGCCGGGTGGTTCTCGTAACCGGCCGCTACGCTGAAGCGGTCGCCGTCCTCCACGATGCGGTTCGCCGGGTCGCCGAGGACGTAGTGCTGGTAGTCGCCCGGCGGGTACTTCTTCTCGTGCTTGCCGAAGTGGTACGGGTCGCCGGGGTGGGGACCGAGGATCTCGTCGCCTCTGCGCCGCAGGGCGCCGCCGGCCAGCGCCTCTTCGAGGTAGGCGGCGAACTGGGCGTTGGTCACCGGGGTGACCATGATCTCGAACTCATCCACCATCGTCTCGACCCCGTCCCGCCCCATGGGGAAGGTCCCGGCGGGCACCAGGGCCCAGGCCCCGGTGTCGGCGCCGGCCGCCGTAAACTGGCCGAGCCCGGGCGGCGTCGACGGGGGCGATCCGCAGCCGGTGAGGAGGGAGGAGGCCGCGAGGACCGCCACCAGGGCGGTCGTCATCCGGCTCCAGCGGCCGCCGGGCCGGAAGAGGTCGGCCAGCAGCCAGATCAGGAAGACGGCCAGCACCACCAGCACGGCCCCGAGCCCGAAGTCGATGGCCAGCATGGTTCCGTTCACCACGCCCTGCTGGTCGTACTCGCTGACGAACAGCCGCTTCAGGCTGAAGATGGTGGCGCCCGCGAAGGCCAGGTCGGAGCCGATGATCACCAGCCAGCCGAACCAGCGGCGGGCCCGGCCCCGAAGCCCCATCATGTCCGCGAAGTAGAAGAGGATGATGGTCGCCACGATCGCCGAGAGCACGTGCCAGTGGCCGGTGAGCGTGATGCGCTCCTCGCGGTGGGGCATCGTGCGGATGAGCTCGTCCAGCTTCACAGCCATGAAGATGCCCACGAACGTGGTGCAGAAGTTCATGTAGACCATCTGCCACGTCGCCCCGAAGCGGAGCGGGTCGTGGAGCAGGGCCTTCACCCGCTGGCCGAAGGTCGCCCTGGCGATGCCCTGCTCGGTGAGCCGGTCATGGATCAGGCGGCCCCAGGCGAAGATCACCAGGAAGAGCGCCGCCAGCAGGATGAAGCAGGAGCCGACGTAGATGATGGTGTGCGCGGCCGGGGTGACCACCACGGACCAGGCGCCGAAGCTGGTGATGATGGTGCCGAGGATCATCAGCGGCATGGCCAGCTTCTGCAGGGTGCCCCTGAAGTCGAACCACCGGCAGACGAGCAGGCAGGTGGCCACCGCGATCAGCGTGAGCATGATGTGCAGGTGGCCGATGACCGAGCTCTGCAGCACGGTCCGCACCGGGTTCCGCACCACGTCCTCAGACAAGAACGAGACGAACCCGTTGCCGAAGTAGGCGCCGGGGATCGCCCCGAAAAGCGCGGATATGACGGTGCAGACGGCCATCGTGAAGAAGGCCACCCGCTCCAGGTCCACGCCGCCGCGGGTGCGGGCGTAGCTGGCGTCGTGCTGGCGGTACTCAGGGCCGAAGGGCCAGAGCGCGACGGCGAGCAGCACGCCCGCGTAGAACAGCAGCGCCTGGCCGGTGAGGAAGAGCCCGTGGAAGATCCAGTTCTGGCCGAAGTACCCGAAGATGAGCCCGCTGAACATCGCCAGCAGGTAGCCTACGGTGGTGACGGCGTTGATGTTGGCCTGCTGCTGCGGCTTCATGGGAATGCAATCGGTGATGAGGTAGACCAGGACGGCGATGACGGCGAAGGCGATCGAGTGGTAGAGGGTGATGATGCGCCCCTCGCGCTGCACCGGCTCGAGCTTCATGCCCAGCAGGTTCACCACCGCGTCGCGCACGCCCCACTCGACCATGGGGCCCGAGAGGGTCATCCAGACGGCGGTGACCAGGGCGACCAGGCCGATTGCCAGCAGGCACAGGCCGCGCGTCGACCGGAACAGGTAGTGCAGACGGCTCCGCATGGTGCCTCCCTCCCTGGCGGATCCCTGTCACCTTCACCTTACCAGCGGGGGCACGGCGGATCTTTGATCTGGATCAATCAAACCGGAGCGGGCGTCGCCTCCTCCAGGTTCAGGGCGATGCGGTGCAGCCGGCACGGATCCAGCAGGGAGATGTGACCGTATCCCTCATCCTCGATCAGGCCCTGGCTCCGGAACTCGCCCAGCACCCGCACGACGGTCTCCACCGCCAGTCCGCACATGGAGGCGATCTCGCTCCGGGTGAGGGATACGCGGGAGGTGCCGTTCTGGCACTCGGTGGTCATGAGCAGCGTGCAGGCCACCACGGACCGGGCCGGCAGCGTCGACACGTGCTGCAGGCGCATGTAGCCGAGGGTCAGCTCCTCCGTGAGGCCCGCGATGAGCGCGGAGGCCAGGTCGGGGTTCGAGCGGATCGCCCGCCAGGCGGCGTCGCGCTCGACGAAGTAGACCTCCGCCCCCTGCCGGCCGGCGCGGGCGCCACAGGAGTAGGTGGGCGTCATGCGGAGGCCGGCCAGTCCCACGGGCGCGCCCGCCGGCGCCATGCGGATGATCTGCTCACGGCCGTCGGCGTCCAGCACGTACTCGTGGATCTGCCCCCGTGTGACCAGCCACCAGCCCACGACGGGATCGCCCTGGTTGAAGAGGATCTCGCCCCGCAGCAGCTCGCGCCGGGTGGCCAGGGGGCGCAGGAGCATGAGCTGATCCCGCATGTCGCGCCAGCAGTAGGGGGCGCCCCGCTGCCGGACCGGGCAGTCCTCGCAGCGTTTTTTCGGCTGCCGCGCGGACATGGCATCACCTCCTTCCTCTCTACCATGCGGGACCGGATGGCCACGCTCCACCCGTCGAAATGCTCCATTTTGGATAAGTCTTTGCTTGCAATCCGGAGTACCGAAGGGCATCTGGCACGAATGGCCCGGGTTGTGTGTACATGTGCCGAATTACCTATATTCCGCGCATATCTGATCCAGGTCAATGTTTCGCGCCGCGCTCTTGGTTATGTGTGAATTGACCGGGGATTCCCCGGCCATGACCGACGACGGAGGAGGATGCGTATGACCAAAGACCCCACCCCTCTGGTGCGCGGTGCAGCCGTCCTGCTCATGACCCTGACGACGGTGTTCCACATTATCGGCGGCATCGGTGCGGTCTGCGTCTCGTTCGGTGGTCCCGATTACCGTCCGGCCATGCCCTACATCCCGTATCAGCACATCTACCAGCCCATCACGATCGCCGTCATGATCCTCGGCTTGGTCTTCGTCATCCTGACCTACGCGATGTTCCGCGGTGAGCGCTGGGCCGTGTGGACGGCCATCGGCCTCATGGCCGTCAGCCTGGTCATCACCTACATCCGCATGCGGTATTCGCTGCTGATCCGCGGCGGAACCGCCCCGACCAACGTGCGCTTCTATATTACCCTCGTGACCTTCCTTTACATGGTCATCACCCAGATCCCCGGCATACGCAACAAGGTCGACTGGAAGCGGCCCCTGGGCCGGACCGGCCCGTACAGCACACCGGGCGGCCTCGCCCTCATGGTCGCCGGCCTGTTCACGGCCCTCTCGCCCTGGGGCGTGAGCTCCAGCCACGTCTTCGACGGCGTGAACTACGCGCTGATCATGATGAAGCCGCTGGTGATCACGGGCAGCCTCTTCATGCTCGTCGGCGCCTGCCTGCTGCTCTCCGTCCGGCTCCGCCGCCCGGTGGACGAGCTGCTCGTGGGCTGGGTGCGCAGGCGCATCGCACCCCGGCGGCCTGAGGCGGCGACTGCGGAAGGGGGGCGCAGCTGATGGGCGGTGGCGGCGGCGGATTCCTGCAGTACATGGACAGCATGGCGATGGCCTTCGGTTTCCTGCTGTTCCTCTGGATCCTGCACCACGCCTGCGGCCGGTACGTGAGGCTCCACCACGGGGCATTCCTGGGCGGCTCAATCGTGTCGCTGATCGTGGTCTTCCTGGTGGGCCGCAAGGCTGAGCTGGCCCTGGACCCCTTCGTCGGCACCATGGCGCTGCTGGCCGGGGTGCTCTACGCCACCGGCTTCCTGGCCCTGGTCGACGGGCGGCGCCGCATCACGCCGTATTTCACCGCCTACAGCATGGTGGGCATCCTCGGGTATGCCCTGGCCGCCCATTACGGTGATGTGACGGCCGCGGTCTGGCAGATGCCGCTCATGTGGCTGACGGTCGTCCCCAGCAGCGCCGTGCTGCTGGGCGCCCCGCTCTGGCTCATGTCCCGCAGGGGCGACGGACCCCACGCCCTGTGGGTGCCCCTGGGCACGATCCTCATCTATGCCGCCTTCTACTACATGGTCGGCACGACGAATCAGACCATCGCCCTGGGCGACAATGCCAGCTCCCTCATCAACACGCTGCTGGCGGTCGGCTACCTCTGCCACCTGTTGGGCTTCGCACTGGTCCGAGGGTGGCTGGCGGCCGACAGGCCGGACGCAGGCGAGGCGGCGTAGCCCGGGAAATGCAGCCGTGAACCCGCATCTGGCGTTCCGCTGAGGTGCGAACGGGCAGGCCCTCGTGCCGAGAGGCACGGGGGCCTGCCGATTCGGGAGCTTTCCCTGCCGCGGCGAGCTGTCCCGGGGCGCTGTATCCTCCGGTCCGTCTGGGTGTTCGCTGACCATTTTTCGCGCGCGGCGTGCGACTTCGTGCAGGACTTCACGTGACCTCCTGCGAAGCAGTAGTGCCATGCAGCACGTGTGCGTCAGCAGAGGGGGCACTGAGTTGGCCGTACGTGGTTGGTTTACCGTCCGTGTGGATCTCGTTTCGGGTGCAGGACTGCACTTTGCGCCGCAGCCGGGTCGCATCTTCCTGGTTGGGCCTTCACATACGTTCCTCGACCTCGCGACCGCCATCGACCTGGGTTTCGCCCGGTGGGACCTGAGCCACCTGCACGAGTTCCGCTTCCCCGACGGGCGCTGCTTCGGCATCCCCAGCGAGGAGGAGGACCCGGACGTGATCGACTACGAGACGGTCCGGGTCGGGTCGCAGGTGAAGCGGGGGGAGCGGTTCACGTACGTCTTTGATTTCGGCGCGAACTGGCAGCACCAGTGCGAGGTGCTCGACTCCAACCTGGATCCGTTGGAGGTGCTGGGGCACGTGCCGCACCAGCCGACGCCCATCTGGGGCTGGGGCTGGATTCCGGACCAGTACGCCCGGCAATGCTACGGGGAGGATGCCTGAGCCTGCCGGTGCGCCGGGACGGGCAGGATCCCCGTCCGGGCGGCCGGAACCGGCGGGGCGGCAGCGGCCGGCGTGAGTGGCAGCGGCAGGGCGGAAGCGGCTGCGGATGATGCCGGCGTGGCTGCCTCGCCGAAGCGATCCAGGCACGCCCGGATGGCGGACAGCGCCTTCGTTGCCGCCGCCTCGCCGCTCATGATCTGCGCCCGGTACCGGTGGAACTCGAAGATGCCGCAGTCGGCCCAGGGGCGGATGACCACATCCGCCCCGCCGAGTTCGGCGGCCACCAGGCGCTCGTCCATGAACTCCAGCATGCGCATGAGAAAGACCAGGGGATGCCTGGGCTTTTTTCTTCTCCAGGCGTAAGGCATCGAGACGTCGACCGCGATCACGATGTCCGCGCCCAGCTCGCGCACGAGCTGCACGGGCACCTTGTGCACCACGCCGCCGTCTACCAGCCGCCGCCCGCCCAGGTGCACCGGCCGCACGATGCAGGGCATCGCGGTGGAGGCGCGCAGAATCGGGCCGAGGGGGCCGCTGCGCAGCGTGACGGGCTCGCCGGTGTCCGCGTCGGTGGCGGTCGCGGCGAAGGGGATGCGCAGGTCCTCTACGCCGATCCGCCCGACCTCCCGCTCGAAGGCGGCGGCGAGGGGCGAGTTGTCCAGCCAGCCGTCGCGCGCCCAGACCGGGCGGAACAGGTCGCGGAAGCGCACCGCGGCGAAGACCCGCTCGATCTGCTCAGTGGAGAGGCCTGCCGCGTACGCGGCCCCCACCATCGCACCGGAGGACGTGCCGGCGATGCAGGCGATGGGAATGCCCGCCGCCTCCAGCGCCCGCAGCACGCCCACGTGTGCGGCTCCCCGGGCACCCCCGCCGCCCAGGGCCAGCCCGATGCGCGGTCCGTTCCAACTCTTCCCCACAGCAGCTCACCTCCCGATCAGTATTCCCCTGTGCGCCCGGAAGCGGGGGTGGCTGTGAGAGGAAAACGGTACCTTCCGGGAGAACAAGTTTTAGGTAATACTTGTTCAACCCCTGCGCAGATGACGCCCGGCCCTGGGCGTGTGGTGGGGGAACGCGGGAGGATCACGAGGCATGTGGAGAGTCACCCGGACTGCAGTTGCCTTGAGTCTGCTGCTGGGCGTGGCCGTAGGCGGGACCGCCCTGGCGGCACAGGACCCTGCGCAACCGCTCTATGACACGAAGGCGCCCCACACCTGCCGGGCCGGCATGGGGTGCGCCCAGGTCTTCACAGTGCCGCCCGGGAAGGGAGGCCAGGTGGTCCGTGAGGTCAGGCTCCCGCTGACCCGAACACAGGGGATGCAGGATCCCCTCCTGGTCGAGGTACGGAACGTCGTGGGCGATGCGCCCGGCGATGAGCTGTTCGCGTACGCCGAGGTCGCTCCTGACGCCGTGCCGGAGTGGAACGGCTACGAGAACCCCGACCTGACCACGATCGCGCTCACCGTCGTGCCCGGAAAGCGGATGGAGGCGGAGCGGGAGTACGCCCTGGTGGTCTCCAGCGTGCCGGCGCGCACGGGGGGATCCGTGACCGTTCAGGGTCAGACCGAAGCAACCTATTACTGGTATGACGCGAAGCAGGATGTCTACGCGTCCGGGCGCATCCTGCTGGAGGCCAGCTCCGGCGGCCTCTGGCAGGCCCACGCGGACAAGGACTTCGCGTTCTTCGTCACGATGGACGACCCGCCTGCGGAGCCCGGCATCGAGAACCCCGGGCCGCAGTCGGTGGACGAGGGTGGCTCACTGTCGATCCCCCTGGTGGTGACCAATCCCGAGCAGATCCAGGGGATCACGGCCGTGAGCGCCGATCCCGGCCTCCTGACGGTCCAGGTGACGCAGGCCGCCCAGGGCTGGACCCTCGAGCTGTACGCATCCGACAAGGTGGCGGAGGACACGGATGTCCAGGTGACCATCCGGGCGCACTACGGCGCGCCCGATCCGCTGGAAGTGTCCTTCACGGTGACGGTCCTCAACCTGAATGACCCGCCCGTCATCAGCGGGCTCGACAACGTGCAGCGCGATGGTCTGGTCGTCAGCGAGGATTCGTCCCTGATCCTGGAGTTCTGGGTACGGGACGAGGAGACGCCGTCCGAGAACCTCACGGTGACGATCGAGGCCGACGACACATTTGACGGGACCACGCCGTTCTTCACCCCCCAGCCCGTCAAGCCCGAGGCGTCGGGCCGGGTGTACATCAAGTGGGACCTCACCCCCGACGTCTGGGGCGAGACCACAGTCACGGTCCGGGCGTCGGACGGGGACAAGGACTCCGCCGTCTCCTTCCGGCTGCAGATCATCGAGGTGAACGATCCGCCCACCCTGCACGCGCCGTCCACGGTGACGATGAAGGAGGATGAGGTCGCCGAGAACATCCTGGTGTGGGCGGAGGACCCGGACGGCCCCGAAGGGCTGAAGCGGCTGTCGCTTTCGGCGAGCAGCAGCAACTCGCAGCTCCTGCCGTCCCTCCCGGATGCGGGCGGCTACGGCATCCACGTCACGCCGGTCACCGGAGAGCCGGGCAAGTGGCACCTCACCCTCAAGCCCAAGCCCAACCAGTTCGGCTCGGCGCAGGTGACGCTGCACCTCCGCGACGGCACGTACACGATCCTGGGCACCATCTCGGTCTACGTGGAAGCCGTCAACGACCCGCCCACGGTCGGGCAGGTGGACGATCAGGTCGTGTCGTTTGGCTCCGGCACGTTTGAGATTCCGCTCGACGTCTCCGACCTGGAGAGTTTCACCTACGCGATCCAGGTGAACGTGGACTGGGACAATCCGTCCCTCCTGAGCCAGGTCCAGCCCTACTACAGCGAGTATCACCAGCGGCACTTCCTGCGCATCACCCCTGCGGCGGGGCAGACCGGCGAGACGACGATCACCGTGACGGCCCATGACGGCATGGCCGCGTCTCAGCCGATGCAGTTCAAGCTGGAGATTGCCAAGGCCCCGGCGTTTGCCCCCGACGTGCCGACGACGCTGGAACTGATGGAGGATCAGGACCCCAAACAGATTCTTGTCACGGTGGAGGATGCCACCAGCCTCACCGCGGTCTCCTCCAACCCCAGCGTGCTCGCGGTCGAAGTGGGCAGCCAAGTCGGCAACAGCTGGACGCTCACCCTGACGCCCCTCGAGAACCAGGTCGGTCGGGTGATCGTCACCCTCACCGCGCAGAACAAGCACTTCGAGACCAAGCGTCCCCTCACGGTGGACATCGTGAACGTGAACGATCCCCCGACGGTCACGGGCATTCCGAGTGATGTGGAAACCGATGAGGACGTCATCAAGCAGATCCCGTTCACCATCCACGATCCTGACCCCTACGACCAGCACATCGTGAAGGTGGAAGTGGTCCAGAACCTGGAGCCGCCCGACCGGCCGGTGGCGCAGGTCACGGTGCTGGGCACCGGGGCGAACCGGACGCTCCACGTGGCGCCGTTCGCGAACGTGACGGGCCGTACACGGTACCGGCTGCTGGTTGAGGACGCGGCGGGCGCCAAGGCGGACCCTGTGGAGTTCATCGTGACGGTCAACGAGATCGACGACCCACCGATCATCAACATCCCCCACAAGCCCATCATCGACGAGGACTCGCCGCCCCAGACCTATGTCATCACCGTGACGGATCCGGACTCGACGGGTCCCATCGAGCTGACGGCCGTCTCCTACGACGTGGCCTTCGAGCTGACACCGCAGCCCGATTCGACCAACGCGTGGCTGCTTACCGTCATCCCGGCCCAGAACCAGAGCGGCGACGTGCACATCACGCTGACCGCGACCTCCGCCGGGCTGACCACGGAGACGGTCCTCGTCATCCACATCCGGGAGATCAACGACCCGCCCGTCCTGACCCTGCCGGTGGTGCGGGACGAGACGTTCGAGGACCAGCCGTACCTGCTCAAGCTGACGATCACGGACCCGGACACGGACATCTCCAAACTGAAGGTCACGGCCACCTCGGACAACCTCGCCCTGCTGCCCCCGAGCAGCTTCGAGTACTCCTTGGATGAGAACAAAAAGCCGCAGATGATGATCCGCCCGGCCCCGGACCAGAACGGCGTAGCCACCGTGACGATCTCCGTCTTCGACGGGTTCGATACGGTGACCCGCTCCTTCGAACTGGTCGTGATCCCCCAGCCCGACGCCCCGCGGCTGGAAGGCGTGGGCGACACCATCACCATCAACGAGGACCAGTCTTTCGACCGGCAGGTGCGGGTCTATGACCCGGACGTGCCCGGCGGCCCGGTCTCCGTACAGATCGAGTACTCGGGCGATGTGCTGGGCTGCCCGTCCGATGATCCCTGCGAGCCGGTCCGGCTCATCGGGACCGGGGAGAGCCGGCGGCTGGTGATCGAGCCGAAACCCAACGCCAACGGGCAGGCCACGATCCGGCTGATCCTGACTGCAGGCGAGGAAGGCGCGGAGCGGATCGGTGAGCGGGTGCTCACGCTGCTGGTCGAGCCCGTCAACGACCCGCCCGAGATCCTGGCGATCCACACCTTCGACATCATGGAGGACGACGAGCTCAAGATCATCGCCAAGGTCTATGTGGACGACATTGACAGCGATCTCGAGCGAGCGGTCGTGACGGCCACCCCGGCCGATCCGGCCACGCTGCCGATCAACCCCGGTAACATCCAGCGGAACGTCGTCGGCGGCATTCTCGAAGTCTACATCTCCGCCAAGCCGGCGGACGACCGCTTCGGCACGGTGCCGGTCACCGTGCGGGTGACGGACGACGGAGGCCTGACGGTTAGCCAGACCTTTGCGGTGAACATCAAGCCCATCAACGACCCGCCGACCTTCACTCCCGGCAAGAACATCGAGGTTTTCGAGGATGCGCCCCCGCAGGAGATCAAGGGCTGGGCCACCAACATCTCGGCCGGTCCCTACGAGCAGGCGCAGAAGCTGACGTTTGTGCTTCAGGTCGACGAGACCACGCAGGATCCGAACCGGTATCCCACGCTGTTCGCCGAAGGGCCGGCCATCTCGCCTGACGGCACGCTGACCTTCACCCTGGCGCCCAACGCCCACGGATCTGCGCTGGTGCGAGTGCAGCTGAAAGACGACGGCGGCGTGGAGAACGGCGGCCTCGACATCTCGGCGGTTCATCCCTTCACCATCACCGTCAAGTCGGTGAACGACCCGCCGTTCATCGGTCCGATTCCGAACTACGGCACCGACGTCGGCACGCCCACCGGCCTGATCGAGCTGGACGTGTACGACGAGGAGACGCCGACCGCGGACCTCGAGATCTGGGCGACCTCGTCGAACACCTCGCTGGTGCCCAACACCGCGGCGAACATCTACGTCAGGCAGGGCGAGAGCCCGGCGATCCGGCTGACGCCCGTGGAGGGCAAGACCGGCACGACGACGATCACCGTGTTTGCCCGGGACCCCGGGGATGAGTCCGGGCAGGGGAGCGAGGTCGGGCAGAGGAGCTTTGACCTCATCGTGAACAACCTGTCGCTCAGCGGGCTGGAGCCGTCCATCGGCACGCTGAGCCCGGCCTTCGATCCGCGGATCCTGAGCTACATGGTGCCGTACTCCGGCTGGGTCCCGCAGGTGCAGGTGACGGCGTACGCCGCCGACCCGGATGTGCGCATCCGGATCGAGGGCCAGGATGTGCCCAGCGGCAAGGCGTCGCAGGCCATTCGGCTCGGGGAGAACGGCGGCGAGGTGCGGGTGGAGGTGTACTCGCCTCAGCCCGAGGTCGGCGTCAGCAAGACCTACACGCTGACCTTCGTTCGCCAGCAGTCTACCGTGGCGGAGCTGGCCGACCTCAGCATCACGCCGGGTGAGCTGCAGCCGAAGTTCGATCCGAAGCGCTACAATTACACGGCGACCGTGCCCTACGAGGTGACGGCAGTGACCGTCAACGCCCGCCCGGGCGACGTCTGGACCAAGGTGACCGTCGAAGGCCACCAGAACCTGCGGGTGGGCAGCAACCGCATCGTGGTGACCGTGACCGCCGAGAGCGGCGAGCGGGTGTACTACTACATCGACGTGACCCGGCTGCCCGGTCCCCTGACCATCCAGGAGCCGGAGGTTGAGGCCGGCGCCGACTGGGCGACGCTGAAGTTCTCCATGAGCGACGCGGCGTCGGTGACGGTCTACTACCGTCCCGAGGGCGGTACCGAGCGGAGCCGGTCGGGCGGCTACGGCAGCAGCCATACGGTCACCCTGACCGGGCTGGAGCCGGCCACGGCGTACTCCTTCCGCATCCAGGCCGAGCGCAGCATCGGCACCGGAGCGGAGCTGGCGAGCTCGTTCCGCACTGCGGCGCCTGAGGCGAGGGGCCTCTGCGAGGTCGGGGCGGACGGCAGCCTCACCTGCCCGTTCACCACGACGGCGGTCGCCCAGGCCCGGCAGATTCTGCCCAACGCCGATCCCAACCGGATCGCCGTGGCGGCCGCCACCGACCGGGATATGGGTGCGGCCGTCGCCGAGGTGCTTGCGGCGGACACGCCGGAGGGCCAGCGGGTGGTGACGGTGCGCCTGGACGACCTGCCCAACGGCGTGGCGCTGCTGGATGAGGCGGCGCTGCGGCGGGCCGCCGGAGCGGGCGTGGCCGTGAGGGTGGAGTCGCCCCGCGGCGGCGTGACCCTGACGCCTTCGCTCCTGGCCGAGCTCAGGCTGGGCGCAGATGAGCAACTGGCCGTTGCCCTGACGGAGGGCGAGATCGACCCCGACCAGCTGGAGCCCTGGCTGGGCGTGGGCGGCTACCGGCAGGTCGGCGAGCCGCTGGCGGTCTCGCTGGTGCGCATCACCCCCAAGGGCATGGCCCCCGTGACGACCCTGCCATCGCCGCTCGTCGTCAGCCATCCGGCGTATGTGGACGATGAGGTCGAGGCGGCCACGATCGCGGTCTTCGCCCAGGTATCCAACCGAACCAAGCTGGAGCCGCTGGGCGGCAAGCTGACGCCGGGGGGGGACCGCATCGAGGCGGCCCAGACGGCGCCCGGCAGCACCGTGGTGCTGGCCTACGAGCATCGCTTCTCCGACGTGCCCCCGAGCCACTGGGCCTACCAGACCATCCACGAGATGGCCGCACGGCAGGTCCTGCGCGGGGTCACGTCCACCGAGTTCGGCCCGCAGCAGCCCATCACCCGGGGCCAGCTGGCCGCCATCCTGGTGCGGGCGCTGAACCTGGGCGAGGACGACCGGTTTGCCCGGATCTACTACGACATCTCGCCGTATGACGCACTGGCCCCCGAGATCGGCGGCGCCATCCGGGCGGGCATGATGATGGGCTATCCCGACGGCACGTTCCGGCCCAACGCCCCGGTCACCCGGCAGGAGCTGGCCGTCGTGCTGAGCCGCATGGCCGAGCGCCTGAACCTGCCCGGCGCCATCGACCGTGAGGTCGCCGAGCGGCTGGCCCGCATGGCGGACTGGAACAGCGTAGCCCCCTGGGCGCAGGACGGCGTGCGCTACGCCGTGTCCGAGGGGCTGATGGTGGGACGCTCCGCCACCACCTGGGCCCCGCTGGAGCAGACCACCCGCGCTGAGGCTGCTACCGTGATCCAGCGGCTGCTGGACAAGGTGGCGCCGGGGGAGTGGCGTTGAGCGGTGGGCTGTGGACGGTGAGCCGTGAGCAGTGGGCAGTGAGCCGTGTGCCGTGAGCAGTGGGCAGTGAGCAGTGGGCAGTGGGCGCTGAGCTGTGGGCTGTGATCTGCCAGCTGTAAGCTATCGGCTATCAGCCCTGAGCCGTGAGCCCTGGCCCGTGAGTCCTGAGCCCTGAGCGGCTGGCCGCCGTCTCTGGGCCGTGAGCGGCGGGCGGTGGCCTGCTCCGGCGACGACGGTTGCGGAAGAGGCTAAGGGACACATGTAGTTGTGCGGGACCCGGACGCTGTCGGTGCAGCGTCCGGGTCCCGGTGTGTTTCGGCGTGGGTGTTGTACTCCTCGGGGTGCCATGCCGCGGCGTCCCACGCTGCGTGGCTTGATACGGCGGCTACGGCCACATGGGGCACACCTGGCGTCCACGCTGCGTCGCCACCCGCCTGGGAGCGGCGCGCGGCGGCCACGTGCGCCCGGGGCTGCCCTGCTGCGGCGTCGCCCGCTGTGGTGGGAGACTCGCTCCGGCTTGGGAGGGAGTCCCCGAGCTAATAGTGCAAGATTTTGGTCAGGTTTTCGGGGCCGATAGTGCAAGTTTCTTGCCATATCGGGCTCGTGAGGGTGGGATGGGGGGCCTCTGAGGGCCTCGCAGGCGGGGTCGAACGGCGGATTCGACAGGATTCAGCAGGATTCGCCGCGAAGTTGGCCTCTGCCAAGTTAACATAACGGATAATTGGCTAATTTCTTGCACAATCTGCCCTGAAAGTGCGGCCAGAAATTGGCACTATTTCCCTGCGACCGCTGTGCGGCCTCTGTGTTGGGCAGGTCACCTCAGGTTGCTTCCGGCGCAGTCGGCCGTCTTCGTCCTGCGCTCGATCGTTTCACGCCTTGGCCATCCAGCGCAGTGTCGTGCCGCCGGCCAACTGAGGGCGGATGTTCACTTCGGCCGGCAAGCGTTACTCCGGCGCAGTTCAGGCCCCGTGTCCGACTCGTATGTGGTCCAACTCTCCGGCGCCGAACGGGGGGCCACCCAACTGCGGCGTATTCTCACTTTGCCCGCGTGGCAAGTGGAAACCCGTTCCAGTTGCGCCGGCGTCGCGCCCGCGTCCAAGCCTGCAGGCCGCAACCGTCTGACATAGGACATAGATGGAAAGCCCCCGCACGGCGACATGAGCGTGCCCCGCCGACCCCCGACAAGACCGGCGGGGCACAGCGCACACAGCGTTCACAGGTCAGCACCACAGGGTCAGAACTCACTGCCAACCGCTCACTGCCCACAGCAGAAGGCCCACCACCCATCACCCACTCCTCAGCAGCCTTACCGCGCCGCCCGCACCTCCGCCGGGGCGTGCGCCTGCGCACCCATCAACCGCCGCAGGCTGCGGGCCACGCCGGCGAGGCCCTGGGGCAGGAAGAGCACGATCAGCGCGTACAGCAGCCCCAGCGCGAGCCGCCACCGCTCCGTGTAGCTGGAGAGCAGTGTGCCCGCCAGCCGCACGACGCCGGCGCCGAGGGCGGGGCCGCCCAGGGTGCCCGCACCGCCGATGATGGTCATCAGCAGCACGTTGATGGTCGTCTCGGTGGAGAGGACCGTGGGCACGACGAAGTTCTCGGTCGCCGCGTACATCACCCCGGCCAGGGCGGCGACGGCGCCGGCCAGGACGATGGCCCCCAACTTGAAGGCGAAGACGTTGTA
>ENA-UPSB01001246-UPSB01001246.1-bioreactor-metagenome-genome-assembly--contig:-NODE-1246-length-31388-cov-5.235726_pt1 | contig 31388 bp, 24 predicted proteins | sample MGYA00238182_ERZ773286 | MGnify/ENA primary metagenome ERZ773286 (study PRJEB29026, sample SAMN07631240) | bioreactor metagenome | isolation source: Switchgrass digestor | place: USA: Dartmouth...
TATCATCTGTTAGTCCTGAATTGCATGAAGCAGCTATTATTGACGGTGCCAACAAGCTAAAACGAATTTGGCATATTGATATACCGACTATAATGCCAACCATGGTAATCCTGTTAATATTAAATTGCGGAAGCATTATGAATGTCGGGTATGAAAAAACTTTCCTTATGCAAAACAATCTTACAATTAACGTATCGGAAGTCATATCCACCTATACGTACAAAGTTGGGTTGTTACAGTCGGAATACGGCTACTCTACCGCAATTGGACTGTTCAATAATGTTATAAACTTTATAGTGCTGGTTGTAGTCAACAAGTTGGCCCGGAAACTGTCCGGATCGAGTTTGTGGTAAAAATTTACAGGATTGAAAGGATGGTTCATTGATGAAAGCTTCAAGTTTCTCAAAACAGTCCATTGATGACAAAATATTCACCATTGTTACTTATGGGCTATTAATAGCGTTTCTTATTGTAGTAGCATACCCGATGTACTTTGTTTTGGTAGCATCTTTCTCGGATCCTGTCTACATAAATTCAGGGGACATACTGCTATACCCAAAAGGCTTTACAACATTAGGTTATTCCAAGGTGTTTTCCGATGACCGCATTTGGACAGGATATTTCAACACAATAATTTACACCGTATGTGGAACAATACTTGGCGTTTTCTGCAGCCTGCTGGCCGGATACGCGTTATCAAGAAAAGACTTGCCGGGCAGGAACATCATAATGGGGTTTATGGTATTTACCATGTATTTTGGAGGAGGCACAATTCCCTTCTACCTGTTGGTTAAGTCCATGCATCTGCTGAACACAAGGTTGATCCTGATTATTATAGGCAGCATATCGGTTTATAACATCATACTTATACGTACCTTTTTCGTAAACACGCTTCCTATAGAACTGCAGGAGTCGGCATTTATCGACGGGTGCGGCAATACGCTGTTCTTTTTCAAGATAGCACTGCCCCTTTCCAAAGCCATAACAGCCGTAATCGCGCTTTATCTCGCTGTAGGTTACTGGAACTCCTACTTCAATGCCATGATTTTTATCACCGATGCGAAAAAGTATCCGCTTCAGATTTTCCTTCGAGAAATTCTTCTGACTGCGAATACCGATACTTCCATCGTTACAACAGATCCTACTGCAGCCCAGGCTCTCGCAAAAATGGCTGAAATCATTAAATATGGTGTAATTGTAGTTACTACAGTGCCAATTATATGTATTTATCCATTCATACAGAAATACTTCGTAAAAGGTGTTATGATTGGTTCCGTGAAGGGATAACCGCTCTTTTCCCTTGTATGATTTTCAGATTGCAACGGATAACCGTTGACAATATACAAATTATAATTTATTAAGGAGGAAATGATATGAAAAGACATCTAAGATTCCTTTCATTGCTGCTTGCTACAGTACTGGTTGTAGCTCTCTCGGCAGGATGTTCAGGGAACAATGGTAGTTCATCAGGTGGCAATCAGTCTTCAGAAACTACCAGTGCAACAGTTGGTGAAGACGGCAGGGAACTGGTAGGCAACACCTACACAACAGGGCTTCCTATCGTCAAGGAACCTGAAACACTGAAAATTGCAGTATTGAGGCACAATCTTGACACCACCGAAAGCTTTGACGAAAAGCCTGCTTTCAAAGATCTTGAAGCAGAAACCGGCATCAAGATTGAATGGATTGAGATACCGGCGAGCACAGCTTCGGAAAGAGTCAGCGTTATGCTGGCCGGAGACCTTCCCGATGTATTCTGGGGACTTCTGTCAGATAACGACATAGTGAAGAACACAGAGTCTTTTGTACCTCTGGAAGACATGCTGGAGAAATATGCTCCCAACACCGTGGCAACATATGCCAAGATTGACGGCATATATGACAGAATTACCTGCACTGACGGACATATCTATACTCTGGCTGCAGGATATCAGTCCCTTTATGAAAATACTGTAGACGGTATCCAGATCATTAATAAAAAATGGTTGGACGCTGTAGGCAAAGATATACCAACAAACCTGGATGAGTTTTATGATGTACTGGTCGCCTTTAAGACCCAGGACCCCAACGGAAACGGAAAACAGGATGAAATACCTCTGGCATTCGCCAACAGCATGTGGTGCGCAGGTATTGGCAACTTTATGGGTTCATGGGGCTTCACCACCTACTACAAGGTAAATAACGGCAAAGTAGAAGGTACTGCAAAAACCCAGGAATTCAGAAATTTCCTTGAATACTATCATAAATTGATCGATGAAGGATTGATGGATGCAGAAGGATTCTCTCAGACTGTAGAACAGTTCTCAACAAAAATCAAGAATGGTCAGGTTGGTTCATATTATTGCTGGACAGCCCTTGAATATATGAATTCTGAAATGGCTGAGGAATATGTGACTCTTCCTCCGATGTCCGTACCTGGTTCAGACATTAAGCCAGTTGTTTCCGGCCAAAAGAACATGCTGACAGCCAACATCTCAAGAGGTTTTGTCATAACAAAACAATGCAAAAATCCGGCAGCAGCCCTCCGCTGGTGGGATAACCTGGCAAAATCCACTGAATCCAAGCTTACAGTTGCTTTAGGCGAACAAGGTGTTCTGTGGGATAAATATGAAGACGGCAGCGGATATTACTTCTTAATACCGGAAAACACAACCGAAGACTTTACTTATGAAAATATGAAATACACCTACGGTCTGGTTAACTACATGCCAATTCTGGCAATTGACGAGCAGCCGGTAAATGATCCTAAGATCTCCCCTGCTTCAGCATTGAGAGACAGCATGGTAGACGACGTTTCCGACTACTATCCTGCAGAAGTTATTCCCAATAGATTTGTAGATCCGGAAAAAGTCACAGAACGTACATTTATACAAACAGATTTGATAACCTATATTGATAATTTCGTTGCTACAAGCATTATAAACGGTGTAACTGATGCATCATGGGATGAGTTCCAGAAGCAGCTGGATGCACTGAAATATGATGAATGGATAGCATGGTATCAATCTTATCTGGATGGCGAATTCTAATATAGACTTACAAAACTAAAGAAAAACTGATATAGACTCACAATACTAAAGACAAAATTAAGATAAAACTAAATAGGGCCTGCTGGCAGTTAAGCAGGTCCTATTTCCATGCATACCCAGGAGGACTTTTAAAAGATATGTCGAATAATTACTATTTATGACGATATTTATCGAAATATCTGGTCTCAACATATGCTTTTGGTAGAGGAGTCTAGCAGAATGAAAAGACATTTTGACTTGTCCGAAGTTTTGACTAAACTAAAAATGAAACTGAACAACAAAACTATTCTAAAGTTTAGCATAAGCTTTACCGTGGTTCTTTATATCCCGGTTCTTGTGTTCTACCTGCTGTATAACCAGACCTTTCTAACCAGATACAAAAACAAGATTATAGATCAAAGCATAAATGAGATTTCGCAAATCCAGCAATACTTAGACAATCAATTTACATCAATGTATGCCATATCCATGAGGTTTGGACTGCAAAAACACATGAGCTCAGCCTATATTAGAGATAACTTCACTGCGTATACGAATATCAAGGAAGCATTAAGCAGTACTGTATCCACCCAGCCTTTTTTTGCTTCCGTTTCCTTTTACTCTGCTGCTTCACCCAATGTCGTATATACGGACTCGGGAACATACAACCCCGAATTTTACAACCATTACTTGAGTAAATCAGGAGAATCCAGGGCGATTGATGAAGCACTCCAGGACATTAGCGGTATAACATGGATTATGCCGGATGCCATACGGCTTCCCTTTTCCAGCAAGCGCAATGTAAACACCGAGCTTATTATACCGACTCAAAGCAATTCCTATGTGATATTTCGTATACCTCAGGAAAACTTTGAGGTTTGGCCCAACAAGGAAGGAGTTAAAACCATCATATTCACAGGGGATTATGAGCAGCTTTATCCCTATGAAGCAGCAGATATGTCCGTAATTGATACGATAAAAAGTAATTTATCAAACGATAAACCCTATACAATCCAGGATGATTACTATCTTTTTTCCGACCGGTCCAATGTTACCGGGCTTATAGTCGCTCAAATCATTCCTGATGACGTCATGAGCATGGACTTGATAAACTTGCAAAAAATCTATATTACCGCAATAACATGTTTATGTTTGGGGGGAAGCCTGCTGATAATCCTCATGACCTTTATAAATTACCGCCCCATCAAAGTGTTGGCCAATCTGGCGAAAGAAAAAATGCAGGATATGCCTGTTGACATCAAAGATACGGAAGCAGCAGCCTATGCCATAACACAGCTGGGTACCAAGAATGAAATGCTTGAAAAGGCAGCTTTGAAGACTTTAAGAGAAAAGATCATACTTAAGATCGTCCATGGCAAAATAACTAACACAGATGAGTTAATAAATGAAATGAATCAAGCCGGTTTTGCCTTTAGAAAAGCATACCTGAGGGTGGTGCTCATGTCCGTTAAAATAGGCACATCCCAGGACCTTGATTTTCTGTCCGGGATTACTTCCGCCATCTCTGACAACTATGAGGTTGAGGGAATGGAATATGTTAAGAATGAAAGCTACCTGCTTATAATAGGCTGTGACAATAATGACTACCGGGAACTTAAGGAAAGGTTTGAGCATGTGTTGATGGGTATTGAAAATGAAATTAACGGAACCATAAGCATATCCATAGGAGGAGCGGTCAACCAGCTCTGCCATCTTTGCCATTCTTTCAATCAGGCAGCCCTGTGTTCCAAATCCGACGGTGAGGATATAGTGACAATTTACGATAATGCCTATACTTCTGATGATGAATTCATATATCCTGCGTTGGATATCAAAACCCTGCACAATACCATCATTACCGCTGATGTGAATAAATTCAACATCATCATGGATATACTTATAGAAACGGTGCATAGGTACAAGAAGAACAATAATATGATCCAGGCTTTGCTGTTATGTTTCGATATAATCATTACTATACTTCATGCTTTGGATAAAATAGGGCCACAGACCGGAATTAACAATGTCGGCAAAATCATGTTCAACATATTTGAATATGCAGATCTGGAAGTGGTGCTGAAAGGTGTCGCGGATCTTCGTGGTGAAACGGAAAAGCTCATACATGCCAATCAGAAATCTGATTCGTCAGATAAGCTATCGAAGAAGCTGGAGCAATTCATAAGTGAAAACTGCAACAGTCCCGAACTCTGCGTAAGCTTTGTGGCAAAGCACTTTGATATGTCGGTGTCGAACCTTAGCCATCAGTTTAAGGCACAGACAGGGCTAAACATCTCCGATTTTATTGCCGAGAAAAAAATTGCTTATGCCAAGGACCTCCTGCTGAAAACAGATTTAACCATCAGCGACATTGCAAGCCATCTGGGCTACACTCAGACCTCCAGCTTTATACGCAAATTCAAGCAATATGAGAAGATAACTCCAAATGAGTACCGGATTCTGTATCAGGGCACAGCAGTATGATGATTTCGCAGGCAGGATGGCAATCAACGATTAAAAGCTCAAGTTCTCCTTGAGCTTTTGTTTTATATTCTTTCCTGTTGTGTCCGGTTTGAATTCACCCAGTTCAGATGATTATTTTGCTCCGAAAGGTTTCAGGGCGCATTTCATTTCGTGCTGATATATCTATATCCTGATTCTGACCTTGTATCTTGCTTTGTCCCTTACTTCTCTGAGAATTCTATTGATCATTCTCAAGGCTCTTGATTTCTTAATTTTCCTTGGCGATTTGATTCCTATAGGTAAAATAATCTCCGGTGGTCTTTCGATGGCCATATCAGCCATTTTCATGATGCTTTCAAAGGATTTGGCGCCGGCTATAAACCTTGCCGGATGGCAAAACACCGCATCGTCAATCCCGATGATCCTGCTCAGTTCTTCGTCCCTCTTTCCGGCCCATTCCTTTGGCAGGTTTTTCCTCGCCTCAAAGGTTCCGTTGCCTTTTCTGACTGTTTGCAGCGCATAGTCTTCCCGGGTGGGATATACCACAAACAGCACTTCCTTATTGACATCTATCTCCTGAAGTACTCTTGCCCATGGGCAGTACTCCTTCAATACCAGCAGCTGAGGTCTGGTTCTTTTTTCATATGCTTCCTTGACCTTTCCCCTTGCTTTTATCACAGCAAATTGATGGCTGAGCGTATTGTACAGCACAGTGGATGCAAAACCTACCGCCTCATGAAATGCTTCATCTTCAGGCTTGTCTGAATACCATGGTGGATTGAAGCTTGAAAGTATGGTTGATATGGTCATAGTGGGAATGGTCATTTCCCCTGTGGTTACACCATTATCATAAGCATCCACCCCTTCAATGAGTGCCATGTCCACGTGCCTGAAAACCGCATCCACATCTTCTTCTGCCAGGGATGAATCCCTAGCCCTTATCACATCTCTTCCGAATTTCCTCCATATCAGCCCGCAAGCGGCATAGGGAGTACCGTCCTCGCGGTATATTTTTTCATTATCATGGTGGTCAAACTCTCCGCCACCGACATCATATACAAGATCCAGATTGCTTAAAACCTCCGAATCCCTGGTCCTTACCACCTCTATATCGAATATTTCCTTTAGAATCGCAGTCGCCAGTACTTCATCGGCGTGAAACTTGCCATGATGTGTGCCAACTCTTTTAAAAGGTTTTTGAGTGTCGATAATACCAACCTCCAGTACAAAATCGATGCTGAAACTATAAATTATATTTCCCTTCTTTTGTTACAATAATCCTGTACAAATTTGCATTTCTGAAATTACCAACCACGCTTCCCAGGCAAAATTAAAAGCCGCGTTGTTTTGTTTGCGGCTGCAGTATTTTTCTACGGCTGCGGTAATCTTATCCTACAAGGGCGCTATTCATTGAATTTTCCCTATGTATAATCCACATAAAGTCAGGGCTCGTACTGGCTCTTATTGTTAAATACATTGTATATAAGTTGGACGGTGTGATAGTTCATATTAAACATAGGGGTTTATATTCTTCTCCCTCTCCTTTTTCCTGTACTGAAGCGGAGTCATTTTTACGTACTTCTTGAAAATCTCATTGAACCGCTGTTGATTTGAAAATCCTACACTTAACGCTATATCGCTTATTTTGAGATTTGTTTCCACCAGCAGTTCTTCTGCCCGGGCAATCCTCACCTTTAGCAGGTAATTTATCGGGCTTATCCCGACCTCTTCCTTAAACGCCCTCGTAAAGTAACTGGGGCTTAAAAACACGAATTTTGCTATATCCCCCAGGGAAATGTCCCTTTCAAAGTTATTGTGGATATAATTGACTGCAATCTGGATCAATTCCTTGAGCTTTGGCGTCTTGTCTTTTATGCTGTTTTCCCATTCCATCTTCAATGCTCTGGAAATCAGCACAAACAGTTCCATCACCAGAAGGCAGCTTAAAAACTCACTTGCAATCTCCTGGCCTTCCCTTTCCTTTAAAATTCTGTTTAGAAGAACTATAATATCATTCTTCTGGCTCACCTTAAGGGATATAAAAGGTCCCGATTCCTTACCGCTCACAAAGTTCAGGAAATCCCCCAGAGATATCTCTGAATAGTCACTGTGCATCTGACCGGTGAACCGGAAGCTCAATACGATAAATTCACAACCTGAGTCTGATTTCACAATGAATTTGTGAGGCTGATTCGGTTTAATAATGATTATATCATTTGGACCTATGGGTGCAGGCTGCCCGGAAATTTCAAATACGGCTTTTCCCCTTTTCATGTACACCATTTCGAAATAATCATGTATGCTTGGTGACATGGACCAACTGGTATCATGCACTCTTTCAATGCTCTTTACTATCACCGGAAGGTAATCCGAGGATTTGAGCAGGCTTTCCCAAGCTTTTGGGAGAACGGACGCACCCTTATCCTTATTGGCTTCCAAAACCGATCCCTCCCCATTGTCAAGGTATTAATAATATAATTATATATACATCGTCATTTTTCAGCAACATCAATCTGCAGGCTGTATATATATCAAATCATATACATTGCCGGTTATGTTTATATCTGCAACTACATATGTGTCCGAGGAGGTTCCCTTGAAAGCCGTTACTTCCATCCAGTAGGGGCTTCTCAGGATATTGTTGTCCCAGTCCTTGGTGCTTGGTGCCAGCGGCAATATATACTCCCATACAGCGGTATTATTATTCACGTCAAGCCTGTAGGGAAAACTGATATAATATCCTATCATCTGACCATAGTCATATACATTGCCATTGGGATCCTCATAAAACATAGATTCCAGCTCCGGACTGAACCTTATTTCAACCCTGTCGGGATTTCCTGCTGTAACCACTTCTATCCTTACCTTTTCAAGGCTCAGAAATCTGTGCGGCTCACTGGTCATCCGGTTTCCCAGCAAATCTATCTGTCCACGCCAATGGTTCCAGTAGCCGGTTATCTTTACATTGGTTATCTTTACAGCGTCATATTTATATGGGCCATACAACATATAGGTTGAATTGCCGGCATTGTCAAAAGCTTCTACGTGCAGGTAAAACACATTGCTGTCGTCGGAAAGGGTGGTGGCAAAACTGCTTGTGGTTACGGTTGTCCATCCGCCTGCCGGTTTTGTGGTTGAGGTAGTCCATTTGTAATTGGTTTGCTTCAGACCGCTACCGCTTTCATCCGAAGCCGTCACCGTAACCTTTATTGGTTCATTACCGGTTAGGGTTCCGGGAGTGGCGTTTACTGTCGGCGCAACCTTGTCTATATAATATGTTCCCGATGTTGCATAACCTATATTTCCTGCATTGTCCTGAACTTCTGCCTGAATTTTGTTCCGGCCTGTGGTGCTTAAGGTTATTGTGCCGTTGGTATCATCGGTTATATAGCCGCTCCATGAGCCATATGTACTGCCGTTATCGGCAGATATCCTGTATCTCCACTGTTTGACACCACTGCCCCCGGCATCAGACGGGGCAAAGATTACGCTTACATCCTTATTTGTCCAGGAATGGGTATTGGGGTTGAATTCTCCTGAGGGAGCGGTCTTGTCTATGTTGTATGGCCCTCTCATGCGGTAAAAGCTGTTCCCCGCCGCATCAAAGGCTTCCATGTGCAGATACCATGAGCCTTCTGTTGCCAGGGTTACAGCAAAACTGCCGGCGGTGTTTTTTGCCCACCCGGAAGCAGGCTTAACCGGAGAGTTGCTCCACATATAATTGGTATATGAGTAATCGCCGTTTATATCGCTGGCTGTAATTGTGCATGTAACATTGGTATTGCCCCAATCTCTGTTGATAGGTATAGCATCCACATTAGGCGGTTGATTGGATGGTTGAGTTTTAACTGTTAGTACAAACGGATCACTCCATGCGCTTTCCAGGTCCATAACCCTTAATCTTACTATGTAGGTTTTATTCGGAGGCAATAATCCCGGCAATTTGCCTGTTGTCCAACTTGTATCTGACACTTCCTTCCATGCCCATTCTTCTTGAACTATACCCTTATCAACCCTGCTGGTATGATCAAGGTCATAAGATGTGCTTACGGTGGATGTAATGTACATGCCATTGCCGTCAATGCCGGAGAAATTGACGCTGGCCTGGGCAATAGGTCTTCTGTGGGCATATATGGTCATTGCTGATGTATCTCCGCTTTTTCTGAAAGATGCAAAATTTGCATTGTTTTTGGGATTATCCGTTCCCCTGTAAATTACATCGTATTTACCCACATGAGAGAAAGATAATAAAGGTGTACTTCTCCACTGTCCTGAAAAGGATGCAGCACCGCTGTTATTGTCAAATACCGTTGGATCATGGGTATATTTCCACTGGCCTGAGTATATCGGGTCATTGGAACCATCATCATAGTAAGTCGAGTATTCAATCTTATCTTCATCAATTACTACATATTGGGTTATTTTATTGTCCGGATCTGCATCCAAATATTTATTGTAAATATAACTCCAAATACTTGATTTTTGAGTTATATCATATAACCCTCCCTCTTCTACTGAACTGTTTACAAGGTTTCGTATTGATATTTCCTGCCGGCCTGTGTCGCTTATATAATCAAAGGCTGATGTTGGTACTGCTGCGTATATGGCAAAATCATTTTTGCCCAGGTATTCAACTAAAGCAGTATTTAGGCCGCCAAAGCTGTAATATGATCCAAACCCTGCGCTGTAGTTGTTTCCTGATGAATTGCTTATGCATATGAAATACCTGTCTGAGCCTTTACGGAGTGTTTTTTCATATACTTTGCTTATATCAACACCATAAACAGATCTGGAAGGATTAATACCTGTATTGTTAAAAGTAACTATTGAAACATAATCTTCATTAGTTATTTCCAGCAAAACAGTCCCGTCTTTTTTTAAATATGCGGTACGCCTCGGTTTTGAATCTATATAAATTACGTTGTTCAGGGGTATGTTTGAATGAGCATATTGGACCTGAGTTAGACCATTTTCATCAAGCTTCCATACCGTACCGTCCGTCTTTAATATAAGAGTATACAAAGGAACCTTATCATAAGTGTAAACACCAGTTATTTGAGCTATTGAATTTCCATCCAATCCAGGGATCTGCTTTGGACTATAAACACATTGGCCTTTATACCTATAAGTATCATAATTTACATAATAAAGTCTACTCAAACCATCACTTTCTACTCCTAGCACTTTACTGTAATAGTTAGCACCCCAGGCCCAAACGGAACCATCGCTTTTTACTGCAAAAGCGCAATGGTCATACCCGAATATTTTTACCACATTTGTTAAACCGGCTACCCTGACCATTCCATTCGTGAGCCACCTGTAATATCCTTCTGAATCTCTTGTACCGCTGCATGGTACATCACCCAATCCGTAACATATATTATCACCCTGGCCCCATACAGTACCGTCTTCCTTAAGGGCTAGAATGAAATTCCCTGTATTTACAATCTGCTTTATATTGCTGTACTCAGTCAACTGATGAAAAGAATAATACACTGAACCACTTATGGGAGCCTGAAAATCAAGTCTAGAAAAAACAAGATTGCCATTATACCATACTGTGCCGTCATTTTTTAGGGCCACGCCATACCAGCCGTTAGGCTGATAATCTTTAACATTACTGATATCAGTAAATAACCTAGGGGTATATACCACTTTTTCGTTATAATCAACAGGAAAAAGCGTTATAGCATATGTAGAGTAACCCCAACCATATAATTCTCCTGAATCGGTTATGGCAAAAAATGAAGTACCAGGAAAATCTATATATTTATTATGAATATAATATCCGCCGGTACAAGTTCTTACCGCCTTTATATTAGACAAATCCACAGTAAAACTACGATTGCTGTTGACTACTGATGAGTCTGACGCCACACCTATATAAGTATCACCACTCAAAGAAGGACAGTAACCAATTGCCATAGGCGCATCAGAGGTCACAATATCACCTATATGGGCCTTATTGTTACCGTCTATTATGCTGTACTGCATGTCTACATTTACAGATGAAAGATTGGATTTAAGAGAATTCAGCTCTGTTGTCAAGTTTGTAACATTGCTGCCGGTGTAATCAGTCAATACAACCATATCTGCCAGTTTCTTTTTGGAAAGGCTGAATCCAACATTCGGAGCGATATTATCTACTATTGTATTAAAATCACCCTGGGCGTCTTTATAATTATTATCTATCTTTGTACCGGCAAAAGCATAATAACAGGTGAAATGTATTAAATACAGTAACGTCAAAAGCAAAGATATACTTTTTTTCATTTATAATCCCCTCGATACTTCATCATATCAGCTTAATTAATAATAAACTGAAAACTTATGGAATATAGCCTTCAGTAACTTTTATCGTTACCTTGTATCTGCCCACAGCATCACTGCATAGGTACTCTATTACCTTGTTTTTCTCTATGGCTTCCTGGCCTGAAATATCCTGGATCAGGGTTGTTACATCGACTGGATCGGTAAAAATACCGTTATTGTTAGCATCATAAGTTACCCATATCTTACGGTTTGTTAAAAAGTCCCCGTCAGGAGAATAGCTGTTATCCGTGATTATCAGCTTGGCATATAACGGTGTCATTGTTGTAACCCTCTTAATATCCGAGTTGGCGGAAAGAAAATTTGATATACTGGTTTCAGTTATCGGATTGACTGCAAAATATTCATTAATTCTGTCCAGGCAATCGTTATACGTATACCTGGATACTTCAAACATAACAGAAGCACTGCCGCTTTCTGTGGTATGCTCTACCCGTATAACCTGGGTTTCGCACAATGTACCGTCAGCTTTATAGAGTCTATCGGTAGGATATACTGAAGCATCGACAACAGGAGGTAGATCCTCTTTTATTTTAAGCTTGTAAGTCTTACTTGCTGACACACCGGCAGTATTATATACCGTCAGGCTTACTTCATATTCTCCTGCATTTTTAAATATGACTTTGTATGATTTGCTTCCTTGTAAAGCACCAGCACTATAGGGATCACCATAAGGATCACCGTTTTCTATAGAAGTTACGATCCAGATGTTGCTTGTAGCCCCTGTTCCACTTACAGGAGTAATTTTCCACTGGGATCTTGTCCAATCTATAGGGTATAGGGCTGTACCAATACTGGCCGATCCGTCTATGGTAACTATCCTGTTTTCTTTCAGTTTTCCGCTTGCGTTTATAATGGCGGTTGGAGCCGGCGGCCTTACTGTAATGGTTTTTTGCGTTTCCCCGGTATCCCCGTCATCATCTGTGACTACCAATCTAACCGTATATTCTCCCACTTCAGTAGGAACAAAATGCCCTGAGCTGCCGGTGATTACACCAGGCTTTCCTTGTATCTCCCAATAATAATCGACTATGGTCCCGTCCACATCATACGATTTTGTACCGGATACGCTTATTAATTCGCCTGCCGTAGCATATGACCGGGAGGTTATAATCGCTACGGGAGGTTGGTTCGGTTCCGGAGGTGGAGCTGGTGGTGTACTTGGCTTTTTCTCTTTATATAAGGTTATGGAACAATACTCTGTATCGCTTTTTATTTCTTTCCCATTAACTACTGCCCAGGCTGAAACAGCAAAGGTCTGTGTATAGCTCTCGACGTTCTTCAATACTCCTGCCGGTATTGTAAATAAGCATGAAGCATAAGCTGTAGGTTTAAGATTGCTTGTATATTCAAATTTTTGATACTGATCATCCGGGCCCTGCGGCTCTTTTCTTAAATGCAGCGTCCATTTGGTTATTTGGGCGTTATCCAAAAGATTAAACAATTTACCTGTAACTCCAACTTCAACAGGTATGAGCTTATTTTTATCAATATCTTCCTGGGGAATCACCTTGTCCGGTTCTATTGATGGTGTTGCCTTGACAAAAGTTTTTTCTCCCACTTTATAGATTGTTATGGAACAATACTCAGTAGGGCTTTTTATTACCTGTCCGTCCACTGTCGCCCAGGCCGAAACGGCAAAGGTCTGCGTATAGCTGCTGGAATTTTTCAGCAGGCCCGCCGGGATCGTAAATTCACATTCAGTTTGAGCCGTAAGTTTGAGATTGGTTGTAAATTCAACACTTTGATACTGATCATCCGGGCCTTGCGGCTCTTTCCTCAAATGCAGCGTCCACTTGGATATTTTTGATACGTCCGTATAACCTTTGAGTTCACCTATAACTCCGACTTTTACCGGTATGGGTATATTGTTGTCAACATCGTCCTGGGTGACTATCTTATCATCTTCTATTGTCGGTGTAGCCTTAACATAAGCCTTGTTTACATTTTCCTTTATCTCCAGTTCCATGGTTGCTGTAGTCTGCGGATATTCAGATTCACTAAACACATATTTCTTTGATCCCATGTTATAATCTACATGCAGCTTCACATCATACAAACCTTTCGTTAAACTGGGAAAAGCAGGTACAACCTTGTCAATTCCCTTTGAAATAAGAGTAGTCCAGGTGGAAGAATTCTTCGGCTTGTACTGCCAGGTATATAGTTTTTCTGTCGCATAGCTGGGGAATATGGAGTTTGCTCCTGATATGTCAATCGTTTCACCCTCATAGACTGCAAGGGAAGATACTTCTACCCCGTTATGAGTAATCTTTGCAGTTGGAGGGTCAACTTCTTCTGGAGGTATATCCACTCCCGGAATGAAACAGTCCCTTATGTAGTTGTTATCAAATGTAGTTGGGTCATTCCAGGGCCTGGCTTTCTTTAGTGCATCCAAATCGCCGGCATATAGGTCATATACCTTCCCTGTTGTGGTACCGTCATAATTTAAGCTGCCTTCCGGTACTCCATTGTTTTTTATAACGATAAGGGCATAGAGTTTAACATGTTTGTCCTTGGAAAAAAACTTTATAAAATCTTCATGATCTCCATATGTAGCTTTGCAGCGGTCTAATACGTTGTTTGGATCAGTCGTGGACGCAATCGGGATTTCATATACATACTCAGTTTTATTCCCCGGAACAGGAGTTGAGGATGTGTTTTTAAGCTTTAAACGCACAGCATATTTTTTACCTGACTCTCCTGTAAATGAAATAGTCCACCCTTCAACCGAATATGTAACCGGTGTGGTTGCATTAGTAGCTACTGTGGTTAATCTTATTGTCTGTGTATCCGGTGCATAGTCAATTTTCGCAGCGAACGATATATAAGGTATGCTCATAATAATTAATACTGTAATCAGCAATGTTGATATCGCTCTTTTATATTTCATATCATTTCACCTCAATAAAATCAGTGAGTTTATATAAAGAAGTGTAAGTTTCAGGGCTATGTTCCCACTTATCTTTGCCATAAGGGTCATATGCAACATAAGCAAATGCTATTTCTACATCCATGTAATACCATTTGTTAAGCTTCAAAGGCTTCATTTTATATTTAGCAAAATATTTGGGATCTACAGAAGTAAACATAATTTTGAGTCTACCTCTAACTCTTCTTTCCCCATCTTTAGAACAATATATCAAGGTTTTATCAGTTATGAATTCTGCTTTAGAAGCAATTTTATATGTTTTAATATCGTTAATCCTGTTTTGTATGTATTCACTTGTGCTCAGTTCTTTTTCCAATTCATATACATAAAAATCATTTCCGTTGGGCTGAAAATAAAATTTATAGCTGTTTATATATTTATCATCAATAGTTCTATAATCTACATTGTTTTCTACTTCCATAAAAGATTTGATTAAATCAGCTTTCTTTTGTAAAGCTACAGGCCCATAAATGTTTATGTTTTCATTTTCCTTAGCCATCAATTCTGAGTTAGGCATATACCTGGAATTATCTTTATAGTAAGTCTGCAAATTATCTGGATATGCGTGCAGCTGTAAGAGTATGTCTTCTCTTTCAGAAGGTGCAGGATTGGCAATCCTTATGATGTTGTAACTGTACCCGGGCAGCCATTTCACATCAAAGCCTAAGGCTTCCATGGCATACCTTATGGGTATATATATCCTCTGCGTGTCCGGGTCCCCTACTGTTTTTCCGTCCATGCTCATTTTTACACCATTGAGAGAGTAATAGTCCTTATTTACAGGGAAAGATATTGTGTTACCGTTCAAAGTAGCTTCTGCCGCTTTCATTTCCTCATTGTAAGTTACTGTTGCGCCGACTTTTTCGCACAGTTCCCGGAATGGATAATAGTTTCTGCCCTGGTATGCATATATGGGTAGGGTAAGCTTCTGCTCAACACCGTTTATGAAAATCTTGATCTCTTTTGCCGGTTTGGTGTAACCAGGTATGGCTGCTGACACTTGACCTGCTGTTAAGAACGTTAAAATCATCACCAATAATAAACTTACAGTCCTCTTTTTCATTAAAACCACCCTTTCATCAAGTCGAGAAATGCCTTGTAAAAATGTGCTAATATACTCTCATCTTAACATGAGCACTATTTTTACAGCAATATTTGGTACATAAACAATCTTGTTTCAAAGGGTCGTCACCCACAAACGTCAATCATCTATTCCGACGGCCTCACTGATATCTCCAGCCTGCCATGGCTTTTGGCATAGGCTAAAAACGCATCCTGCTTATCGTCCACCTCAAAACTTACATACCGGGGAACCACGTCTCTTTTCTCATTAGTCAGAAGGGTACCTTTTTCATCAATAATGGCTGCGACCCGGATATTCTCAAGCCTTACCACCTTGCTCTCGTCATACCTTTCCTTTGACCTTTCCATGAGCTTTTGCTCCGATGAAGCATCATATACAGCAATACCAGGTTCATTGTTGGGTACAAACAATATGTCTACATACTGATCCACCAGGAGCCACCAACCATTTGCCTGATCAGGCTTAAATTCTACCGTAAACAGCCTGTTGTCGGCATTTTTCAGCTCAATACCCGGAATGTCTTTAATATCACCAATTCTGCTCGAAAGCACCATCTCCCCACTTTCTATGGTTACATTGGCTTTTCTGCCTATAACATCCTTCAGATCTCTGACAGCAAGCTTATGAGCATAACTTAGGCTGATATTTCTTAACTCAACCATGTCCTCCCGGATTTCTTCCTTTGGCTGTATCTGCTTTGTGGCATAAACCACCGCTATTTTGGGCTCAAAATCCGACATACTCCTTATTATTGCAATCTCAACTGCCAGTAGTACCACTATTGCCAATGTAACAATAACAGCCATATGTATTCTTTTCATTAAGGCATCCCTCCTAGTTGTTCAAAGGCAATTCCGTATCCACATGAACTCTGAGCTCGACGAACTCTTTTCCCATGAGTTGGAGCAAAGTCGCTCTGTATAAGGACGGCCTGACAGGTACATTTACTACGGCGTGAATAGTGGGGCGCGTAATAGATTTACCTCCTGAGCAGCATACAGGAAAGCCACTGGTATAAAGATTCAGCTCCTCTATGGTCACGGTGTCCTCAGCTATCGAATCAGGCATGGGGGTAAGGTCGTAATTCAGCCTTAAATTATCCGCCAGCAGTTCCTTGTAAATTCTCAGAGCCTCTTCATTATTAAAGTCAATTGCTACCATACTGACAGCATGAGGATTCAGTGAGTTATATACAGCGGTATTGGTAATATCAACAGCATCCTGTATTTGTTGTCCTTTCAGCATTGCAATGTATTTCTCAAGCACAACGGATATTACCGGAAATATTACGAAAACCAATATGAAAGCGAAAAGCAGGATATCGGTTATTGTATCTCCCTTCTGGTTTCGTATAAGATATTCCAACCATCTCTTCATTCAGTTTACTACCTTCCTCACTGTAGTGGTTTTTTCATATATGGCTCTGTGCACCATGACATTGCGTGTAAAAAGGCTAACCAGCCTTGAATGCTCATAGTCAGCTTCAACCCGCAATGTAACCTTGCTTCCCTGCGCAGTCCCGCCGGTAACTGTAATTGTGATATTCCTAAAGCCATCCGCAGCCAAATCCTCCAGCAACCTGTTTTTTTCTTCCTCAGTGAGCACAGCTTTCTGTTCAAGGAGCAGCAGAGCTTTTCTGCAGTTGCTGTTCATTTCAAACCTGGCATTCAGCGGAACAAAGAACTCTATTATGCTTACGGCGATAGCTGTGAAGAATACAATAACAAAGCCTGAAACAAGAGGTCTTTCCAAAACTCTCCTCCCCTTTTGCCAGTCATGATGTGGGGAATATTTTGCCGGATATGGTATTATCCCACCAATTACTAAACGCAAGCATTACTTTCTGCGCAAAGTCTTTTAAGCCGGGCAATATGACAAAAGCTGCAATTATGACACCAATACATGCTAAAATGATCAGTTCAGTGAAGCCCTCCCCCTTTTCGTTTTTACTCAGTTTTCTCAACATGCTTTCAGCACAGTTTTTGATTACAAACAGATTTTTCATGCAGATCCCTCCATTTTGATATAATCTAACTCATTGTACCAGCATTCTCTGAGCGGCCGTTATGAGTTAAAGAGATGTTGTGGTCTCTCTGAACTTACCACGACGCTATCTCAATTTAGCCGGTACAACAAATATATCAAATGTATTATTTACAATTAATGATAAGCCGGCTTAAAAAGGTGGTTACAACCGGGTGATCAGTAACATTCCTGCATGCCTTCACCAGACTTAACCCACAAAAATCCTGTTTATCGCATCGGCAGCATCATTTATCATGGGTATTAACAGCATCACTACAATGATGAAAGCATAAACCCCGATTATCAACGTCCTTTTCCTTCTGCATGCTTCCGTCTCCGCCTGTATGTAGTTGAAATACTGGCTGAACATCAGCTTTTCCTGTCTTTCAAGTATGTCCTTGTTATCACCGGTTTCTATTCCCTGTTTCAGTGCCACGCAAAGGCTCTCCACCTCCTGCAGGGAGTAATTGCTTTTAAACTCCTCCAGTGCCGAGTTGATATCCAGAGTCCGGGCATACCGGGCTGCCAATAATATGAGGTTGTCCTGCAGCCTGTTGTTTTCCACCACCTTGTAAACCGTCTTTATTGCATCGGTGACACTTACTCCCGATGATATCTGGTTGTGCAGATATCTGTATATTTTATAGGCCGAATATTTGAACTCGTTTTCAAGCTTCTTTCTGTTTCTACGCATTATATAATCCACCATCAGGAACATAAGTAAAGAACCGAAAATGGCCGGGGCAATTCTGGGATAGTTCAGGGCCACTCCCAGCAAAAATATTATTACAGGCAGCACATATTGCAAAAATATGTACACCAGCGCGAAAAAGTTGTTATCATAACCGCATCTCTTTGCCGCTGTTTTTGCCCTGTCAAACAGGCGGGTGAGCAAGTTTTCCTTTACCCTGATGCTGTCATAATCCTCGATATATTTCCGCATGTTCCCGATGTATCTGTGATAGGGGCGTTTTCGCCCACCACGGCCTCCCATGGCCTCCAACAGATGCCTGTTCATGGCAATGTAGAGCCTTGGTGCGATGATGGCTGCCAACAGCAGGTCCAAAATAAATATCAATATCAAGAAAACCTTATGGCTCTTAATTAATGTAAACATGTCTGTCACTAGAAACACCCCGGTTTAATAATCAAATCTTGATATGCGCAGCGATGCAACAAAAGCTGCAAAATATAGCAGAGAGAATATCGCGAGCAATGTCTTTCCCTGGGAAGAGGACAGATAAAACTGCATGACCTTGGGATTGGATTTCAGAAAAAAGTATGCTACTACAAGAACAGCGATCATGGTTGCATACATAATGAACTTGTCTTTGTAGGAAGATATCTTCCGCCGGGTATATTCCTCCTCCATCCTGTAGAACTCATCCTCCATGTTGGAAAGAAGCTTTCTTATATCTCCCCTGTGCTTTATGCTCTGGCGTATGTTAAGTATAAAATCCCGGAACTGTTCGCTGTCCACTTTCATTTGCAACATTTCCAAGGCTTCCTGTACTTCCATCCCCTTTTTGACCTGGATGACCGCATCCCTTATATACGTCCTCAAAGGTTCTCCCAGCCCGGAATCCACTGACTTTTCAAAAGCGTATATTATATCTTCCTTTACCGCACACCAGCGGTTCAAAGTGCTTATAAAGCCTGCCATCTGCCTCCTCACCTTTTCGGAATTATACCTGCCCAGGACTTCCAGCACGATATATGGAATGCATGCACACAGGCTGCATATGACAGCAGTGGAAAGGATGGAATGCAACACAGTATATACCGGTTTGAAAGCCGCTGCAAATAATATCACCGATAGAACCGCCAGTGAATAGAAATTTACAAAAGGTATGTAATTCCTGATGTTTGATTTGTCTATAAGGGTTAGTTCCATCTTGTCAATGAAATTCATCTTTATGGTGATTGTCTTGGAATATTTCTTTACTTGATTAAGAAGCCGTTTTTCATTATATATTTCATTCATCCTGCTGATTCCATAATCCAGATATCCTTTTATGGCTCCCATACGAATATACGGTGTCAGCAACAGAACCAATGCTGCAGTCAGTAGAATCAGTACCGAGGAAGTCAACGAGATAACTGTACCGCTGAACAATTGCCTAACAAACTCCATCAAGTCAATCTCCCCTTTTCATCAGTTTCTTTTTAAGCCTTTCACTCATGCTTTCAACCTGAAGGAATCTTCCTGATATGGTCTCATCATCCTCCTCAAGAATGTCCAGTTCATATAGTCTGGCTATACTTATTGCATCATTCTGTTCATCATAACCTGTGACTTCTATCACCTCAGCCACTTTAAACTTCTTTAAAAACACCACCACATCTATGCTGGTGGCCAGCATCCTCCTCAGGGTCCTCTCGGTATGATCCACATTGGCGCTTTTAATCAGGGTTATTAAGCGGTCGAACACATCTGCCGACGACTGGGAATGGATGGTAGCCAGAATCCTGTGCCCTGTCAGCCCTGCCTTTACAAATTCCCATGCTTCGTCTCCCACTATCTCCCCTATGATGTATGTATCCAGCGACATGGTCAAGCCATCTTTCACCAGTTCCTTCAAGGTGACCTCTCTTCCGCCCTCACTGCTCTTTTTTATCCTTTGCACGATGAAGTTGGGGTTTTCAGGATATATCTCCGAGTCTGATTCGCAAACAAGCACCCTTTCCATCGCATTGAAAGCCCCAGCCACGGCCCTGAGGAGAGTGGTTTTGCCGGCTGCGCCTTTCCCACAGAACACAATATTGGCGTTGGAACTTGCCAGATCTTCGAAAAATCTCCTGAGTTTTTCATCAATCATTCCCAGCTTTTCCAATTCAGCCAGCCCCAGGTTCCTTTTCGGGTGTTTTCTTATGCTTATGGCAGGGCCGGTGATATTTCTGGGTCTTATTGAAACATTTATCCTGAGGCGATTTTTTTCGTCGGTAACCCGGCAATGGCTGTCATTTTCATTTAATATGCCGCCGTTTCTGATGGCTACAAGCTTACAAAAGCTGTCAAACTGCTGTTCTGTTGAAAACCTGAGAGGTATTTCCTCTTTCCTGCCGTTTCTCTTTACTGTGAAGTAGTCATATCTTATCCCGTCGATATCGCTTATGCTTTCGTCCTGAATATATTGTTCCAAATCCCAGTATCCAAACATATAGTCAAAGACCTTTTGTATCAGTTCATCCCTGTTGCTGCTTAAAAAGTACCTGTTTTTGTCAATATTTTTGATGATCTCTTTCTCCAGCACCCTTTTTTCAATGTTCCCCGATTCTACTTCCGCAACCAGCTGAGGTACTTCTCTCAGTATGTCAAAGGTTATTCTTGACGCCAGTTCGCTTACAGAGTTTTTGCCCGGATGGATAATCCTTTCGTCATATTTGCTCAAACTTTGAACTACCGGCATTGACTGCTTTCCTCCTTAAACCAGACATCTTTTTAAGCTTTCTAATCCCCGGTTCCAGATACTCCTTTATGCTGATTAGCACTGATTTTTTAGGCAATATGTTGAATTGGGAAAGAATATGGATATATTGGTTCCGGGTCTTTTTATCCATGTTCTTCGCATATACAGTCTTCAGGTTCCTGTAAGCCTGCCGCTTTTGGTTGTAGTCAACGCACCCTATAAAATTCCTTTCGGTCAGTTCATTTAAAATATCTTTTCTTAGATCCGTCTCCGTGTTGTACTCGAAAGCGACAAACCTGGTCTTTTCCAACGGTATGTTTTGCTTTTCCCTGAGGTATACCAAGTATCTGTTGAGTTCCCTTAAAGCAATTTTGTCGGCCCTAAGCGCAACTATATTGTAATCGGATTTGCGAAGGGACATGAGAGTAAAAGCATCATAAATGAATCCGTTGGTAATTATGATCGTGACATCAAATAACTCATAAGCTTTTTCTATGAGGATGTTGAGGCTGGATTCGCTGTAATATTCAAAATTGGACAGGTTGTAGTTCCCGGTGAGCACATACAGGTTTTTCAGCTTCTGAACCAATGTCTCCAAGAACAGTTCCCTGGTCAGGATTCCCTTGTCGGCTGCGTCCAGGCAGATATTCAGGCCTGTGTTGTTTATGCGCTCTTCAAAGGCTTTTACATTTTTGGGATGCTTAGGCACATTCAGATATTCGTCAACTGTGGCATTCAGCGTATCCAGGTCCATCAGCAGAATATTCAGATTTGTGCAGCGGGCGGCTGTGTAAGCCAGCTCGCAAGCAAATTCAGGATTGGCAAAAACCGTTAAAATAAGCCTTTTGAAGCTTACAACCCTTTCACCCGTCATAGGCGGTGAAGCTTTGTTTTTCCGTGAATTGTCTTTCATATGGTCATTATATAAGGAGCTTTCCGGATTATCCAATCGTTCGAGATCCGATTGCAAATCAATGGCTTTCTGGTATCTGTCCGATGGATTAAACATGACGCATTTGCTGATTATCTTTTCGATGCCCAAAGAAAGGTCTTTATCATAATACCTCACCGGTTTTAACTCAAACTCAGGATCCACCGGACTTATTCCGGTAAGCATGTGAAACATGGTCATACCAAGGCTGTATATATCGGTGGCTATGCTGGTCTGCCCAAAACCGTACTGTTCCGGAGCTGCATAGCCCCTTGTCCCGATGTATACGGTATCACTGCCCGCATCCTCTTTATACTCCCTGGCGATGCCAAAATCGATCAGTTTAATCTTTTCATCTTTTGTCAGCATGATGTTGGATGGTTTGATGTCCCTGTAGATTATCGGATGGGGTTTGAAAGTATGCAGGTAGCTAAGAACATCGCAGAGCTGTATCGCCCAGTTTATGACTTGTTTTTCCGGAAACTTTCCTGTTCTTTTGAGAACTTCCTCCAGGTTTTCCCCTTCAATATAATCGACGACAAGATATACGGAATCTTCATCCTCCATAATGTCAAAAATCCTGGGAAGGGCCGGATGATTAAGCCTTTTAAGTATATTGGGTTCAATAAACATATCAATCCTTGAGCCGTTTTTCTTCCTGATCTCCTTGATGGCCCACAATGTTCCCAACTTGATGTTCTCCGCCAGGTATACAGTGCTCATCCCGCCTTTTCCGAGGGTGGAAATAACCTTGTACTTGCCTTCAAACAAATCAATTTTCATGCTATATCTACCATCCCAGTATACAATCTACAATATTATACATATTTTCCTTATTTGTAAATTTTTATATGGTAGTATAGCATTATTTTATCACATATTATGGAAAAATTCTACACTTATTTCCAAATTAGTTAATATTTTTGATGATCAAAAATCCACACCCTCCATATTGAAGTCCGGGATATAATCCACTTCAGCCGAATCCCTTTCCTGTATATAGCCGTTATCCAAACCTATCCTGAGGCAGTGGTTTACTACCATGTCATATTCATATCTTGTTATCCTGCGATTTATTTCCGGATATTCTTCCGCTTTATAATACGGTGTATACTGGCTCATAAGGCTTATTAAAACATCACATGGGAGATTTGCCTTTATCCAGTCCAGTATTTTAATGGACTGCTTCGCCATCCCGGGCAGTATCAAGTGCCTTATTATCATCCCTCTTCTCAGGATTCCGTTTTCATCAAAAACTGCACCTCCCACCTGACGGTACATCTCCATTATCGCTGCAGTAGCCGTTTCAAAGTAGTCAGAGGCGCCGGAATATTTCCTGGATATATCCGGACTGTAGTATTTTAAGTCAGGGAGATAGACATCCACCAGGCCTTCCAGGGTTTTCAGCGTTTCTACCTTTTCATATCCATTGGAGTTGTAAACTACCGGTATGCTGAGATTTTCCGCCTTGAGCAGTGCTTCCCTTATCTGCGGCACAAAATGGGTCGGGTTGACCAGATTTATGTTATGGGCTTCTTTTTCCTGAAGCCTGATGAATATTTGAGCCAGTTTATCCGTAGTAACTTCCATTCCCACATTTTCCTGGCTTATTTTATAATTCTGACAAAATATGCATTTTAAATTGCAGCCCGAAAAGAACACCGTACCGGAACCTCTCGTGCCGCTTATGCATGGTTCTTCCCACATATGCAAGTATGCCTTGGCCACTTTCGGCATATCTCCCATGCAGCAAAATCCACTGTTTTTGCTCCTGTCTGAGCGACAATTCCTAGGACATATATTGCAAACCATATCTTCCTCCAAAAAAATCCACTCTACATAATCATACTTTACATTACATTTAAATAAAAATATAATAAGAGTAAACGAGTTTATAGTCAAGAGAGGTATTTCATATGAAGATCAGCGGAATAACTTATGTATCCAGGAAAAAACCCAAGTTTCGTATTTTTTTGCTCACGCTGCTGATAATTGTACTGATAGCTGTAATTGCAATTGCAGGATATTCAATGCTTACAGGGCAGGATTTCAGCGATGTGATAGCCCAGTTGCTGAGAAAATTGAATTTATCCAGGACCTGAACTGTCAGAACATATCCTTTTTTATGAGAATGAGCATTACAATAAGAGACATGGCCAATGATATTATCAATATATACAAAAAACCCAGCGGATTGGACTCAAACGGGACAGGGACGTTCATACCAAAAAAGCTGGACATCATCGTGGGTACTGATATAACTATCGTAACTGAAGTCAGGAACTTCATTACGATGTTGAGATTATTCGAAATAACCGAAGCAAAAGCGTCCATCATCCCGCTCAAAATGGAGCTGTATATACTTGCCATTTCTATTGCCTGCTTGTTTTCAATGATGACATCTTCCAGCAAATCCTGATCTTCTTCATACATTTTAAGGTATTTGCCTCTAAATAGCTTCTCCATGACAATTTCATTGGACTTTAAAGATGTCGTAAAAAACACGAGGCTTTTCTCAAAGTCGAGGAGCTTCAGCAGTTCCTTATTTTTCATGGATTTATGAAGTTTTCTCTCCACATCGTCGGTTTTCTTGTTTATTTGTCTCAAGTATGTGAGAAACTCCTTTGCTGTCTCAAAAAGTATCTGAAATATAAACCTGGTCTTCTTGAAAGTAAAGAAATCCCTTACTTTTTTCTCCTTGAAAGTATTGAGGATGGTATTCTCTTTGAGACATATGGTTATAAAGCAGTTTTCCACTACAAGCAATCCCATGGGAAGAGTATCATATTTAAGTTCTCCGTCCTCTTCATACACATAAGGTATATCAACAATGATAAGAGTCTGGTTTTCTTCAACATCTATTCTGGGCTTTTCTTCCTCGTCCAGGGGATATTTAAGAAAATTCAGCAAAATTCCCAGGGAACTTTGTAAGTAGTTAAGTTCTTCCTCAGTAGGATTAATCAGGTTTACCCAGCAACCCTTTTCAATGCTGTCCAGTCTGTAAAGATCCTGCCCGCTGTCACTGCTTTTGAATATTTCCAACATGCCCGCACTCTCCTTTATATTGAATTATGCGGCAATAAACTCATTACTATACATGCGGAAAAAACAAAGCCTCCGCATAAACGGAAGCTTTTTGGGAAAATGCTTGTATTATCATTTTATTGCATTAAAAAAACTCTTGTTTCACCATGGAAGTCAGAAATACTTTCTCCCCACTATTTCTTTTACTTACAGCTTTGCTATCGGAAATGCTGGCTGAAAAGCTCGTTCATACTACTTTTTGCTGTCTACAAAATACGACGGCGGTGGCATTGCTGACAATTTTCCATATGCAGTATTTGCGGTTTTACCCTGATTAATCATTTTTATCTTGGAGGACAGGTCATCCAAAAGCTTTTTCGCGTTTTCATTATTTTTTGTCTCAATCCTGCTAATCTCTTTCAGAAGCTCCATTATTCTCCCTACTATATCCTGCAGGTCTCTGATTCCTGGGATGTCAGTGCTTTTAATCTCATCGAGGCTTTCAACTCCAAGCTCCTGTTTAAGCTTGTGAAAGCAAGCCCCGAACTCCTCATCAAGCTTGTTGATCTCCTCTATCCTGGCCTGCTTTTCTGCTATGAGCCTTTTCAAATCTCCAATCCCATCCTCTGTGATTGTTTTGGACTGGGCCTGGGTCAATGCAAGCATGTCCTGCAGCAAGGAATGTTTTTTTGTTGAAAGGTCTATCATTTTTCCTATATAAATATCCATAGCATAAACTCCTTTTGGACATCAAGATTTTAATACCGCAAAGACAATTAGAATCCATCTATATTATAACAGATGGATTCATTCATGTATTATTCAATATCCAATCTGAAAAACTTACACATTGCTGTCAGCAAGAATATTAACCCTGATCCTTTCAGCAAAATTACCTCCTGCGTTTTGCCAGTTTCATCGCCTGCTGCCACGAGTCACGCAATTCTTTTGCAAAACCCAAAACCTCTTCCAATATGGTTTTGTCTTTTCGGATATTCGCATCTATCAAGCGCCGGTACATGTATTCATACAATCTGTCAAGATTTTTGGCTATCTCGTATTTCATGTCCAGCGTGGCTCTAAACTCAATAATTATATCCTGAGCTCTGATTATACTATCATTAGCTCTCCTTATATTTTTTTCATCTATGGCTTCCATACCTTGCAATATAAACTTCACTAGCCCATTATAAAGCATCAAGGTAAGTTCCTCCGGGGTTGCCGTAAAAACTGAATTCTCTTTATATTGGGCATAAGGGTTATTTATCAATATATCACACCTCCACATTATAGCCGATGCCTAATCCGGTTTTGCTTTAGCCTTTCGAAAGCATGGAAGTAAGCCAGCTGGTCTGGGAATACATCTGGTTCAGCGCTTCTTCCATCGCCGTAAACTTATCGTAATAATCATTTTCCTTTTCTATCAACTTCAAAGTCATTTCATATATACTGTTATCAAGAGATTTTATTTGCTTGTACAAAAGGTTGGTATACTCCGACGAATCTCCTGTGATTCCTGCCTTCTCGATCAGGGCACCCTTCTGGCCGCGATTGTTTCCTATAGTCCTGATATTATCCTGTATAATATCTGAAAGTCTCACCGCCAAGCCCGATTCTTTATATCTCTCCTGCCGTTTCGACGGGTCGGATAGTGTATTGTAATACGAAATTCCTGAATCATCCTTGGTAAACAACTGCACCACTTCATCGGGATTGTTGATTATGGCATTTCTCAGTTTTTCCTCATTTATCACCAGCTTGCCGCCGTCTTTATAGTTGCTGCTTGTAGTTATTCCTATGTTGCTTAGGTGCAGGGACAGTTTTGAACTGCTGTCGGAAGCATCGGCATATATACCGTCATAAAGAGCTCTTCTCATTTCGTATAAAATGTTTCTCAACGTACTGTCATTGCGCAGCAGGCCTGACCTCGCCTTTTCCTCCCATAGCTTGATTTCGTTTTCTGTCATTTCAGCTTTCTCTTCCGAGGTAAGAGGCTTATAATCGCTGTATCTTTCCTCATTCAGTTTAGTATTTATCAGCTCGACCACTTCATTATATTTATTAACAAAAGCCTTTATTTTCTCCAATAATTCATCAGGATTGGAGGTTACTGTGATGGTTGCGCTGATGGATTCGGCGCCGTCGGCCATCTCCTGCAGCCTAAATGTTACTCCGTCGATGGTGAATTCGTTGGTAGGGCGTTCCACCTTCACCTTATCTATGATAAGGCTGGCGTTGGTGCCCCTGGTAATATCTCCACGCTGTTTGGTGGTAGTTTTGATGCCAAGGGCTCCAAAGAAGTTGCTTCCATCACCGTCGGTATTGTCCTCGTTGTCAATAACGGCAGCACTTCCTGTATTTTTGGATTGCATTACAAAACAGTTGTTTATCGTATCAAACCTTATCGTAACTCCTGCATCGCTTCTGTTAATCCTTGTAAATATGCTGCTCAGCGTGTCATCCTTGGATACTGTAAACTCTTTACCGTTTATGGTGAAAGACAGCTTATCATCAGTTCCAAAGTTAAAGTTTTCGGATAAAATCCCGCTCTTGTTTATGTTCTCCAGGGTATCATTTAAATTTATCCTGTTGCTGGTTGCCTGGGACGAACTAAAGCCTAAAGCCGACCTGAAATCTTCAGCTTCCACGGTAATTTGCTTTGCAGAGACAAAGCTGATCTTTCCATCTGTAATTCGCACTTCAACTCCGGATACTCCGGATACTTTGTCACTTATCTGGCTTTGTATTGCAGCTTGCAAATCAGAGAAATCGGTATAATCGCCGTCCAAATAAATGTTTACAGTTTTGACAGTAGTACCGTCATCAACCTTTATATTGAAACTCTTATATGCATCGGAAGCGCTGATATTAACAGAACCCGACAGGTTGCTAATGGACGTTCCTGAGCTTATGCCAATCTTTGATAAAAGATCGGCATCGGAATTGTCGCTGCTTTGAAGCTTAATCGTCTGGGACGAATCAATGGCTACAAACTTCAACTTGTCAGATTCAGATGAACCGGAGTCTTTTATCACCCTGACATATTTACCAAGATTGCTGGTCTTTCCGTCAACTTTGACTTTTGTTCCAATGAGAGCGTCGTTTATACTATTGATAAGTTCGTCAATACTATTGACCTCTGCATTAATTTTTACGGTAACCGCAGTACCGGAGCCTATTTGTACTTTGAACTCCCTATCCTTAAACTCCGTTCCGCTGAAATCCGTTATAGCACCGCTGGTAATCGCATTACTCTTTCCATTTACCAGTCCCAGTACTGACAGGTAACTGTCCGTAGCATTTCCTATGCTTAAGGAACTGCTTTTGAGAGCCGGTGTAAATACTAATGCGCCGGGATTATTCTTGTCTTCTTTCACTTTTATTTTACCTGCTCCAAAAGCATCATCTATCAGCTTCTTCAGGCCGCTTGTCCTGTCTCCCGCCAGTTCTGATACCGTGCCTGAAGAATAATCCTTGTCCAATGTAATGGTTTTTGTAACTCCATCCAAGGTAATGGTAAACTGTTTACCTTTCTTCATCTTTTTTATATCCACTTCTGCAGAGCCCTTTAGTGAAGTTGCCATCACATCTCCGTTTTTTGTGGCAGCAGAAGCGGTAGATTTCACTGTAATCTGGCGTACACCAGTAGTAGCTCCACTTCCTGCCGTAACCGATATGGCTGAACTGGAAGATGTCGCCTTGTAAGCAGTAAAAGCGTTTGCGGAAGTAAAATTGGTAGCAGGTTTGGCCAAATTGAAATAGGTGTCATAAAACTCTCTCATTTTACTGGTTATCGTTCTATAGTCTTCAATCATCCAGGTTTTCAGCTGCTTGCTCTTAACAAGGCTGTCCTTTTTCATACTTTCAACTCTCATGAGCTGCTGAACCATGCTGTCAATATCCAGTCCGGATACCCCTGTCATCCTGAACCTGCTGTTCAACGCATTTATGTAACTGCTGCTAGCCATGTCCATTATCTCCTTTCATCCACCAATATACCGGCAAGTTCCCAAAGCTTAGCCACGAGGTCGAGGATCTTTTCCGGGGGTATTTCCCTGATTACCTCATTGCTCTCCGTATCTATAACCTTAACCATGATATCGTTGGTTTTTTCATGCACTGAAATCTCAAATCTGCGGTTGGTGCCGGTCAATGATTTATTGGCCCTTTCAATGGCATCAATCAGCACTTTTTCAGATACAGACATGCTCATTTTATCAAACTCCGTCAAACTGGATATGCTTTTATTCTCCAACAAAGCATCTTTTTTTTGTACAGTATTCGTATTAGTATTGGCGTTAACTTTTGCAACTGTTGTAACATCCGTGTTTGTCTTTATCATAGAAGCGGCATCCATGCCATTTACTTGCATATCTATCCCTCCATAAAACTTGCTAATTTATATATCGGAAGGGTGGCAGAATTTGTTTATGGGGAATTAAAACCATGCATATTTTACAGTCTCATCAGATACTGTCCATACTCTGTCTTGATTAACGGTTCAGCCAGCATGCGCAGCTGATCTTTGGTTATAAAACCGTTCCTGTATGCTATTTCTTCTATGCATGCAACATAAAGGCCCTGTCTTTTCTGAACGGTCTGGACAAAGTTGCTGGCTTCCAGCAATGAATCATGAGTTCCCGTATCCAGCCACGCAAAGCCTCTTCCCAATACCTGTATGTTCAACTTGCCTCTCCTGAGGTATTCCCTATTTACATCCGTGATTTCCAGTTCTCCTCTTTGCGATGGTTTCAAATTTTTGGCAATCTGTACCACATTGTTGTCATAAAAGTAAAGCCCCGGAACAGCATAGTTGGACTTAGGCTTCTCAGGCTTTTCTTCAATGGACAGCACCCGGCCCTCTTCATCAAACTCCACTACCCCGTATGCGCTGGGATTGTTTACGTAGTATCCGAATATGAGGGCGCCCTCGCGTAAACGGGAGGTTTTCTGCAGCATGCCGGAAAAACCATATCCGTAAAAGATGTTATCTCCCAGTATCAAAGCAACTGAGTCATTCCCTATAAACTTCTCCCCGATAATAAAGGCTTCTGCGATTCCATTCGGCTGAGCCTGCTCTTCATAGGAAAAGGACATCCCCAATTGGGTTCCGTCACCGAAAAGCTCCTTATAAAGAGGCAAATCCCTTGGTGTTGAAATGATCAATATTTCCCTGATGTTCGCAAGCATCAGAACAGACAGAGGATAATAAATCATAGGTTTGTCATAAATCGGTACTATCTGTTTGCTTATAGGCTTGGTTATAGGGTATAGGCGAGTTCCATTACCCCCTGCTAAAATAATGCCTCTCAAAATACCAACTCCCTTTACCTGTTGAGGTATATTTGCTGTAACATTCTTGATGATCTGATGAAAACCTTTTAACCACTCATTTACTGTAATACAGTTGTAAATGATCTAAAATATTAATGACTCCATAATAAAGATAGGTCTATTCAGAAACTCACCCAAATGATCCCACCTGCAAATATTCTCCTTGCTTAAATCGCAGTATTCAATTGTACCGTTTTTAAGTTCCGCAATGCCTATTTTTAATATTCTCCAATAATCCTTAGTCCCCTCTTTTATAAAGCTGATCATTTCTTCTTTTGTTCCATTTTCAAACAAACACTGCTGTATGTTGCCTTTCCAGTTAAAACCCATTTGAAAGACCAAGGTGCCGGCTATCTTTGCCAGTGAGTTAAGCTGTTTGATAATGTTCTCTTTTGCCTTTCCCATCAGAAGCTCCTTATCACCATAGTCATCACCTATATGATGCAAAACGTTTAAAAGCAGTACCAAATCATATTTTCTGTCCAAATTTTCCTCAAATAAAAAATAATCATTGGTGATTTCAATCTTATCCTCTACTTTTAAAATTTCAGCTGCTCCTTTAACAAATTCAGCATGAGCGTAATTGCCTTCATAATAATGTACACTTTCAGCCCCGTTTTCAATTAGTTCAAATGTGAAAAAGCCCGTGTTACCACCAATATCCAATACCTTTTTGCTTTTTACATCAACATTTTTCAATATATACTCCAAACGTTCTGATTCATACCTGCTCTTAATGAGCATTTTATCTATATTAATGATCTGTGAAAGCCTGTTTGATAAAATCTGATAATTTGAATGTTTACTTTTTTCCAGATACAGTTTCCTGAGTTCATCTATTTCCATAATTTGC
>ENA-UPSB01001249-UPSB01001249.1-bioreactor-metagenome-genome-assembly--contig:-NODE-1249-length-31329-cov-6.055541_pt1 | contig 31329 bp, 31 predicted proteins | sample MGYA00238182_ERZ773286 | MGnify/ENA primary metagenome ERZ773286 (study PRJEB29026, sample SAMN07631240) | bioreactor metagenome | isolation source: Switchgrass digestor | place: USA: Dartmouth...
CTACAGCAACGTGTCGCTCTACTCGCCGAAGCACCACCACGCCATCGCCGTGCTCTCCAACCTCTCCATGAGCGAGGTGACCCGGGTGCTGGCGGCGGTCCACGCGGTGCTGGCGGAAGAGGGACGGTGACGCGAAAGCCGCCCCATGGCGGGGCGGCTTCGCCGCGTCTACCCTTCCAGCACGTGCCGGGCGTCGTGCAGGGCCTGCTGCACCAGCTGGTCCGGCGTGTCATAAGCCCTGTACCAGCCTCGCTGGATCGCCAGCTGGGTGCAGCGTTCGTGCTCGGTCAGGGCGTCCGTCAGGTGCGTCATCAAGATGTGGCGCAGGTCGGGGCTGGTCGTCTCCAGGATCGCCATGCAGTAGGCCGTGGCTTTCAGCTTGGCCGCGTTGAGGAGGCTCTCGGCAATCACCCGGTCGTCGGGCTTCATCCCCACGGCTTCGCCGATGGCGCTCATCACGGTCGACATCGCTCTGCCCTCCTCAGCCCATGCCGTGTCGCATACAGAAGTCCGTCAGCGCCTGCACATGGGCCTGCGCGGTCTGCAGGCAGGCCTTGAGCTGCTGGCGGAGGTCGGCGTCTGCGATCATCGTGAGCATCGACTTGGTCTTCTGCACGTCCCCCGACTCCAGCCGGATGAGCTCGTTGAGCAACAGCTTCTCATGAGCCGTTACCTGTTGCTCCTGGGCGATCGCGCTCACCGTCTGTCAACCCCTTTCCACGTTCGGTGAACGAGGCTCAGGGGTAGTATGGCCCGATCTGTCGACGGAAACCCTCATTCTATGCGACTACATGCGGAACCGGCCGAGGCGCTCCTGCAGCTCCCGGGCGACGGTGGCCAGTTGGGCCGCCGCCCCGGCAATCTCCTCCACGTTGGCGTTCAGTTCCTCGGCGGAGGCGGCCACCTCTTCGCTGGAGGCCGCGGTCTCCTGGGCCGTGGCGGCAATCGAGTCGATCCCCCGGATCACATGGCGGGCGTTGCCGGCCATCTGCTCCGTGGCGGCCGTGCTCTCCTGCGTGACGGCCGCCATCTCGGCCATCGCCGTCTGCACGGAGCGGCTCGCGGCGACGAGCTCTTCGGTGGCGGCTGCGATGGACGCCACGTGGTCGCCGGTCTCTTCGACCATGGCGACGATCTCCTCCAGCGCCCGCCCGCCGTCGACGGCCAGTGCGGCGCCCCGGTTTACCTGTCCGGTCACCTGTTCCATAAAGCGCACGGCGTTGCCCGTGGCGGCCTGGATGCGGTCGATCAGGCCGGCGATTTCGCCCGCCGACGAGGCGACCCGCTCGGCCAGCCGGCGCACCTCCTCGGCCACCACGGCGAACCCGCGCCCCTGCTCACCGGCGCGGGCGGCCTCGATGGCCGCATTCAGGGCCAACAGGTTGGTCTGCTCTGCGATGGCCGTGATCGTCTCGGTGATGGCGCCGATCTGGCCCGAGAGGTCGCCCAGGGTGCTGACCTGGCTTGCCGACTGGGCCACGCTGGCCTGGATCTCCTGCATCGCCGCCACCGACTGGCCCACCACCTGCTTGCCCGCCCTGGCGGTGGAGAGCGTCTGTTCGGCGGTGGACCGCATGTCGTTGGTCTTCTGCGCCACATCGTCCAGATGGGCGAGCATGCCGCGCACGTCGGCGGCGGCCTGTTCGGCGGTCTTCGCCTGCTGCTGTGCGCCTTCGGTGATCTGGTCGATTGCCTGCTGGAGTTCCTTCACCTCCTGCGCACTCTGCCCGGCCACCTGCGACTGGGAGCTGGTTCCCTGGGCGATCTGGTTGACCACCTGCGCCACCTGATCGGAGGCTTGAGCCATCGCGCGGGTGGTTTCCTTGAGATCGTCAGCCATCTGGGCCGCGTGCTGGCCAGCCGCCGCCACGTCGGCCAGGAAGCCGCGCAGGCTGCGGACCATGTCGTTGACTGAGCGGGCGAGGATGGCGACCTCGTCGCTTCCCTTGATCTTCAGTTCCTCAACGGTGAGGTCTCCCTGCGCCACCCGGTTCGCAACGCCAGCCAGCTGACCCAGGGGCCGGGAGACCGAACGGATCATCCGTACCGCGTCGATGATGGCCAGGGCCAGCCCGCCCACGTTGAGCAGCATCAGGAGGATGGAGGACAGCCTGACCCTGCGGTCTGCTTCCGCAGCCAGTGCATCGGCCTGGGTGTCAATGTAGGCCGTGATGGCTTCCGTGGCCTGGATGTAGGCGTCCAGTTTCTGCTGGACGAGCGGCACTTGTGCCCCGGCGGTGGCCCGGTCCGCCGAGAACAGTCGGCTTACCTGGTCATTGAACTGCTGGGCGGCGCTCTCCAGGTTGCTCACCAGCGGTCCGGCCTGCGGGCTGGACGCCGTCTCCTTCAAGTGTGCAAGCGCGTTCTCAGCCTGGACCAGGAAGGTCTCGTGTTCTTCTCGTGCTGCGGCCTGGCCGAGTGCATACGAGAGCGCCATCTGCGCCTGGCCGCGCACGGCACTCTCGAGGCGGGCCACCTGCGTCTGCGCGGCACGGAGGTCGTTGGCCAGCAGCAGGTACTGCTGATGTTGCAGCGAGAGGGTCCAGTAGCTGTTGATGGTCGACGCCGTCATCAAGAGCAGGATGAAGCCGAAACCAAATGAGAGTCTCTTGGCGATGGTCCAGCGCATCTTCCGCAGCATTCTTCCCAATTCCCCCCAAGGCCGATGTATACTGTTGCATTTTCGGATTCGCTCCTCCAGTACCTGCATATAAATATTTGATCATGCATTTTCATGCACAGCGGCCGGGGCCAGACAGCCTGTGCCGCTCGTGCCGGGGCAGGGGAGTTGACTAGCCCAACTTAGATACGTTGTAATATGATTCTACTTGGAACGTTCGGGTCTGCCGGAGGTACAGCCCCCGGCAGGCGGGTGGAGGAGGCTGGCCACATGGCCGAGGAGAAGACGCGGCAGGAATACGAACGGAAGCGGCGCGGGCTCATCACCGCGCTCATCGTGGCGGTGGTGCTGCTCTTCGCAGGGTCGTCGGCGATTGGGCAGATCTTCGGGGACCGGTGGGGTATGATCACGCTGCTCGTTGTGATCATCGGGTTCCTGCTCTTCGTGTGGAAGTATTGGCGCTGCCCCTCCTGCGGAAAGCACCTGGGCCCGGAGCTGAGCCACCGGCGGTGCCCCCACTGCGGCGTGCGCCTGATGGGGTGAGTGCGAGCACCCCCGGGCCGAGGGGGCGCAGCAGAGCGGTGGCAACGACGGCGGTCTCGCCACGTGTGGCGAGGCCGCCTTCATCCTGTCTGACGTGCGGTGTTCGTTGCCGCTTGTCAACGCCAGTCCCTGCGGGTATGATATAGTTCTGTACAGAACGTTCTCGAGGGAACGAGGTGAGTCCCCGTGTCCGGCCGGAGGCAAGACATCAGCCACCTGTGGCACCAGGTCAACCGGCGCATGCACAGCCTGCTGAACCACGCGTTCCGGGAGTCGGCCATGCCGCCGCCCGTCTTCTTCATGCTGCGCGAGATCGTGCGGGAACCGGGCATCACCGTCTCCGAACTCGCGCGGCGGGTCGACATGGTGAAGAGCCACGTCTCCCGCACCGTGGACCACCTGGCGCGCGAGGGCTACGTGCGGAAGGAGCCCGACGCCGGAGACCAGCGGCTAATCCGGCTCTACGCCCGTCCGGAGGCCCAGGACCGGCTGCGCCGGACGGACGCGGCGGTGCGCAGCGTGTGGGAGTCGGTGGTGGCTGGCGTTCCCGAGGAGGAACTGGCCACGGTGGAGCGGGGACTGCGCATCCTACTCGAGACGCTGGAACGAAACGCAGCCACTCGGCAAAGGGAGAAGGTCTAGTGTGCTCAAGCTGTTGCGCTATCTGAGGCCCTACGCCGCCCTGGTGGCGGCGAACTTCCTGTTCGTGTTCTTCAGCGCGTTCGCGGAACTCTACCTGCCGAGGCTCATGGCCGACATCGTGGATTACGGCATCGTGAACGGCGACACCGCGTACATCTTGCGCACCGGCGGCTGGATGCTGCTGGTCGCGCTGGTCGGCACCGCGGTGGCCATTCTGGGCAACTACGCGTCCGCCCGGGTCTCCATGGGGTTCGGCCGCGACCTGCGCAGCGCCGTCTTCCGCAAGGTCCAGGGGTTCTCGCTGGCCGAGTTTGACCGCATCGGCACCGCCACCCTGATTACCCGTACCACCAACGACATCACGCAGATCCAGAACGTGCCGGTGGTGGCCCTCCGGATGATGCTCTTCGCGCCGATGATGATGATCGGCAGCGTGATCCTGGCGCTCTCCACCGACGTCGGGCTCTCGGTGGTGGTACTCGTCGCCCTACCGCTCCTGGCCCTGACCATCGGCGTCGTGGGCACCCGGGCGGTTCCGCTCTTCCAGGCGATGCAGCGGAAAATCGACCGCCTCAACCGGGTGGTGCGCGAGGGACTGACCGGCGTTCGGGTCATCCGGGCCTTCAACCGCACCGAGTACGAGACCGGCAGGTTCGTCGACGCCAACCGCGACCTCACCGAGACGGCCATCCGGGTGAACCGGCTGATGGCGGCGCTGATGCCCACGCTCTCGCTGCTGATGAACCTCACGGCCATCGCCGTGGTCTGGTTCGGCGGCATCCGCATCGAGGCCGGCCACATGGAGGTCGGCGACCTCATGGCGTTCGTCCAGTACGTGATGCACATCATGTTCTCCCTGATCATGCTCTCCATGATGTTCATCATGCTGCCCCGTGCGGCCGCCTCGGCGACCCGCATCAACGAGGTGCTGGACGTATCGCCCGCCATCACCGACCCGCCCGAGCCCCGGTCGCCCCGTGAGAGCCTGGGCCAAGTGGAGTTCCGGAACGTTACCTTCAGCTACCCCGGCGCGGAGCGGCCGGCGCTGGAGGGGATCTCGTTCGTCGCCCGGCCCGGGGAGGTCACCGCCATCATCGGCGGGACCGGTTCCGGCAAGACCACCCTGGTCAACCTGATCCCCCGCTTCTACGACGTGCAGGAAGGCGCAGTTCTGGTGGACGGCGTGGACGTGCGGGAGTGGAAGCAGGACGAGCTGCGCGCCCGCATCGGCTACGTGCCCCAGAAGGCGATGCTCTTCAGCGGCACCATCGCCGACAACATCCGCTTCGGAAGGGCGGACGCCACCGACGACGAGATCGCCCACGCGGCGGCGGTGGCCCAGGCCAGCGATTTCATCGCCGAGATGAAGGACGGGTTCAACACCGAGATCGCCCAGGGAGGCACCAACGTCTCCGGCGGCCAGAAGCAGCGGCTCACCATCGCCCGGGCGCTGGTGCGCCGGCCCCGGATCTACATCTTCGACGACAACTTCTCTGCCCTGGACTTCAAGACCGACGCCCGGCTGCGGGCGGCCCTGAAGCGGGAGGTCGGCCGGGCCACCGTCTTCATCGTCGCCCAGCGGGTGAGCACCGTCATGGACGCCGACCGGATCATCGTGCTGGACGCCGGCCGGGTCGCCGGCATGGGGACCCACCGCGAACTGATGCAGAACTGCGCGGTCTACCGCGAGATTGTGGCCTCGCAGCTATCGGAGGAGGAACTGGCATGAGCGCAGCACACGGACCTCGACGCGGCCCAAGACCCGGCCGCGGCCCCGGCATGGGGCCGCCCATGGCCATGCCCGGCGAGCGGGCCCGTGACTTCTGGGGCACGCTGCGCCGCCTGCTTCGTTACCAGCGCCCGCGCCTCTGGCAGATCGGACTGGTCTTCGTGCTGGCAGCGCTGAGCACGGTCTTCGGCATTCTGAGCCCGCGCATCATGGGCAAGGCCACGACGAAGCTCTTCGAGGGCATGATGGCGAAGCTGGCCGGCATCCCGGGCGGGGGCATCGACTTCGCGGCGATCGGCCGCATCCTGGCGCTGCTGGCGGTCCTGTACGTGGTGAGCGCAGGCTTCTCGTTCCTGCAGCAGTACGTGATGGCCGGGATCGCCCAGCGTACGGTCTACGACCTGCGCAACCAGGTAAACGCCAAGCTGTCCCGGCTGCCGCTGCGCTTCTTCGACGGCCGCACGCATGGCGAGATCCTCAGCCGGGTGACCAACGATGTCGACAACATCGCCGGCACCCTGCAGCAGAGCCTGACGCAGCTCATCACTGCCCTCGTGACGCTGGTGGGCGTGGTGGTGATGATGCTGGCCATCAGCCCGGTGCTCACGCTGGTGACGCTCATCTCGCTGCCGCTCTCGGCCCTGGTCACCGTCGGAGTGGCCCGGCGTTCCCAGAAGTACTTCGCGGCGCAGCAGGCGGCCCTGGGCGAACTCAACGGCCACGTGGAGGAGACGTTCACCGGCCACCTGGTGGTGAAGGCCTACGGCAAACAGGGTGACGCCATCGCCGAGTTTGACCGGATCAACGAGCGGCTCTACACGGCGGGCTGGAAGGCCCAGTTCATCTCGGGCATCATTCACCCCCTGATGGGCCTCGTGAACAACATCGGCTACGTGATCGTCGCGGTGGCGGGCGGCATCTTCGTCACCCGCAGGGCGGTCGAGATCGGCGACATCCAGGCGTTTATCCAGTACGCCCGGCAGTTCAGCCAGCCGATCACGCAGACCGCGAACATCGTAAACATCATCCAGTCCACCATCGCCTCGGCCGAGCGGGTCTTCGAGCTGCTGGACGAGGAGGAGGAGGTGCCTGACGCGGCGGAGCCGGTGAAGCTCGCACAGCCGCGGGGCGAGGTGCGCTTCGAGAACGTCCGCTTCAGCTACAAGGCCGAGGAGCCGCTGATCGAGAACCTCAACCTGACCGCCCGCCCGGGTCAGGTGATCGCCATCGTCGGCCACACGGGCGCCGGCAAGACCACGCTGGTCAACCTGCTGATGCGCTTCTACGAGCTCAACGGCGGCCGCATCACGGTCGACGGCGTGGACATCCGGCGCATGCGGCGGGAGGATCTGCGGGCGCTCTTCGGCATGGTGCTGCAGGACACGTGGCTCTTCCACGGCACCATCCGGGAGAACATCGCCTACGGCAAGAAGGGAGCGACGGAGGAGGAGGTCGTGCGGGCGGCGAAGCTGGCTCACGCCGACGCCTTCATCCGGGCCCTTCCCGACGGCTACGACACCGTGCTGAACGAGGAGGCGTCGAACCTCTCCCAGGGGCAGAAGCAGCTGCTCACCATCGCCCGGGCCTTCCTCGCCGACCCGCCCATGTTGATCCTCGACGAGGCCACCTCTTCGGTGGATACCCGCACGGAGCTGCAGATCCAGCGGGCGATGCAGTCGCTGATGAAGGGGCGGACCAGCTTCGTGATCGCCCACCGGCTCTCCACGATTCGGGACGCGGACCTGATCCTCGTGATGGACCACGGGCGCATCGTGGAGCAGGGCACGCACCGACAACTGCTCGCGGCGGGCGGCCACTATGCCGACCTCTACAACAGCCAGTTCGCCGCCGGCCAGCTCGTCGGGTAAGCCTGCGCCGGCCCGGGCCAAGAATAAACAGCCTCCGTCCGGTGTGATGCCGGACGGAGGCTGTCGCTTTGCTGGCCAAGGTTACGAGGCCAGGTCCTGCCGGAGCTTCGTTTCCACGATGCGGATGCCGTACTTCTCGCCGATGGCGACGACTTCCGCCTTCATGGCCGGAACCTGGTTGATCTTCACATCAAGCGGCTCGCTGGCCAGACGGTCGAGGGTGATCACGGAGCCGGGGCCCATGGCCAGGATCTCGCCCAGGGGCAGCCGGACGGTGCCCAGTTCCACGTGCAGCGTGAGTTCGATGTCGAGCAGCGCGTTCCGCAGTCCGGGTGCGATGGACTGCAGGGACCGCGGCGCCTTCGCCCCACCCTGGCCGAAAGATCCAGGCCGGGCACCTGCGGCGCCCGTGGGGGTACCGGCGGTGCCTGCGGCAGTGCCCGCCGCTTCCGTCTTGGTACCGGCTCCGGCGACCGTGCCGGGGGCGGAAGGGGTAGCTGCAGAGGCAGTCCCCGCCGGAGCAGCACCGGCGCGCTTTGAGGCAGCCACGGCGGCGTCCAGTTCCTCCTGCGTGACCATCCCCAGATCGGTGACCGACGCAAAGTCGTCGGGCTGAGCTGCTCCGGGTGCCCCGCCGCCCGCGGTGGTTTCCCCGGCGGCGGACTGGTCCGTCTTCGCTCCTTCGCCCTGGCTCTTGTCCTGGCCGGCCTGCGCCGCCTCACGCGCATCGGCGGCCAGGAGGCTGGCGACAAGCGCATCGATTTCGGCCTGGCTCAGCTTGTTGGACACGGTGGCTCTCCCCTCTTCTGTCACTGCGACTGCTCAACAGTTCAACTAGTCTCCTGTGAAACCCTGCCAAAGTTGCCGCCAATTCCAATTCTACTTGGCCGTGATGGACACGAACGCCATTTCGGCCTATAGTCTAGACATGAACATGGCGGGTGAGCCGGGGAGGAAGTGCCGTCGCTCATGGAGTCGTGGCGCAGAAACGTGTTTGTTCTCTGGGCAGCAGTGTTCATCGCGTCGGCCTGCTGGACGATGGTGATGCCGTTCATGCCCGTCTTCCTGGGGGACGACTTGGGCGTGACGGTCGGCGTCACGGTCTGGGCCGGCGTGCTCGGCGCAGTCAACTCCGGATTCAGCGCACTCAGCGCCCCGCTCTGGGGCGCCCTGGGCGACCGGTGGGGCCGGAAGGCGATGATGGTGAGGGCCGGGATCTTCCTGGGCGCCTCGTACGTGCTGATGTCCCTGGTCCGGACGCCGGTGGAACTGCTCGGCGTGCGCATCATGATCGGCGCGTTGACCGGCTTCATCCCCACGGCGACGGCCCTGGTGGCGACCACAACCCCGGAGCGCCATCTCGGGCGGGCGCTCTCCCTGGTGCAGACGGGCAACCAGGCCGGGTCGATTCTGGGCCCGATGCTGGGCGGAGTCCTGGCCGACCTGGTGGGGATTCGCACGACGATGATGCTGAGCGGCGTGTTCGTCTTTGCGGCGACGCTGCTGGTGCTGGTCAGCGTGCGGGAGCAATTCGAGCGGCAGCCGCAGCAGGCCGGCAACCTGGTCGGGGACATGCGCCACGTGCTGCAGGGCGGGGCGCTCCTGCTGGTGCTCCTGGTGAGCACCCTGATGCAGTCCTCGCAATCAGCCATGGAGCCCATTCTGGTTCCGTATATCAAGGAGCTTCTCGGTCCCGGTCAGCCGAACTGGCTCGCCGGCGTGATCTACTCGCTGCCCGGCCTCGCCTTTATCGTGGCGGCGCCCCGGTGGGCGGCCCTCGGCGAGCGGTGGGGCTACACGGTCACGGTCTCCGTGGGGCTGCTGGGGGCTGCCCTGCTCACGATCCCCCAGGCCCTGGTGAGCAGCGGCCTGGGCATGGGGGTTTTCCGGCTGACGGCGGGCCTGGCACTGGCGGCCGTGAGCCCGGGCATCGCGGCGCTCATCACGGAGTTGGTGCCCCGCGAGCAGCGAGGCAAGGCGTTTGGCCTCAACCAGTCTGCGTTCAACCTGGGCGCGATGCTGGGCCCGCTGCTGGGCGGCGTGCTCGGCGACCGTGCGGGCGTCCGCTGGGTGTTTCCGCTGACCGCCGTGCTGCTCCTCTTCGCGGCGGGCTGGTGCTGGATGGTCGTGCGCGCCCGGGTGCAGCAGCAGACCGGCACCCGTCAGTCGGCCTAGGCCTGCTCCCGCGCTTTGGCTGCGGCCGCTTCCTGCTCCCGGCGACGCCGCTGGTGGGCGGCCAGGGCCAGGCGAACGTCCTCGTTCTCGCGCAGGAACGAGGTGAGGTCCTGCAGACAGCGCACGGTGGACGGGCTGACGTGGTGCTCGATGCCCTCGACGTCTACCTGAACGGTCTCTTCCGGCACGCCGATGGTACGGAGAAACTCCGACAGCATCGCGTGCCGGTCTTTCATCTCCTCGCCCAGCATCTCGCCTGCGGGCGTGAGGACGAACCCCCGGTAGCGCTCGTAGTGGCAGTAGCCCGCCTCCGCCAGCCTCTGCACCATCTTGGTCACCGAAGACGGCTGCAGGTTCAGCTCGATGGCAACGTCGCTTACCCGGGCATAGCCCTTCGTCTTAATCAGTTCGTAGATCTTTTCCACGTAATCTTCCATGCTCGGGGTTGCCATGGCCACCCTCATTTCCTCTCTCCGTCTGTGTCCCTATCTTAACATAGATGGCCGGCGCCGGTCATGCCCCACCGGGACTCGGGTGCGCCCGCCGCGGCCGCGGGGTGGACGCGCCTGCGTCCGCCCCGGGGGGAGGCTGGCAAGCGGTCGCCCCCTACTGCGCGTGCGACGCGGGCGCAGACGGGAAGAGGTTCACGGGCGTGAAGTCGATGGCATCGCAGGCCACGAGCTGGTAGCGGACTCCGCCGTGCACCCCCTGGAAGGCGCGCATCGCCGCACCCGGCCCGTGCAGGTGGCCGTACACGCAGAGAAGCACCCCGCCCCAGCTCTCGATGAGCTCGGTGAAGCCCGTCGGTGCGTGGTCTTCGGCTACCGGGGGATAGTGGAGCATCACCACGTATGCGGCAGCCCCCGCCTTGCGCCCGGCCTCCAGCGAGAGCCGCAGCCGGCCGACTTCCCGCAGGTAGATCTTCTCATTGTGCGCGGGATCTTCATCCCAGGAGCGATCCCCCGGGGAGATCCAGCCCCGGGTTCCGCACACCGCCACGGGCCCTGCCACGCCCGGCACGGCGCCCTCGGGGAGGAGGACGGCGTCGTTCTGGATAAAGGCGATGGTGCTGAGGGGCAACTCCCGGAGCTTCTTCAGCGACTGCCACCAGTAGTCGTGGTTGCCCTGAATCAGCAGCTTCCGGCCGGGCAGGCGGTCGATCTCCTGCAGGTCCGGCAGGGCCTCCTCGAGGGTCATCGCCCACGAGATGTCGCCGGGCACGAGCACGACGTCGTCCGGACCGACCGTCGCCTCCCAGTTCTGAAGGAAACGCACGGTGTGGCCCGCCCAGCGGGGGCCGAATATGTCCATCGGCTTGTTGACGGCCAGGCTGAGATGAGGGTCGCCGATCGCGTAGATGGCCACGGGAGCTCCTCCTTCTTGGCGTGTGGGCGGTGGCTGGCGATCGCCCGCTTCGGGTTCTCTGGTGCCGGTGGGCGTGGGGCTGTCCCCGCGGATCGGCCCGGCAGGGTTCTCGTGACCGGAGGAGGTCGCACCAGCGAAGCCGAACAAGAACGACGGGACAGGAACCCCCTGCCAGTCGCCCCGGATGCGGGCGGCGCGGATGTATAACCTTCAGTGTTCAGCATGCACCTTGTTTACTGGATTCTAAGCGTAGCGGAGGGGGGAAGTGCCGTCAAGGGATGGGGCGCACGGGGCGAGATCAGGTCTGATCACGAGGGCCACGGAAAGGTGAGCAACAGGAGGGGTTGGACGTGGGGGCAAACCTGCGCACCGTTGTTGCCCTCCTGGTGTCGGTGCTGCTCGGGTGCAGCACGGCCCAGGGACCGGCGCAGGAACCGGGGCAGGTGAAGATCGCACTGGAGCAGGTGGTGAGCGGGCTCGAGCGGCCGCTCTACCTGACTGCACCGGTTACCTCTGGGGCCTGAGCCGGAAGGACGGGGAGTGGCAGACCACCCGCCTGCTCGATTCGGGCTTGAACATCACCTCGTTCGGCGAGGACGAGGACGGCGAGCTGTACGTCGTGGACCGGCGCGGATCAGTCTACCGCATCGTGGCGGCCGAGTAGGTGCGGCAGGTGAGCGGGCGGGGCGTGCGCAGGGTCCACCGCAGCCATAGAGGAGGTCGTCGCAGTGGAAACGATCATGACCGCACTCCAGCAGGCACACCAGTTGGCGGCGGGCGGAGCGCTGTGGCCAGGGTTCGACCTGGATACCATCCCGATTGTTCTCCACGGCCGGACCGAGGCGTTGCTCGTCGGACACCCCGCGCCCCCGGCGGGTTTTCACCCGGCCGGAACGGTGGCGGGCCGGGCCATCCACCGGGGACCGGCCTTGCCGGAGATGGCGGCCAACACGGCCGCACCCGTGAACGGACACCTGTCCGCCCTGGTCAGCTTGCCGGAGAACGGGCCCGGCGACGCGCCGACGCTGGCCCGGCTCATCCTGCACGAGGCGTTCCACGTGTTCCAGCAGGCAGCGCTCCCGGCCATGCCGCACATCGACCAGAGCGCGATGGAGGTCATGCGGGAGTACCCCGAGAACGACGCCGCCAACAACGCCATGGCCATCGTCGAGAACCTGTTGCTGGCCCGGGCCCTGGACGGGGAGGCAGGCGCCGCTGCGGCGTTCCTGGCGATGCGGCAGTACCGCCATGGGCGGCTGGTCCGACTGGACCGGAGCGAGGTGGTGACCTACGAGCAGGCCGTCGAGTGGGTGGAGGGCACGCCCACCTACATCGAGCTCCGGGCGGGGGCGGCGCGGGACGCGCTCTCCGAGCGGCTGCAACTGCACAACCGCGGCGGACGGAATGCCGCATATCGGCGGTTCTACGATACCGGTGCGGCCCTGTCCCTGCTGCTCGATCGCCACGCGCCGGGCTGGCAGGAACGGCTCCGGCGGCGCACGGCCAGCCTGCAGGACCTGCTGGCCGAGGCCGTCTCCGAGCCCTGGCCGACCGTGAACCAGGTGGTGGTCGCCGAGGGGTTTGCCCGCATCCTGGAGACCGAGGAGGAGGCGGAGGTGAAGCGGCAGGAACGTGTGGCGGCGCTTCTGGACGAACTGGACAAGGGGCCCGGCGTGCGCGTGGAGATTCACCTGCCGCCGCGGGTGATCGGGGTGATGTGGGACCCCAACAACCTGCTGAACATCGGGCCGGGCCGCCGGCTGCACACCCGGTTCTGCGGCGCCGCAGGGCCGGACGGGCTGAAGGTTTCAGTCGAAGCGCTGTGCCTGGAGGAATGGGGCCCTGCCGGGCGGCGCTTCACGGCCCGGTTGCCCGAGATGCCGGCGGTGCAGAAGGGCGACTCCGCAGGTGCCGGGGATGGAGAGTGCGGGCCGCTGACGGTGCAGGGCCGGGGTCTCACCTTGACCGCACCGGCGGCGCGGTGCGAGGCAGGGGACCGCTGGCTGCGCGTCTGGGTCTTGTAGTGCTGCCGGGCGGTACGACGTCATACGCAGGGCGGCGTCAAGGTCTGGGCGGCGGGCAGAACTGCCTGCCGCCCCCCTTGACGCGCATACTAACCATTGGTTAGTATGAAAGCGGAACAACTAACCAGTGGTTAGGAAGGGGGGATCGAGTTGGCGAAGCGGCAGCAGGCGCGGGCAGATGAAACCAGGCAGGCCATCTTGCAGGCGGCCGGCCGGCTGTTCGGGCAACGGGGGTACGAGTCGGTCACCATGCGGGAGATCGCCCGGGAGGCGGGCTGCTCGCACACGGCCATCTACCTCTACTTCAAGGACAAGGAGGCGCTCCTGCACCAGCTGGCCATCGGTCCGTTGACAGAGCTGGAAAGCGAACTGGACGCCGCTCTGCGGGATGAGAGCCTGACTCCGTCCGATCGCCTTGCGGCGATGGGCCGGACCTTTATCCGGTTTGGCCTGACACACCGAAACAGTTACCACGTGCTCTTCATGGCCAGGGCGGAACGGGTGGACGTGGAAGCGCCCGAACTTGCCGTCAACGCCCTGCGGAACCGCCTGTTCGGCCTGCTGCGTCAGGCCGTGGCGGATCTCCTGCCGCCCGGAGCGCCCGCCGACAGTACGCTCGCCTACGCCAGGGTGGTCTTCTACCACCTGCACGGCATCGTGGAGACGTACCGCCTGTCGCCGGAAGATCTGCCCTCGCTCATGGAACGGCTGGGTGGGACGTTTGCGTTAAGCCTGGAGGTGCTCCTGAAGGGGATCGAGCAGACGGCGCGGCGGGGATAGCGCCGCGGGGCGGGGGGCACAAGGCAGGACGGCGGGGAGGGCACGGACGGGTGGCGGTCGGCGGGCTCAAGGCGTAGAGGCGTAGAGCAGACAGCGAGCGAGGGAACGAATGGAGGGAAAGGCGTGAGAGTCGAGCGCATATCGGAACATGTGTGGGCGCTGTCCACCTGGGTCGTTGTCCCCATCCGGGTGTGGGTCGTCGCAACGGAGGATGGGGTGACACTGGTGGACGCCGGTCTGTCCACCATGGCCCGGGGCATCCTGGAGTTCATCGCCAGGCTGGGTGCCGGGCCGCTTCGGCGCATCCTCTTGACGCACGGGCACAGCGACCACACCGGGGCGATTGACGGGGTCAGGCGGAAGCATTCGGTGCCGGTCTTCGCCCACGCCGCGGAGATCCCGTACATGACCGGGCAACTGCCGTATCCCCGCCGGCGGGCGGCGGCGGCCACTGTGGCCTCGGGCGTGGTACAGCCTCTGGCGGAGGAGGTTCCCGGCGTTCTGGCCCGGGTGGGCGGACTGCGCCCCTACCTGACCCCGGGCCATTCTCCCGGCCACGTGGTCTACTACCACGAGCGCGACCGGGTGCTGCTGGCCGGGGACCTGTTCACGTCCAGGCGGGGGCGGCTGGGGCGGCCCATGGCCATCTTCACCGCCGATATGGCCGAGGCCGTGCGTTCGGCGGCCATCGTGAAGCGGTTGCGCCCCGACCGGCTCGAGGTGAGCCACGGCGGCCCAGTGTTCCACCCGGCCGTCCAGATGGACGCGTACCTCGCCGCCGCGGACCAGACGTGAGTGGACGGGGTGAGCCCTTCTCCGGCCGCCGTGAGGACGACCGCCCGCACCGGGTGCACTTCTCCCTGACGACGCCGCGCAGTCTCCTGCTGCGGTTGGGTGGACCGGTCCCACCGGGTGCGCTATCCTGGCAGTGGAAGGCAGCTTCCGGCAGGGGGGATCTGACTTGCCACACATCCTCGTCGTGGACGACGAACCGGGCGTGCTGAAGGGCCTGCGGCTGAGCCTCGAGCAGGAGGGCTTCCAGGTGACTACCGCCCGCGACGGGCGGGAGGCCCTGAACAAGTTCCGGGCGGGAGACTTCGACCTGATTGTGCTCGACCTGATGCTGCCCGAGGTGGACGGTCTCACCGTCTGCCGGGAGGTGCGCGCGGCCGGCATGACCCCGATCATCATGCTCACGGCCAGGGCCGACGACGTGGATAAGATCCTCGGCCTGGAGCTGGGGGCGGACGACTACCTGACCAAACCCTTCAACACGCGGGAGCTCATCGCCCGCATCCGGGCGGTGCTGCGGCGGGCGGAAGCGCCCTCCCGGGCGGCGCAGGAGGGGCGGGTGGCCGTGGGCGATCTGGTGCTCTACACCCGGCAGCGACGGGCGGAGGTGGCCGGGCGCCCGCTGGACCTGACCCCGCGGGAGTTTGACCTGTTGGAACTGCTGGCCCGCCATCCCGGGGTCGTCTACACCCGCCAGGAACTCCTCGACCTGGTGTGGGGGTATGACTTCACCGGCGACGACCGCACCGTGGATGTGCACGTCCGCCGCATCCGCGAGAAACTGGAGGAAGATCCTTCCCGGCCCCGCTACCTGCGCACCAAGTGGGGCGTGGGCTACTACCTGGAGGCCGAGCCGTGAGGCGGCCCGGGCGGTGGCCGCTGGCGGCGCAGCTGGCGGTGGCCTTTGCGCTGGTCACCGTGCTGGCCCTCGGCGGCAGCGGGACGCTCCTGCTCTACCAGTCGAGCGCCCGGCTCCTGGCGGAGCGGAGCGAGTCGGTGCTGGCCTGGGGGCAGGCCGCAGCCGGACTGGCGGCAGAGTACTGGTCTGACCCCGGGGAGAGCCTCACGCTCGCGCTCTACCGCTTCCATCAGCAGAGCGGCATCCGGCCCGTGGTGGTGGACCGGGAGGGCCGGGTGCTGGCGGACATCACCACCGCAACTCCCCTGCTGGGGGAGCAGCTGACCCATCCGGAGGTGCGGGCGGCGCTGGCTGGCCGGGCGACCACGGGCACCCGGCGGCTGCCCACCGGCGAGTGGGTGATGTACGGCGGCGTGCCGGTGACGCTGGACGGCGAGCAGGTGGGGGCGGTGCTGGTCGCGGCCGACATCGGCGCGGTGCGGGATGCCCGGTGCGACCTGCTGCGGCAGCTGGTCTGGGTGGCGGGGGGCATGGCCGCCGTGGCGGTCTTGCTCGGCGTCCTGCTGGCCCGATACCTTGCCCGCCCGCTGGTGCGCCTGCGCGCCGCCGTGACGCAGCTGGCGCGGGGAAGGCTCGACGCGCGGGTGGTGCCCGGCGGAAGCAGCGAGCTGTGGGACCTGGGTCTGGGCTTCAACCGCATGGCGGAGGAGTTGGGCCGGCTGGATCAGCAGCGGCGGGCCTTCGTGGCCGACGCGTCCCACGAGCTGCGCACTCCCGTCGCCGCCATCCGGGCCCTGGCCGAGCCGCTGCTCACGGACCGCCCCCTGGACGTGGCGATCTACAAGGAACACCTGCACGATATCGTGCAGGAGTGCGACCGCGCCGGCCGGCTGGTCGACTCGCTGCTCGAGCTTGCGCGCCTCGACATGCGCGCAGAGGCGCGCCGCCAGGCGGGTGAGGACGCAGAGCCGGTCGACCTGCGGGTTGTGGTTGCCGAGGTGGTGCACGCCCTGGAGCCGCTGGCCGCGGAGCGGGGCGTGCGGCTCGAACTGTTGCCCGGCGAGCCCGTGACCGTTCGGGCTGACGCACATTTGGTGCAGACCGTGGTGGGCAACCTGGTGGAGAACGGGGTCAAGTACACGCCGTCGGGAGGCCTCGTCCAGGTGGCCGTGGGGACCGGTGGTACCGGTCTGGCCTGGATCAGAGTCAAGGACACGGGGATCGGCATCCCGCCCGGGCACTTGCCGCACATCTTCGAGCGCTTCTACCGGGTGGACAAGGCCCGGTCCCGGGCCACCGGCGGCGCCGGGCTGGGGCTGGCGATTGCGGCGGAGGCCGCAGCCCGCCTTGGCGGCCGAGTCGAGGTGGAATCGGAAGTGGGCAAGGGCAGCGCATTTACATTTACACTGCCGGTTTAATCAACGCGTCATACTTTCGTAACAACTCGTCACATCGGGGTCATACTTGACCGGTAGACTCTGCAGTAGCGCCGAACCCCGAAAGGAGTCGATTCGAATCATGATGCAGACCGGTCGCATGACCCTCGCCCGGGCGCTGCCCCTGGTGCTGGCCATGGCCCTGGCGACGTCCGGGTGCGCCGGCGTGGGTCCGCAGCAGGCCCCCGAGGGCGAGGCCCCCATCTCTCCGTCCGAGCAGGTGCAGCCGCCGGTGAAGACCCAGACCATCACCGTGTTCTACCCTGACTGGCAGGCGCAGCACGTCATCCCGGAACAGCGGCAGGTTCCCGAGAGCAGCGGTGCGGACCTGGTCACCCGCGTGGTGGAGGAGTTGCTGGCCGGCCCGACCGATCCGACCCTCCGGCGGGCGTTCCCGGAAGGGACAAGGCTGCTGGAGCCCGTTACGGTGGCGGACGGGGTGGCCACGGTGAACCTGAGCCGGGAGCTGAACCAGGTGCAGGGCTCCGCGGCGGTCATGGCCGTGATCAACTCGCTGCGGCTGAGCCTGCGCGACATCCCGGGCGTAAACCAGGTGAAGCTCCTGGTGGACGGCACCAACGAAGGGAGCCAGCTGGCCGGCGGCGTGACGACGGTGCGGGACCCCATCCTGTACCTCTACCCGGTGTTCCCTAACCCGGAGCGGACGAAGTACCTGCAGGACCGCGCAGATCAGGGACTCGACCCCTGGCGGCGGGACCCGCTCAAGGTTGCACAGTTCGAAGGCCAGATGTTTGGTTTCACGACTGCGGAGCTCCAGGAGGCCACCGTACGGCGGGAAGAAAGCGAGGCCGAGGTGTACGTGACCCGCGACGGCACCACCTACGCCTTCACACTCGTGCGGAACGAGGCCGCCGGCGAGGGTGGAATCTGGACGATCGAGAGCCTGAACCCGGTGCAGTGGCACGAGTACGACTCGCTCCCGCTCACGCTGCGGGAATGGGTTGACCTCCACGCCGCGACCACCATCGCTGGGGCCAAGACCCACGGCGATCGCCTCTACCTGCTCGCCTCCGTGGAGGAGGGCGAGGTGCGCATCACCTCCGCCGCCACGAATGGCGACGAACTGGTGGTCTACGTGCGGGAGGAGGGCGGCGAGGGGCTCTCCATCGCCTCGATCCCGCTTCCCGGCGCAGAAGTTACGACCGTCTTCCGCTGGGAGGCGCCGCCTACCGGGCCGGCGAAGCAGTACACGGACGTCGAAACGCTGCCCCGCCTTTACACGGAGGACGGGATCGGCGAGCCCGAGGTGAAGCTGACGGGCGATGCGGTGATTGCCTCCACGGTGAGCGAACCCGGTCGGATCACGGTGAAGGGCTACGCCCGACACCTGTTCGAGGCCAGCATCTCGGCCCGCCTGCTGGACGGGAAGGGTCAGGAGGTGGCGGCCGCACACGCCATGGCCGCGGCCTCGATGTGGGACTGGGGCGCTTTCACCATCGTGCTGGAGCACAGCGCCCCCGCGGGTGAGTACCGCCTCGAGGTCGGCGACTACAGCATGCAGGACGGCGCCTGGCAGCCCCGTACGGTGACGTACGTGAGGGTGGAGGGGGACTAGCCCGACCGAGAGGCGCCCGTGAGGGTGCAGGGGGACTAGCCTGACCGAGAGGCGTTCCTGAGGGTCTCCGGGGCACAGCGCAGAGCGATCGACAAGCAGAGCCCTTTCGGCGTGGCCGAAAGGGCTCTCTTATCCGGGCGGGCCTGTGCTGGCGCGAAGGGCCCGTCGGGCTGCTCCACTGGTATACCCGGCGCCGGAGGAGGCAGAAGGACGGGAACCACCGCCCGGTCGCTATGGGCGACGACTGGCCCCTTCATGTCGCCAGGCCTCCCCCTCAGTCGAGGAACATCTCTGGATTCGCCCACGTGGCGTAATCGCTGAGCGGAATCTCAAAGGAGAGCACCGTCGTGAACTGGTCGGGGCCCCGGTACGTGGCACGATAGACGGTGAGGCCGCCGGCACGCCGGTACACGATGAACAGCCCAGGGCCCTCCCGGTCCAGGATCACGTCCAGCCTGCCCAGCTGCACCCAGTTGGAGAAGAGGTAGGTGCGGGTGCCGTCCGGCTCCTCCACGTAGACGTGCCACGGATGGCCGTCGTCCCAGCCGAACTCCTTGCGGTCCCGCATCCAGAACGCGTTGGTGGTGACGGAGACCCGCTCGTCGACTCCGTCCCTGTCCAGGTCGGCGGTGAGCACTTGGTGATACTCCCACCCCGGCTCGCCGCCTACGGCCGGTGGGAAGTTGGGGTTGACGAGATCCACCACCCGGTCCTCGGGGGAGAGTCTGTCCGCGAGGTACTGGTTCCGGAACTCGAGTTCTTTGACTTTCGCGTCGAGTTCCGCCACCCTGGCCTCCAGCTCCCGGTTGCGGGCGGCCAGCTCTTCGTTCGCAGCCGTGAGTTCAACAACCTGTTTCTTCAGTTCCTCGACCTGGGCGGTGCCGCCGGGAGCCACAGACGGAGACGAGCAGGCCACCGACATGAGCGCCAACGCAGCCACCAGTGCGAAGCAAGAAGGACGGCGCATGCGATCACCTCACCCAATGGACGAAGAATTGTGACGGATAGTCGCGCGACGCGCGACGCTACGGGATCGGGCCGGACTGGACCACGCGTGCGCCGAAGCAGGGTTGGAGCAAAAAGCAAACTTCTCTTAGGGAACCACGTCAACGAACTGATATTAGTACGGATCATGCTAAGCCTCTTGTTCGGTGCTCCAGGTGCGACGAGCGGTTCTCAGGTGGTGGGGAAGCGCTCGCGCCCAGGATGACAGACTGTCCAGGTGAGCGGGCTCTTCGGATGCCGGGGTTTCACGGCGGGCGTTCCTGATCTGGCCATTCCTCTGCTCCAGAACGCTATCGGCCCTGTTCGGCTTGACTGGTGCTGCCGACCGGCCCGGCGCCTGGTGGCGCCGGCCTGAGAGCGGAACCCAGAAGGGCCCGCATACCGGGTTTCAGTCGCCACCGGTGCCAACGAACGCGAACAGGGCCGAAGGTGTGGCACGAGCACCAACGGATGCGAACAGGCCCGAAGGCCTGGCACGAGCACACCAACGAACGCGAACAGGGCCAACGCGGCGGGGAGGCGCTCCCGCTCCTTGACAGGCCCCATTCACCCCGGTATAATCCCTGGTAGCTTAACCCAAGGACGGGGAAGACCGGAACCACAGGCCACGCGCCAGAGAGGGCGCCTCGCCGGCTGAAAGGGCGCCTGCGGAGGCGGGTCCGGGGCCACCCCTGAGGGGCCCACCGAGGCGAGGCGCTCGCCCAGGCTGGGACGGCCGCCATGCCGTTATCACTGGGAAGAGATGGCCGCCGGGCCTTCCGGCGGTCAAGCAGGGTGGTACCGCGAAGGCAGCATGCCCTCGCCCCTGACGCGCTTGAGGCGTCGGCGGCGGGGGTTCTCAGTTTTAGGAGGAGGTTTCAACCCATGCCCAAGTACATGACGGGCAACGAGATCCGGACGGCATTCATCGAGTTCTTCAAATCCAAGGGCCATACCCATGTGCCCAGCTCGTCGCTGGTGCCGCACAACGACCCCACGCTGCTTTTCACCAACGCCGGGATGAACCAGTTCAAGGACACCTTCCTGGGCCTGGAGAAGCGAGACTACACCCGCGCCGTCACTGCGCAGAAGTGCGTGCGGGCCGGCGGCAAGCACAACGACCTGGAGGAGGTCGGCTTCACCGCCCGGCACCACACCTTCTTCGAGATGCTGGGCAACTTCAGCTTCGGCGACTACTTCAAGAAAGAGGCCCTGCAGTACGCGTGGGAGTTCATCACCAGCCCGCAGTGGCTGGGGCTGCCGAAGGAGCGGCTCTGGGTCTCCATCTACAAGGACGACGACGAGGCCTTCGAGGTCTGGAACAAGATCGTGGGCGTTCCTGCCGACCGCATCGTGCGCCTGGGCGAGAAGGACAACTTCTGGCGCATGGGCGACACCGGCCCCTGCGGCCCCTGCTCCGAGATCTTCTGGGACATGGGGCCGGAGCATGCCTGCGACCATCCCGACGGCTGCGCCATCGACACCTGCGGCTGCGACCGCTGGCGTGAGTTCTGGAACAATGTCTTCATGCAGTACAATCAGACCGCGGAAGGGCTGGTGCCGCTGGAGCGGACCGGCGTCGACACGGGCCTGGGCCTGGAGCGGATGGCCACGATCATGCAGGGCGTCTGGTCCAACTGGGAGATCGACCTCTGGCAGCCCATCTTCGCCCGCATCGGCGAACTCTGCGGCAAGAAGTACGGCGACGGGCCCGAGGCCGAGTCCGTGGCCTTCCGGGTGATCGCGGACCATGCCCGTTGCTGCACTTTCCTCATCGCCGACGGCGTGCGCTTCAGCAACGAGGGCCGCGGCTACGTGATGCGCCGCATCCTGCGCCGGGCGGTGCGCTTCGGGCGCAACCTCGGCTTCACCGGTCCGTTCATCTGGAAGGTGGCCGAGTCCGTGGCCGAGGTGATGGGCGACGCCTATCCCGAGGTCCGCACCGAGCTGCCCACCATCCAGGAGGAGCTGCGCCGGGAGGAGGAGCGCTTCTTCCGGACGCTGGAGCAGGGCATGGCCCGGTTGGAAGACATCCTGCGCAACATGCGGCAGGACGGCAAGTCCGTGGTCTCGGGCCAGGACGCCTTCATCCTGTACGACACCTACGGGTTCCCGCTGGACATCGTGCGCGACGTGGCCCGGGAGCACGGCTTCTCGGTGGACGAGGAAGGCTACAACCGTGCCATGGCCGAGCAGAAGGCGCGGGCGCGGGCGGCGCGGGACGTCTCGTACATCACCGAGGCGCAGAGCCGCATCGCCTCCCACCTCGAATCGGTCCCGCCCACCCGGTTCCTCGGCTACACCGACCTCGCCGCCGAGGGCGAGGTCCTGGCGGTGTTCGATGAGGAGGGCAGCCCCACCGGCGCAGGGGCGGGGTCTGCCGTGGTCATCGTGCTGGACCAGACGCCGTTCTACGCCGAAGGCGGCGGCCAGGTGGGCGACACCGGCCGGCTGACCGCCGGGGGCCTCGTGGTGGAGGTGGAGGACTGCCGGAAGCTGCCCTCCGGCCACTTCCTGCACTACGGCACGGTGCAGGAGGGCTTCCTGGAGGTGGGCCAGCGGGTGACCGCCGCGGTCGACGCCCCGCGGCGTCGGGCCATCCAGAAGAATCACACCGCGACGCACCTGCTCCACAAGGCACTGCGGGAAGTGCTGGGGACTCACGTCCGCCAGGCCGGCTCGCTGGTGGCACCGGATCGGCTCCGCTTCGACTTCACCCACACCGGTCCGATGACGCCGGAGCAGATCGCTGCCGTGGAGGAGATGGTCAACCGCGAGATCGAGGCGGCCGAGCCCGTGACGTGGCGCGAGATGCCCATCGACGAGGCGAAGGCCCTCGGGGCTATGGCCCTGTTCGGCGAGAAGTACGGCGACGTGGTGCGCGTGGTTTCGGTGGGCGACGGCTGGTCCCGGGAACTCTGCGGCGGCTGCCACGTCAGTAATACTAGCCAGATTCAGTACTTCAAGATCCTCTCCGAATCTGGCATCGGCGGAGGCGTGCGCCGCGTGGAGGCTGCTACCGGCGCCGGCGTGATCCGCTACTTCGAGGAAGGCCAGGCGCAGGCGGCGGCGGCGCAGGAGCAGTTGCGCGGCCGGGTGAAGGAACTGGAGAAGGAGCTGGAGCAGCTCCGGGCGCGGCTGGCCGCCAACGAGGCCCTGAGCCTGGTGGAGCGGGCCCGGGAGGTCGGCGGCGTCAAGTTCGTGACCGGCACCGCCCCCGTGGCCACCATGGAAGACCTGCGGAACATGACCGACACGATCCGGGACCGGCTGGGCTCCGGCGTCGTGGTGCTGGGCGCCGTCACCGGGGAGGGCAAGGTGAACCTCGTGGCCGCGGTGACGAAGGACCTGGCCGGCCGGGTGCACGCCGGCAAGCTCATCAAGGAGGTCGCGCAGATCTGCGGGGGCGGCGGCGGCGGCCGGCCCGACATGGCCACCGCCGGCGGCAAGAACCCCGAGCGGCTGGGCGAGGCGCTGAACGCCGTCCCGCGTCTCCTGAGCCAGCAGCTGGGACTGCAGTGACCCCGCGAAGGAGGAAGGAGCATGGCGGGCGTGATCTGGGGCGAGAAGGCGGGAATTCGTCCCCTCAGGCCCCGGGATGCCAGCGCCCTGCACCGGTTCATGACCGACCCCGAGGTGGGGCACCTGCTCTATGAGGAGAAATCGGGGCCCGTACCGGGCCCCTTGCTCCTCGCGTTCACCCTGTGGCTGAACTCCCTGGCGCCCCGCCCCGAATGGGCGATTGTGGACGAGAAGGAACGCTTCATCGGCGTGGTGCGGCTGTGGCGGATCAGCGAGCGGAACCGTTCGGCGATGCTGACGATCTTCATCGGCGAGCCCGCTTACTGGGGCCGGGGTTACGGTTCCGACGCCCTCCGGCTGGTTCTGCGCGAGGCGTTCGGTCCCATGGACCTGCACCGGGTGGAGCTGCACGTGTTCGAGTTCAACCAGCGCGCGATCCGCAGCTACGAGAAGGTCGGCTTCGTCCACGAGGGGGTCCGGCGGCAGGCTCTCCTGCGCAACGGCCACTACTACGACATCCTGGTGATGGGCATCACCAGGCCGGAGTTCTTCGCACGGGAGCAGGAGCGGCAGTCCGCCGCCCGGGAGACCGGCGTGGGGCGGCGTCTGTGAACCTTCCGGTGGGCGCACCCGGAGGTGCATGCACCCGCTGGCGAGGGTCCCGGGAGTGGCGGCGGCCCCCGTCTGCGTGAGAGGATTCGGGCAGTCGACGAGCGAATACGCATGGAGCGGGATCCATGCCGACGGATGTATCTGATGGGAAGGCGGTGTTCCCATGCCAGGAATCGATGACAAGACTGTATACTGGCGGAACAAGCCGGAAGACCGGAATCCGGGAGAGGTGCTGCGTAAGGTGTACGCCGCGCTGAAGGAGAAGGGGTACAGCCCCATCGACCAGATCGTCGGGTACCTCCTCTCCGGGGATCCCACCTACATCACCAGTCATATGGGAGCGCGCAACCTGATCCGGCGCATCGAGCGGGACGAGCTTCTCGAGGAGCTGGTGCGCAGCTACCTGGAGAAGGTCGAGGGCAGCGCGGAGTCCCGTGGTGGATAGAGCGGACCGATGTGCGCGAAGGCGGGGCGCCTGTGAGGCGCCCCGCCTGTTCCTTGTCGCCCGTCCGAGCGGCCCGCGGCTGAGCGACGAGACGAGCGCCTAGACGAAGATGAACCGCTTGGCGCCGCAGTGCCCGTGGACGATGACGGGGTGGATGCTCTCGCACCGGCTCTTCTTCCGGCGCCGGTCGTGGTCGCACTCCCAGTCCCAGTCGTCGTGATGCTTCTTGCCGCAGCAGCAGTGGTGCCTGCGGTCGAAGTGGTCGTCGAAATGGTCCTTCCTGTGGAAGTCGAAGCGGTGCTTCCGATGGCCGCAGCAGTCGTGCTTGTGATAGAAGTCGTCGTTGCAGCAGTCTTCCTGGTGGAAGTCGAAGCGGTGCTTCGTGTCGCGACCGAAGTCGTGTTCGAAGTGGTCTTTCCCGTGAAAGTCGAAGCGACGCTTCTTACCGCAACCACAGTCGTGCTTGTGGTCAAAGTCGTGGTGGAAACGGCCCTTCCGGTCAAAGCGGTCCGTTTCGTCGCAGTCGAAGTCGAAGCCGTCGCCGCCGCAGCACTCCTTGTCCCAGTCCCAGTCGTGGTCGCAGTCAGAATGACGGCGGCGCACGCGGTGCCGCCCGTCCTTGCAGTGACAATCGCCATGCCAGAAGCTCATCTCAGGCCGCGCCTCCCCGCTGGGCGTGTGGGGCAGAAGGGCATGCCCTACCCCAGCCATTGGTATGACGGCAGAAGGTGGCCGGTGACATAACGCGGCCAGACGCGCCGGGACGCCCCCTTCCGGAGGCGTCCCGAAAGCACCGCTACCTGACCGCAGGGTGCCGGTGGGCGCTGCGTGTCTGCGTCACTGCACGCCGGGCTGGGCGGGTTCCGAGATGGAGGAGAGCGCCTCGCCGGCCTCGTCGACGTGGATCTGCTCGGTGGCCAGGTCGCCCAGGGCGACGACGCCGACCAGGCTGTCCCGCTCCACCACGCAGAGCCGTCGGATCTGCTTCGCGGCCATGAGGTCGGCCGCCTCGTGGGCGTCCGTGTCGGGGCTGGCCGTGATCGGCGGGCTGGTCATGATCTCGCGGGCCGGCAGGGTGCGGACGTCCTTTCCCAGGGCCACGGCCCGAAGCACGATGTCGCGGTCGGTGATCACCCCGACGGGCCGCTTGCCCTCGACCACAGGCACGAAGCCGCAGTTGACCTCGGCCATGATCCGGGCCACGTCGACCAGCGACGAGTTCGGCTGGCAGGTGCGCACGTTGGTGGTCATGAGATCGCGCAGACGCATGCGTACACCTCCGGAATTTCGCACTGCCCTTAGAGTGAGTCACACCCCGGCGAGATATGCTATTTACAATCCGGCGCGGCCGCGGTACACTCCGGGGGGAATTGGTGATGGTACTGCCACTGCGCGACACCCCGCGCACCCGCGGGCGGCCGTGGGTCAACTGGTTCCTGCTTGCGGCCAACATCGTGATCTTCCTGATTGAAGTGGCGAGCCCGCAGGCGGGCCAGTGGCTGGTGAGCAACTTCGCCCTGCGGCCGACCGCCCTCCTGAGCCCGGCGGCCTGGGCGGCCACCGGCGGCTGGCCCCTGGTGACGCTGGTCTCATCATCGTTCCTGCACGGCTCCTGGGGCCACGTGGTGGGCAACATGCTCTACCTCTGGGTCTTCGGCGACAACATCGAAGACCGGCTGGGGCACGGGCGCTACCTGCTCTTCTACGTTCTCTGCACCGCCCTGTCCGGCATCGCCCACGCGCTGGCCAACCCGACCTCGCCCGTGCCCACCATCGGCGCCTCCGGGGCGGTCGCCGGGGTGCTGGGTGGGTACATTCTCAGCTACCCCCGGGCCCGGGTGCTGACGCTGGTTCCCATCGGACCGATTGTCCCGGCCCTCCGGGTACCGGCCTGGGTCTTCCTGGGGCTCTGGTTCCTGGTGCAGCTGTGGAGCGGCCTCGCACCGATCTGGCTGCACGACCTCACCCAGACCGTGGCGTTCTGGGCGCACATCAACGGATTCCTGAGCGGCATCGCGCTGGGGCAGATCCTGGCGCCGCGCCGGACGGTGGCGAACCGAGGTGAATGATGGTGCGCATAGGCGGGCTCGATGTGGGAGATAAGACGATAGGCGTTGCGCTCTCCGACGAGCTGGGCTGGACGGCCCAGGGGCTGGAGGTCATCCGCCGCCGGTCCCTGGAGGAGGACCTGGCCCGGCTGGATGAGATCGCCCGCCAGTACGGCGTGGGCCGCTGGGTGGTGGGGATGCCCCGCAACATGAACGGCACCTACGGCCCCCGCGCCGAGCTGACCCGGGAGTTCATGGAGCGCCTAGCGGAGCACAGCGGTCTCCCCGTCGAGCCCTTCGACGAGCGCATGTCGACGATGGTGGCGGAGCGGGTGCTCCTGGAGGCGGATGTCAGCAGATCGCGGCGGCGCAAGGTGGTCGACAAGATGGCGGCAGCCGTGATCCTGCAGGGATATCTGGATGCAAAAGCGCGGCGCTCGCCCGACACCGTGGTTTGACATGGTAACCCGGCTCCATTAGAATGGGAATATCTTGTGGATCGGAGTGATTGCCATGAGCCATGACCACGAGCACCAGCATGAGCACGATGACTCCCTCATCGTGCTGACGGACGAGGAAGGCAACGAGCACGAGTTTGCGCTGGTTCAGGTCATCACGGTTGACGACAAGGACTACGCGGTCCTGATCCCGGTGACCGACGGCGAGGAAGAGGACGAAGCCGTCATCATGCGGATCGATGAGGAGAACGGCGAGGAGGTCCTGGTCGAGATCGAATCCGAGGAGGAGTTCGAGCGGGTGGCTGACGCCTGGGAGGAGATGCTCGACGACGAGGAGTTCGAAGAGGAGTCCGAGAAGTAACCGGCCAACCAGCCCTCCGTACAGGAGGGCTCTTCTTTTTGTCGAAATGAACACAGGTATTCAACCTGCGCCGGAAGGATGAGCGTGGTTGTCAGTTGGAGCAAGAGCAATGCGGCTGGTGCTCGCCCTGGCGGTGCTGCTGGCCCTCCTGGCGGGAGCTGCCTACGCGGGCCTGCAGTGGGCCCTGGCGCGCCTCGGGCCGGCCGACCCGACGGCGGCTCCGGTGGAGGTCGAAATCCCCTCCGGCGCCACCACGGCCGACGTGGCCGCCATCCTGGCCGAAGCCGGGATCATCCGGGACCCGACCGTTTTCCGCTACTACGTCCGCTACCGGCAACTGGACGCGCAGCTGGTCTCCGGCCGCTACGAGCTTTCCGCCGCCATGTCCGCCGACGAGATCCTGGCCAAGCTCGTCGCGGGGGATGTGGTGGTGCGGCGCATCACCATCCCGGAAGGGCTGACCGTGGCGATGGTGGCCGACCTGCTGGACGAGGCGGGCGTGGCGGAGCGTGAGGACTTCCTGGCGGCGGTGGCCGCCGAGGCGTCCCTCAACCCCTACCTGCCCCCGGACCTGGACGTGGAGCAGCCGATGGAGGGCTACCTGTTCCCGGCCACGTACGAGTACCACAGCGACACCACCGCCGCGGAGCTGGTGGCGATGATGTTCGACCGGTTCCGGGCGGTCTGGACGGACGAGCTGCTCGCCCGCGCCGACGAACTGGGGCTCAGCGTCCACGAGGTCACGACCCTGGCCTCCATCGTCGAGACCGAGGCGCGGGTGGCGGCGGAGCAGCCCGCCATCGCCGGCGTCTACCTGAACCGGCTCGCCGTGGGCATGCCGCTGCAGGCCGACCCCACCGTCTACTACGCCCTGGGGCTGCCCCGGGCGGAGAGCCTGCGGTACGAGGACCTGGAGTTCGACTCGCCCTACAACACCTACAAGTACCCCGGCCTGCCGCCCGGTCCGATCGCGGCCCCGGGCGAGAGCGCCATCCGCGCGGTGCTGTACCCCGAGTCCCACGAGTACTACTACTTCGTGGCCAAGAACGACGGCTCGGGCGAGCACTACTTCGCGGCGACCTACGAGGAGCACCTGGAGAACATCGCCCGGGCTGAGGAGAACCTGGCGGCGCAGCGGCCGTAAGGCGCGGGTACAGCCGCCGCAACGGGGCAACATAACGCATAAGCAAAAACACCTCGGGGTAGACTCTCCACCGAGGTGTTTTTCCATGCGTATCCAGATGGCCAGGCGCACGTTCTGGCTCAGCATCGCCGCCATGCTGTGCCTTACCGCATTGGGTATACGGGTTTTCTACCTGCAGGTCCTGCAGGGGCCGGCGCTCACCCGCCAGGTGTTCCGCCAGCGCACGGAGCGGCTGCCTCTCCAGATGCGGCGAGGCGGCATCTATGACCGCAGCGGCGTGCCCCTCACCGACCCGCAGTCCGTGCTGGGGCTGGCCGTCTTTCCCCGGCTGATGGCCGACACCGCGGCGGTGGCGCCGCTCCTGGCTGAGGCCCTGGGCGAGGAGGCAGCGGCCCGGGTGCTGGAGTATGCGCTGGAGCACCACGAGGCGGCGTGGGTGATCGAGGGGCTCTCGCCAGTGGCCGCGGACCGGATTGCGGCCCTGGAGATTCCGGGCGTGGCCGTCGGCCCCACCGGGCAGCGCTATGGCCCCGGGTCGCTCGCCCGACACCTCGTGGGCTACGCCAACGCACTGGGGGGCCAGACGGGGCTGGAACTGGCCTACGACGCCGCCCTGCGGGGCGAGAACGTGCCCTACCTCGTGGCCAGCTACGACGGCCGGGGCCGCCCGCTTTTCACCGAAGCGCCCCAGGCCGTCCAGCCCCATGATCCGCTGCAGAAGGAGCCGTACGACGTGCACACCAGCATCGACGCCCGCATCCAGGCCGCGGTGGAGGAGGAGATGGACCGCACCGCCCACCCGACAGGCGGCCCTCTGCGCGCCGGCGTGGTGGTGATGGACGTCGCCACCGGCGAGCCGCTGGCCATTGCCGCACGCCCCAACTACGACCAGACGGTCCTCGCCGACGAGCACCAGCTGCGCAACCGGGCCCTCACGCCGTACGAGACGGGTTCGGTGTTCAAGCCCCTGGTCGCTGCGGAGGCGCTGGAAAGCGGCCTCGTCACGCCCGACGAGGAGTTCCTGTGCAGCGGCACCTACCGCCTGGGCGATCACACCTTCCGCGACGTGGAGGGGACCCCCCGGGGTCCGATGACGCTCCGGGAGGCGATCGTCTTCTCCTGCAACACGGCGTTCATCCGCATCGGCTACGAGCGGATGGGGGCCGGGGCGCTCCTGGCGGCGGCCCGGCGCTTCGGGCTGGATCAGCCCACGGGGGCGCTCCCCCCGGGCCATGAGCCGGTGGCGGCGCTGCCCGAACCCCGCTACGGCGGCGACGTCGCCCAGCTCAGCTTCGGCCAGGGCGGCCTGATGGCGAGCCCGCTGCAGGTGGCGCGGGCCTACGCCGCCATCGCCAACGGCGGCACGCTCCGCCCGGCCCGCCTGGTCTCGGCCGTGCGCAAGAGCGATGGCGAGGTCGTCTCCCGGCCCCACACCGAACCGTCCCGCCGGGTCATGAGCCGTGCGACGGCGGCCGAGCTGCAGGCCGCGCTGGTCGCCGCCACGATCCCCGGCGGCGGGGGCACGGGGCAGGCGGCCTGGGTGGAGGGCGTGGGGGCCGCCGGCAAGTCGGGCTCGGCCGACACGGTAATGGCCGGCCGTCCGGTCACGCATGCCTGGTTCGCAGGCTGGTTCCCGGCCGACCGGCCGCGCTATGTCGTGGTGGTACTCATCGAGGACGGGCGCGCCGGGGGCGCCTATGCGGCGCCGCTCTTCCGGCGCATCGCCGAGCGCATCCTGGCGCTGGGCGGATAGGAGTCTTACAAGCTGTTCACCATTCCGCCGTCCAGCTGAATGGCCGAGCCCGTGATGTACGAGGCCGCCTCGCTGGCGAGGAACGCCACCGCCCTGCCGAACTCCTCGGGCGTGCCGTAGCGGCCCATGGGGATGGTCGCGGCCGTTTGCTGCTGTACCTCCTCGAGAGTCCGGCCGGTGCGCTCGGCCACGCCCCGGTCCAGCTGGTCCACCCGGTCCGTGTGGATGCGCCCCGGAGCCACGCAGTTCACCGTGATGCCGTAGGGGGCGACCTCGGTGGCCAGGGTCTTCATCATGTTGGTCACGGCGGCGCGCAGGGAGTTGGAGAGGATCAGGTTCTGGATGGGCTGTTTGACGCCGGATGACGTGATGTAGATGATCCGGCCGAAGCCCCGCTCGCGCATCGAGGGCAGCGCCGCGCGGCTCAGGCGGACGGCCGGCATCAGGAGCAGGTTGAATGCGTTCAGCCAGGCGTCGTCGTCGAAGTCGAAGAACCCGCCTGCGGGCGGGCCGCCGGTGTTGGACACCAGGACGTCCACCCGGCCGTACTCGGCCAGCGCACGGGACGTGAACCGTTCCAGGTCTTCCTTGCGGGTCACGTCCGCGGCCAGCGCCAGGACCCTGCGCCCCGTTTCGGCGCGGATGCGGTCGGCGGCGGCGGTGACGGCCTCCTCGCCGCGGCTGCAGATGGCGAGGTCGCAACCGGCGCGCGCCAGCGCCAGGGCGGAGGCGTACCCCAGACCCTTGCTGGCGGCGGTGACCCACGCGACTCTACCGGACAACCCGAGATCCATCTTGGCCACTCCTTTCGCGTATAGAAGGGGGAGCACGCTACCTGCTGCCCAGGCCGCGAACTCCCCAGCTTAGGACGATCCTTCCACGTGTAGCATGTTCCGAGCCGCTTGGAGCGCCTGGAGCTTGGCATTCAACATGTCGATCTCGCTGTCCAGCGACGCGAGCGTCCGTTCGGTGGAGTGCAGGACCTCCTTGAGGGAGGCCACCTCCTGTTGGATCGCCTTCTGCTGGTCGGGGGAGAGGAGGGCCAGCGTTGCCAGGGTCTGCTCGAGGCTGGCCTGGTTCGCCAGCAAGATCTCCCGCTCGGCCTTCTTGGCGATCAGCTGCTGCTCGACTTCCCTGAGCTTCTGGGCGAAGAAGCCGATGGGGTCAAAGAACGGAATATCTGGCATAGGCCCCTCCCAGCGTCGCAACAGAATCGTTGGGTGTTGTTCCATTTTACACCGGCAGGCGCGACGCCGTCTATAGCCCCTTGATCGACGGTCGCTCCGGCGGTATCATTAAACGACTACACAAACAGCGTAGTCGACGAACGGGGACAGGTCAACCGGCGTACGGCCCCGCGGCGGCCCACTGCGTGGAAGCGGGAACGCGAAAATCGGAGCGAACCGTGGCGATACGGCTCTAGCGCGCGGATGGCGACGGGCTGACCGGGCTGCTGCCAGAAATTTGGGCTTGCCTGGGCGGGATTGATCGAGTAACATTAAAATCTACCGAGACCAGTGCAGGCCGAGATGTCATCTGGCCCGGTAGCTCAGTTGGTAGAGCACGCGACTGAAAATCGCGGTGTCGCCGGTT
>ENA-UPSB01001250-UPSB01001250.1-bioreactor-metagenome-genome-assembly--contig:-NODE-1250-length-31274-cov-6.527724_pt1 | contig 31274 bp, 25 predicted proteins | sample MGYA00238182_ERZ773286 | MGnify/ENA primary metagenome ERZ773286 (study PRJEB29026, sample SAMN07631240) | bioreactor metagenome | isolation source: Switchgrass digestor | place: USA: Dartmouth...
TGGGCAGGCTCTCATATTTGTCCCCTGTCGTACCAAAACGGAGAGGACAGCCCCTGTCCTGATGATTCGATCTTCAATATTCTCTGTCCTACACCAGCGCACGATGCTCAGCACATGTTGACAAATAACCCGGGCAACAACAAGGAGGTCACAGAATCCGTTACCTTGGACATAGGATCTCCCCCAGGGAATCCATTACGATTCTGCGTGTGTGGCCACTCAGGGGAGGTCTTTGCTATTTCAGGCTCGCTGAGCCTGCTCACCCCAATTTGATGTTACTCGAAGCGGCTCCCCCGACAACTAGGGACCCGTCAACAAGTAAAGGAAAACCCCCGCAAGAGGATCTTGCGGGGGTTCCGCAGCTAACTGATCTCAGAGGCGCCTTGCCTAGTCGCCAACGGGAGGCTCCGGCTCGGCAATGACGACGGTCATCGTATGCTCCTCGCCGCCGGCCTTCACGGTGATGGTGTACTCGCCCGCTTCCTCGGGCTCAAAGGTGTACTTAACCTCACCGCTCTTGCCAATGGTCAGGGTAACCGTATCGATGACCGTGATGTCGTCATCAGCGCCAGTGGTGACCTCGACGACGACGACAGCACCATAGGCAGCCTTGCTCTCGCTATCCTTAACCGTGATGGTATACTCGAGCGAATCGCCAACCTCACCAGTGGTCGGACCAACAATATCGACCGAGCCGACCGCAGCCTCGTAGCCGTTCACCGGGATGGGAACCTCTTCGCCATCCCTCCAAGTGTCAGGCATCTTCTCCTTGTCGACGGCCTCCGGCGTCAGGATGATGGTGAACTCGCCCACGTAGTTGGTGACGAACCAGAACTTCGCGCTGTTCGAACCAGCCTTGATCTCAACCTCAGTAATCGGCAGCTGCTTGTTGTCACGGAACTCGCCGTAATGAGAGCCGCCGTCCGCGCTGGTCCACAGCCTGACCTTGATCTTGGAGTCAACGTCGCTCGGCGACACAAGGTTGCCGAACTCGTCAACCACCTGGACGGTGAACTCCTTGACGGTGTCCTTCTCAACGTTCGGCTCGGACTCGCTCAGCGCAACCGTGGCCGGGGTCGAGGCCCGCACGGAGACAGTCCGGCTGTCCTTCACGTCGCCGGCAACGGTCGGGATCGAAACCTCGAGCGTCAGCGAGCCGGCCTTCTCAGCGACGATGCCTTCGATGAGGTACACGCCGTTGCCAAGGTCATCAAAGTTGTCGTCGGCAACAGCGACATCCAGGTCGTAGTCGCCTGCGTCAACGTTGAAGTCCTCAGGCTCCAGACCGCCGATCCCATAACCATCGGAGTCGAGCACGGTTACCTCAAGATCAAACGCCTGGCCAGCGGTGACACGCCGAATGATGTTGCCGTCGCTGTCCTTCGCCACCACATCCAGGCTGCTGGCCACGACCCAAGTCGGAATGAGCGTCATGGTGTCGGTACCCAGAGAGCCGCCGCTCACGGAAATGGTGATCGCTTCATCGGCGAGGCTGCGCGAGACCTTAACCGTGGCAGTGGCAGCGCCGGACCCGTCGGTCTTGACCTTGGCGCTCGCTTCCTTGCCGTTGATGGTCAGCCCGTCGAGATCACCCTCGTCGGTGAACGTAACCTCGACACCGGACTTGGCAACCTTGTTGCCGAACTCGTCGTACAGCTGGGCCGTGACGGTAGCCGAGGCATCGCCCGTCAGCGGGACATAGAGCTTGGAGGTCGTGAAGCCCACGCTGTCCGCAGCAGCAGCCTTGAAGGTCGTGCTGACGGAGGCGCTAGTGGTCAGCTTCTCGGCGTCATCGGACACCGTGAAGGAGAGGGTGCCAGCCTTCTCGGTGGAGACCTTAATCTGCACCTTGCCGCTGGTCAGATCGAGGTTCTTGTACTTGCCATCCTCGATCTGGGAGAACTCACCATCGCCAACGGCAACGTAGGTCTCCTTGCTAGCATCCTTGAAGTTGATGGTGGCGATCAACTTGTTGTCCTCACCAACCAGGTCCTCGATGTCTGCTGGATTGGCGGGAACGCCGTTGCGGTCCACAACCACGATGGTGTAGGTGGCAGCAGAGATCTTGCCGTCGGCGTCCGGAGTATCGTCGTCAACGGTGATCTCCTTGTCGTCCTCCGCGATCACCTTGATGGCCTTCGGGGCCTGCGGATAGGCGGCCTTCAGGCTGGTGGTGCCGGACGTAAGACCCTCGAAGGTGGCAGTAACGGTGATGTCACCGAAGTCGCCGACCTCCTCGGCGTAGAGATCCACCTTGAAGTCCTCATCCGGATCCATGATCACGGTCTCTTCGATGGTCTTCTCGCCGTTAGAGAACACGGCAGCGCCCTTGATGGTAAACGTCACATCCCAGGCGCCGTCGAGCATCGGCTGGCCATCCTGGTCAACGACCGTAACCTTGACAGCGGTGGCAGCATTCTTGGTCTGAATGGTCGGCAGATACTCGTCCATAGCCTCGAGCTCGATGCCCGTGGCGACCTGCTCAACCACGCTGATCACGAACTCCGCAGCGTCTTCGACGTCCTCAGTCTCGAAGCGCAGCACGACATCCGAGTCGGCAAGCTGGTCATCAGCAGCGAGCTTGAAGGTCGCGACGCCGTCCTTGGCCTTGACCGGAGTCGTCTCGTTCTTCAGGGTAAGCTTGCCGGTGTACGTGACCTCATCGGCGAAGCTCCCAACGACGTTACCAGCCTCATCGACGGCGTAGACCTTGACTTCGATGGTGCTCTTCCCGTTGCCAACGATGGACTCGGGCGCCTCAACCTTCAGGGCAGCGACGTCACCGTAAACGCCCACGATACCCTGGACAGGCTCGCCCTCCCCAACCTGAGCCGTAACTGTGTAGTTGCCCGGCTTGGTTGCGATGAAGGTGTCACCCTCAATCAGGGCGTTGGCCTCGTCCTCAGAGAAGACCGCACCCTCGATCACGTTGCCGTAGGCGTCCTTGGCCAGCAGCTTGACAGCCTCGCCAGGCTTCACGGAAGCCTTCTCGGCCTCAACCTTGGCCAGCGGGCCGGGCACGATCTCGACCTCAACCACGGCGGGCTCCAGGTCACCGTAGGTCACCGTGATGGTGCCCTTGCCAGCCTTCTCGGAGGCCTTGAAGACGCCGTCAGCGTAGGTGCCGATGTTGCCGCCGATGGTGACGTTCAGGCTCTCGGCGTCGACCTCAACCGCAGCGCCGGTGGCGTCGGTGACGACGATCTTCATCTCGGCCTCGGAGCCGGCGGGGATCTGCTTGGCGATCTCAACGGCAACCGCATTCGCAGCGCCGACGGTCCGCTCAACCACGACGTCGACCGTGGTGACGTTGCCCACGATGTCCTTCGCGGTCAGGGTGATGGTGTTCTGACCGACCTCGAGAGCGGCCTCGTAAGAGAACTTGCCCTCGCCGTCGAAGGTGATGGCGTCAGAACCGGCGTACAGCTCGGAAGCGCCCGTCACGGTACCGGTGATCGTGATGGTGGCAGCCTGAACCGACTCAGGGGTGGCATCCACGGCCAGGCCGGGGGCTTCCTTGTCGACGAACTGCTGGTAGACGTTCTTGCCATCAACGGTGTAGGTGATGAACGCCGTGTCGACGATGGTGAACGCCAGACCACGGTTGGCCGGCTCGGTGGCGGCATCGAGCAGGGCCTCAGCGTCGGCGCTGGTGATCACGCCGTTCTGGACAGCCAGGTCGATGTTGCCCTGAATCCAGTTCTCACCGGTGACCGGGGTGATGCCCAGGAGCTTCATCACGAAGACCAGGGCCTCGATCGCGGTGACCTGGTTGTTGGGCCGGAAGGTACCGTCAGGATACCCAACCTCGAACCCATTCTGCTCGGCGATGTTCTTCGCCAGAGCCACGTACGGAGCGTACCACTGGTTGACGTCAACATCGGAGAAGGACGGGGCGCCCTTCAGGACGTTGACCTGAGCCTCGGTGTACCCCAGGCCCATGATGACGACCTTGAGGAGCTCAGCCCGGGTGATCGGCTCGCCCAGCGCAAGGTCGGTGGTGCCGTCCGCCTGGAGCCGGCCCTTCACGATGTCGTAGGCAGCAAGGCGCGCAGCGGACGCATTGACCTGCTCCTCCGTGGGAGCGGCGAGCGCCATGCCTACGGACCCGAGAACGAGGCTCGACGCCACGAGGACGGACGTGAGCTTCTTCATCAAGCCCATTCTTTGGTAGCCTCCTTTGTGTAGTCTTTAGGTCCTAAAGCTACCTTCCTCACGAGCGGTGACATGAGGAAGCTTTGTAAACTTGGCCATGTGTACCCTTATACGGCTTCGGGGTCCGGCAGCGGAATATGTCTGCCATCGGCTAAACTATTTTCGTTCCCCGCGGCGCAAATCCTTCTCGCGCGCCGCTTAGGAGAGTTTGGGCAGCTCACTGCCACTGGATGGACCTCTTGCCAGCCCGGGTTACACAGGTTTACAGACGACGCAATCGGCGGGAATGTTCCCGACATCTCCCTCCGTTTTGCGGTCGCACTCAGATAGACGCTGGACAGGCCGATTTGTTCCCCAAAATCGCGCGAAAGCGCGCTGTCAATCCCTGGCGCGCGCGAAAGCGCCGCCCCGCGCGGGCGGCGCCTCCGCTTCCGTCCCTTATGCCGTGACCGTGCCGGGCTGTCCCTGGCCCTTCGGGGCCTTCTCCCCCAGCACCCGCTTGACCAGCTCGTGCTCCCGGTTCAGCTTGCAGGCCGTGGTCGGGAACAGCTCATCCTTGGGGTTGGGCACCTTGTACGTGTCGATGATGCCCTCCGAAATCGCCTGGTTCACCAGCTCGTACGTCTTCCGGTCCACGATGTCCGACCCGGCCAGGATCCGCAGGAAGTACTTCAGCCCCACGAAGGGCTTGCCGCACTCCGCGGCGTCCAGCTTGCGGATCATCATCTCCATGTCGTACATCGCCGGCGGCAGCATGCCCAGCAGCGACTCGATGGTGGTGAACTGGTTGACGAAGGACATCACGTCCTTGCTCATCGTCTTTTCCACCGCCACCACGTGCACCTGCTTGCCCCGGGCCCGCAGCTTGCGGATCACCTGGATCATGTCACGGTCGCCGCAGACCAGCACGAACGTGTCGATGTCAGACCGTGTGTACATCATCTCCAGGGCATCCAGGCTCATCTCGATGTCCGCGGCGTTCTTGCGCGTGCCGTCCTCGTAGTTCTTCGAGAACACGTGCCGGGGCTCCACGCTGCGCCGCTGCAGGTCGCTCATCAGCCCCCGGAACTCCTCGTGGTCGAAGTCCGCGTAGGCGTGCATCAGGCAGACCTGCCCGTTCTGGCGCTCCCCCATCTCCCGCAGGCTGGTGATCAAGCGGTCCAGGTCGGGTGCCACGCCGTACTGCTGCTTCATGCTCCAGTAGATGTTCTCGTAATCCATAAAGATGACCGATCTCAACTGGGTCCCTCCTCATTACTCACCCTAGATCCTAGCTTTGGCCGCCGGCGCTCCTTCCATACCTCGGGTTACTGGCCAGCATACGAAAACCGGGCGGTGCGTGCCACAACGGCACGTCCGCCCGGCTTCGCCGGCGGCGCAGGGTTCAGTTCCGGAGGAGGGCCCGCCGCACCGCATCGGCCGCCTCGCGCGGCACGAACAGGAAGCTGCGGCTCACCGGCTCGGTGGCGATGCCCCGCAGCACCTGCGAAACCCGGGTCACCTCCCGGAGCTCCGGCGGGTCGGTCCACGAGAGCAGGATCTTGATGGGGGTGGGGCCCGCGTCCTGCGTCACGTAGTACTGGTAGGTGGCGCTGGCCGCCCGGTCGACCTGGTAGTAGTAGTCGGGGTCGAAGCCGGAGTCGCCCAGGGCGCGCCGCACCGCCTCCTCCTGCGCGGGCGTGAGGGCGCCGTCCAGGCGGATGCCGGCGAGGAGCCGCCGGTAGAGGAACCGGCCGCTGAGATCCGCCAGCACCGGGTCGGGGGCCGCCGTCCAGCGCTTGATGGCGTAGAGCACGTCGGTCTCGTCCAGCGCCACGTACTGGGCCAGGGTGATCTCCCGCCCGGCCAGCACCGGCTCCAGGGCCGGCGGCAGAAAGCCCAGGGCCGCCTCCTCGCCCCCGCGCACGAGCGCCACCGCCCGGCGCAGGGCCAGCTCGAGCAGCACCTCGCTGGACCGGGTCGCCTTGTGGAAGTAGACGTTCCAGTACATGAAGTAGCGGGCCAGCAGGAACTCCTCGGCGGAGGTGATGCCCTTGTCGGTGAGGGCGATGTGCCCGTCCACCACGGTGATGGTCTGAATCAGCCGCTCCAGGTCGAACTGGCCATAGGTGACGCCGCACATGCGGCTGTCGCGCAGGAGGTAGTCCATGCGGTCCACGTCGAGCTGGCTGGCAATCAGCTCCTTCAGGAAGGGGCGCCCGTCCCAGGATCCTTGTATGAAGGAAGCGATGCGCTCCGGCCACGCCGGATCGCGCTCGGCCAGGATGCGGGCGATGCCGGACTCGGGGCTGGTGATGATGCGGGCCACCCACACCTCGTGCTTCATGCCTGTCAATCGCTCGAACAGGTGCGAGAAGGGACCGTGGCCGATGTCGTGCAGGAGGGCGGCCGCGCAGGCCATCGCCCGCTCCCCCTCGTCGATCGTCACCCCGTGCTCCACCAGGTGGCGCAGCACGCGGTTCATGAGGTGGTAGACGCCCAGGGAGTGGGCGAACCGGGTGTGCTCCGCCCCGGGGTACGAGATGAAGGAGGTGCCCAGCTGCCGGATGCGCCGGAGCCGCTGGAACTCGGGGCTCTGGATGAGCCGGAAGATCGTCTCGTCCTTGACCGCGATGTTGCCGTGGATCGGATCGCGGAAGATGTACTCCTTCACAAGCCGCCACCCCCTGACCGCCTCGGTGACTGCGTGATTCTACATTTGAATATACCCGTTGTACGGCCTGCGCCACAACTCAGAAACACCGTCGGGGCCCGTGCAGCATCGCCGCACGGGCCCCGATGATGGATGATTCCTTATGACTTCGCCGCCCGGTGCTCCAGCGCCGCCTTGATGAAGTCCCGGAACAGCGGGTGCGGCCGGTTGGGACGGCTCTTGAACTCGGGGTGGAACTGCACGCCCACGAACCAGGGGTGGCCCTCCATCTCCACGACCTCGACCAGGTTCCCTTCGGGCCAGACGCCCACGGCCTTCAGGCCGGCGGACTCCAGCCGCTCCAGGTAGGCGTTGTTCACCTCAAAGCGGTGCCGGTGCCGCTCGCGGATCAGGTCGGTTCCGTAGGCGGCGTGCGCCTTGCTGCCCGGCTTCAGCTTGCAGGGGAAGGCGCCGAGCCGCATGGTGCCGCCCAGCTCCGTGATCTGCTTCTGATGCGCCATCAGGTCAACGACCGGCTCCTTGCAGTCCATCACGAACTCGGTGGAGTTGGCCTTCGAGAGCCCCAGCAGGTTCCGGGCGGCTTCGATCACCGCCGACTGCATGCCCATGCAGATGCCGAAGAAGGGGATGCCCTTCTCGCGGGCGTAGCGGACGGCGTTGATCTTCCCCTCCACGCCCCGGTAGCCGAAGCCGCCGGGCACCAGGATGCCGTCGGCCCTGCCCAGGCAGGCGTGCAGGGTCTCCTCCGTCACGCCGTTCTCCAGCCGCTCCGAGTCGACCCAGTGGATGCGCACCCGGGCGTTGTTGTGAATGCCGGCGTGGTTCAGCGACTCGACCACCGAGAGATAAGCGTCCTCCAGGGCCACGTACTTGCCCACGAGGGCGATCTCCACCTCGCGCTCGGGGTACTTCGCCCGCTCCACCAATGCCTCCCACTCGGCCAGGTCGGGGGTGCGGGGGTCGAGCCCCAGGTGCCGGCAGACGATCTCCGCCAGCCCCTCCTTCTCCATGGCCAGGGGCACCTCGTAGAGCGAGTCGAGGTCGGTGTTGGGGATGACGGCCTCGGGCGGCACGTCGCAGAAGAGCGCGATCTTCTCCCGCAGTTCCTTCGGGATCTCCCGGTCCGAGCGGCAGACGATGACGTCGGGCTGGATGCCGATGGAGCGCAGCTCCCGCACCGAGTGCTGCGTCGGCTTGGTCTTCAGCTCGCCCGAGGCGTCGATGTAGGGCACCAGGGTGACGTGGCAGAACAGCACGTCGTCCTTACTGGGCACCTCGTTCTTGAACTGGCGGATGGCCTCCAGGAAGGGCTGGCCCTCGATGTCGCCCACCGTGCCGCCGATCTCCACCAGGATGACGTCGGCGTCGCTGTCCTCGGCCACCCGGCGGATGTGCGACTTGATCTCGTTGGTGATGTGCGGGATCACCTGCACGGTGCCGCCCAGGTAATCGCCCCGGCGCTCCTTGGCAATCACCGAGGAGTAGATCTTGCCGGTGGTGACGTTGTTGCCCTTGCCCATGTTCACGTCCATGAACCGCTCGTAGTGGCCCACGTCCAGGTCGCACTCGCCGCCGTCCTCGGTGACGAAGACCTCGCCGTGCTGAATCGGGCTCATCGTGCCGGGGTCCACGTTCAGGTAGGGATCAAATTTAAGGGCGGTGACCCCATAGCCCCGGCTCTTGATGAGCCGGCCGAGGGACGCCGCCGTAATGCCCTTTCCGAGACCTGAAACCACGCCTCCGGTTATGAAAATGAACTTGGCCATGATCCGTGCCCCTCCCTGGAAAGCTCGACCGCTCCTGCTGCTTCGTATAAATACCTGTTTATTCTAGCCAGCGACGCGATCGATGTCAAGCGAAAAGGGGATACGCCGTATCCCCTCTGTGCCGATGGGCGCTAGAGGTCGTCCTCGTCTTCGTCCTCGTCGTCCTCGACGTCGACGTCCTCGACCTCCAGTTCGCCTTCCATATCCGCCTCGTCCAGGGAGAACTCGTCGTCAAGCTCTTCCCCGAGGTCCATTTCTTCCTCTTCTTCTTCCCCGATCTCGTCCAGTTCATCCTCCTCCAGCCGGAGAGGTGGCCGGGTAACCCGGCCGGCCGTGCCGTCGGACTTGATGTGGATGACCCGGTTCGTCTTGGGCTGCCACTCCCGGAGCCCCCATTCTCCGCCACCCTGGTGGATGAAGCGGGAATCGAGGTTGATCTCCGTGTGCATCTGCGCAATCAGGCGGCCCGGGTTCTCCTGGTTGATCGCCTTCACCTGCATGACCTCGCTGATCAGCTGCTTGAAGTGCATCGGCCTGCCGTGCCTCTTCAAGATGGTGAAGGCAAGATCGGTCACCGACATATCAGGCTTCAACTCCATAGGCGATCCCATCCCATCTACACTCCCTGTCCGTGCATCGAACGCGATGGGCAGCCTCAGGTCCTGGGGCCAACCCGTCAGCCGCCGGAAAGCCGAGAAATGATTCGACTGCGGCGCGTGGATTCCTGCTGCTCTGCACATGTACGAGGCGAAATTTACCCCCCGCGCGCCAACTCGTCAAGACCCTGCCAACCTATGCAGCGCGGCCGCGCGACGACACACCGCGATGCAAAGGCCCCGAGTCCGCCTTGTGCGCGGGTTCGGGGCCTCTTTGACGTCACCGCCGTCGTGCGCTCAGGGCGCCGGTTCGGCCTCCGGTTCGCAGCCGCCTGTCGCTCGCAGCGCCGTTTCGGGTTCACTGCCGCCGTCAGCGCTCCCGGCGCTCCAGCAGCGACTGTACGATAAACGCCGCCACCTGGCTCGGCAGGGTGCCGGCGCCGAAGCCGGCGTCGAATCCCAGCTCCACCGCCAGCTCGTGGGTGATGCGGGGCCCGCCGGCGATGAGGAGCACCTTCTCCCGCATGCCCTCCGCCTCCAGCAGGTCCACCAGGCCCGTCAGGTTGCTCAGGTGGACGTTCTTCTGCGTCACCACCTGGCTGACCAGGATGGCGTCGGCCCCCACCTCCTGGGCCTTGGCCACCAGGACCTCATTCGGCACCTGGCTGCCCAGGTTCCACACCCGGAAGCCCTGGTAGCGCTCCAGGCCGTAGTCGCCGCGGTAGCCCTTCATGTTGAGGATGGCGTCGAGCCCCACCGTGTGGGCGTCGGTGCCCGTGCAGGCCCCCACCACCCGCACCGGCCGGCCGATCCGCTCGGCCACCAGCCGGTCGATCTCCTCCATGGACCACGACGGCGCCGAGACCTCAGGCACGTGGATCGCATCCAGGTCGACCCCCCGGGTCGCCTTGGCGTAGACGACGAAGAAGGTGTAGCCCCCGCCCAGGTCGCGCATGGCCACCACCTGCGGGTTCTCCAGGTTCATCTTCAGGCAGAGCTGGCGGGCGGCCTCCCTCGCCACGCCGCCGGCAGGCACGGGCAGGGTGAAGGAGAGCTGTACGGCGCCGTCACCCGTGGTGTCGCCGTAGGGCAGGACGACACGGCTCACGCCTCACCGCCCCCTTTCAGGCAGAGGTCGTAGAAGGGGTTCAGGTACCCCTCGCCTTTCGCCAGCACGCCGTCCAGCCCCTTGCCGCCGTCGCGCGGCCGGCGGATTCCGGCGAAGACGCCGTCGGCGATCGCCTGGAACAGGCCGCTCTCCGCGATGCGCTCCAGCAGGGCGAGCGTCCGCTCCAGGACCTCGTTCGCCCGCCGCTCGATGCGCCCGCCGGGCCGGATCTGGAACTCCTCGGTGAAGTGGCGGGCGTAGTTGATGACGTACCTGGCGTTCTCCAGGGCCAGGAACCGGTCGTGCAGGTAGGGGGTGTGGATCGCCTCGGTGAGGACGCCCACCAGGTGGATCTGCTGCCCCGTGGCCACGCTGGTCAGGTTGAACATGGCGTCCATCACGTGGCCCATGAAGATGTCGCCGGTCATGAACCGGGTCGGCGGCATGTACTTCAGCGGGGCGTCGGGGAAGCAGGCGCGGCTCAGCAGCGCGTCGGCCATCTCGTAGAGCAGGCCGTCCTCCAGGCTCGGGTCCATCTCGAAGGCGTGACCCAGACCGATCTGGCTGTCGGGCATGCCTGAGCGGTGGGCGAACTGCTCATTGATGAACTGCGACGCCAGCACCGTGTGCGCCGCCTCATAGGCGTCGGCCGTGGTCAGGTAGTTGTCCTCGCCGGTGTTGATGATGATCCCGGCCTCCGCCTGGATCATCCGGGCGAAGTGCTGGTCGATGAGCGTGCGCTGCGGGTTGATGTCCCGGAACAGGATGCCGTACATCGAGTCGGAGAGCATCATGTCCAGCCGCTCCAGGGCGCCCAGCGCGGCGATCTCGGGCATGCAGAGGCCGCTGGCGTAGTTGGTGAGCCGCACGTAGCGGCCCAGCTCCGCGCCCACCTCGTCCAGCGCCCGGCGCATGATGCGGAAGTTCTCCTGGGTGGCGTAGGTGCCGCCGAAGCCCTCGGTGGTCGCCCCCTCGGGCACGTAGTCCAGCAGCGACTGGGCGGTGGAGCGGATGACCGCGATGACGTCCGCCCCCTGCCGGGCCGCGTTCTGGGCCTGCACCACGTCCTCGTGGATGTTCCCCGTCGCCACGATCAGGTAGAGCCAGGGGGACGGCCGCTCGCCGTAGCGGGCGATGAGTTCCTCCCGGGTCCGCCGGTTCTGCCGGATGCGGTCCACCGCCGCCCGGGCGAGCCGCTCCACCTCGGCCCGGATCTCGTCCTCCGGCAGCAGCGGCAGCGCCATCAGGTCCAGGGCGCCGGACGCCACCGCCTCGGCCGCCTGCCGGGGCGTCCGGCCGGTCTGCCGGCAGGCGTTGGCCATCCAGAAGGCCGCGCCCCTGTCCAGCCCGCCGCCGTCCTGCAGCGACTCCACCACCAGGTTGGCCAGGGGCACCTCATCCGGCCCCTTCCCCTCCACGCCGAAAAGGCGCACCACCGCCCGCTCGATCGCCGTGGTGGTGTGCCGCTCGATGAAGGGCTGAACCTGGTCCACGATGCGGCCCGCGAGCTCCCTCGCCCGCGCCACCCGCGCCGGGTCGATGTTCAGCGTCAGTGCCAAGGTGTTCTCCCTCCGGTTTCGTCAGGTTCTCATCCCCCGGGCCGGGTCAGGTCCTCGCTCCCCGGGCGGGGTTCTCACCCGCTCCCCGGCAGCCCGTGGGCGATGCCCGCCACCAGGTCCACCACCGGCCGCCGGGCCGCCTCCGCCACCCGGGCGCAGAAGGCCGCGGCGTCGTAACCCGGCCCCACCGGGGAGTAGGCGTTCGTGGTCACCGCGGCGATCTCCACCCGGTGCTCCACCCACACCTGCCCGCCCTGCCGCCGCCACCGGCGCCAGGTGTTCCGGTCCGCCAGGACGTGGGTCGGATCGGGCACCAGGACCGGCACGTGCGCAAGCCGCCGGGCCAGCAGGGCCAGCAGCAGCCCGTCGGTGAGGGCGCCGGTGAGGCAGAGCACGGTTCCGGGCGGAGCGCCTGCCGCCGCCTCGGCGACACGGCCCGGATCGGCGAGGCCGCTGGCCACCGGCAGGGGCACGGGCTGTCCTTCCGGAGGCAGCAGGCAGACCGGCGGGCGGTCCCCGCCGGGCCGATCCGGCGGCTCTGCCGGCCATTCTTCCGGGGCCCGGGGCAGGTCGAAGAGTTCCAGCACGTGGCGCACCTGCGCCACGGTCGTCTCCATGGAGGCCGAGTAGGCCGCGCCGGCCGCGAGCACCACGCGCCCCGTCACCGCCGGGGCGGCCGCCGCCCGCCGGTCGAACGAGCCGTCCACCAGGCAGAGCGCCGCCCCGGCGGCCTCCAGTTCATCCAGCAGGGCCGCGATCCGCGCCGCCGAGCCGGGGCCCACCAGCAGCACCTCGCCGGGACGCTCCACCCGGCCGATCACCACCGGGCCCAGCGGCGTGAGGATGCCCGTCTCCCGCAGCACGGCCACCCGGGCCCTTGTGCGGGGGGCCGGTCTTCCGGCGGCGCTCTGCTGCCCGCCGGCTTCGCCCTCTTCGTCCGGGCCGAGCGCGGCAGCCGCCGTCGCCACCAGGGCCCCCTCCGGGGCCCAGATGCGCGGCTTGGGCAGCTCCGTCACCGCATCGACGGCCTCGCCGTCCCGGCCGGTGGAAAGAAGCCCCAGGGGCATCCCCAGGGCCGCGGCAGCCCGGATCAGCCGGTTCAGGGTCACCGTCTTCCCGGCGTTCTTCGAAAGGCCCACCAGGCTGATCCGGCCCCGGTCCCGCCCGCCGAGCACGGCCCGCAGCAGCCGGACGGCCAGGTCGTCAGTCATCGCCGACCTCATGCCCCGCCGCCTCCAGTTCGGCCAGTTGCTCCGGCGTGATGAGGGGCGGCTTCTCGCCCGCCCGCCGGCGCACTGCCCAAAGTTCGGCAGCCGGGCCGATCCTGATCTCGCTGTGGTCGGTTCCGCAGATCGTGCATTTGCCGTCCTCCACATGGTCTTCGGGGGTTCCCTCGTGATAGATGCTGATCTTCCCCTCGAAGTTCCGGAGGATCACCCGCCCGTCGGAGTGCGAGATCAGGTACTGGGGCATCACCGGGATCTTGCCGCCGCCGCCCGGGGCATCCACCACGAACGTGGGCACGGCGTAGCCGGAGGTGTGGCCCCGCAGCGCCTCGATGATGGCCAGCCCCTTGGACACGGAGGTGCGGAAGTGGCTCAGCCCCTCCGAGAGGTCGCAGTTGTAGATATAGTAGGGCCGGCAGCGCACCTTCACCAGCTCGTGCACCAGGCGGCGCATGACGACTGCGCAGTCGTTGATGCCCTTCAGCAGCACCGACTGGTTGCCCGTGGGGATGCCGGCGTCCGCCAGCCGCTCCATCGCCTCCCGCGCCTTGGGGTGCTGCACCTCAAAGGGGTGGTTGAAGTGGGTGTTGAGCCAGATGGGATGGTACTTCCGGAGCATGTTCACCAGCTCCGGCGTGATGCGCTGCGGCAGCACCACCGGCATGCGGGTGCCGATGCGGATGATCTCCACGTGCGGGATCGCCCGCAGGCTCTTGATGACGTACTCCAGCCGCCGGTCGGGCACCGCCAGCGGGTCGCCGCCCGAGATGAGGACGTCGCGGATCTCCGGGTGCGCCCGGATGTAGGCGATCGCCCGGTCGAGCATGGCGGTGGACATGGCCTCCTGGTCACCGACGATGCGCCGGCGGGTGCAGTGGCGGCAGTAGAGGGAGCACTCGTGGGTGATGAGGAAGAGCACCCGGTCGGGATAGCGGTGCGTGAGCCCCGGCACCGGCGAGTCGACGTCCTCGTGCAGGGGATCGCCCATCTCGTAGTCGACCCAGGCCAGCTCGGCGTACTTGGGCACGGCCTGCAGGCGCATCGGGCACCTGGGGTCGTCGGGATCGATGAGGGTGGCGTAGTGCGGCGTGATCCCGAGGCGGAAGAGGTGCTGGGAGTCGCGGATCGCGGCCTCCTCCTCCTCCGTGAGGTTCACCACCTGCCTCAGCTGCTCGAGGTTGGTGATGCGGTGGCTCACCTGCCAGCGCCAGTCGTTCCACTGCTCCTCGGTCGCATCGGCCCAAAGCGGGATGTCCCGCCAGTCGCGCGGCTTGGTCAGCATGCGCAGTCCCTCCCGTCTGATTCGCATCCGGGCCCGCGGCCCCCACCGCGGGCGGAGTGGTGTCAGGCGTGTCAGGCGTACAGCTCCTCAAACAGGGCCCGCAGCTCGGGGCTCTCCCTGAGGAGGTCGAGCGTGAGGTCAGCGTGGCCGGGGTAGTAGCCGTTGCCGATGAGCATCTCCACCTGGCTGCCCACGCCCTCCGCCCCCAGGGCGGCGGCGGTGAACGAGGTGGCCATGCTGAAGAAGTAGATGGTGCCGGTGGGCTTGGTGGCCAGGATCGCCCCCAGCTCGGCGCCGGGCAGGTTGACCAGGGAGAGCGTGAGGTCCACCTTCTCCCCCACCGCCCGCATGACACCCAGGGCGTCGCGGGCGTCGCCCTGGATGTACCGGTGCGCCGCCCCCAGCCGCCGCGCCCGGGCCAGGCCCTCGGGGCTGTAGTCGAAGCAGATCACCTCGGCGGCGCCTGCCCGCCGGGCGGCGTAGGAGCAGAGCAGGCCGCTCTTGCCGCCCCCGCCCAGGATGAGCACGCGGGATCCGGGCTTCACCAGCCGGGCGGTCTGGGCGGGCGCGCCGCACACGTCCAGCGCCGCCAGCGCCAGGTTGTCGGGGATGTCCTCCGGCAGCTTGGCGTAGATGCCGGTCTCGAACAGGATCGCCGTGCCGGTGATCTCCACCTGGTCGGCCTCGGGCAGGACCCGGTGGATGGCCTCGATGCGCAGCGGGGTGAGGCTGAGGCTCACCAGCGTGGCGATCCGGTCGCCGGGACGCACGTCGGCCTTCAGCGCCGGGCCCACCTCCCGCACGGTGCCGATGAGCATGCCGCCCGAGCCGGTGACGGGGTTGTGCATCTTCCCCCGCTCGTCGACGATGCGCCGGACGATGGCGGCAATACGCTCGGCGTCGCCCCCCGCCTCCTCGCTGATCTGCCGGAACGAGGCCGAGTCGATGTTCAGCCGCTCCACGTCGATGAGGATTTCGTTGTCGTAGATGGCCGGGTCGTTGTTCAGCCGCCAGGCCGGCTGCGGCAGGGCCCCGGCCGGCTCCAGCACCCGGTGCGTGCCGTATGGACAGCCCATGGTCATGGCATGACATCACTCCCTGTCTATGGTGAATTGCAAGAAGCGTGCCAACGCTGTGGCATGCGGAAAAAGACGATCCCCCTGCCGGTTTTTCGGCAGAGGGATCGCTGGCTGTCAGGATGTGCCGAAATTTCGGCGGTCGGCCGGCGGTCCTCCGTGGCAGGGTGTCACCCCACCGCCCCTTGCTCAGTCGGCCATGCTCACCTGCGGAACCTCACGCCGCACGAACTTGCCCGGCCATCCGGGCATCATGGCGCCCAGGACCAGTGCAACCAGTGAGGCGTAGAAGGTGAAGGTGTACGCGTTCTCCAGGCCCTGCGTGTACTCCGCGCAGAAGGTGCGGATCGGACCCAGTGCCTGAGGCGGCAGGGTAACCTGGCCCACCGTGCCCGTGGCCGCCACGCTGTCGGGAGCGCAGAGCACCACCCGCTCCGCCGTGGCTCCTTCCACCCGGAACCGCTCGGCGGCGGCCATCTGCTGGGTGGTCGAGGCGGAGAGGGCGGAGGCCAGGATGGTCGCCAGCAGGGCCACGCTCAGCGACTGGACCACCTGGCGCGTGGCGTTGACCAGCGACGAGGCCCGGGCCGTTCGGTTGAGCGGCACCACGGAGAGCGAGACCAGCATGGTGATCTGCACCGTCAGCCCCAGCGCCAGCCCCCGCAGGGCGAGCAGCCACTGAATCGTGCGCAGGGGTGTCTCGGGCGTGAGGTGCGAGAACTGCCAGGTGTTGATGGCCAGCAGCCCGAAGCCGACAACGGCCAGAGGGCGGGCGCCGATGCGGTCGAAGAGCCGGCCCGAGACCGGCGTCGTGACCGCCGAGGCCAGCGCCAGCGGCAGCAGCAGCACGCCGGCCTCCAGGGCCGTCCGGCCCCTGAGGACCTGCAGGTACAACGGCATGAGGAACTCGGCGCCGAAGAGCGCCAGTACCGAGACCCAGCCGGTCAGCGCCGCGACCAGGAAAGCGCCGTTGCCGAAGAGGCGCAGGTCGAGAAGCGGCTCCTTGGCGACAAACAGCTCCACCAGGGCAAAGATGATCAGCGCCGCGCCGCCGATCACGAAGAACCACACCACCTCAGGTGCGGTCCAGCCCACCGACGAGGCCCGGCTGGCGGCGTAGAGGAGGGAGCCGAAGCCGACGCTGGAGAAGAGCAGGCCCAGCGGGTCAAACCGGGCCGTGCGGGAACCGCTGGAGGCGGGGAGCCAGAGGGAGCCCAGCAGCGTACCCACGAGCGCGATGGGGACGTTGATGTAGAAAATCCAGCGCCAGTGGCCGAGGTCCACCAGCCAGCCGCCCAGGATCGGGCCCAGGGCGGGCGCCGCCACCAGGGCGATGCCGAAGACGCCCATCGCCTTGCCCCGGTCCTCAGGCGGGAAGGCCTTGTAGAGCAGGGAGGTGCCGAGGGGCGTGGCAATGCCGCCGGAGGCTCCCTGCAGCGCCCGGAAGAGAATCAGCAGCCCGAGGTTCGGCGCCACTCCGCAGAGCAGCGAGCTCAGGCCGAACGTGAAGATGCTGGTGACGAAGACTCGCTTCTCCCCGAAGCGATCCCCCAGGAAACCGGACAGGGGCGTGGCGATGCCCAGCGCCATCACGTAGACGGAGAGAACCCACTGGGTCAGGTTCAGGTCGGCCGCGTACTCCTCCTGGAGCGTCTTGAAGGCGACGTTGATCACGGTGGTGTCGAGAATCACCATGAACACGCCGAAGACCACCGCGGCCAGGACCTTCCAACGGGCAGCCGAATGGACTTCGCCGGCAGGAACTTGCGGTCCCATGAACGCACCTCGCTCACCCAGAATATATGACCGGTCATTTACCTGCAGGGCCTGTGGGCGATGGGCAGCGGACGGCTCACCTGCGGCCGGCGCCCTCCAGGAAGAGGCTCACCACGCGGTCGGGCAGCTGCTCGGGCTCCCAGGCGTCCCCACGCATGGGGGGATGGCCCTGGTGATGGCCCTGGTAGCCCGAGACGAGCATCAGGAAGCTGGTGGCCAGGAAATCGGCGGGCAGGTCTGCGCGCAGCTCGCCTGCGTCGACGCCCCGCTGCATCACCGCCGTCATCGCATCCAGCATCTCCCCGTGGGCCGTCGTTACCAGTGCCCGCTCCTCGGGGGAGAGGTGCTCGGCCACGTCGCGCATCATCTCGTCGATGCGGGAGCGCACCGGAATGCGGACGAGCGCGTGGCCTGCGATCTCCCGGAGCCGCTCGGCCGTGCTGAGCGGAGCGTCGGCGACGCGCCGGATCGCCTCGGCGATGGAAGCCATCAGGCTGCAGACCACCTCGGCGTAGAGCGCCTCCTTGCTGGGGAAGTGGTTGTACAGGGCAGACTTGGTCACCCCAACCTCGTCTGCGATCTGCCCCAGCGACACGGCTGCGTACCCGCTCTGGGTGAAGAGCTGCCGGGCCGTGGCAATGATCTCGCTGCGCCTCTCTCCCTGGGCGACCAGATCCGTGGGAGGGCGGCCCCTGCGCCTGGTCGGAGTCACCTCCCATCCCCCTCCTGCGTGTAAATGACCGTCTGGTCACTTATGCTACAAGAAAGTTTCTCCGCTGTCAAGCCGGAGACACGCCGCGACCAGCCGGATCACAAGCCCCTGGCACACAGAAGAAACACCCCCGGGCCCGGGTTGGGCTCAGGGGTGTGACGATCGATCCGGCCGTTGAAGCCCCAGCACCTTGATGCGATACTGCAGCGTCTGCCGCGGCAGGCCGAGGATCCGGGCCGCCCGGCTCAGGTTCCATCCGGTCTCCTCCAGGGCCCGCTGCACCGCCGCCCGCTCCAGGTAGGCCAGGCTCCGGCGCAGCGCGGTCGCTTCCTCCCCGGCCTCCGCCGCCCGGGTCCACCCGGCCGGTCCGGCCGGCTCCGCCGCCCACGGCGTCCCGGCCGGCCCCTCCAACTCGGCTGCCCACGGCGGCGCGGACCGCCCCTCCAGCTCCGCCGCCGCCCGCTGCAGCGGGGCGGGCAGGTCGCTGAGCAGGATCTCCGGCCCGGCGGCCAGCTGCAGCGCCGCCTCGATGGCGTGCTCCAGCTCCCGCACGTTGCCCGGCCAGGCGTGGCGCTGGAAGAACTCCTCCACCTCCCGGCTCAGCGGGCGGGCGGGCAGCCCCAGCCGCTCGCTGTGCTTGGCCAGGAAGTGGCGGGTGAGCAGCGGGATGTCGGAGGCCCGCCGGCGCAGCGGCGGCAGCTCCAGGGCGACGACGGTGATGCGGTAGTAGAGGTCCCGCCTGAGCCGCCCGCCCACCACGGCCGCCGCCGGGTCCTCGTTGGTGGAGGCGATCACCCGCACGTCCACCTGCCGCTCGGTGGCCTCGCCCAGCCGCCGGATGCGCCCGTCCTGCAGCACCCGGAGCAGCTTCGCCTGCAGCTCGGGCTGCATGGAGTTGATCTCGTCCAGGTAGAGCGTGCCGCCGTCGGCCAGCTCGAACAGCCCCGGCCGGTCCTCGGCGCCGGTGAAGGAGCCCCGGGCCGTGCCGAACAGCAGCGACTCCAGCAGCCCCTCGGGCAGGGCCGCACAGTTCTGCGCCACCAGCGGCCGGTTCCGCCGGGGGCTGGCCGCGTGGATGGCGTGCACCAGCAGCTCCTTCCCCGTGCCCGTCTCGCCGTAGACCAGGACCGGCGAGTCTGTGGCGGCTGCCCGCAGGGCCTGCTCCTTCACCCGCACCATGGCGGGGTGCTCGCCCACCAGGTCGTCGACGGTGTACCGGGCGCCGCCCACCGGGGCGCCCTTGCGGGACCGGGGGCGCAGCAGCGCCGCCTGCAGGCCCGCCACCCGCTCGGAGAGCTCGCGCACCTGGGTGACGTCCTTCGAGACCTCGATGGCCCCCACCAGCCGCCCCTCGTGAAAGATGGGCAGCGTGGAGTTGATCGTCGTCACCCGCTGCCCCTTGTAGTTGGTGAACGTCTGCTCGTGGGCGTGGATCGGCTGCCCGGTGGCCAGCACCTTCAGCAGGGTGGAAGTGGCCGGGGTCAGCGACGGGAAGACCTCCAGCAGGTGCCGGCCGACGACCTCCTCGGGGGAGAGGCCGTCGTTCCTCCCGGCCTGCTGGTTGTAGAGCACGGTCACGCCGTCGCTGTCCACCACGTGAATACCCTCGTCGATCACCGACATGAGGGCCTTCAGCAGCCGTGTCTGATCGATCACGCCACTCCCTCCCGCATCCAGCCCCCCGGACTAGGGGTCCGCCGCCCCGTGGGGCGGCTGTGCCGGATCTTTGGAATCGGCCTTACGGGTGAACGCCGCCCGCAGCGCGGCGAGCCGCTCCTTGATGGCCGGAATCATCTGCTCGGCGGCCTGGCGCCCCCGCGCGACGATGTCGCCCACGTGGTCCAGCTCGATGGGGTTGAACTCCCGCAGGTCGGGGCGAATGAGGACGTCGGCCGCCGCGGCGGCCTCGCGGATCAGGGGCCGCTGGACCAGCGCCAGACTGCTCATCATGATATGTAAGAGGTTGCGCGGCCGCTGGGCGGCGACCGGTTCCTGGGACAGCTCCACGCCGATGACCAGGTCGGCCCCCATGCTCCGCGCGGCCTGAGCCGGGATCGGCTGGGTCAGCCCGCCGTCCACCAGGGTGTGATCGCCCACACGCACCGGCAGGAAGATGCCCGGGTAGGCGCAGCTCGCCCGCACGGCCGTGGTGACGCGCCCCTCGCGGATCAGCACCGGCTGCCCGTCCAGCAGGTCGGTGGCCAGCGCGCCGAAGGGCAGGCGCAGGTCCGTGAAGTCCAGGTCGCCCATCCGCTCGACCAGGAAGCGCTCCAGCCCGCTGGTGTCCAGCAAGCCGTCCCTTCTCAGGCGCAGCCGCACCAGCGAGCGCCAGTTCATCTCGGACGCCAGCCGCTCCAGGGCCCACGGGTCGCCCGCCGCGGCGTAGAGCGCCCCGACGAGGCTGCCCGCGGACGTGCCCGCCACCAGGTCGATGGGGATCTTGTGCGCCACCAGGGCCTGCAGCACACCGATGTGCGCCATGCCCCGGGCGAATCCGCCCCCCAGCGCCAGCCCCACCTTCGGCCCGGATGCCATGGCATCATCACCTCTCTTCGTCGGCAAACCGCCGAACTCCTACGGTTCGGCGGCGCCTGGGGTCACCTTTCAGACTATGCGAACGGCAGGGAGCGGACCCCCTGCCGTGTGTTGTCCTGGGTTCAGTTTGTGAAGGTCGCGGTGAGCGACGGGAAGGTGCCCCCTGACTCTCGCGGCAGCTCCGGCAGAGTCAGGCTGATCTCCTCGCCGGCCGGCACCGGCTCGCAGTACAGCTCAAAACGAACCTCGCCCCGCTTCTGATCGGCCGTGAGCGACCGGCAGGTGAGCGGCCCGGCCTGTGTGGCCACCACGGGCAGCAGCGCCGCCTCGTCTTCGGGCAGCACGAGCCCCTCCCCCTGCACCGTGTAACCGATCCGGGTCGCAGATTCGCCGGTCGCCACCGAGGTGATGGTCAGGCGCAGGCCGCCCCCGGACTCGGTCACATTCAGTTTCACCGAGCGGCTTGGCCGGAACAGGGCGGCGGTCATGCGCTGGTCAGGGTCCAGATGAATCTCAATATCGGGTTGGATCAACTGGGCCGCCAGGGCCCCGAGGAAGGGCACTGAAGCGACCTGGTGGGCAAACTGCGGCTGGGTGGACAGGGCGACGAGGAACACGGCGGCCACAGCGGCCACCGAGGCGACCGCGACGACCGCGCGGCGCCATCCGGAGCGGCGGCCGGCGCCCTTCAGGCTGAGCTGAATGCGCTCTGCGACCTCAGGCGGGCAGACCCCCTGATTCACCCACTCCTTCAGCCCCTGTGAAAGCTTCTCGCCGATATCCTTCATCGCGTTGGCCTCCTCTGAGCAGGCCGAGCACTGCATCAGATGTGCCTCGACGGCGGCGCGCTCTTGCGGTGAGAGCGTACCGTGCAGGTACGCCATAAGCTCGGACTGGATCTGCTCACACTGCATCGACTCCGCGCCCCTCCTTTCGTTCTTCGAGAGCGTTCAGACGGCTCCGCAGTTGCTTCATGGCGGCGTGCAGCCGGGACTTGACCGTGCCCAGCGGAATGTCGAGGGCGGCGGCGATCTCGTCCAGCTGCATGTCGTTCAGGAAGCGCAACACAACCACGGCCCGGTAGCGCTCGTCCAGGCTGCGCACCGCGTCCCAGACGTCGCCCTCCAGGGGCAGGTCCATCTCGGTGACAGGGTGCGACGCCAGGTCCTCCGGCCGCTCCACCGGGATGACCCGCATGCGCCGGCGCAGAATCTGTGTACAGGTGTTCACGAGGATGCGCCGCATCCAGGCCGAAAACGCCACGTCGCCGCCCCGGAGTTGCCCGAAGGCGCGGTAGGCGCGGATGGTGGCCTCCTGCAGGGCGTCGGCGGCATCGGCTTCGTTGCCGAGAATCGCCCAGGCGGTGCGGTAGAGTCTTCCCTGCTCGGGCCGGTACAGTGCAAAGAAGCGCTCCTCCATGGTCACTGTGGTATCCCCTCCTTCTCGGCGCCCCCCTTCCGCCGAACGCCTCTCGATACCAAGAGCGCGTCACACGGGAAAAAGGTTCGGCAGGCGATGCACACTAAGCAGCGAATCAGGTGACTGAGGTGATTTTCGGTATGAAAGAAGCGCTGGTACGCTGGGTTGGCGGAATGGCCTTTGAGACCCGAACCGGTTCCGGTCACACGGTGCTCACGGATGCGCGGCCCGAGGTGGGCGGCGAGGACAGGGGCCCCCGGCCCACCGAACTCCTGCTGGCCGCGCTGGGCGGCTGCACCGGAATCGATGTGGTCTCGATCCTGAAGAAGATGCGGGTGGACTTCGACCGGGTAGAGGTCGCCATCGAGGCCGACGAACGGGAAGAGCACCCGCGGTACTTCGAACGCTTCCGGATGGTGTACCGGGTCTTCGGCAACAACGTGTCGGCCGATGCGGTGAAACGGGCGGTGGAGCTCTCCGAGACGCGCTACTGCTCCGTGGCCGGCCTCTTCCGCCACGGCGCGGCGATCAGCTACCGGATCGAGATCAACGGCGAACCCGTCGAGGGATGAAGGATACGTACAAAGGAGCCCGGCCAACTGCGACGGGCTCCTTTCTATTGTAGCATAGGAACAGTTCCGTGTGCGGGCTGATGCGCTAGTGGGCTGCTTCCTCCGGATTGACCTCCAGCAGCCCGATGGAGACCGCATACCGCACCAACTCGGGGAACGTACTGACCTCCAGCTTGCGCATGATGCTCGCCCGGTGCTTGTCCACGGTCTTCGGGCTGATGTACAGCGCCCGCGCGATCGCCTTGTTGGTGTAGCCGTCCACCAGCATCCGGAAGACCTCCTGCTCCCGCGGGGTGAGCTCTTCGTAGCGGCTGGTGGCCATGCGCCGCTTCCGCCCCTGGAGGTACTCCGCCACGATGTGGGTGGAGCTGTCGGGACTGAGGTAGATCCTGCCCTGGTGCGCCCACCGCACGGCACGCAGGATCTCGTCGCTGGGCGCGCTCTTGGAGACGTACCCCAGGGCGCCGGCCTCGAGCGCCCGGAAGATGAACGACTCCTTGTTGTACATCGAGAGGAAGACGATGCGGCCCGCACATCCCTCGCGCCGGAGGGTTTCGGCGACCTGGAGGCCGTTGAGGTCGGGCATGGAAATGTCGAGCACCATCACGTCAAACGGCGTGTTGCGGGCCAGCACCAGGGCCTCGTGCCCGGACTCCGCCTCGCCGACGACCTCGATGTCGGCCTGGGCGCTGAGGATTTTAGTGAGCCCGGTTCGGACCAGCACGTGATCGTCGACCACCAGGACCCGGATCTTCGCCATGGCTTCCCTCCTCGACTGGCACCTCGACCCGAACGGTTGTGCCCCGGCCGGAACCGGACACCAGCTTGAAGCGGCCGCGCAGCTGCTCCGCCCGCTGCTCCATGCTCTTGATGCCCAGTCCCTCGAAGGCCGTGTTGCGGTTGAACCCCTGTCCGTTGTCCGTGACCGTGAGGATAACCGTGGGATGGGTGTACACCAGCCGGACCTGCACCTCGGTGGCCCGGGCATGCTTCACGACGTTGTTGAGCGCCTCCTGGAAGATGCGGAAAAGCTGGGTCTCCACCGCCTCCGGCAGCCGGCGGTGGCTGAATCCGTGGCTCGTGAAGTCGATCTTCAGGTCGTAGAGATCGGCGAAGTGGTCGACCATCCAGGCGATCGTCTCCGCGAGGCCCAGCGGCCGCAGCATCGACGGCGTGAGGTCGAAGGCGATGGACCTGACCTCGTGGCTCATCCGCTCCACGTAGCTGATGATGTCGCGGAGCCGGCTGCAGGCCGGGTCCTTCATCCCCCTGGCCGAGATCTCGCCGTCCAGTTCCTCGAGCATCAGCTTGACGGCGACGATGGACTGCCCCAGGCCGTCGTGCAGGTCCTGGGCCAGCCGGGCCTTCTCGCGCTCCTGGATGAGCATGATCTGGTTGTGCAGGAACTCCCGCTCCTGCTCCGACTCGACCTGGGCGGTGATGTCCGTGTACAGCTCAGACCGGCCACCTGTGTAGGGGCCGGTGGTGATGGGCTTGGACCGGTGCTCCAGCCACCGGGCCCGCCGGTTGCGCCCGGGCAGCACGCGGCAGCGGAACTGTTCGGTGTAGGTGTTGTTCTCATACGAGGCCAGGATCCGCCTGGCAAACTCGTCGCCCTCCTGGATGATGTGGCGGATCCGCTCCTGCACCAGGACGGGCTTGTACTTGCCGATCAGCCGGTTGCGGCGGATGCCGAAGTACTGCTCCATCGTCTCGTTGACGAAAGCGACACGCAGCGACCGGTCGAGAATGAAGATCCCGACCGGTAGCACTTCCAGTATCTCAAACTCCGACCTGTGGGCAGAGGTGGGCACGGCCCCCCCTCCTTCCTTGGGCCCCGTATGCACGGCTCCTTCCGCACCGGGCCGCGCAGGCACGGCTCCCGTCATGACGGGCCGCGCAGGCACGGCTCCCGTCATGCCGGGCCCCGCGGCGCCCGACTGCCTCCATCGTAGCATGCCGGACGAAGAACTTGACGGCACCCAAGCACTACGCCGGAACTAGCTTCTTGTACTACCACCAGAAGCTCGGGTACCGGCGCGGGAACTTGTCGGTCCTGGCCCAGAAGTTGTTGTACAGCAGGGCGACGATGACCAGGACCAGGGCGCCCACCAGAACCGGGCTGATCGCCCAGATGGGGTCGGCGATCCCGTTGATCACCGGGATCAGGGCGGTGGCGCCCGCCGGCGGGTGGACGGTCTTCGTCAGGACCATGAGGGCGATCGCGATGCCCGAGGCCAGGCCAATCGCCCAGAAGGCCGACGTGCCCGTCAGCATGTAGACGGCGATGCCGCTGAGCGCAGCCACCATGTGCCCGCCGAGGATGTTGCGGGGCTGGGAGAACGGTGCACCCGGCGCGGCGAAGGCGAGGACGGCGGAGGCGCCGAACGGAACGATGAACATGCCGATCGCCTGGACCTCGAAGTGGAGATAGGTCAGCAGCGAGATCACGAGAAAGCCGTCGATGCCCGAAACCAGCGCCTCGCCCAGGCCGGGGTAGGGGATGCTGGAGACCAGCTGCTGCCCCCGCATCAGGGCCAGATACTTCCGCATTGCACTCCCACCTTCCTGTGGGGCGGCACCCCACCCCCGTGCGGGGCATGGGGTGCCGCCTGGCCCCGGTTAGCTTAGAACTTCTTGTACTTCAGCCACTTGCCGTTCAGGACGATCTGGGCGCGGTCCTCGCCCTCGGCGCCCTTGACCTTGTCGACGTCGATCGAGAAGTCGATGGCGCTCATGATGCCGTCGCCGAAGATCTCGTGACAGACGTCCTTCAGGACCGGGCCGTACAGCAGGATGACCTCGTAGAACCGGTAGACGAACGGGTCGGTGGGCGGCCAGGGCTGCACGGGCTTGCGGTGGGGCGCCTCGGTGAGGGCCTTCTGCGTGGCGGCGTCGAGCCCCAGCAGCTTGCCCAGCGCGGCGGCCTCCTGCTCGGTGGCCTGCCCGTAGCCGTAGCAGAGCATCGCGGCGTAGACCGGGCTGCGGCCGATCGCAGCGCCGACCTCGGCCCAGGTGAGGCCCTTGGCGTTCTTCTGGTTGACGACGACCTCGTGCAGGTTCTCCATGGTGCGCATCTGACATCCTCCTCGTGGCGTATTCCGCGGTGTCCTGCGGTCGGCCCCATTATCGCCCGCCGGCCCTTCCGGCCACTATGCGGAAACCCCCTACCTTGCCCGGCATTTCTCCCCCATGCACACTGCTTCAAAGGCGCAGCCGGCGGGGACGCCTCCGTTCTGCGCCATCCGTCTCCGGGCGGCCGGTGTGCTCACGCCGGCGTCTCCCCCCGCACCCGGGCGGCCGGCGTGTTCACGCGGGCCTTCGCCCCGCACCCCACAAAGAACCGGGGGAGGTAGGACAATCCCTACCTCCCCGGGCTGCGGAGCTTGCGCGGCGCGTTGCTCCGCCCGCCTTTATATCTGCCTGCCCCCAGTGGTGTCTGGCCATGGCTAGGACGTCTGTTCCGTAAGTCGCACCGGCAGCCGGTCCCAGCGCATCAGCACCCGGTGGACCTGCGGTTGCACTCCGGACCAGATGACCTCGCATCCCCGGGCGGTGGCCCTGGCGTAGGCCCGCTCCAGAGCCTGGGCCCCGGTGGCATCGACGCTGGTGACGCCCAGCAGGTCGATGACCAGGGTGGTCCCGTCCGGCACGGAATCCACCGCATTCAGGAACGGGCGGGCAGCGCCGAAGTAGAGCGGGCCGGTGAGCCGGATGGCCGTGACCTTCCCCATCCGCTTCACCGTCAGCGGCGCGTCGGTCACGGCGACGGAGAAGCGGATCATGGAGAGCAGGACTCCCACCGCCACCGCGGTCACCAGGTCGAACACCACGGTGATCGCCGCGGTGGTCAGCATGATGGCCGCGTCGCCCACGGGCACACGGCGGACGTCGACGAGGCTCCGCCGGTCCACCATGTTGATGGCGGTGCCCATCAGAATGCCCGCCAGCGTGGCGGTGGGGATCATCGCCGCCAGGTCGCCCAGGGCCACGGCCACCAGCAGGATCAGGACGCCGTGAATCACGCCTGTCAGCCGGGTGCGCGCGCCCGCCTGGACCGCGGCCGCCGACCGGACGATCGCTCCGGTCCCCACGATGCCGCCGAACAGCGTGGCCACCAGGTTGCCCAGGCCCTGCCCGAACAGCTCCCGGTCGGAGTCGTGCCGGGTGCCCGCCATCTCGTCAACCACCACCGCCGAGAGCAGCGACTCCACGGCCCCCAGCAGTGCAATGGTCACGGCCGGCTTGATGAGGGCGGCGATGTGGGGCAACTCGCTGAAGAAGCCCAACTGCAGACGCGGCCACCCGGCGGGGATGCTCCCGATGGTGGACAGCCCATCCGGCCAGAACAGCCGCACCGCCACGGTGGAGAGCACCAGCGCTGCCAGCGAGCCCGGCACCTTGAGGGTGATGCGCGGCCAGACCAGCATGAGCGCGACGACCGCCGCCGCCAGGGCCGCCTCCGCCGGCTCGATCGCGCCGGACGGCCCGCGCAGCGTGTCGATCTGCTGCAGGAAGATCAGCAGGGCGATGCCGTTGGTGAAGCCTGAAAGCACAGGCTGCGAGATCAGGTGGACGTACCGCCCCACCCGCAGGAAGCTGAGCAGGAGCAGGATCACGCTGCCCAGGAACATCGCCATGTAGAGCCCCGAGAGCCCGTACTGCTGGAAGATGGGGACCAGCACTACCGTCATGCCGGCCGTCGGCCCGCTCACCTGCACGGGAGAGCCGCCGAAGAGCGCGGCGAGGATGCCCGTGAACACGGCGCCGTAGAGGCCTGCCATCGCCCCGGCGCCGGAGAACACGCCAAAGGCCAGCGCCAGGGGCAGCGCCACCACGGCTGCGGTCACTCCGCCGAAGAGATCTCCCCGCCAGTGCTGCGTCGCCCGGGCGAGGCCGCCAGCGATCCGACCGGCCACGTTCCACTGCTTCATTCTCCAGAACCCCCTTCTCAGAGCCCATTCTGGGGGGCGGAACGGAGCGGCTGCTACGGGGGGAGTTCCCCATTCTTGGGCGAAAAACGGCTCCCATGGCGCGCAGAAAGGGCCCTGCCCATCCCTGGGCGGGCCCTGTTCCGGTTCCGGGGTGTGTGCTGGCTCACGGTGGACAACGCCTCTGTTCGGTCTCTACATCCGCTCGGGCGCCGAGACCCCCAGGATGCCCAGGGCGTTGGCCAGCACCGTGCGGGTGCAGTCCACCAGCAGCAGCCGGGCCCGGGAGAGCGGCACGTCGTCGGTCACGACCCGGCACCGGGTGTAGAACTGGTGGAAGAGCGTGGCGAGGTCGTTCAGGTACCGGGTGATGCGGTGCACCTCGCGGGAGTCGGCCGCGCCGATGATCTCCTCGGGGAACTCGGCCAGCTTGCGCATGAGCTCCAGCTCGGACTCGTCGGCCAGCAGCGCCAGGTCCGCCTCGGCCGCCTCTGGCACCTCCAGCCCCTGCTCCTGCGCCTGCCGCAGGATCGAGCAGATGCGGGCGTGGGCGTACTGCACGTAGAAGACCGGGTTGTCGCTGGACTTCAGGTTGGCCAGGTCCAGGTCGAAGTCCATGTGCGTGTCCAGGCTGCGCATGAGGAAGAAGTAGCGGGCCGCGTCCACCGAGACCTGCTCCAGCAGGTCCTCCAGGAAGACGAAGTTACCCTTGCGCTTGGACATGCGGAACTCCTGGCCGTCCTTGAACAGCCGGACGATCTGCGTGAACAGGATCTCCAGCGAATCCCGGGGGTGGCCCAGGCACTCCACCATCGCCTTCATGCGGCCCAGGTAGCCGTGGTGGTCCTGGCCGAGGATGTCGATGAGCGTGGTGTAGCCCCGGTCGTACTTGTCCTTGTGGTAGCAGGCGTCGGCAGCGAAGTAGGTGAACTCGCCGTTGGACTTCACCAGCACCCGGTCCTTGTCGTCGCCGTACGACGTGGTGCGCATCCAGACGGCGCCGTCCTTTTCATAGGCCTCGCCCTTCTCCAGCAGCCACCGGACCAGCTCCGCCGGCCGGCCGGCCTCCCGCAGGGACCGCTCGCTGAACCAGCGGTCGAACTCCACGCCGTAGGAGCGCAGCACCTCTTCCTGGCCCTTGCGGAAGTACTCCGGCGCCCAGGTCTCCAGGAAGGCGAGCCGCTCCTCCTCCGGCTTCTCCAGGAAGTCGGGGTACTGCTCCAGCAGCTCCCGGGCGCAGTCGATCACGTACTCGCCGGGGTAGCCGTCCTCGGGGATCTCGATCGTGGCCCCGCGCAGCTCCTGCGCCCGCAGGTCGACGGTGCGGGCCAGAATCTTCACCTGGTTGCCGGCATCGTTCACGTAGAACTCGGTCTGGCAGTCGTACCCGGCCCAGTTGAGCAGCCGGCCGAGGGCCGAGCCGAAGGCGCCGGCCCGGGCCTGGACGAGCACCATCGGCCCGGTGGGGTTGGCGCTGACGTACTCCAGCAAGATCCGCTGCTTCCGCCCGTGATCGCTCTTGCCGTAGTCGGCGCCTTCCGCCTGGATCGCCGGCAGCACCTGGTGCACCCAGCCCTGGCGCAGGCGCAGGTTGATGAAGCCGGGACCGGCGACCTCGGCGGCTTCAATCCACGTGCCGTCCGTCTGCAGGTGGTCGACGACCGCCTGGGCGATGACCCGGGGGGCCTTCTTCTCCTGCCGGGCCATCACCATGGCGAGGTTGGTGGCGAAATCGCCGTGGGCCCTGTCCTTGGGGATCTCCAGCATGATCTCAGGGGCCGGACCGACCAGGGCGCCCCCCGCCACGGCCCGTGCGACCGCATCCGCCAGGGCCTGGCGGATCTCGCTCTTGATCTGCTCTACAATACGCATGCCGTCCGCCCTCCTATGGGTTTCAACAGAGAACAACATCCGTGCAGCCGTCGTGCAGGCCATCGTGCAGGCCGTCGTGCAGGCCGTCTCGGGGGCTGCGCGCCGCCTTCAGCCCGGCCGTTCAAGCGACGGCCGCTGCGCTCCGGCCTCAACCGAACGCCAGAATGGCCTCGCGGATCAGCTTCGCCGCCAGCACCGGCGTGCGGTCGGTCTGGTCCAGACCGGGGGCCACCTCCACCACATCGAACCCGACCACGTTAAGGCCCCGCATGGCGAGCACCGCGTCGATCATCTCGCGGCTGGTGATGCCGCCGGGCTCGGGCGTGCCGGTGCCCGGTGCAAACGCCGGGTCCATCACGTCGATGTCGATGGTGACGTAGACCGGCCGGCCCTCCAGCGTCGGAATCACCCGCCGCAGCGGGTCCAGCACCTCGTGGGGGAACAGGTGGCACCGGCTCATGCCGAACTCGTACTCCTCCGGGGTCCCGCTGCGGATGCCGAACTGGTAGAGGTTGCGGGCCGGCAGGAAGTCGAGGCAGCGCCGCATGGCCGTCGCGTGACTGAGCGGATTGCCCAGGTAGTCCTTCCGCAGGTCGGCGTGGGCGTCGAACTGCAGCAGCACCAGGTCGTCGCCGTACTTCTCGTAGGCGGCCTTCACGACCGGCAGCGTCACCAGGTGCTCGCCGCCCATCATGATCGAGAGCTTCCCGTCGGCGAAGAGCCGGCGGGCGACCTCCTCCGCGCGCCGCAAGGTCTCCTGCACATCGCCGAAAACCACGGCCACGTCGCCCAGATCGAAGAACTTCTTGTCCGTGAGGGTCATCCGGGAGTGGTAGCTGAACTCCTCGATCCCGTATGACGCCTCCCGAATGCGGCCCGGGCCGAACCGGGTGCCGGGGCGGTAGGACGTGGTGAAGTCCTGGCCGATGCCCCAGAGCACCGCCCGGGCCGACTCGTAGTCGTCCGACGACGCCATGAAGTCGGCCAGCCGCTCGATGTGCGGAAAGCCGGGCAGACTGCGGGCGCTCACGGCCGCGCCTCCTCATCCACTTCCTCCAGCAGCTTGGCCACGAAGACCGGCAGCTGGAACGCGGCGAAGTGCACGTCGGGGGTGTAGTACCGGAGGTCGCCGAGGTCGGCGATGCGCTTCTCGGGCTCGGCCAGCAGCGGGTCGTACTTCTTGGAGCCCAGCGTGAACGTCCACAGCCCCGTCGGGTAGGTGGGCACCGCGCAGGTGTAGAGCCGGGTGATGGGGAACGACTGCCGGATGCCCCGGTAGGCGCGCTGGATCACCGGTCCGTTCACCCAGGGTGACTCGGTCTGCGCGACCAGGATGCCGTCGCCGGTGAGGCAGCGGTAGACGCTGGCGTAGAAGTTGGCCGTGAACAGCCCCTCACCGGGACCGATGGGCTCGGACGAGTCGATGATGACCACGTCGTACTCCGCCTCGTGCTCCTGCACCCACTGAATGCCGTCAGCGATGTGAACGTGAACCTTCGGGTTTCCGGACAACGCGACCGAAATCTGCGGGAAGTACTTCTTGCAACACTCGACGACGCGCTCGTCGATCTCCACCAGGTCGACGTGCTCGACGCCCGGGTGGCGCACGACCTCGCGGGCCATGCCGCCGTCGCCGCCGCCGATGATGAGCACCCGCTTGGGATCGGGATGGGTGATCATCGGCACGTGCGCCCCCATCTCGTGGTAGACGAACTCATCACGATCGCAGGTCTGGAAGAAGCCATCCAGGGCCATAAGGCGCCCCCACTGCGGCGTGTCCACGATGATCAGTTCCTGGTACGCAGTCTTCTCGTGGTGCAGGACCCTGGTGGCGCGGACGGAGAGCCGCATATCCTCCGTCTGATTCTCTGTCAGGAACAGTTCCACGGGACTCGGGCTCCTTTCCGGCGCACACATCGCGGTGAAGTACCGTCAAATTATAGCACAAGCCCCTGGGTGCGGCAAAACGTGTGCGCGCAGAAGTGGCTGTCAAGCAGAAGTGGGTGCGTCGGACTTCCAGAAGTGTTCTGTATCTA
>ENA-UPSB01001255-UPSB01001255.1-bioreactor-metagenome-genome-assembly--contig:-NODE-1255-length-31193-cov-5.439784_pt1 | contig 31193 bp, 25 predicted proteins | sample MGYA00238182_ERZ773286 | MGnify/ENA primary metagenome ERZ773286 (study PRJEB29026, sample SAMN07631240) | bioreactor metagenome | isolation source: Switchgrass digestor | place: USA: Dartmouth...
TTTCTTTCATAAAATATATTTACCCCCTTGCCAAATAATACGCACAACCTTTGACCGGTGCAAATTGTTTTATTGGAAGACACAGTTGTCAGGTGACACTGCAATTAAACACAACAAATACAACACATATCACGCTAATATTATCATGCTTGATGTGTAATGTAAAGCATTTTTGTGTATTCATGTGCAATAGTGTTATTTCAATTGTGAAGCACGGCAACTTCAGAATTATGCCTTTTTTGCGCTCTGTGCGATCTTTGGCAAGTGAACGGGCAGTCAATTCATTTATTAATGATATCTATGCCTGCTTTCTGATACCTCTCCAGTACATTGGGCTTGATTTTTGAATCGGTGATGATCATGTTTATTTCATCTATGTCACAAATTTTTATCAGGGATGAAGTGTCAAACTTATCGCTGTGGGCAAGCACAATTGACTGCTGGGAGACTTCAATCATTTTTCTCTGTATTGGCAGCTGGTCAAACATATAATCTGTAAGGCCGTCTTTAAGAGAAATCCCGCTGACCCCGATGAATGCAGTATCAATATTGAACTGACTGATGGCATACTCCGTTAGCATGCCGGAAAGGGATAATTCCTCATTTTTCAAAATGCCTCCGGCTAAAATGACAGTGTATTTTTCCATGTTGGACAGTTCATTTGCCACATGGAGGGAATTGGTAAGCACGGTAAGCCTCTGAAACTTGCTTTTCAAAACTTTAACCACTTCAAAGGCAGTAGTGCTGGCGTCAACAGCTATGGACTGACCTTCGGAAATAAACCGCGAGGCAATCTCTGCAATCTCCTGCTTTTCCTCAAGATGTTCCTTTTCACGGGTTTTAAAAGGAAGCTGCCTGCTGCTGATTTTTGATAATACGGCACCTCCATAGACTCTTTCCAGAAGTCCTTGCTTTTCAAGATGCTCAAGATCTCTTCTTATAGTTTCAATGGACACACCAAACATTTTTGTCAGCATTGATACTTTTACGGAACGATCCTTTTCCAGCATCTCCAGAATCTTTTCATACCTTTCCTCTGCTAGCAACATACTCACTCCTTTTCTTGCTGTGCTTTTATTTTATCGGGGTATCTCACCTTATAAAGCTTCACCGATAATCCATGGCGGACCTGGCAATAAATCAGCATATGTGCCGGTTAACCAGAGGGGACAGTGCTATGGAGAGTTAAAAAGATACCCGGCCCTAGCAGCTCTGTATCCCTTAACTCATCCATTGAAAAACCAGCACGCAACAGGTGAAATCATATACTTATTATTATATTTTTTTTGCTAAATAACTTCAACCAAGTAAATAAAATCCTATGGCAGGCACATAGTAAAAAACATGAATAGAATTCCCCGATATGAGCATAATATCTCATGCGAGTTAACTTCTTGGGAAAAACATAACTCAAATCCTCACTAAAGGTAGCGCTGCAAACTGATCAAAATCAGTCTGCAGCGCTATCTTTGTTATTGCAGGCTTGCCCCGGCATTAACATGCAATAGCAATTATCGCGGCTGTTTCAGGCAAACCGAATGTATACTTTTTTGAATATGCAACTTGCCAACATGCAAAACTTCTGCTATATTTATTATTAAACTTAATAAAGACAGTTCGCGACCATCCTGTCTATAAACAAAACTACGGATTTTTATAGTATGAAGGCAGGTTATGCCTTTTTTTTTATTGCTCAAAGACAGGAGAATAATTACCGGGTGCATGAACTCTGAAAAAAGTTAAAACACTAAAGTTAAAGGAGACTGAAAAAAATGAAAAAAACCAGATTTATAACTGAAGCTGCAGTTATTGCAGCAATGTATGCGGCTTTGACCATAATTTTTGCACCAATCAGCTTTGGGCAGAACGGAAGTATCCAGGTTAGAGTTTCAGAAGCCCTGACCGTGCTCCCGATGTTTACTCCGGCGGCTGTTCCGGGGTTGTTTATAGGATGCTTGCTGGCTAACATCTATGGGGGCTTGGGACCGATAGATATGATATTTGGAAGTACTGCAACTTTGATTGCCGCCCTTTTGACGTATAAAATGCCCAAAAAATATCTGGCACCGCTGCCTCCGGTAATAGTCAACGGTGTCATTATCGGTATTGAGCTGAACTACCTGTATCAGGTACCTCTTCTGCTAAGCATGGCAACAGTGGCTTTTGGGGAACTGGTGGCTTGCTATGGGCTGGGGTATCCTTTGATCCTTTTTCTTGAAAAGTCAAAAAAGGCCATATTTACAAGATAACCCATAAAAATCTTTAAGAACATATTTTGCGCCTGAATAATAAGCTGATATATGAAGTCTTTATTGGAGGTATTCAGGTGCAAATCCATGTTGTAAACAGAGGAGATACCCTCTGGCAGATTTCCAGAAGATATGGGGTCAGTATCAATCAAATAGTACAGGCAAATCAGCTTTCGAACAATGATGTGCTGGTGGTAGGCCAGGCACTGGTTATTCCAAGCCCGAGCGGTACCCATGTGGTGCAGAGGGGAGAGTCATTATGGGCAATTGCCAGGCGGTATGGCGTATCGGTACAATCCATAGCGGAAGCAAATCAAATAGCCAATCCCGCACTTATTTACGCTGGACAGGTATTGATAATACCCAGGCGGTCCGCTGAAGTGAACGGTTATATCACGCGCATGGGACCATCCGGAGGGCAAATAGTAGACTACACCGGGAATTACCTTACTTACGCCTCTCCTTTCAGTTATAGCATACAGCCCGATGGAAATCTAAATATGCTTAACGATGCTGATGTTTTGGCTGCTGCCGGGAGAGAGGCGGTATTGCCCATGATGGTCATCACCAACTTCGGGGAGACGGGTTTCAACTCGGAACTGGCCAATGCAGTACTCTCCAGCACACAGGTACAGGACCGACTGCTGGACAATGTTATGAAAACAATGAGGCAGAAAGGATACAGAGCTCTGAACATAGATTTTGAATACCTGTATCCGAGGGACCGGGAACCTTATAATCAATTTTTGCTCCGCACGGTCAACAGGCTGCGTCCGGAAGGATATGTTGTCTCTACGGCTCTGGCTCCCAAGACAAGTGCCGATAAGACAGGACTGCTTTATGAAGCCCATGATTACCCGGCTCATGGCAGGATAGTTGACTTTGTGATTCTGATGACCTATGAGTGGGGATGGGTTGGCGGACCTCCGTGGGCCGTGGCGCCCATCAATGAAGTGAGGAGGGTGCTGAACTACGCAGTGACAGCCATACCCAGGAACAAAATAATGATGGGTGTGCCATTGTATGGCTATGACTGGAAGCTTCCTTTCATCCAGGGAACAACCCGGGCTGAAATTATAACTCCCCAGGAGGCGATAAGGCGTGCCGCACGGTATGGTGCAAACATCCAATATAATTACTTGTATCAGGCTCCTTTCTTTTTCTATACTGATGAGAACGGAGCGACCCATGAGGTGTGGTTTGAGGATGCCCGGAGCGTACAGGCAAAGTATAATGTGGTCAAGGAATATGGGCTGCGGGGAGTAAGCTATTGGGAACTGAATCTGGAATTTCCTCAGAACTGGTATGTACTGGAGGACAGCTTCAGGATAAGCAAGCTGGTTTAATGCCGGAAATCATTTGTTATGTTAACAAGCATGGATTCAGCTGATTGGAACTTACAATAAGGAACCTGGACCTATTTAGAAAAGGTTCCTTTATTCTTGTTCCGGTCTTGTGTTTTCAGGAAAAGAATATAAAATATATATAAATAATAAAAAAACATGTAAAACTTAATTAAAAGCTCTTTTTTAATATAGAAAAACAATAGGGAAGCGATATGAAAGATATGAAAAGGAGGACAATGTTTTCATGGAGACTGTAAAAATCGGGCTTCTCGGTTTCGGAAACGTTGGCACGGGGGTTTACAAAATTCTACAGGAAAATGGACCGGAGATAGCCCACAGGGAAGGGCTAAATATAGAGATAAAAAAAATATTGGTCAGGGACATTCACAAAAGGAGAAGCATGGATATCGATAAAGCCATGTTTACGAACTCCATTGATGATATAATAAATGATCCTGAAATATCAATTGTAGCGGAGTTTATAGGTGGCACAGAGCCAGCAAGGGAATACATACTGAAAGCTCTTGAAAAGGGAAAAACAGTGGTGACCGCCAACAAGGAGGTTTTGGCAAAACACTGGTCTGAACTGGAGAAGACTGCCCGGGAAAACGGTGCGGGCCTGTATTATGAAGCCAGCGTTGCCGGGGGAATACCTGTTATCAAAGTGTTTCGCGAGTCACTGCAGGCCAATAGGGTATATGAGATAATGGGAATTATAAATGGTACAACCAACTATATCCTCACAAAAATGTCCGAAGAAGGACGGGATTTCGCAGACATATTGGCTGATGCCCAAAAACTGGGATACGCAGAGCCTGATCCTACATCCGACATCGAAGGATATGACGCCATGTACAAATTATCCATACTGGCATCCTTGGGCTTTCATGCGAGAATTCACCTGGACAGCATATACAGGGAGGGCATATCAGGCATAACGGTGGATGATATAAAATACGGAAAAGAGCTGGGCTTTGCAGTCAAGCTGCTGGCTATTGCCAAAAAGCAGGGCACAAACATTGAGGCGAGGGTGCATCCGACTTTCATTCCTTTGGATCATCCATTGGCATCCGTTCGGGATTCTTTCAATGCGATATTTGTCAAGGGAGATTCGGTGGGGAATCTGATGTTATACGGCAGAGGAGCCGGAGATCTTCCTACAGGCAGTGCCATTGTATCTGATATAATTTCTGCATGCCATCAGAAAGGCAGGCATGCCTATACTACTTTCTATAATGGGGACAAGCTGTCTGAGGAAATCAACATAGTCACTGACTGGGAAACGGAATTTTTTGTGCGTCTGACAGTCAGGGACAAGCCAGGAGTGCTGGCGAAGATCGCCGGAATATTCGGAAAACATGATGTAAGCATGGCCTCTGTCATACAAAAAGGCCACAGCAGAGAAGAAGTCCCTCTGATTTTTGTAACCCATAGGGCAAAAGAACTGTCCATGGAAAAGGCAATCAACGATATAAAGTGCCTGGACGATGTGATCAAGGTGGAAAATGTCATAAGGGTTGAGCGATAGTTATATGATAAATTGGAATCCTGTCATGCTATGCCTGGGGAGAATAATAAGGATGCTGTCAAGCAGTGTATGAAAAAAGCGTGCCAAGGATAATATGAAGTCGATGTGATAAGCAGAAGCTGATGGTATTAAAAGGTAATATTTATATTAATCAACTTGTGTAGCGTATATTTTTGACAGAGTATTTCCGGGCTTTGCGTGGGGCAGCAGGTTTGCTTTGACAGTCAGCTTGGCAGCTGTTCAAAACACTTTTTGAACATGAATAGATTAGTATTTGACGGAGAAAGCAATGTTTACTGATCAACTAAAAAAATACAAAAATCCCACAGTTTGGAACCAGTAGCCTGAAAGAAAGAAAAGCCGGATATTATATTGCTCTGAACCCGGGGGGAGAAAATCCCCCCGGCTTTTGCGTGATCATTTTTTCGTTACTGACAACAGGTAATAACCAGTTTCATAGAATCGAAAAACATATTCCTTGGTTTCAATAATCTTTTGGAAACTGCTATCCTCATAAAAGTCAACAACTAACGTTAATTGATCATAATCAAATTCCTTATCCTTGACCTTGGTCCAGACATCCCCTCCAAACCCTGTTATTGTATTTATAACAACCGCATTTTCCGATGCGGAATAGCCATAGATTTTTGTGGGATCCAAAAAGTAATGTTCAAAGTAGCGATCAAGATGAGTCTTTATATCTTTTATTGGTATATGGAACATATTGTCCTTTTCATTATACCACAACTTTTCGTACTCTTCATAATAGTTATCCGTATCCAGAGAATACAGGAAAAACATACAGAGAGTCTCTGAGGGGATTTCATCCGGGTCTTCAAAGATCAGTTCGTTATCACGTATCAATGCAACCTCTAGTCCATTGATGTAGTTGTACAACAGTTCTTCATCAGATAGATTTTTGATTTCCTCCATAAAAGCAGGCACCTGGTTTTCTGAGTTCTCAACTGGTTGGGTCGAGTTGCCGGGAACATTGGTACTTTCAGGTTTTGAGGTATCAGAAGCTTCAATATTTTCAAATTCTAAAGTATTAGAAACATCGGTGCTTTCATGTTTTGAATTGTCAGGTATTGTTGTTGAATTCATTTTGTCCGTACAACCGCACAATAACGTAATAGCCAAAAGCAGTATGATGCAAATTGATTTTTTAAAAATAGAAATCACACCTTTCATCAGCTTTAATAAGCTTTCGGAAATTGATTAAACGGTTTTCTATTATAATTTAGACAACAGGAAGTGTAATGTCAACATTCAATTGACAACTATTGAGTGGGGTACTATGATAAACGTACAGCCGAGAAACATGATTCTTTTAAGGCTTTTATTACTAAGGGGGGTGCGGACGTTTTCTTGGACAGCTTAAGAGGCTAGCCCAGGATTTCGTCAGTACTCCAATGAACTCATGTTTCCAAGTGATGTTTTGATTCTGGTTTCATTGTACCATATAAGATAATCATCAGGGATTTCTATAAATTGTTCTAAAGTTACACCTGCCCAATTACGTTTGTAAAACATTTCGTTTTTCAATGGACCGAAATAATCTTTCACAAGCCGAGTTATCCGGTGAGCACCCTTTCTCTGACATGGATCTGCAAAGACCGGCTTCTTCCATTCGGGATATCCAGCTCGGCTACCGGTAATGACAACCTTGATCTGTATGGACTATTGGATGTTCATTACCATTAAGGGTACGCATCGCATCATCCGGCATACTGTTGACCAGACGGGCATGCTGATATTTTGAATACACTAATTATAACTCCTTTCTGAGCCTCAATTAGTGTCCAACTTTTTGTCCGCACCCCGTCTTCGAGCCCGGTAACTCAAAACCATATATGGCTCAATGGTTCAGCTGCTTTCAAGAGCCATGTTTTTTCTCTGAACCTCTTTGCACATTTGAACCAGTTGCTCTCCGTTTATACATTCTATTACATTTGCATGGCAATAGGCTTTTGTGTTGTATTTGAAATCCCCGAGACTTATCAGCATGCCCCTGTATATGGAATTCACCTGCATGCATTTGGCCAGCTTCATTGCGGTTTCCACTTCCACCATATGATGAAGCGAATGTTTCCATATTTCCACAAACTGCCTGTCATCCAATATAAGGCCTTTCCCTTCTTCTCCGCACTTGTCTGTGATTCTTACCTTATGGCCTTTTCTCCTGAATACTTCGGCTGTCAGGTTCAGAAAGTCATTAAAGCGCATGAAAAGCAGATCTTCCCTTGTATTCACTGATTCCAGGAGGTTGTTGATTTTAGCCCTGTAGTAAATATTGAAGATTAGTACTGAAGTCAATTCTATAATCAAAATCACTGTCGCAAGCAACAAAGATGCAAACAAGTAAAAAAACAGCATATTATCACCCATCTTTATTTTGCTGCCAGGATAAAAATTAATACAATGAATGATATTGTAAATACTGGGTTGTTTGCATAAAGCATGGGTGATATGCTGTTAACTGTAAAGGGGAGGATTTACCATTTGTTTTCATTTATATATTTTTCAGCCATATAAGCTGCAATGGCACCGTCGGATGCAGCTGTAATTACCTGCCTCAAGGTCTTGTGACGGATATCACCGGCTGCAAAAACCCCGGGGATATTGGTAGCCATGTTTTCATCAGTTATGATATATCCGTTTTCATCCAGTTCCACAACTCCCCTAACCAGTTCCGTGTTGGGGACGGTTCCTATAGCTACGAAAATTCCGTCCAGTTTCAGGTAACTTAAGTCATTGGTTTTCAGGTTTCTTATTTTTATCCCTTCCACGCCAAAGCTTCCCAGGATTTCTTCCACTACCGTATCCCATATTATTTCAATCTTTGGGTTGTTCATGACTTCTTCCTGGAGAAGTTTTGCGGCTCTGAGCGAGTTTCTTCTATGTATCAGAAACACTTTGGAGCAGAAACGTGTAAGGAATATGGCATCTTCCGCTGCCGTGTCACCGCCGCCTATGACCGCTACGGTTTTGTTTTTATAGAAAGCTCCGTCACATGTGGCGCAGAAAGACACACCCGCTCCCCTGAACTCCCTTTCTTTGGGCAATCCCAGCTCCCTGGGGGAAGCACCCATGCAAAGGATAACCACCTTGCTCTCACATGCTGTTTTGGTTGTCCTTATGGTTTTAACCTTACCCTCCAGCTTTAACTCTATAACATCATCATGGATAACTTTTGTCCCGAACTTCCTTGCCTGCCCTTCCATGCGCAGTGCCAGATCCGGTCCGCTTATGGGTTCCTCAAAGCCCGGGTAGTTTTCCATCATGTAAGTTGTCGCCATTTGTCCGCCGGGCACAAGCCTTTCTATGAGAAAGGTGTCCAACATTCCCCTGGATGAATATAAAGCCGCTGTAAAACCGGCGGGTCCGCCGCCAATAATCACGACATCGTGCATTAATCACCACTCCCAAAGTATTACCCTGATTTGCGACATCCAACGAGATCATGTTCGTCAAGGCAGTGGCTTCCAGCATTTAACCATGCCCATGTCAAATATGATACTCCATTATAATTTGATTTATATATTATTATATACCATAACACAGGCGAATATAATACAATTTTATGCTTATAATGCTCTGAACGGGACAGTAAAGCTTTTCCCACATAAAAAAGCTATAAAAATGCAAATCATATAATTGCTGTTTCAAACCATCGCTTTCCGTTTATATGTCAACTGAAGGAATTGATGACTTATATTCAGGGAGTTGGAAGATCATGTTTATCGCATCTGCAATCTTGATTTTTGTGCTTTTTATTTTTCTGGCAACCGGTTTATACCTGTCAGGCGCCGTCGTTCATCCAAGAACCTGTTCACCGGATGAAACATATCGGTATGAGCTGGAAATGGGGAGAATTAATGAAAAGGAGTTCAATGCCATGAAAAAGGAAGAAGTATATATAGATTCCCCCCATGGATACAAAATCTACGGACTTTTCTTTCCTGTGCAGAATTCAAAAAAGGCCGTCATAATTTGCCATGGGATCACCTGGACTCTTTTTGGCTGTGTCAAGTATATGGACATGTTTCTTAAGCGAGGATTCAACGTGCTCATTTACGATCACAGAAATCACGGAAAAAGCGGAGGAAAAAATACCACTTTTGGCTATTATGAAAAGGATGACCTTAAAGCAGCTGTTGACTGGATATGTGACAGGTTGGGGGAAGGATGCATAGTCGGAACCATGGGAGAGTCCCTGGGGGCGGCAACAGTTTTGCAGCATTCGGCAATTGACCATAGGCTGGCTTTTTGCATAGCCGACTGCTCTTATTCCGACATTTTGGAACTGTTCAGGATTCGATTAAAAAATGATTTTCATTTCCCAGCCTTTCCACTGTTGCCCATAGCCAGCTTTTTTGCATGGGTCCGCACAGGCGTGAGGTTTTCTGACATTTCACCGGCAAAAGATATAGAGAAAACCACATGTCCTGTATTTTTCATCCATGGGGAAAATGACACGTTTATACCCAAGGAAATGAGCATTGACATGTTTGATCGAAAAAACGGTCACAAAAAAATATATATCGCGCCCAACTCCAGACACGTGGAATGTTTCTGGAACAACAAGGAGGAGTACGACAGACAGGTGGGGGAATTTCTTGCCGAAATCGGTTTGCTCACCTGAAAAAGGTTACATAAATTATATGCAACATTTACCACCTTTTTCGGAATGCGGTCTTTATGTTCATTATCCCAAAGTGGATATTCTCAAAGGCATTGCTTATCGGGCTTATTCCTGGGCTTTCTGCGATATGCGAGTAGGTAGCTATCATGGTATCAAAAAATATATATATCAGAAACAGGCATGCCGTCGTACTCTTAAAGTGCGACGGCATGCGACGGACAGCACGGGATACGACTGGTTGCAGGAAGTAGATGAATAACACCGAAAACACACCCCATATCAGCGAATTCCTGAGGCTTATCCTGCCGTTGATGTTAAAACGCTGATCACTGTAGTCCCACCAGGTTTTTCCGAAGGCAGTTTCCAGCAGGAAGCCTGTAAAGTATTCCAGGATTGATGTCAGTATGAAGGAAGCGAAAAATATCCATATTACATTTTGATTCCTTGGTTTTAGGAAAGTTATAAGAATTAATGCACCAAAGCCATAAACAGGGCAGAAGGGGCCATAAAGAAAACCCCTGTTGATGAATGTGCCCTGGGTAAAAAACATATAGGTTATTTCTATGAGCCAACCCGTGAACGAATAGATGATAAAGTAAAAGATATAGTTTTCAAGTTTTTGGTATAAGTGGTTCGCGTTTTTCATAAATCCCTCACAAAATACCTGTTTTTACTATCCTATGTATTATACTGCCAAAACAGGAATATGTCTGATAATAAATCATATCTTCATTTGCTCCATCATTTTGTACGTAATGTCCATTTACTTTAATGGCAAAATTATGTACACTTTTTCCTGATTTATACTTGTTTACGATAACTGTCAGCATAAAGAGGAGGGGATATTTTGAAGGAAATTCGTGTTGGAATTATTGGTGCAGGTGCGATTTCCCACCGCCATATGAAAGTTTACAAACATATACCGGGAATGAAAGTTGTTGCCGTTGCAGAAATTGATGAAAAAAAACTTAAAGACTGGAGCGAACAGTACGGGGTCACCGATACCTATACTGATTTTCGCGAAATGCTCAAAAGGGATGACATCGATTCTGTTGATGTTTGTGTTCACAACAATCTGCATGCCCCCATTTCCATTGCGGTCATGAAGGCAGGAAAGGCATGCTATTGTGAAAAGCCTATGTCAGCCAGCTATGCTGACAGTAAACTGATGTATGATTGTGCAAAGAAGCTTAATGCAAAACTCGCTGTGCAAATCAGCTCATTGTTTTCCGCACAGACCCGAATAGCAAAACAGGTTATTGACGACGGTGGCCTGGGAGAAATCTATCATGCACGTTCGGCATGCGCGTTCTATCGTCGTAGACCGTCCATAGATACATTCGGCACTCCGGATTTCATGTCCAAAGAGATTGCAGGGCATGGTCAGATTATCGACCTGGGTAGCTATCATCTCGGCCAGATGTTATATCTCCTGGGAATGCCTGAATTGAAAACTGTTTACGGCAAGATTTATCAGAAAATGGACAACCCGGTATCCTCCCGCTCTATTGAGGTTGAAGATATGGGTGTTGCAATGGCTGAATTTGAAAATGGCATGACAATGGAAATTATGGAGTCCAGTGCCACTAATATGGAGGATGTGGGCAAGAGTTATATCACCGGAACCAAAGGTGCATTGCAGCTTTGGAATGTTGATACCGTAGGCGGGGACTGGTCTATGGGACAAGGTATTTTTGGCGAACTGCCTCCTTTTATGCAGCCTGGATTGAGGTTTGTGGGAGAATACAAGGGAATCCATGTGGACTGCGATCTTAAGGCATACTTCAATCAAGGTCTGCAGAAAAAATATGATCCCAACGTCATGATGTGGTATGACAACCAGATGCACTGGTATTGCTATCTGACCGGCGTTCTCAATGACGAAACCCGCTATGATACTCCTCTCATAGGTCTCAATACACTGCTTCTCTGTGAAGGAATTATTTTATCCAGCAAATTGGGCCGTTCAGTTACGGCTGATGAAATCAAGGCCATGTCCAAATCCACGGCCATATGGCATCAGCAAACTCCCTGGGGAGTATTTGACTATGAATCCACTTTCTGATCTTGAACATTAATGATGACCCCATTGTTCGTGACAACGGAGACGATATCTTATAGTCACAACATAATTTGCAATGAGGCAGAAGCTTAACTCGTATTCTGTGCCAATAAGGCTGGTATATGCCGCCTAGAGGACAGTGAGGCAGCTTTTGCCTCGTTGTAAATGAAATAGGTTCATTCTTGCACGGAAAGTAAAAAGTGACAGCATTCAAATAGACCAGTATCATAATGTTTCATGCATGTCTTGTATTTGTACATGTCCCTTTAAATTACCATCATTTCAGAAAGCAAAAATTGAAGTATTTCAAAGTATTATGAATCAGTATCATTTATATCATTTATAAAATAAAACAGGGAAAGAGGGTACATCATGATAACTAAATCAGAAAATATTCAAAGCAAGAATCATATAAAAATTTTCAATAGTTATTTTTTTATGGTTATACTGTTTAACTTAATTGCGACTACCATGAATATTATTTTCAGTGCCACCATTTCTTTGCATATCGATTCAAAAGGTTATCCTGCAACATTGGCAGGGGTGGCCACATCTGTCGGCGCGATTGTGGCATTTATATATCGCTTTTTCGGAGGAAAACTATGTGATTCATACGGCCGTCGCAATCTGTTGGCAATTGGGTTTCTTATTTTTGCCATTGGTTCAATGCTTTTGGGCTTGGCTGATGAGATTGGAGTGTTACTTGCTTTCAGGGCTCTTCAAATGATCGGTTACTCAATCGCTTCTACCTGCATTTCAGTTGCAGTGGTTGATATTATTCCAAAAGAGCGGCTGGGAGAAGGAATAGGATATTATGGACTTGCAAATTCAATTGCTCAAGCCATTGCCCCTTCTGTAGGCCTTGCCTTGTTTGCCACCAAAGGAGCTTTCACCTCAGTTATGACTTTTGTTTGCTTATTTGGCATATTAGCATTTATACTGGTTATCGCATTTTTCAAATATGAAAAAGATGCTGGGTTTTATGGAAACCGGATTAATGCAGCAAAGAAAGAGAAGATACCTGAAAAAAATGCCGAAGAACGTGGAATATGGAACTTTATAGAAAAGAAGGCAATACCTGCATCTGTTGTTAACTTATTTATTAGTTTTGCCGGAGCTGTGATCACTCTTTTCCTTACTTTATATGCATCCAGGAAAGGAATTCCCAATGCCGGACTGTTTTTCACAATTTCAGTTATTTCAATGGTAATAGCACGTTTATTTGCAGGCAGGATTTCAGACCGTTTTGGTACCTTGGCAGCCGTTCTTCCAGGTTGTGCACTGATTCTGTTGAGCTATATACTGCTTATGCTGAGCGGTAACATAAATATACTGTACTATGTTTCCGGCGTTTTCTACGGCTTGGGTTCAGGTATTTCCAATCCGGCTTTAAATGCGGCAGCGGTGAAAGCTGCCGGGGCAGAACGCAGGAGCATTGCATCATCCACTTTCATGATGCCGATAGATATCGCATACATGCTGGCGTCAGTCATTTGGGGCGCCTTGATTGATATGATGCCTTTTGTACATGTTTTTGCTATTGCCGGAGGAATTTCAATAATAGCAGCAATAATGTCAGTAGTTTTTTTTGGAAAAGAAAAAAGGATTTCCAAATTCAACAATAATGCTATGTAAGAGATTATACTAAACAAATATCACTTGTCGGGGTAATGGACTCCGGATATCAATTTGGAATCATACTTTCCAAGGTTATTGATATACTGCTGTGGACTTACCCCCACATGCTGCTTGAACACCCTGGAAAAATAATAGGGATCCTTAAATCCAGAACTCAGGGCGATCTCCTTAATGCTTCGTATGTCGTGATATTGCTGCAGCAGCTTTTTAGAGTATTCGATCCTGATATGATTCAAATACTTAACGGGAGAACAACCGACATATTCTTTGAACATTTTTCTAAAATAGCTGCTGCTGTATCCGGCTTTCTTCATCTCAGCGCTGATGTCAAAATTGCAGTTGGATATATTTTTTAAAAGCATATTTTGAAAGTTTTCGACTTGTGCATTCCTCTTTTGTTGATGAGAACTCCAGCCTACCAGCAACTGGTACATTGCATCGCCCAATGAATTAATGATTGCCATGGAATTAGGCTCATTCTTCAGTTGTATGTCAAAAGCCAGTTGCAGTAAATTTCTGAATGTGTGATTCCTGTCATCTTCAAATTGTGCAATTTTGCATCCGTTTATAGGCTCAAAATCCTTTATGAAGATACAGGCATCGGTAAATCCGTCTTCTGCAATTTTTCTGTGTAAAGTATGAGGAGGTATGCAAAAAATGGTTCCTTCGGAAAAAGGGTACTCCGTCCCGTCAATTATAGCTGTGCCGCTGCCGTATAGATTTAATATGATTTCCCAGCATCCATGCTCATGAAAAGGAAAGTTGTAATATATCTCTGAGGACTTGTTAACCATCAGTATTTCCACTGTCCGCATCCTCCTTTTGATCGTCAAGTATATTATAAGAAAAGATGAGCGTTTTGTCCATCTTAAATTATTGTTTGAGCATTTTAACTGTGAAAAACTGTTGCTAAAATGTAATTATATACATTAAAGAAAAGGGAGTGGGATCATGTATGACAAGCACATTCTGACAGATGAAGGATGCAGAAGCATATGGGAGCACGGGAAAAAGGTTGGATATTGTGTCAATCTGAAAATCAACTATTACAGAGGGCTGCCCCTGTGCTGTATTGATGAGATCACCCTGGAAGTTGACGGTGAAAAGGTTGATCCTGAAAATATGCTGCTGCAGCACAACGGAAGGGAGTATGCGTATCTGGATATATTTAGGGATGATTTCCCGACGGACTTTTACTGGCTCTTTGGAGAAAAGCTCCGTGTGGTGGTCAAAAAGGAAGGCGGCATTGAACAAGGACGCCACAGGGTAAAGGTTACCCTTGGAACCAGACGCTCCTACACACCTACAATGGTTTCTGTATGTGAAAAAATTCTTACTTTTGCTTAAGAAAGGTGGGGTAATAAATGAAGACAAATCATGATATAAAACTGGGCGTTTCTTTATATAGCTATCAGGACAATTATTATTTTCACAAGCATGATCTGGAGGGATGTATTGCGGCCGCTGCCGGTGCCGGAGCAGAGGGAATCGAGGTTTTTTCTGACGCAATGATACCTGAATGGCCATACGTTTCTGATGCCTTTGTGGACAAATGGAACGGGTGGATGGAACGTTACGGTGTCGAGCCGGTATGCCTTGATCATTTCTCCGACAGGGCAATGTGGAAAAACAAACAGCTTTCCGATGATGAATTATTCGAAAGGAGCGTTCTCTATATAAAGACGGCAAAAAAGCTTGGATGCTCCGTAGTCCGCATACTCCATAATGAACATATCGGATTGGGCATAAGCCCTTACCGCCTTACAGATGTAAAGATTGTTGAAAGGTTGCTTCCGGTTTGTGCGGAGTATGGAATCATGATGGCATTGGAATGCCATGCTCCGACCACAATTGATGATCCGATCCATGAACCATATCTGGAAGCAGCGGAACGTCTTGGATTGCCCTATGTAGGGCTGCAGGCGGATTTCAGCAGCTATGAGTACTGTATCAGCAGCGCAGATGTGGGCATGGTTGTGAGACAGGGAGGTACGGAAGAGATTCTGAACTTCGTCAGGGAGAAACAAAGAGAAGCATATTTTAAAGGTGAGCCTTTCATATATGATGAAATAAAAAGCACTGTTGAAAAAATGGGTCCCAATGATATTGATTTGCAATTTTTAAGGAGGCATACAAGAAGAACCGGACCGGCATCCTATGAAGTGCTGAAGAAATATGCTTCCAAACTGGTATATGTACATGGAAAATTCTACGATATAGATGAAGACGGGCAGGTAGATAATATAGACTATCCGAAAGTTATTAAGGCTTTGGCGGATGGTGGCTATAAAGGATATATCTGCAGCGAGTTTGAAGGAAACAGGCGCATGAATGATGCAGGTTGGGTTGACGAAATCGAGTATGTCCGCAAGCACCAACTGCTGATGAGAAAATGCCTGGGATATGAGCAAAAGGTTTGAAAAGCGTCGGGTTCTAGTATTTGACGGAAAAAAGACAAAAAAGTACATGCAAATTTAGACTATTTTCACCGGTTGTAATGGAAAAGTCATAGGTAGACAAAAAAAGCCCATTAAAAAGAAAAGCTCCCCTGTTTTTTTGTCAACAAAATATATTTAAAATATAATTAACTGATAATAAACTGTATCCTTACAGTAGTTTCCTTAACTCCGGCCATTGCTTCCATGATTTTACCTGAGTGAGGTAGGGGGAAACTATGAGCGAAAAGAAACAGTTATTATCCAAAATTAAATATTTAGAAAGGGGAATAAATATGAAAAAGTCTAAACTGTTTGTTTCGCTTTTCTTAGTAATCTCTTTGGTATTGTCAGTATTTACTGCCTGCAGTAAATCCGAGCCCGACACCAAAGACTCAACTTCCCAAACATCAACAACCCCAGAGGAGACCTCATCTACATCTACATCCACGGAAAGTTCCGAGCAGTCCAGTACCGATGAAATAACTGAAATTCAGATAATGCTGCAGGACCTGCGTGGTGTAGCCGGTAAAGCACAGCCTGTGGTAGACGAAATTAATAAGCTTACAGAAAAAGAAATAGGTGTAACCGCCAAAGTCACATGGGTGGGAAATGCCGACTATGCAACCCAGTTAAGCCTTGCAATTTCCAGCAATGAACCCTATGATCTAGTAATGATTAATCCTATTCCAGGTTCAAACTTTACTACATTGACTGGAAACCAGCAATTGATGGACATTACCGATCTGCTCAATGAGTATGCGAAAGAAACGCTGGACTTGGTTTCCAAATACATCGGCGCCTATACGATAGAAGGTAAAATTTATGGCGTGCCTGCATACCGCAATTACAGCTCCAGTGTTTACATTATCATGAGAAAAGACATACTGGAACAGATTGGTATGGTTGAAAAAGCACAGAATATAAAATCCTGGACTGAATTTGAGGAAATCCTTGCAGCAGTGGCTGAAAAGACGGATATCGCACCCATCGCAGGAAATAAGAACATTTCTTATCAGCCTGGCATGATTTTCAATAGTGATAATTTTTCCGATACAATTTTGTTTGATAATTTAGGCGATTCATTGAATGTTATCTATGTAGATGAAAACAACAAGGTAAAATCGCTGACCGAAGTATTCAAACCCCAGATAGAAAGAATGAAAAAATGGTATGACAACGGCTGGGTATACAGGGATTCAATAATAACCGATGACCATGTGGATACCCTGATGAAAGCAGGAGTCACTTTTTCATCAATTCAGACATCTGAGCTGGGTGTTGAAACTTCAAAGAAAGAAGCAACAGGCTACGATGTGGTTTGTGTAGAAGTTTCACCGAACCTGGTGGCTTCCAACTTTGTTAATAAGTTTGGCTTGTCGGTGCCCGTAACTGCCGACGAACCGGAAGCCGGAGTCAAATGGATAAATGAGCTTTATACCAATCCTGACATGGAGAACTTGCTGGTATGGGGCGTAGAAGGCGTAGACTATGTTCTGGTGGACGGTGAAGCAGATTATCCTGAAGGCGTGGATGCCAACAGTGTAAGGTACCATACAGCAGATTTCCTATACGGCAATTACTTCAACGCTCATCCGTGGAAAGGAAACGGAGCAGACTTCAGGCAAAGAGCTAAGCAAGCGCTGGATGCAGCACCTGTATCACCTTACCTTGGATTTGCAGCTGACACGTCATCACTCAGCAATATAATTGCATCAATAACTGCGGTAAGAGATCAATATTCAGGACAAGTATTATGCGGAGCTTGGGATGACAAAGTCTATAACGATTATGTACAGGCATTAAAAGATGCAGGTTTGGAAGAATATATGGCTGAATTCCAGAGACAGCTGGATGATTGGATTTCAAAGAACAAATAATGCAGTAATTGGTACTATACATGGCATTTATTACTGAAACACAAAACATCAGAATGTATATTCCAAAATGGCAAGGATACCTGGAAAACTACATGTTTTCCGGGTATCCAATGTAATAAGTATCGTAAAAGGAGTCAAATCAGATGCAAAATAGAATTGGGGATAAAGAAAACAAAAAAGTTTATTTAATATGGTCCATTCTGGCTGTATTGTCACTTGCGACTTTGATTCTTCCTTTTGCCGGGTACAGTTACAATAAGACTGCCTATCAACTGGCAGGATTTGATTTCTTGCTGGGGAAAAAAATAATGGGTGGTACAGCCTATATTGCTCCTGTAAAGTTCATGTGGCTGGCCGTGATGATGCCTGTGGCTGTACTGGTAGTAGTTTTGCTTAAGAGCAGAATATCTTCAAAACTATGTGGTAGGTTGATACTGGCATTCGGGTTTGTCCAGGTTTTCTGCTGCGGCCTGTTTTTGCTCACAGCCAGCAGCACTCTCAGCGCCGTAAAAAAACCAAAGATAGAATATGGTTTATATATGTTGATGTTTTTAGGTATATTAATTGTAGTTTCAGCCGTTTACATACTATATCAACTGAAAGTGCTGTGTGCTCTTGACTTCATGGTTCTTCCGGGATTGTTATATTTACTTATCAACAATTATTTGCCGTTAATCGGAATCAGCATTGCTTTTAGAAAGATAGATTTTGTTAAGGGAATATGGAACAGTGAATGGGTTGGCTTTGAAAATTTTGAGTTTCTGTTCCGATCAAAAGATGCGTTTGTCATCACCAGAAACACTTTACTTTATAATGCAGCATTTATAATAATCGGAAATACTATGGGCATCATAACCGGAATATGTTTAAGTGAAATCTTCAGCAAGCGCCTGCAGAAAATACATCAAACCTTGATTTTGCTGCCTCAGTTGATATCCATGGTCATTGTCGCCTACATAGTTTACGGTTTTCTAAGCTATGAGTCCGGTTTTGTAAACAAAACCTTACTTAGTGAAGCAATAAACTTCTATGGAGAAAAAAGATATTGGCCGTTTATTCTGTTATTTGTAAACACGTGGAAAGGGCTTGGCTATAGTTCCACTATATATCTGTCATCTATTGTAGGAATAGACAGGAATCTTTATGAAGCAGCAAGAATTGATGGGTGTACCAAGTTTGGCGCTATTAAAAATATAACCATACCAATGTTGAAACCAACTGTGTACACACTGGTTCTTTTGCAGGTAGGACGTATATTCTATTCTGATTTCGGCCTGTTCTATCAGGTTCCTATGAATTCCGGCGCTCTGTATACAGCGACCAATACCATTGACACCTATGTTTACAGGGCAATGATGAAGCTGAACAATATTTCAATGGCTTCTGCAGCCAGCGCCTATCAGGCTATTGTGGGTTTTGTAATTGTGCTTACATTTAACCTGATTGTCCGTAAAGTAAACAAGGAAAATGCGTTGTTCTAGGGGGGATAATATTATGGATTCAGCAGTTAAAGGCAGAAATGATATAATCGTACAGGTATTTATCAACATTTTCTTGACAATTTTAACTCTATTGGCCGTCCTTCCTTTTGTTTTGTTAGTTGCATCTTCCTTTACGGATGAATCAGCTTTACTAAAGCAGGGATATGGATTCTGGCCCAGCAAGTTCAGTTTATATGCTTATGAATATCTGTTCAGGTCAAATGCTGCTACAATTTTCAGAGCATATGGCATTACAGTATTTAACACGATAATAGGTACATGCCTTAGCATTCTGGTAGCACCGATGCTGGCTTATCCTTTATCAAGGAAAGATTATCCACGGGCAAGACTGGTTACTTTCCTGGTATTTTTCACAATGCTTTTTAACGGTGGAATGGTTCCATCTTATATCATGTGGACACAAATCTTTCACATAAAAAACACATTATTTGCTTATATTTTGCCGGGGTTGGTGTTTAACGGATTTTATATCATACTCTATAAAAATAACTTCAGTAACAATATCCACCCGGCACTGATCGAAGCCGCAAAAATTGACGGCGCGGGAGAGTTTTATATATACCGCAAGATTATATTGCCATTATCGCTGCCGATTTTGGCTACCGTTGGGCTGATGGTGGGTATCGGCTACTGGAATGATTGGGTTAACGGACTGTATTATATCAATAATAGGAACTTGTACAGCCTACAGGTTTTCCTGAACAGCTTGGTAAACGATTTGAGAATGCTTATAACCATGTCTTCAGAAATGGATATCGGTGTGCTGGATATGCCGGCTATCAGTATACGTATGGCCATAGCCGTCGTTGGTACTCTGCCGATCCTGATACTGTATCCTTTCTTCCAGAAAGCATTTATTGCTGGAATATCATTAGGCGGTGTAAAAGAATAGTTTATAGAAAGTGAAGGGTATTTATATGGAGCAAGCTATAAAGAAAAATACCGGTCAGATTGACCTTACCGAAGGAAGTGTCGTAAAAAGCTTTTTGTCATTCATGGTGCCGATAATCATCGGTAATATTTTTACACAGCTTTATAACACAGCCGATTCCATAATTGTAGGACAGTTTGTAGGAAGTAATGCATTAGCTGCGCTAGGCGCCTGTTTTCCATTGAACATGATCATAAACTCCTTTCTTGTTTCCGTCGGTGCAGGAGCAACAGTGGTGGTATCCCAGTATTATGGGGCCAAAAACCAGGAAGGAGTAAGCCGCACGGTAAATAATGCTTTGATTCTTGCAAGCCTGGTCGCATTGGGAATTACCGTTATCGGATTGATTTCAGCAAAGCCTGTGCTGAATTTGCTGAAAACTCCGGAGGAAATTTTTGATGATGCTTATATATACTTAGTTATAACAATAATCGGGACGCTGGGACATTTGTACTATCAGATGGGCAGCGCCATACTGAGAGGCATGGGCGATTCAGTATTTCCGCTTATAATGTTGATATTTTGCAGCTTGTTGAATATCGTACTGGATCTTCTGTTTGTCGCCGTTTTCCATTGGGGTGTAGCAGGGGCTGCGTGGGCTACAATTTTGGCCCAGTTAATATCCGGAATAACACTGATTATGCGCCTTACCGGAAAAAGATACAATGTAAAAGTTAACCGAAATACCCTCAAAATAGAAAAGGATATTGCAAAACCTATACTTTTTGTAGGTGTTCCTGCTGGTTTGCAGATGCTGGTTTATGCCTCAGGAAGTTCGATTGTGCAGGGGTTTACCAATACTTTCGGCAGCAATATTATAGCCGCCAACAGCTCAATACTTAAAATTGACGGCTTTATAATCCTGCCCAATATGGCTATAAGCACTGCAATACAAGCCTTTGTAGGGCAAAATATCGGAGCAGGGAAGATTGACCGGCTGAAGAAAGGCAACCGTGTAGGCATGTTATTTTCCATTGCTATATCTGTTGTGCTGGGCTTGGTATTTGTTGCCTTTGCTCCAGGTGCCATTGGATTGTTCACATCTGAGGCAGAAGTTGTCCGAATAGGAAGCATAGGGCTCCGTACCCTTGGTTTCTTCTATGTATTCCAGGGAATATCCCAATGTATTACCGGTATAGTAAGGGGAGCAGGGCAATCAACAGTACCGATGCTTACTGCATTTGTCAATATAGGACTTCGCACTGCTTTCTCATATATTTTGGCAGTAAGGACCAATGATTACAAGGGATTATATTATGCAATGATAATCGGAAATGCAGCAAATGCCCTGATCATGATTATTTACTACAAGTTAGGCAGTTGGAGAAAAGCCTCAATTGTAAAGAAAGCAGAACCTATGGTCGTAGAGGAAAGTTTTCAGTAACCCAAATACCTGCTGATGAGTTGCAGATAAAAGTGTTTAACACTTATCTAAATAAAGTAAAGGAGGAGTATCATGTTTGACAGTTTTTTAATCAGAAAGGACAGTCTGCAAAATGTTGTTGAAGACGGAAAGGTCACAGGTTTCAAATTTGCTGTGCGCATAGCCGACTATCGTGGGTGTTTTTTGTCACTCCATAACGGATACTATATCCGCTGTGACGGTGTTGAATACCCCAGGGAATTGCAACGGTTTGAAGTAAATGGCAAAAAGCCCCGCACCTTTGAAGAGATTAAAAAATGTGTTTGGGAACATTGGAACTATGATGATGAAGCATATGTCTATGTTACAAAAGAGGGCGGCCTGGAACCGGGAATGCACACCATTGAAATTCAGCAGTCTGTATTGTCCCAGTATGGTTATGGGCCTTGGGATGAAGAATGGGTAAAGAATCCTCCTGTACCCGGAACCGGTGCAGGTGCCGGAAAAACCCATGTTATATGCAAGTTTGAACTGGAACTTCAAGAATAATCAAAGGGGGATAAGGAAATGGCAATAAAAAGAGGAGTTTCTTTATACAGCTACCAGCAGGCTCAGTTTTTCAAGAAAATGAACTGGAAGGATATGATAAGAGAAGTTCATGACAACTTAGGCACTGATGGAATTGAGATAATTGATGAATCCACCATAAGAGATTATCCATTCCCTTCAGAGCAATTCATATATGACTGGAACAATGAAATGGCAAGATATAACATGAAAGCGGTAACCATGGATGTTTACCTGGATGTTCATCAGTTCCGCGATCACGTAATGACCCATAGAGAGGCTGCAGAGCGCCTCAAGAATGACATAAAGCTTGCAGCAAGACTGGGATTCGAAAACGTAAGGTGTTTGTGTGCTGTTCCGATTGATGTTATAGAAATGGCACTGCCCACCGCTGAAAAATACAATGTTCGTATTGGGAAGGAAATTCATGCTCCGTTCCCGATAAAGTCAAATAAACTTAGAGTGAAAAGAGGAATGATGCCTATCAACCCACGCATGGTGGATGAGATAATCAACCTCAGGGCAAGAACAGGCAGCACGCATGTAGGTCTTGTGCCTGACATGGGCATATTCCAGCATTCACCGTCCCGGGTTGCAATTGAGTATACAAAGAGACATGCAAATAAACCGGAAGCAGTGGACTTTATACGGGAAAACTGCAGGAACTATGACGATGAAGAAATAGTCAAGGTACTGAATGAAAAATACCCGGATCATGGACTGACCAGGATGGACATCAGCAGAATGTACCTGCATGAGCCGGCTGCAGATCCCGAAGATATAATTGATATCATTCCCTATATCGTAAGCATCCATGGAAAGTTCTATGACATGACCGAAATCCCAGGAAAACCCGGTCAATATGAGGATAAGTCCATTGATTATGAGACACCTCTTAAATACCTGAAAGAATATGGTTATAACGGATATATCAATTCCGAATTTGAAGGCCAGAGGGATCAGCAGGACAGAGGTATTGAGAACCTGGTGGACGAAGTTGAGCAGGTGCGCCGTCATCATGAAATGTTAAAGCGCCTGATTGGGGAATAAAAGACATGTAAAGCAAGATAATCGTTTATGACACTGTAATAATAAAATATCAATAGTGAGAGCTGGACCTGTATAAGAGGATTAAACCGATCTTTTCACAGGACGGCTCTCGCTTTTTGATGTGAGGAGGCTTAAATGCGTTTATTTGTACGGGACAGGAATTTTTATAAAGACCTTGTCATACTTGCAATTCCCATTATGTTGCAAAACTTTATCACTTTCGCCGTGTCATTTGCAGATAACGTTATGGTCGGATCCCTTGGAGAATATGCCATCAGCGGCGTATATGTAGGAAACCAGATTCAAATGCTTCTGCAGTTTGTTGTTATGGGTATCCAAGAGGGTATGTCCATACTTGCAACCCAGTACTGGGGACGAAAAGATGCTGAAAATATAAAGCATATTGTGGCAGTTGCCTTTCGCATATGCCTTGCTGTAGGGCTTTTCTTCACGCTGGTTATGGTTATCGTGCCTGAGCCGATTTTGCGCCTGTTTACCGATGATGAGCAGGTAGTGGAAAAGGCGCTGGTTTATGTAAGAATACTGTGTTGGTCATACGCTTTATTCAGTGTTTCACAGATTTTAATTTCAGCAATGCGTTCCGTGGAACAGACAAAAATCGGGTTTTATGTATCACTTATGTCTTTGGTTGTAAATGTCACACTAAATTACATACTTATTTTCGGAAAGCTGGGAATAGAACCAATGGGTGTGAAAGGGGCTGCCATTGCGACATTGGTTTCCCGGTTATGTGAGATGTTGCTTGCCGCAGCGTATGTGCTTTTTGCTGACAGGAAGCTGATAATGAGACCTAGGGATTTTACCAGGTGGAACAGAACATTGGCTATCGACTTGGCTAAGTATGGCTCGCCTGTGCTCATGGGCCAAATTGTCTGGGCTATAAATAATCTTGGTCAGAGTGCAATTATCGGTCATTTTAGCACTGAGGCCGTTGCAGCGGTAAGTATAGCCGGTATGCTCAACAACATGCTGTTCTTGATCGCCCGTGGATTGGCTTCAGGACTGGGGATAATAACCGGCAAGACTATCGGTGCCGGCGAGTATGAAAAAATGAAGCGGTATGCAGTAACTTCACAGGTTATATTTTTATGCCTCGGAATTTTTCTGGGTGTTATGACTTTATTGCTGATGAACCCGATTATCAGTCTTTACAATATCAATGAAGCCACAATCAAAGTTACACGACAGTTTATAATCATCCTTGCCGTTACAATGGTCGGCCGATGCTATCAGGGGACCTGTCTGGCCGGGCTTGTAAAGGCAGGGGGAGATGTGAGCTTTGTTTTTAAGAACGATACCATATTTGTGTTTGGTGTGGTACTGCCGTCAGCATTGGTGGCCATGCACCTGTTCAACGCGCCTGCTTGGGTGATCTACCTTTGCCTGCAATCAGACCAGATACTCAAGTGCTTTGTAGCCTTTTTCAAAATAAACAGTTTCAACTGGATGAAAAACCTTACCCGGTCCGAAATGAAGCAGGAGTACTGTTAACCGGAGAATATGCTAGAAGAAGGAGCAGAAGGCGGTGATATGTTCATTCATGGTCTTCTGCCAGTTCCACCTTAACAATAAAATGTAATATCGTTTCGAAACTTCATGAAAAGCTTTACAGGGTATGGGTTCGTGAGTTAATACAGGTTTGTGAGTTTACTGTTGTTTGAAAAACTATAACATTGTATGCTATATTTTTGTATGCTATAATTAGCCATATAGACAAAAATTGATACGGTAAACTACGAACCGACATTTTTCTAGTACTGTATGGAGCACAATATGATTTGCAAAACTAATCTCCACGAGTTAATTAGCAATACTGTTGGCATGTTGTTAATTTTAAACATTGACAGGAGAATTAGACAATGATTAATCTGGAGTACTATAACAACAAATTAGTAAATACCCATATCCATGTGAATCCGGAATTGTTATTTGTGCTGGAGGGGCATGCAGATATCGTAGTTGAGTCAAAACCTTTCCGGTTGGGTGATGAAGATTTTATTGTCATTAACTCATACCAGCAACATTCCTATACTGTCAATGAAAACAGCCTTATTGGGAGTTTCCAGATTCCCTATTCTCAGATATGTGATTTATTAAAATGTGACAGGATATCTTTTGCCCTGAATCCGAATATACACCGAAATGACCCGGATTATGAAGAAATGCGCGAAGTACTAAAAGATATCTTCTCCGGAGGATATGACAGTAAAAATATTTTTAAACTTTACGGTCAGTACTACAAGTTTATGGAAATACTTACCAAAAGGTTTGTTGTTAAGGGTGCTTCGGAGTACAACCTTAGCGACAATGACAATGAAAAAAGAATGCACAAGATAGAAGAATTTATAAAAATGAACTATAACAGGGATATTAGTTTGAATGACCTGGCAGAGCACCTGTATCTTTCCAGTGCGTATTTATCCAAATATATCAAGCGGCATTTTGGGAAAAACTTTTTGGATATGGTTAATGACGTGCGGATAGAACACGCAGTGTCAGAGCTGAAATACACCGATTTTTCCATCACAAAGATTGCGATGAATGCAGGTTTTACCAATTTGAAGTCCTTTAATCGGGCATTTACAAAAAAGTATAATATGACTCCGTCAACTTTCAGAAAAAAGTACAAGCAAAATATGCCGGTGAACGAAAAGTTGATGAATGAAACATCTCAAACCAGGAGCAGTTTAAAGAGCAATGATTCCGTTGAAGATGAAATTGTAGAAAACATCATCGTACCTAATAAGCCTAGAGGTGAGCTGCACAAGAACTGGAACAGGCTGATTAATATTGGCACTGCAGAGGAACTTCTCCAGTCAGATGTTCAGGATCACATAATCCAGTTGAAAAACAAGCTGCATTTCCGCTACGTGCGTTTCTGGAACATTTATACTGCATCAATGTACTTAAATCAGCACGAGGTAGGAAAGGCATATAACTTCAATCGTTTGGACAAGATATTGGATTTTTTGGTAAAGAACCATATTGTACCACATATAGAAATTGCAAACAAACCTAAGATAATCAGCAGAAAATCCACTGAGTTTAAAACTGTATTACCCAACAACACAAATCTTTTCAGCAGCCGGGAACTGGTACAGTATTTTTTCCGGGAGTTCATGAAGCATCTGATTGAACGGTATGGCACAGAGGAGCTGGAAAAATGGAGATTTGAATACTGGATGGAAGAGAATGAAAATATTTTTCTAAAGAATGAGGATTTTGATGAAAAAGTCATAGAGAATTATATCAATACCTTTAATGATGTTGCAAAAGCCGTAAAAAGCATATTCCCCGGCATACAGCTGGGCACGGGAGGGTTTTCCATCCGTTTTGGCAAAGAGTATGTGACAAGCATTATTGCAGCTTTGGATAGGTCTGAACAAAAACCGGAGTTTCTGACCTTTTATGTATATCCGTATGAAAAAACGACCAGAAATGTTATAAGGAATCGTTCGACCGATCCCAATTATCTCAGGAACACTATTATGTATCTGCGCAATGTTCTTAAAAACACTTCTCTGAAATCAAAGGAGCTGTATGTTACCGAGTGGAACATGACATCATACAACAAAAATGTGATAAATGACAGTTGCTATAAAGGTGCCTACATCGTGAAAAATTTAATAGATTGCGTAGGCCTGGCAGATTCCATAGGGTATTGGGTGGGATCGGACTTATATGGAGATTATATTGAGGACACTTTCTTCATCCATGGAAGCTGTGGACTGTTGACCAAAAACGGGATAAGAAAACCTGCATGGTATGCTTTTGATTTTATGAATTCCTTGGGCAAATACCTGTATGATAAAGGCGAGAATTATATCATAACCAGGGATAATAACAATAACTGGTATATTGTTTGCCACAACCTGAAGAAATTATGCCTTGAGTATTATTTAAGGACGGAGGAAAGCATAGAAATATCAGAGGTTAATGATTTGTTTGACGATAACAGACGTCTGAATCTGAACTTTGAAATTGAGGCGGAGCAAAATGAGAAGTACCGGGTGAAAATCCTGTCGATAAATAAACATCACGGCAGTGTGCAGGATGAATGGCTGCGCATGCAAAAGCCCCAACAGCTTGATACTGAAGACATAGAATACTTGAAGAGTATTTGTATACCCAGTATAAGAGTTCAAAATATAACCGAGCAAAGGGGAAAAATCTTTCTGAATACCCAGCTGGAGCCCAATGAAATCCAGCTGATAGAGATCGTTTGTGTCAGAGACAATATGGAATGACAGCAATTATAACAGCAATATGAATTACTGATGTCCGGTATGTCAGTTCATATGAAAAACGAGCATATTAGTGCCTGAAAGACAAAAATTGTATGTACATTTTTGCTGTATCGGTGTCAAAACGCTGTATGAGAGCAAATAACAGCATAAATATGCTAAAAAAAGTAGAGATAAGATTCTGTGCTTATGTTAATATTAAAAGGGATTGTAGTTTGTCACATATATAAAACCAGTATAAATAATCCAGCCTATCCTTGTACAATATGATATAATTAAAATAGCCAACATAAACAAAATGATTATTTTTGAAGGAGGTAATTTATATGAAAAACGGCAAGCTGCAAATAGGTATTGTAGGATGTGGAGGAATTGCAAACCAAAAGCACATGCCTGCACTGAGCAAGCTTTCTGACAAGTGCGAAATGGTTGCTTTCTGTGATATTATTCCGGAAAGAGCAGAGAAAGCAGCAAAGGAGTATGGCACAAAAGATGCCAAGGTGTACACTGATTACAATGAAATGTACAAAGATGAGAATATCGATGTAATCCACGTACTGACTCCCAACGTTGTCCACTGTCCTGCTACTGTAGCAGCCTTTGAGGCAGGAAAGCATGTAATGTGTGAGAAGCCTATGGCACACAACACAGAAGATGCCAGAAAGATGATAGATGCATGGAAGAAGAGCGGCAAGAAATTCACTATTGGTTATCAAAACCGTTTCAGAGAAGAAGTGCAATCTTTACATAAAGCATGCGAAGCCGGTGAGCTTGGCGAAATTTACTTCGCAAAGGCACATGCAGTAAGAAGAAGAGCCGTTCCTACATGGGGTGTATTCCCTAACAAGGCATTGCAGGGAGGAGGCCCATTGATAGACATCGGAACCCATGCATTGGATATGACATTGTGGATGATGAACAATTACAAGCCTGTCAGTGTTTCAGGTTCTGTATTCTATAAATTAGGACGCCTGCAGCAGGCTACAGAAGGAAACATTTTCGGACCATGGGATCCGGAGACATATGAGGTAGAGGATTCCGCTTTCGGTTTGATTAAGATGGAAAACGGTGCCACCATCTATCTGGAAGCTTCCTGGGCACTCAATGTAAGGGAATCAAAAGAAGCATCAACTACTCTCTGCGGTACCAAGGCCGGTGCAGAGATCCTTTCCGGTATGAGTTATCCAGTGAATAAGTTAATATACAACCGCGGGCACCATGGAATACTGACAGAAGAAACCATTTCTTCAACCGGAGGCGTAGCTTACTTTGAAGGCGGCAAGGGAGAGCCTGGGTATGAAGAAGCAAAACAATGGCTGGATGCCATACTTAACGATACCGAGCCTCTCGTAAAACCTGAACAGGCCTATGTTGTAACTGAGATTCTGGAAGCTATTTACAAATCCAGCGAAACAGGTAAAGAAGTTTACTTTAAATAAACAGTAAGCTATATCACCATCATCTCTCTTCTATTTATATGAAAACAGCTTTTCAATCACGAAAGGCTGTTTTCATATTTATTGTCATATTATATTGATACACAGGCTGATTTCAGCAGAATGGACGGGATTCCTGCAATTGCAGTAAGTTCCGTCCTGTTTACTCGATTAGGCATCATCCAACAGTTTTTCCAACTGCCCCACATCATTAATGGGCGAATGACAGGAGAAGTTACTGCATACATAGGCGGTAGGCTTGTCGCCTGCTGGTTTGTAATCTTTAATAAAGGGAGCAAGGGCGGCCAGGTCTGATTCTTTTCCGGTATGGAGCAGCGATGACACAAAAGGCCTGTATTTTGCTCTTATTGCCTTTATCATGGGGTCAGTATCATCACTTGTCTTATTGGTCACTATGACTACTTCCTTTGTCGGGACATGGGAGAAAAGAAAAGCAGTCATTAAAAAGGAACAAGAGCGGGGGGAATGTTTCACACCAGAGCCAAAAGTCCTGAATATCTGTTCGGATTTTTCCTCAAGTTCATGGCGGCCTGTCAGCCTGGCAAGCCTGAGAAAGTTCAATGCAGAGACTGAGTTGCCTGACGGAATTGCTCCGTCGTATATCTCTTTTGGTCTCAGGATAAGTTGCTCACTGTCACTGCCATATAGAAACAATCCACCATTTTCCTCATCCCAGAACAATTTAAGCATGTCATCATTCAGGTTTAATGCTTTTCGCAAATAATCAGGGTTATAGGTGGTTTCGTACAGCTCAATTAATCCCCATATTAAAAAAGCATAGTCATCTACATAGGCAGGGAGGGCTGCATCTCCATTTCTGAAACGGGCCAGCAGACGTCCGTCTTTCCTCATAAGCCTTGTGAAAATAAATTTAACCGCCCTTTCCGCAGCTTCAGTATATCTGCTGTCATTCAGTACTCTGCCCCCTATGGACATGGCGGCTATCATCAGACTGTTCCAGGCTGTGAGGATTTTGTCATCCCTAAATGGATGCACCCTCTTTTTCCGGTGTTCAAAAAGCTTTTGCCTGCATGTTTCCATTAACTCTTTGTCCTCATCTGGAATTGTGCTTTTTATCAGGTTTGGGATACTCATGCCCTCGAAATTGCCTCTTTTTGTAATGTCAAAATAATGGCAGAACTTATCCGCCGTGTCTTCTCCCAGTTCCTGCAATACTTGCTTTGCTTCATCCGCGGACCAGACATAGAACTTACCCTCCACCTCCTCAGAATCGGCATCTTCCGCCGAGTAGAAACCGCCGTCAGGAGAAGTCATATCCCGCAGCACATACTCAAAGATTTGCCGGGCTATCTTGCCGTATTTTTCCTTTCCGGTGGCATGGTATGCTTCAAGATATGCAATAGAGAGCAGAGCATTGTCATAAAGCATTTTTTCGAAATGGGGAACAAGCCACTTTCGGTCGGTGGAATAGCGGCAGAAACCAAAACCAATGTGATCTTAGATTCCTCCCCTGTACATGGAATCCAGCGTTTTTTCAACCATGTACAGGGCATTTTCCACCTTTTCAGCATACCAGTAACGAAGGAGGAATAGAAGATTATGCGGGGTGGGGAACTTGGGCGCTCTTCCAAAACCTCCGTATTCATCGTCAAAATCTTCCTTAAAATCGGAGTAGGCTTCATGTATGACATCAAACCCCATTATTTCTCCCGAAACTTCATCCTGTTGAGCCAGTATTTCTGTGATCTGTTGACTGGACTCCAGAAGGGAATCCCGGTTGTCCCGCCATGCTTTTGAAATCCTGTTCAGAAGAGTTATCAGGCCGGGCATTCCCATGCGGTTATGTTTGGGGAAATAGGTTCCAGCGTAAAAAGGTTTCCCGTCCGGTGTTATAAAAACCGTCAGGGGCCAGCCGCCATGTCCGGTAAGTGCCTGACAGGCAGTCATGTAAATATTGTCTATATCCGGGCGTTCTTCCCGGTCAACCTTGATGGACACAAAGTTTCTGTTGAGTATTTCAGCTACCTCTTCATCTTCAAAGGATTCCCTTTCCATCACATGGCACCAGTGGCATGTCAACTATTAACACCATTTATGTTATTTTTTTAACATTGTCCATTATGGGGCTACGAATAGCCTATGGACAAGAATACAGGCTTACTCTCCCTTGCAGCTTTTTGGAATGCTTCTTCCCCCCAAGGAAACCAATCAACAGGGTTATAAGCATGCTGAAGTAGGTAAGGTGACTTTTCATTTATTAATCTATTAGCTTTCCTTGCTTTTCTTAATTCCTTTTCAGGTAATGTCATAACTA